>Ga0335070_10010376_pt1 | contig 10886 bp, 9 predicted proteins | sample Lox_Sample_13_FD_206722 | JGI IMG/M metagenome (GOLD analysis project Ga0335070, IMG submission 206722) | Soil microbial communities from Loxahatchee National Wildlife Refuge, Florida, United States - Lox_Sample_1.3 | ecosystem: Environmental > Terrestrial > Soil > Wetlands | place: USA: Florida... | reverse complement strand
AAGGTCGACAACGTCATCGCCAAGGTGCGCCATTCGACACCCGGCGTCGGCCTGATTTCACCGCCACCACACCATGACATCTACTCCATCGAGGATCTGGCGCAGCTGATTCACGATTTGAAGAACGTCAACCCTGGGGCCCGTATCAGCGTCAAGCTGGTCTCGGAAGTGGGGGTTGGCACGGTCGCGGCGGGTGTAGCCAAGGCGCACGCCGATCATGTGACCATTGCCGGCTATGACGGCGGCACTGGCGCCAGTCCCATCACCTCGATCAAGCATGCGGGACTGCCGTGGGAGATCGGACTGGCTGAAACCCACCAGACTCTGGTACTGAACAAGCTGCGCGGTCGCATCAGCGTCCAGGCCGATGGTGGCATGCGGACGGGCCGGGATGTCGCCATCGCCTTCCTGCTGGGCGCGGACGAGGTGGGATTCGCCACCGCGCCGCTGATCGTCTCGGGCTGCATCATGATGCGCAAGTGCCATCTGAACACCTGCCCCGTAGGCGTGGCCACCCAGGACCCCGAACTGCGCAAGCGTTTCACCGGCCAGCCCGAGCATGTGGTCAATTATTTCTTTTTCGTGGCCGAAGAGCTGCGTCAGATCATGGCCAAATTGGGCTTCCGCACCGTTAACGAAATGATCGGACGTTCCGAGAAGCTGGACATGCGCCGAGCCATCTCACACTGGAAGGCTTCGAAGATCGATTTCACCAAGATCCTATACAAGCCCGAGGCCGGCCCGAATGTGGCGACCTGCAATACCGAGCGACAGGATCACGGCCTGGACAAGGCGCTCGATCTGAAACTGATCGAACTGGCCAAGCCGGCTCTGGAAGATCGCAAACCCGTTCGGATCGAAACGACGATCCGTAACTACAACCGCACTTTCGGGGCGATGCTCTCCGGCGAAGTGGCAAAACGCTATGGCCACTCGGGCTTGCCCGAGGACACCATCTCGATCCTCGCCGAAGGCACTGCCGGGCAAAGTTTCGGCGCGTTTCTGGCCGCCGGCGTCAGCGTCGAACTCCAGGGCGAAGCTAACGACTATGTCGGCAAGGGGCTTTCCGGTGGGCGCATCGTGATCTATCCGCCCCGCGACTGCCCGATCGTGCCCGAGGACAATATCATCGTCGGCAACACCGTGCTTTACGGCGCGATCAGCGGCGAATGTTATTTCCGCGGCGTCGCCGGCGAACGCTTCGCGGTGCGCAATTCCGGTGCCATCGCAGTGGTGGAGGGCTTGGGCGATCACGGCTGCGAATACATGACCGGCGGGGTCGTCGTCGTGCTCGGCGAGACCGGCCGCAATTTCGCCGCCGGCATGTCGGGGGGCGTTGCCTATGTGCTCAACCACAACGGCGATTTCGAGCGGCGTTGCAACCTGGCCATGGTGGAACTCGAGCCAATTCCCGCCGAGGACAGCGCGCTCGAAAGCCTGGAGCACCAGGGCGGTGATTTGGAAACGCACGGTTTGGTCGACATCCTCCGCGACATGAACCGTAACGATGTCCTGCGCCTGCGCAACCTGATCGAGCGCCATCGCCGCTACACCGGCAGCGAACGGGCCCAACATATCCTCGACAACTGGGCGAGCTACCTGCCGCGCTTCGTCAAGGTCATGCCGGTCGACTACCGGGAGGCGCTGGAAAAGATGCGGCAAACCCAAGCGCAATCCGGGATTCATCATTAGCCGTATTAACTGTGTTGGGTTAGTCCTGAGCGTAGCATCAGCGAAGTCGAAGGGCGTAACCCAACGGGCTGCCGCACCAATGTTGGGTTGCGCGATGAAGCCGCTACCCCGACCTACGGCCTACGGGCTCGTCCGCGGAATTAAGACAGAGGTAAGTACAGAATGGGCAAACCTACGGGGTTCATGGAAATCTCGCGCCAGGATCGGCGATATACACTGGTCGCCGACCGCATCCAGCATTACCACGAGTTCGTTATCCCGCTGACCGACGAAGAGATGAGCAAGCAGGGTGCGCGCTGCATGGACTGCGGCATCCCTTACTGCCATCAGGGTTGCCCGATCAACAACATCATCCCCGACTGGAACGATCTGGTTTATCAGGGCAACTGGCGCGAGGCCCTGGAAGTGCTGCACAGCACAAACAATTTCCCTGAGTTCACCGGCCGCATTTGTCCTGCTCCCTGCGAAGCCGCCTGCACGCTGAACCTGACCGACGAACCCGTCACCATCAAGAGCATCGAATGTTCCATCGTCGATAGGGCCTGGGAAAACGGCTGGGTCAAACCGCAGATTCCTCCGCACCGCACCGGCAAGCGCGTCGCCATTGTCGGTTCCGGTCCCGCGGGACTCGCCTGCGCCCAGCAACTGGCGCGCGTCGGCCATACCGTAGTGGTTTACGAGAAGGCTGACCGCATCGGCGGCCTGATGCGTTACGGCATTCCCGACTTCAAGATGGCGAAGCACCTCATCGACCGCCGTATCGCCCAGATGCAGGCCGAAGGTGTGGTATTCCGCCCCAACAGCCACATCGGCCGTACCATCCCGATCCAATCCCTGGTCGACGACTTCGATGCGGTCGTGCTTGCCGGCGGCGCCGAGAAGCCGCGCGACTTGCCGGTTCCGGGACGCGAACTCCAGGGCGTGCATTACGCGATGGAGTTCCTACCGCAGCAGAACAAGCGGGTCGCCGGGGATCTCATTCCGGAAGAGGTCGGTATCTGCGCCGAAGGCAACCATGTCATCGTGATCGGCGGCGGCGATACCGGCTCCGACTGCATCGGCACATCGATCCGGCACGGTGCGGCTTCGGTCACCCAACTGGAGATCCTGCCTAAACCTCCCGAAAAAGAAAACAAGGCACTGACCTGGCCGGAATGGCCAAACAAACTGCGGATATCTTCCTCCCAGGAAGAAGGCTGCCAACGCGACTGGTCTGTCGCCACCAAGGCGTTTGCGGGAGAGAACGGCCGCGTGACGCAAATCCACTGCGTCCGGCTCGAGTGGAAACAGGAGGGAGGCCGTTGGGTGATGAGCGAAATCCCCGGCAGCGAATTCACCTTGAAGGCCGATCTGGTTCTATTGGCCATGGGGTTCCTCCATCCCGTACATGAAGGCATGCTGAAGGAACTGGGCGTGGAGATCGACGAGCGCGGCAACGTTCGGGCCAACACGGTCGATTACAAGACCTCTTTGGATAAAGTCTTCACCGCCGGCGACATGCGCCGTGGTCAGTCCCTGGTGGTCTGGGCCATTCGCGAAGGCCGCCAGGCCGCGCGTTCAGTGGATGAATATTTGATGGGGTGCTCGGAACTGCCCCGTTAATCGAGGGAAGGAGCGAGTTGAACCGCGCCTGCCTAAAAAAACGATCTCATGAACAGATTCCTTTCCCTCGCCCGGGTGTTCGGCCTGATGCTGATGGTCTACAGTGTAACCTACACGCTGCCGATCCTGACCGCGCTGCTGTACCGAGACGGCACGGCCCTGTTGTTTGTCGAGGACATGTTCCTAACCTTCGGGGCGGGCGGCTTGCTCTGGCTCCTCGCCAGGGATTTCCAGCGCGAACTGAAGTCGACGGACGGTTTCCTTCTGGTGGTGGTGACCTGGACCGGAATGGCGGCGTTCTCGACGTTTCCGCTGATGTCCTATATCCAAGGGCTTTCTTTCACCGACGCCTATTTCGAAACCATGTCGGGGCTTTCCACCACCGGCGCGACGGTGCTGTCCGGTTTGGATAATCTGCCCCCGGCCATCAATCTCTGGCGTCACGAACTGAACTGGCTGGGCGGAATGGGGATCATCGTACTCGCCGTGGCGATTCTGCCCGTGCTTGGGGTCGGAGGCCGCCAGATGTTCATGGCGGAGACGCCCGGGCCGATGAAGGACAGCAAACTCACGCCACGCATCACCGAGACGGCGAAAAATCTTTGGATCGTTTATGCCGGCATCACCTTTGCCTGCATTCTCTCCCTGAAACTGGCCGGCATGGGCTGGCTGGACGCCGTCTGTCACGCTTTCGCGACGATGGGATTGGGTGGCTTTTCCACCCACGATGCCAGCGTGGGGTATTTCAATTCTCCGGCCATCGAGGCGGTGCTGATCGTTTTCATGCTGCTGGCGGGGATGAATTTCGCCACCCACTTCCTGGCGCTGCGCACCAAGAACATCGAACCTTACAAGCACGACATCGAGGCTATGCCTTTCCTTGTATTGATGATCGGTAGCTGTTTGGGGATAGCCCTATACTTGCTCCTGCAAGGCGTCTACGACAACTATTGGACCGCCCTGCGCCACGCCAGCTTCAACCTCGTGTCCATCGGCACCGACTGTGGCTTCGCCAGCGTCGATTTCAATCGATGGCCGATCTTCGCCCCCCTGTGGATGCTGTTCCTCAGCTGCGTCGCGGTCTGTACGGGTTCAACAGGCGGGGGCATCAAGATGATGCGCACCCTCATCCTAGTCAAACAAAGCCAGATGCAGATGTTCCTGCTCGCCCATCCGACGGCGGTCAATCCGCTCAAAGTCGGGAAGATGGTGATTCCCTCCCCCATCCTGCTTTCGGTGCTGGGCTTCATCTTCGTCTACTTCATGAGCATCGTATTCCTGACCCTAGCCCTGGTCATCAGCGGCCTGGATTTCGTTTCATCCTTCTCCGCAATCATCGCCTGCATCAACAACGCCGGCCCCGGACTGGACAGGGTGGGTCCCGCGACCAACTACTCCGCACTCAGCGATTTTCAGACCTGGGTCTGCTCGCTGGCCATGTTCCTGGGCCGCATCGAAGTGTTCACCGCTCTCATCATTCTGACCCCGGCGTTTTGGCGCAAATGAGCCGGTTCAGCGGCCGCGGCTATAGAGTCCAATCAACTCGGCTCGGCCCAGGATATGACCTTGCATCGCCTGCTCCAACCTGGCCTTGGTCGGCTGCTTGAGGTCCGGCAGCTCGGTATCGAGCGCATAAAGCTTGTGAAAATAGCGGTGCTGGCCTATCGGCGGACAAGGCCCGCCATAGCCGACGCGCTTCCAGTCGTTGACTCCCTGTTTCGTCCCGGCCGGTAGCCGGTCGGCCATCACGCCTTCAGACAATCCGCCCTCAACGGCGGGCAAATTGTACAGAACCCAGTGCACCCAGGTCATTTTGGGCGCCTTGGGGTCGGGCGCATCGGGATCGTCCACGATCAACACGAGGGTTTTCGTCCCTGAGGGAAGACCCGACCAGACCAGCGGGGGCGAAACATCGTCGCCGTCGCAGCTGAAACGCCGGGGCATCACGCCCTGATGAGAAAACGCAGGGGATTCGAGTTTCATGGGGATGGACTCCACTCCGGTTGTACCGACAGGAAACGCCTTCTGAATCGAAAACAACAAGGCAGCGGAAAAAACCGCCCAGAACATTCGCTTCATCATAAAAACCCCAAAACGCCGGAAGATCAGGCTTCGCGCAGTCTAACCGCGAGCACGTCGCACTTGGCGTGATGGATCACGCTGGCGGCCGTGGAACCCAGCAACAGGGCGATGCCGTGCCGGCCGTGCGATCCGACCACGATCAAATCGACCTCTTGTTGCTCGGCGAGATGAATGATCTCCGCCTTCGGACTGCCGACTTCGACCCATTGCCGGTGTTCCGGAACAGCCAAGGTTTCCGCCAGCTTGGCCATACGCGTTTTGGCCGATTCCAGCATTTGCTCGGTAAGATCGATATCGAAGGGAACGATAGGCCCGTAGGCGGAATCTCCGATCGGAAGATTTTCCACCACATGCAGCAGAGTCAAGTCCGCCTGATATTTTTCCGCTAGATCCCTTGCACGGTTCGCCACCTGTTCACTGTGTTCGGAAAAATCGGTCGCCAGCAGGATGTGTCGGTAATTTGCCATGACTCCTCCTTTGCGGATCTGTGTCAGCATACCTTACCATGCCGCCCCTCGAACGTCATGCCGATGGGGCGAACAACAGCAGCATGACCTGATAGCTGGCGACGACATAGACGATGGCCAGTCCCAATCCGATGCCCAGATGACGCGATAAGGCGTGGCGCAGGATATGAGCGACCACCGCCAGATGCCAGAGCATCAGCAGGAGCAGGAACAAATATACGCCTTTGGCTTCGGGCGAAGTCAACATCCAGGTCAACAATGGCACGGCGAGGCTGCTGATGAGCGCGTCGCAGCCCAGCATGGCGATGGCCGTTTGCAGAAAACGGGACATCAGCCCCGCCACCTTCAGGGTGATGAAGAGGAAACCCAGCAACATGGCCCCTTCCACCAGGGCCTGAATTGCGGCATCCGCCCAAGTGGCCTCCAAGCCAAGCAATACTATGCCGACCACCAAATAGGCCAGCGTCGCGAGTCCCAGCAACAAGCCTGAGGCCGGTAAATCCTGCGGGCCTTTCTTGAACAGGCAGATATCGAAGAACAATTTGATCAATGGCATCAGGATTTCCTCAAACGACCGTTATCACGCGGCATTCAGATTCTGGGCGGCATCCAGCGCTTCGCTGGCCTCCAGCCACGCGTTTTCCGCAGCAGCCGCCTCGCGCTCCAGCCCCGCCTTTTCCACTAACAGGCATCGCAGGCGTTCCTTGCCTGCCGGCTCATATACCGTCGGATCGGCCAGTTGCGCCTCGATGCGCTGGCGGGCGTGGGTCAATCGGTCGAGAGCGGCTTCTGCCTGGATTACCCGCTGCCGCAAAGGTTGGAGTTGCCGTCTTTTGTCGGCCTCCTGACGACGCTGATCCTTGCGCGATCCGGCCACTGAGGTTTCTCTTTCGGTCGCTGCATCTGCACCGCGGCGCGTTCCCAGGATGCTGCGGTAATCATCCAGATCGCCGTCAAACCGGGTCACGGCCCGATCGGCCACCAGCCAGAAATCGTCCGCCACGATACGCAACAAAAAGCGATCATGGGACACGAGCACCAGCGCCCCCTCGAAATCCTGCAAGGCGCGGCTGAGCGCATAGCGCATCTCCAGATCGAGATGGTTGGTCGGCTCATCCAACAACAGTAAGTTGGGTCTTTGATAGATCAACAGGGCCAGCGCCAGCCGCGCCTTCTCCCCGCCCGAAAAGGGCTCCACCGCAGATAATGCCGTCTCGCCCTGGAAACCGAAACCGCCCAGAAAGTTGCGCAAGTCTTTTTCGGCGGCTTTTCGGTCCAGACGCTGCAAATGCCACAGCGGGCTCTCGTCCATGCGGAGCTGTTCAATCTGATGCTGGGCGAAATAACCCAGGCGCAAGTCCTGGGCGCCGATTCGCCGCCCCGCCCGCAAGGGGAGAACGCCGGCCATCGCCTTGATCAGGGTGGATTTGCCCGCGCCATTGGCGCCCAACAGGCCGATGCGGTCGCCGGGTGAGAGCGTCAGCGCGACGCCTTCCAGAATAGGCTGCTCAGCGTAACCCACTGCAGCCTCATCGAAACACAGCAGCGGCCTCGGCAGCTTGCTCGGAGGCAAGAACTCGAAGCCGAACGGCGAGTCCACATGCGCCTGGGCGATCAACTCCATGCGCGCCAGCGCCTTTAGACGGCTCTGAGCCTGTCGCGCCTTGGTGGCCTTGGCGCGGAAGCGGTCGACGTACGAGCGGATATGCTCGATCTCACGCTGCTGCCTTTGGTAAGCGGCCTGACGCTGGGCCAGAAGTTCGGCGCGACGGACCTCGAACGCGGAATAGTTGCCGGTGTAAAGCGTCAGAGACTGATTTTCGATGTCGATGATGTGATCCGTGATTTCGTCCAGAAAATCCCGATCATGTGAAATCAGCAGCAGGGTGCCGGAATAATTCGAGAGCCACTCCTGCAGCCAGATGACGGCGTCCAGATCCAGATGGTTGGTCGGCTCATCCAACAGCAGGATATCCGAGCGGCACATCAGCGCCTGCGCGAGATTGAGCCGCATCCGCCAGCCGCCGGAAAACTCGGCTACTGCCCGCTGTTCGTCTTCCAGCTTGAAGCCCAACCCGCTCATCAGCCGCGCCGCCCGCGCCCCGGCCTGGTAACCGCCAACTGCCTCTAAGCGTGCATGGAGGTGCGCGTAATGGACGCCGTCCTTGTTGGCGTCCGCGCTCTCCAGTTCGGACTGAATCGAACGCAGTTCGCGGTCGCCGTCCAAGACGTATTCAATCGCGGGACGCGCATGCGCCACCATTTCCTGGGCGACGTGGGCAATCACGGCGTTGGGCGGCAAGCTCAATTCGCCGGCGTCGGCATGCAGTCCGCCCAGCAACAGGCTGAACAGACTGGATTTGCCGGCCCCATTCGCTCCGGTGATGCCCACTTTCTGCCCGGCAGGAATGGTCAGGTTGACGCCTTCGAACAAAAGCCGGCTGCCCCGGCGCAGGGCCAGAGTTCTGAACCTGATCATAAGCCGCCGGGAAGGGTCGCAGCGAACGATGGAGGGTTGGCAGTTATGGGCGCCTCGCGCATGGTCCGACGACTCAAGCCGCCTGTTCGATACACTCGTCGGCCCGCTTCACGAACTCGTGAAGATCGCCTTTCTTCAGGGTGGCGCGGGGAATGATCAGGGCCGCATCGGCGGAAACGAAAACGAACGCGTATTTCTTGGTGCTCTCGATCCGGAGGACTTCTGCCCAAGGCATCCTGGATTCACCACTCGGGGTGATCTCGACCAACTCGTCTTGCTCGACCCGCAGCGCGCAACGCCCCAGAACACAGGCCTTCTCTTCCTCGGAGTACATTTTCCTGAGCTGCTGACGCCAGTTCCACTTGAGGTACGAGGGGACTCCGAACCCCCAGCCTAGTGCGATCAGCGCGACATACACTGCTGACTGAAGGTCCTTGAAGTAAAAAAACAAGATCATCGCGATCACGGCGATAATTCCGGGCAATGTGGCTTGATGCCGGCGCATGCTTTTTTGCAGCTTCTGCGAATTTTGCAATTGATGTTCGTTGAACGCGATCAAATCCTGTTCGCGCACTTCGTATTCGATTTCTGTCATGGCGATTCCAGTGGGAAATTGGGCGAGTCTGCCCCTGATCAGCCCGCATTGAAGGGACGGCCAAATGGCCACCGGAGAGGAGACCGACCGGCTTTCAAAAAGGTGACTAGTATACGCAATTCTGTTTCAATTTACCCAGGCCAAAGGCCCGTCGCCTGCCCCATCATTCCTCTCCAGGAGATCATTATGAAAGGCCACCCGCAGGTCATCGATCATTTGAACGCCTTGCTCGCCGGCGAACTGACCGCCATCGATCAGTACTTCATCCATTCCCGGATGTATCACGACTGGGGCATGGACAAACTGCACGTACAAGTCAGCCATGAAATGCAGGAAGAGCAGATGCATGCGGATATGCTGATCAATCGGATTCTGTTTCTGGAAGGAACCCCCGATCTGAGCAAACGTGAGGCGCTCGCCGTAGGCCGGGACGTGCCCGAAATGCTGAGGAATGACCTCGCCGTCGAACACAGGGTCATCGGCCATTTGAAAGAAGTCATCGCTTTTTGCGAAACGGTCCAAGACTTCCAAACCCGCGAGATCCTGTTAAAACTGCTAAAAGACACAGAAGAAGATCATGCCTGGTGGCTGGAAACGCAATTAGGGCTCATCGACCATATCGGCCTGGCGAATTATCTCCAGTCGCAAATGTAGGGCAAACCGCCAGATTGGATGTGCGTTGCTCGATCGAAAACATGCAGTAATCGATTGAAACAGCTGCTCATTGAAAACTATTCTCAGTTGTACTAGTATTGAATTGGGTTCATGACCAATTCACTGTAATGTACATCTGTATCTGCAAGAAAATCACCGACCACCAGATCCGCAAAGCGGTCCTGGAGCACAGCGTCAATAACCTTCGCGAACTCCGCTCATGCCTGGGCGCCTGTGATCAATGCGGAAAATGCGCCGCCGATGCCAAGAACATCCTAAAGGAATCCGCGAAAGAGAGAATGGTGTTGGACAATCACTCGCTGCGGGCAAGCTGAAATCAGCGCTATACAACCCTGCCGGGCGCACCAATGAAAAATGCGCCCGAAGGCGCACTTTCAATAGTTTGGCCAGACTGGAAGTGTCTTGGCCGAAATCAAGAATGGACTTCCCTGTCCCCGGTCACTCCCCTTATCAGAAGCTGATCACCACATCGGTTGAGAAGACGAACTGATCCTGCTTGTTGTTACCGAACGGTCGATAGGCGCCTCCCAGAGGGCTCGAACCATCGACCCAGTCATAGCGCACGTTCGGCCGGATATTGACCCATTTGAGCGGCTTATAAGTCATACCGACAGTAAACGCGTAAAAGTTAGCGCCCGTCGAGCCCGAACACAGCGCTCCCAAGTTATTCTGCCCTGAGGCAAAGCTCTGCGCTCCCGCGTCGCTGTTGTATGTCGCGGCACCGACGCGTGCAGGTGAGCAAACCCTGAAACCGTCGTCGTCCCTGAACCATTCGCCCCGAATGCCAGCGCCCAGATTGTCCAGGATGTCATAAAACAAGTAAGTATTCACACCGTACCAGGTAGCATCCTCTTTGGTTGAAGAGATGGGATTTCCATTGGCGTCAAATTGCGTATTTGGTGTTATTACTTTATTAGCGAAGCCGTGATCGTGCTGCAAAACGAGATGCAACTGATCCGTGATGTTGTGTTTCAAGACTACGCTATATAAAGCCCAAGGTTGACCACTATGTTCGGAGGTTCCACCATAGGTTCCGCTGATATTTGCCGACGTTCCCTTGTCCTCGCTGGTCCAGGTGACCCCACCAATACCCGCCCAACTGCCGAGCTGTTTATCCCAACCGCCATCCCAACCCCCGGTCGCGCTGCCGGTTACCGCGCCGCCCATGACGGACCAGTTCTGATCGACGGCGTAGTTGCCCAGGAAGCCGGTGTGCGTAAATGGCTCACCGTATTGGAAGGTGTAGGGCTTGGTATAAAAGAAGTTGTCCGGAGCAGTGACCACTTCGTAGCCG
>Ga0335070_10010375_pt1 | contig 10887 bp, 8 predicted proteins | sample Lox_Sample_13_FD_206722 | JGI IMG/M metagenome (GOLD analysis project Ga0335070, IMG submission 206722) | Soil microbial communities from Loxahatchee National Wildlife Refuge, Florida, United States - Lox_Sample_1.3 | ecosystem: Environmental > Terrestrial > Soil > Wetlands | place: USA: Florida... | reverse complement strand
TCGATCCCGGCCGCCCTGCGCCTTGCGGAAGCCCATGCCATGACCCGGGAGATGAACCTGGCCATGGACACCCTCCTGAACGCTCTGAAGACCGAACCAAACTCGGTTGATTTGCAGAGGGCGATCGGGCGGATGTATGTGATGCAGAATGACTTCAAAAAAGCCGAGGAGCAGATGCGCAAAGTAAAGAGCGCGCACCCTGAGGACTTGGCGGCGACGGCGGACCTGGGGGACCTCTACGCGGCGCACAAGGATTGGAAGCTTGCTGAGGCGGAGTACGGGGAGATCAAGAGAAGAGCGCCCCAGGCCGCCCTCGGATACGAAAAGCTCGGCCGACTCTACATGGCCCAGGGACAGCCGGACCGGGCCGCGGCCGAGCTGCAGGCGGCTCTCAAGGCGAATCCCCAGTCGGAGGGGGTAACGATCCTTCTGGCCGAGGCCTACGCGGCCCAGAAGAAATACGGAGCCGCCCTCGCGCTCTGCGACGAGCGGGTCAGGAGGAACGCCAAGGATGCCTTCGCCTATAATCTCCAGGGCACCCTTCTCCTGGACCAGAAAGAGTACCCCCCCGCGGAAGAAGCCTTCCGGAAGGCTATCCAAATTCAACCTGCCTGGGCCGCCCCTCATAACAACCTTGCCCGGCTGTACCTGGTGCAAGGAAAGTCAGAAGAGGCGGCCCGGAGCCTGGAAGAGGCGATCCGGGTATACCCGGACAACGTGGCGGCCGCCCTTACGCTCGGTCAGATCTATTACCAGAAAAAGGAATACCCCAAGGCCATCGCGGTGTACGAAAAACTGCTCGAGAGGCGTCCCGACCTCTGGGTGGCGGCGAATGACCTCGCTTATATTCTAACCGAGCAGGCCAAGACCGGCATGGACCTGGAGAAGGCGCTCGCCCTGGCGCAGAAGGCCCAGAACATGCGGCCGGAGGTGCCGTCGGTCATGGACACGCTCGGATGGATTTATTACAAGAAGGGCAATGTAACCCAGGCCATCGAGTGGATCAGCAAGGCCCAGAGCAAAGCGCCGGCAAGCGGTCCGATCAATTACCATCTCGGCATGTCTTACTACAAGGTCGGCAAGAAGGCCGAGGCCAAGGAATTCCTCCAAAAAGCCCTTGCCGGCAAAGAGGATTTCGGCGGGCGGCAGGAAGCGGAAAACCTGATAAAGCAAATGTGAAGTGCCTAGAATCCCCAGAGTGCCTTAACTGCCTTGAATGTCTTAAATGCATAGAGTGTTTTGACTTCCGTGGGTTAGGACTCGACGCATTTCAGGTTATTTTTTGCGCACTCTAGCCATTTTAGGCTCTCTAGGCATTCTAGGCACTTAATTTGATCTTCATCCATCATTCACACAAACGCAACAATTCCTTGGTATAAAAATACAACGCTTAAATGTATACGCGGGAAAATCATTTTCTTCCCGGGCCTTGGCTATAGCGTAATCAATTTTTGATACAGATGTAGGCATGATGTCGGACAAAGGCAGCCCCCGTTTTATCGGCACCCGATATAGGTTTATATGCATCGGATGAAAACATTGCTATTCGGTTTAATCCTTCCCATAGCCGTCTTGTCGGCGGGCTGCAGCCTGGTTTCAGACGGTCTCGGCTCCTGGCCTTGGCGAGACTCGGAGAAACCCCCCGACCCTCTCCCCCTGCCTGAAAAGCAGGAGGCAGGCTACATCGTCAGCCCCGGAGATTTATTGGAGATATCAGTATGGAAGGAGGAGGCCCTGACCAAGGTCGTGACCGTCCTTCCGGACGGTAAAATCTCCTTTCCCTTGATCGGTGAAGTCGTTGCCGCCGGAAGAACCCGGGCCCAGATCACGGAGGAATTGACGGAGAGGCTGACACCCTTTGTGCCGGACCCGGTTGTCGCCGTGGACGTGAAGCAGGTCAACAGCGTACTGATTTACGTGATCGGGAAGGTCAACAGCCCAGGCCGGTTTGTCCACAATACGCGGGTCACCGTTCTCCAGGCCTTAGCGACGGCGGGTGGACTGAATACTTTCGCCAAACGGAACAAGATCAAAATCTTGCGCCGGGAGGGCGAAACCACGCTCACTTTTCTATTTCGTTATGACGACGTCGCCGCCGGAAGGGACATGGCGCAGAACATCCTGCTCCAGAAGGGCGACGTTGTCGTCGTCCCATGAACCGGCCCGGCGCGCTCGCCTTCGGGGTCTTCCGCATTCTTTGGCCCCGGGAAAAGGTGCGGAGATGTCTTCTGTGGGCCGCCCTGGCGGTTCTTATTGGAGCGGAAGACAGTTTTGCATGGGATTCGAAGCTGTTTGGCTCTCTTTGGCTGAAGGAAGAATACAACGACAACATATTCCTGGATGTATACGGAAAGCGCCAGTCGGATTTCATCACCACGATTTCTCCGGGCCTCGAATGGCAGGAGAAGTCGGAGCGGCTGGATTTCAGCGCGGGCGGGCGGGTCAGCGCCATCGAGTATCTGCGCTACCATGAGTATGACGCCGTGGATTACAATGCCCAGGGCAGCCTGCTTTACCGGCTAACCCCCCGCCTCGGGGTTTCCGCCGGGGGAGGTTTCCTTCACGATTCGCGTCCCGACCGCGACCTCCTGGTGACCGGCCTGGTCCTGGGCACCGTGCAACGGGACCGCTGGTTTTACAACCTCTCGGGGAACTATGCCCTGACGGAAAGAGAAGGTGCGGAAGTGAATTATTTCCAGAGCAAGGACGACTTCCACAGCCCCAGGGTTTCGGACAGCGAGGTGAAGAACGGGAATATCCTCTTCACCCGTGACCTTGGCGATGTGTTTCCCCTGTGGAAAGGGCGACTCAGTTTCAACTACGGGGATTATTACTTCACAACCCCTAAATCGACGACCAAAAACTATTCCCTGACCATCGGCGCAAGCCGTGACTTGACGGAAACCTGGGGCGTCATTGCGGACCTCGGTGTCCGGTATACCCAATCGAGATTGACGGTGACCCAGGTTCGCTTCATCCCCCCGTTCTTTCTGGCTTTGGTGCAGGAAGAACAGGAGACCTCCGACTGGGGGGGGGTTGGCGGGGTCAGCCTGACGTACCGGGGAGATCGGAACGGCGCGGACGTCGGCGTCCGGCAGGATATTGAGCCCTCGAGCGGCGTGGGGGTCACCGAGCGCACTTCGTTTAACCTTTCCATGTATCATCGAATCACCTATGAGCTGCAGGCGACTCTTGCGGCGAACTATTTCTTCAATAAGGCGGGCAAGAACCAGTACTCCCAGAGGGAAACGCGTTTCCAGAGCTTTTACCTGAGCCCGGGTCTCAGGTACGAATGGTCCAGGGACCTGGCCATGGAATTCTCCTACAGTTTCACCCGGACGAACGACATGATCGCCGATACAATCGGCGACCGGAACCTGCTCCTGATCCGTTTCACTGTCCAGGAGGACCTCCTCGAGGCTTTGCAGAGGTTCCTGCGGTGGGCGAAAGAATAGCAAAAAATTGCCGTAAAGATTGAGTATAAGTGAAAGTGAAAGTGGAAAATGGGCTTTTGGGGCCTGGTTTTCTTGTCCCTCTTACTGTCGCCAAGGAGAAATGAAGGACAAGCGAAAGTGCAGGCGCAAGGGCCAATCCAGGATTTCCTTTTCTTTAATGCCTTTCACCTTCACTTGCACCTTAACTAAGGAATTCCCATGCCCGAGCCGACCTCCCTAACCATTTCCGACATACGAGCCATCCTCGGCAGGAGAAAATGGAGCTTCATTCTTCCCGCTGTGGCTGTATTTTCCATGGCGTTTGCCGTTGCCTTCATGCTCCCCCCCACCTACTTGTCCAAGGCCACTGTGCTTATTGAGGACCAGGAGATCCCCCGGGACTTCGTCATGTCGGCGGTAACCAGTTTCGCCGAGCAGAGGATCCAGTCCATTACCCAAAGAATCATGAGCACTCCCAGGCTCCTGGAGATTATCAATCGGTTCAACCTTTACGCCGATATGCGCAACAAGCGGACCACCGAGGAGATCATCGACCGGATGCGGAAAAAGGACATCAACTTGGAAACAATCAGCGGCGATATCGTCGACCGCCGCACCGGACAACCGATGAAGGCCACGATCGCCTTTTCCGTTTCCTTCCAGGGCGAAAGCCCGGCCCTGGTCCAGCAGGTGGCGAACGTTCTCGCCTCTCTTTACCTGGAAGAAAACCTCATGGTCCGGGAGCACCAGGCCCTGAACACCTCGCGGTTCCTCGAAGAAGAGATGAAGAGCGTAAAAAGCCATCTCCTGGAGATCGAGGCCCGCATCACCCCTTTCAAGACGAGGAACATCCATGAACTCCCTGAGCTTCTTCAGAGCAATCTTCAGGGGCTGGACAATGCCGAGCGGGACATCGACCGGGCTAGGAACGACCTGCGAAATGCAAGGGGACGCGAGGAGTCCCTCCGCGCCCAGATCGACTACCTGAAAGCGCTCCCGGACCCGCAGAGGGCGCCGGCAAGCTCCTACACATCCCCCGGCGAACCGAACCCGGACAAGGTGCTTCTGAAAGAACTAAAAGCCCGCCTTGTCCAGCTCACGAGCAAGTTCTCGGACCGGTACCCGGATGTGATAAAGGTCAAGAAGGAGATCGCCGAGCTGGAGAAGCGTCTTGAATCTGCGGATGCGGAGGAGCCGGAATCCGATTCTGAGTCCGAAGAGAAAGCGGAAACCCCTTCCATGCCGACGGAAGCAAGCCAGGCAATGGTCAACCTGTCTTCGCAGCTTGCGGCCGCCCAATCGGAAATCGAAGCTATAAAGCAGGATCTTGAACGCCTCACGCAAAAGAAGGAGATGTACCGACAGAGGATCGAGAACACCCCGGGGGTGGAGGAGGAATACAAGGCTCTCATCCTGGAGCGGTCCAACACCCAGGCCAAATACGACGATCTCATGAAGAAGCTGATGGAAGCGAAGGTCTCCCAGGGACTGGAGAAAGGCCAGATGGGCGAGCGGTTCACGCTCATAGACCCGGCGAGGTTCCCCGAACGGCCTGTCTCTCCCAACATTCCGGCGATCCTGCTGATCGGCGTGGTCCTGGGCATCGGCGCCGGCATCGGCCTGGGTTCGCTCCAGGAATTTTCGGACCATTCGCTGCGGACCGCCGAACAGCTGGCTGAGGCCCTCGAGCTTCCCATCCTTGGAGGGATTCCGGTGATCATGACGCAAAGGGAGAAACGCCGGAGGACGATGAGGAGATGGGTCGGGACAACGGCGGTCTTCGTAATCCTCGTTATGACTCCAATCCTTTTTCATTTCCTGTACATGGACCTGGAGATCTTCTGGGGAAAGCTGATGAGACGACTGACATAAAGAAAGACTTATCTCTCGCAGAGGCACAGAGGTCGTGGAGATAAAAAGGATACAGGATTCAGGTTGCAGGATACTGGATGCAGGATAGTGGTTGCTCATCCCTCGTTACTCGTTCCTAACAACTTGCGCCGTGTACCTTGAGGCTTGAACCTTACACCTTGTTCCTGAATTCCTGTCCTTCCCTCTGTGATCTCTGCGTCTCTAACGAAAGCGGGCGAGAGAATAAGGCCGTTGTCTCTCGAAGTGCCCACAGAATCCCAGAGTTTTCCCTGCGGCTTCGAAAGCAAGTGGGCGGAAGGTCGAATGAAAGATGTTCAAATTTCTCAGGAAGCAGCCAGAAGAGATTCCCAGGCGGGTTGAGCCCTCCTTGAACCCCAAACCGGAAGGCGGGCCTTCTCCCGAGCGCGGGAAGATCGGATGGGTATCGCCTGATTACAAGGTTTCCAGACGGATCGACCTCGACCCGGCGACGCTGGAAGAGAACCGCTGCGTGTCCTTCTTCGCCGATTCGCCGGAGCTGGAATATTTCCGGGTTCTTCGCAGCCGCATCATCAAGCTGACCGAGGGGGGCGGGAACGCCATCATGATCACCAGCGCGCTCCCGGGGGAGGGCAAGACCCTCACTGCGGTGAACCTGTCCCTGTCGATCGCCAAGGAATTCCATCGGACGGTCCTGCTGGTGGACTGCGATTTCCGGAACCAGGCGGTGCAGGATTATCTCGGGTATTCCAGCGACCGGGGGCTCATCGATTATCTGTTGGACGACCGGCCCATATCGGAGATCATCATATGGCCGGGAGTGGAAAAGGTGACCGTGATCTCCGGGGGACGGACCGTGCAGGAGAGCAGCGAGCTGCTCGGCTCTCCGCGCATGAAGGAGCTGGTGGCGGGGATGAAGACCAGGTACCCGGACCGGTACATCCTCTTCGACCTTCCGCCGGTACTTTCCGGCGCCGACACCCTAGCTTTCGCCTCCCAGGTCGATCACATCATTATGGTTGTCGAGGCGGGCCGCACGGCCCGGGAAGATCTACAGCGGGCGCTGGGGCTGCTCCCGCGCGAGAAGGTCCTGGGTTTGGTGCTGAACCGCCAGGAATCGCGCAACGTCCCGGGCTGTAACGGGAAAAATCCTTATAGGAAGCGAACCCATGCTTCCGGCTGACGGCATTCCCTCCCCCCCCTTGCGGGCATAAACGCTGACTTAATCCCCCCTTGAAAAAGGGGGGAATTACAGGGAAAAAACTTCTAGGTTAGCGCTTATGTCCTTTGCGGGGGAAGGGCAGGGCGGGGGCGGAAGTTTTCACCTTTTTCATGCAATTTTCACACGGCTTTCATAATCGCTTAACAATCGGGGCTTAGAATCAGTTAAGATTTAACGAGGGGCCAAAAAATTTTTTACACGCAACTCGAAACAGTTTTTTCCGTATACGATAAACCTTCCTGCGCCCAAAGCCAAAAATAGAACCTTGATCCCATGAATGGAAATCTGAAGAATTCGGGCCAGCCCGATAACAGGAATAATAGTTATAGGCACGAAAAGATCAGCAAGCTGGTGGAGGTCTTCCGGCTCCTGACGGAAGAGAAATTCACCGGCTACATCAAGGTGAACTTCAGCCAGGGCGGGATCGGCAGGATCGAGAAGTTCGAAGAAATAATGAAATAAATAAATCGCAAGGCGCAGAGCGCGAAGCGCATTCCCCATTACCCATGACCTATTACCTATGACCCATTACCTGTTTTATTTCAACTAACTTTAATTTGACTTTCATAATCCTGCAACATGATAACTTAAAAATCAAAAATGCTGATAGCTGAAAGCTGACCGCTGACAGCTCCATTTTGGGTCCTTCGCTGACCACCCCTGTAGGGGAACCAGGAAGCCCGAATCGAGAGGCCGTTCGCACCTTGATTCGGGCTTTTTTTATTGGGTGCGAAGCCGGAAGGGAAAGGAGGTGGAAAAAAGCAATTTGGCAATGTAGCAGCGTAGCAATTTAGGAAAAGCAGTTGGGGCAAAATTGAATAGGTAGTAAGAAACATCGCTTCGTGCGATGGCTCAGCTCCGCAAGGGGCCCAAATCCGGAACATCCCCGACCCTCCATAGGGCGGCTGGATGAATGGAAGACACAGAAGGCACAAAAGAGAAAAATGAAAAATCGAAAGGAGAAAGGAAGCATGCGCACAAAATTGTTAGGATTGTTATTGGCCATTTTCCTCGTGTTCGGCTTCGCCGGCCAAGGTATGGCCGCTATATTTAACGACGGAGATCTGGTCCGGGTCGTCTACGACTATAATAGTACCACTGGGACCAGTGCGAATACCTGGTACACCGACCTGGGCTCTCTCTCCAGCCTCACGAACACCCATAATAATATAGTGGGCAGCAACATTTCCGACCTGACCGGGACCGCCTTGAGTAACCTCCAGGTAGCCTACTTTGCGTACAACTCAACCGCACTCCCAATTTATATCGGCGGGGCGGGCACCTTGACCAGGACCGGCTCCAGCATTTCATCTTTGGACGGCGGCCTTAGCAGCCTCCAAACATCGGCTGGTCCCTTTAACGCAGGTTCGCCCACCTTGGATACTGTCAAGGACCCCTCGGGCAACCAGCTAGGTTACTGGATTGCAATGAACGGTTCGGGTGCCTACATTGGCAGCTACAGCCAATTTTTGGCGATTGGGGCTGCCGAAGCCAGCCTGAACGGGCTCACGTCGACGGGAATCAAGTGGGGTCTCACCGCCTTCACTGGAAGTACCGCGTTGAATTCTGCGGGCACCCTGTACACAAATTCGGACGGATCGCAGTTCGTGATCCAGACCTTTATCAACACGGACGGCAAAGCCTACACCGAGATCAATCCGTCCGCTGTCCCCATCCCCGGCGCTGTCTGGCTCCTGGGATCGGGGCTGCTCGGCCTGATCGGCATCCGGAGAAGGGTGAGGAACCAATAGCTTTCCCTTAAGATGAAGCATTAAGGGGAATTCAACATTAGCAACAAATAATAAAAAGGAGATAGAAAAATGAAGAAATTTGCAATGGCTTTCGTGTTGGTGCTATGCATGTCCGGCGCGAGCTTCGCGCAGGACGTGGAAATCAATATCTACGGCGCGTCGGCCCAGATCGACTTCTGGGCCGCCTCCGCCCCAGTGTATCTTACCGCTGCAACAGGTGCAAACTGCACGGGAAGTGTTGGAACCTGCACCGCTTCCTTCTCGCCTGCCGACAATACTCCCGCGGGGGTCTACTATCACGGGGCGAAGTATGTTACCTGCGAAGCTACCGGCCCCTGCAGCGGGGCCGGCCTGGCCACCGCCGACAAGTTAAGGATCAGGGTTGGCGCCTATGACTCGGACGACGGGATCATGGGCGTCCTCGGCCAGGCGAACCCGGGCGCCGTGGACGTGATGAATTGTCCTACGGGCTCAGGTCTGAACTACAGGACCTTGCTCAACACCGTTGCGGGCGGCGCGGCCATTACCAATCTGAACTGCTTCCCCGTCACCCTCGGAACCGCCGACGTGCACGGCTCGACCATCATCCAGAAAACCCAAGGGCAGTTGAAGGGTCCTCTCGGCCCAGTCAGCGTGACCAACGGACTCAGCCTGCTTCCGGGTGGTGCAGCCGGCCCTGCGATCCCGCGAGACCTCGGTAACTTCGTGGCGACTCCCCCCACGGTCAAGACTTGCGGCCCAGGGTCTGTTGGTTTAACCGACCACCATCCGTTTATCGTGCCTTTCTGCTTCTTCGCCAATAAGGACGCGAAAGTAGTGGGCGATGGTTTGCTGCAGGCTAATCTCACGAACGTTACCAAGACCATGGCCCAGCAGATCTTCACCGGCGTCGTGACTGACTGGCACACTTACTTCCCTGGCATTCCCGCGGGATCGACTATAAAGGGCTGCATGCGCGTCGCCGGATCAGGCACGCAGGCGGCATTCCATTCGGCCGTCATAACTTCGAATAAGATCGGCCCTAACCTGCCGGTCAAGGATCATAGCCTCCTCGGCAATAACCTGTGGTTCAACAACAGCTCCACCGATATGCTCAACTGCATTAACTTCGGCCCCGGTTTCATCGGCTTTGTCGATTGCGACAAAGCCCCTCTGGCCAATATGACCGGCCCGCTCACGTACGACGGCTTTGCGGGCAATACGGTCAACATACAGGACGGGCTGTATGAGTTCTGGACCCTGGAGCACCTCTTTGAGCCAGCCGTGAAGTATTCGGGCTATCCGACTACTGCGGTGACGAACCTGGTAAACTGGGCCGACGCAAATCCAACTATTCCCGCATCACATGTCGGGACTTGGTCCACATCTGACACCATGCAGTTCCACAAGACGGGCGACTGGATAACGCCGCCTCAGGTGGGCCCGTACGTCCTTGGCACTTGCTATGAGTAAGTCGGACAAGCGGTAATTTAGGGAGCAAGGAGGGGCGCCCCCCCGGGGGCCCCTCCGAAATCGAGCGGGAGACCGGGGTATGAAATTTGGTTTTTTTTCGGGAAAAGTGACGGCTTGCTGGAAGGGGCTTTTGCTTGGCTGTTTGGCGGTGGGCCTATCGCTCTTCGCGGGGCATCTCCCGGTTTCGGCCCACGACGTGACCCTTAGCGCGCCTTTTATCTTCTCAGGCAGCGGCCATGACAGTTATCAGTCAATTACGCATGAAGACGCCGACCCCTGGAAAGGGTTTGTCACCTTGACTGCGACGAACACGGGGACCCAGAGCTGGACCGATTTTCACTTTGGAATATTTTCAGTCGGCTCTGATGTCTCCCATGTTTATTTCCAAGGGGGCACACCGACCAGCAGCAACGGTACTATCTCGTGGATGGTGAACAACAGCAACCCAGCGCGGGGCCCACGATCGATTTGTATTTCACGAACGCCAAAGCGTGACGCTTACTGTGTACGACAAAGTGAATTTCGGGATGCTCTTCTACCCGACGACGGCAGTCTCCATCCCCGCTGCCGCCTGGCTGCTGGGCTCGGGCCTGGTGGGATTGATTGGAATCAGAAAGAAGAGGAAAAAAAGTAATCCACCGCTGACCAAGAGGGGGCGCGCAGGCGCCCCTCACTCATCCATTCCCAGTCATTATTCCCGGCAACGTCTGATCTGATCCTTGTCCATTTCTTCTGTACCCTGAATCCTGGTTTCTGTTTCCTGATACCTCTTCCCTGCCTCAAACTCCTGCCTCCTTTTTCCTGATTCCTCGCCCCTTGTGCCTTGTTCCTTCTACTGAACCCTGCGCCCTGTGCCGTGCGGCGGGTTTTGAATTTTACAATTATTTTACGATTCTATTATTGCAGTGCTAAAGTCTCATGAATTAAATATTACGGTTATCCGAAAGGCTGGGTGCCGAACGGAACAACCTTCCTTCAAGGCGGGAATTCCTGCATTGGCAAAAATGGTGGTCAGCTTCCCCGACCCGAATCGGGCTACTGAAGACGGGTTGGATTGACAGGCTAGAAAGGGGTTTATCTGCGATGAGGATCCTGGTCGTTGACGACGAGAAGGATATTGTCGATCTCCTAAGCAACAAGCTCCGGGAGGAGGGGTATGACGTGGCCGCGGTGCACA
>Ga0335070_10010374_pt1 | contig 10887 bp, 10 predicted proteins | sample Lox_Sample_13_FD_206722 | JGI IMG/M metagenome (GOLD analysis project Ga0335070, IMG submission 206722) | Soil microbial communities from Loxahatchee National Wildlife Refuge, Florida, United States - Lox_Sample_1.3 | ecosystem: Environmental > Terrestrial > Soil > Wetlands | place: USA... | reverse complement strand
CGTCGTGGGACGCGTTCCCCGAGGTGCCGGCGGCACTCGCCGACGCGCGCGGCCGCGGCTGGAAGCTCGCGATCCTCTCCAACACCGACCGCGACTTCATCGAGGCGTCGATGGAGACGATCGGCGTCCCGTTCGAGCTCGCGATCGTCGCCGGCGACATCGGCTCGTACAAGCCGGGGCTCCGCCACTGGGAGGTCTTCTTCGCGGAGACCGGCGCCGACCGCGCGGGGCACGTGCACGTCGGCGCGAGCCTCTTCCACGACATCGCGCCCGCGCGTGAGCTCGGCCTGCGCACGATCTGGATCAACCGGCTCGGCGAGCAGCCGCAGCCGCAGCCGGACGTCGAGCTCCACGCGCTGACCGGCCTCGGCGCGTCCCTGGACGGGCTCGTCTCCGGGTAGCCTCCCGGCGTGAGCCTTCCCCAGGCGATCACGCGCCGGGCGCTGACCAAGGAGGACGCGGAGGTCGTCGCCGCGCTGTGCGGCGAGGACGAGGCGGCGTTCACCGGGCAGCCGTCGCAGCTGTCCGCGAACGACGTCCTCGCGTGGTGGGCCGGGACCGATCTCGAGAACAAGTCGTGGCTGCTCGAGGAGGACGGGCGCGTCGTCGGCGTCGGCTGGCTCGAGCGCGAGGACTACGGCGACCTCGGCACCTTCGTCAGCGTCGTCGCGCAGGGCGAGAAGGGCCGTGGGCTCGGCGCGGCGCTGCTGGACATCGGCGAGGAGGCGGTGCTCGCAACGGCGGCCGCGCGCCTGCAGACCTTCGCCCTCGGGGCCGACACCGCCGCGGCCGACCTCTTCAGGAGCCGCGGCTACCGCGAGGTGCGCCGCTTCTACGAGATGGCGATCGAGCTCGACGGGCCGGTCGAGGTGCCGGCCGTCCCCGACGGCCTGTCGCTCGAGACGTTCGACGAGTCCGAGGCGCGGCCGTTCCACGACGCGATGGACGAGGCGTTCGGCGACCACTGGGAGCACCATCCGTTCCCGTTCGAGCAGTGGTGGCAGGAGAAACGCGACGCGCCGGACTACGACCCGACGCTCTGGTTCGTCGTCCGCGACGGCGACGAGCTCGCGGCCGTCGTGCGGAACGAGTCGAACCGGAACGGCGGCGGCTACGTCGCCGCGCTCGGCGTCCGGCGCGCGTGGCGGCGCCGCGGGCTCGCGCGGCTGCTGCTCCTCCACTCGTTCGCCGAGTTCCAGCGGCGCGGGCAGAGCCGCGTCACGCTCGGCGTCGACGCCGAGAGCCCGACCGGTGCGACGAAGCTCTACGACGGCGTCGGGATGCACGTCGAGATGGAGATGGTCGTCTTCGAGAAGGCGCGCCCGTGAGCATCCTCCGCGGCAAGTGCCCGACGTGTCACGGCTACACGGCGGTCGCGGTCGGCCCGGAGTACGAGTGCCATTCGTGCGGGCGGACGTTCGCGGCCGGGCTCGTACGCGTGCCGAACGCGTGGGGCGACGGCGGCGAGGCGATGATCGAGTCCGCGTCGCTCCCGCTCGACTACCCCGAGGTCGCGGTGGTCGAGGAGGACTCGCTGATCGCGCAGACGCTCGCCGTCGCGTCCGACCTGCCCGTGCGCCCGCTCGTCCTCGGCGGCTGCTGCTGCTCCCACATCGGCGCGGTCGAGGCGCTCGCCGCGCGGCACGAGCGGCTCGGGGTCGTCTGGCTCGACGCGCACGGCGACCTCAACACGCCGGCGTCGTCGCCGTCCGGGAACGAGTGGGGGATGCCGCTGCGGATGCTCATCGACGGCGGCGCGGTCGAGCCGGACTCCGTCGCGCTCGTCGGCGCGCGGGATCTCGACCCGCCCGAGGTCGAGTTCATCGCGGCGGCCGGGATCCACGACTCCGCGGAGGCCGTCCTCGACCGGGTCGACGCCGTCTACGTCGCGCTCGACTGCGACGTCTTCGAGCCGAGCGAGCTGACCGTCTTCATGCCGGAGCCGGGCGGGCCGACGCTCGCCGAGGTCGAGAAGCTGTTCGGCGGGCTCCGGGAGCGGGGAACCGTCGTCGGCGCGGGCTTCACCGGCCTCGCGCCCGACCCGGCCAACGTCGAGAAGCTCGAGCGGCTCTGCGCCGCGTTGGGCTTCTGAGCCGCAACCCCCGAGCCCCCGGTCAGGTCTAATACCGCCGTGGCAAAGATCGACGTCTCGATCGAGACCAACGACCAGCCGGCCCCGCCGCCGAAGCACCCGAATACCTGCCCGAGCTGCCACTCCCACTACCGGGACGACGAGCTCGAGGAGGCCCTCTGGGTCTGCAAGCAGTGCGGCCACCACTTCCCGATGCGGGCGCGGGCCCGGATCGGCTCGCTCGCGGACGCGGGGTCGTTCTCGGAGGAGGCGGCCGACCTCCACTCCGAGGATCCGCTCGGGTTCTTCGACCTGCGGCCGTACACGGAGCGGATCGCGGAGGCGGAGCTCTCGACCGGGCTCTCGGACGCGATGGTGATCGGTTCGGCGACGATCGAGCGCAGGCCGTGCGAGCTCGCCGTCATGGACTTCGCGTTCATGGGCGGCTCGATGGGCAGCGTCGTCGGCGAGAAGTTCTCGCGCGCCTGCGACGCGGCGGCGGAGCGCGGCGTCCCGCTCGTGACGGTCACGAGCTCCGGCGGCGCGCGCATGCAGGAGGGGATCCTCTCGCTCATGCAGCTCCCGAAGACCGTCTGCGCCGTCGAGGACCTCCACGACGCGGGGCAGGCGATGATCGTCGTGATGTCGCATCCGACGACCGCCGGCGTGCTCGCGAGCTTCGCGAGCCTCGGCGACGTCCTCCTCGCCGAGCCGGGTGCGCTGATCGCGTTCACCGGCCCGCGCGTCGTCGAGCAGACGACCCGCGAGAAGCTCCCGGACGACTTCGGCCTCGCGGAGCAGAACCTCCGCTTCGGCCACCTCGACGCGATCCTGCCGCGCGACGAGATCCGGCCCACCGTCGGCAGGCTGCTGAGGCTCTTCAATGGCGCCGAGTGAGCACGAGCTGAGGCTCCGCGAGCGGCTGAGCCGCCTCCGGAGCATGCCGCTGCTCGGCGGCGCGAAGCTCTCGGGCGAGCTCGAGCGGCTCCAGCGGCAGCTCGACCGGATCGGAGCCGACGCGACGGACGAGGACATCTGGCGCTCCGTCCAGCTCGCGCGCCACGAGGACCGGCCGTACACGCTCGACTACGTCGAGCGGCTCCTCGACGACTGGTTCGAGCTGCACGGGGACCGGCGGCTCGGCGACGACGGCGCGATGGTGACGGGGCTCGGCCGGCTCGACGGGAGGACGGTCGTGCTCGTCGGCCAGCAGAAAGGCCGCGACATCCAGGAGCGGACGCACCGCCAGTTCGGGATGCCGTATCCCGAGGGCTACCACAAGGCGATCCGCGCGATGCAGCTCGCGGGCCGGCACGGGTTCCCGCTGATCTCGCTCGTCGACACGCCGGGTGCGTACCCCGGGGTCGCGGCGGAGCAGCACGGCCAGGGCGGCGCGATCGCCGACTCGCAGGTCGCGATGGCGCGGCTCGGCGTCCCGACCGTCGCGTGCGTCATCGGCGAGGGAGGCTCCGGCGGCGCGATCGCGATCGCGCTCGCCGACCGCGTCCTGATGCAGGAGAACGCGATCTACTCGGTGATCTCGCCCGAGGGCTGCGCCGCGATCCTCTGGCGCGACGCCTCCCAGGCGGAGAAGGCGGCGGCCGCGTTCAAGCCGGACGCCCTCCACTGCCTCGAGCTCGGCGTGATCGACGGGATCGTCGCCGAGCCGGTCGGCGGCGCCCAGGTCGACCACGACCAGGCGGCCCGCCTGCTCGGCGAGTCGCTCCGCGAGGCGCTCGACGATCTGGACGGGATCTCCGGGGACGAGCTCCGCCGCCGCCGCCGGGCGAAGTTCCGCTCGCTCGGCGTGTTCGCATGAGTCTGCAGTAGATTCCGGTAGGTTCCGGGCGCGGTCTGTCCACACCGTCCACAGGCTTATCCCCGGTCACGCTTCTTCTTTACAACCTGGAAAACGGGCCCTTCCCCGGGGTGGCGCGGTCGGGCAAGCTGACGGGATGGCCGGTGAGCTCCGCGAGTACGAGCGCAAGCGCGACCCCGCGAAGACGCCCGAGCCCTTCTCCTCGACGAAGCGCCGGAGCAAGGCGCCGCTCTTCGTCGTCCAGCGCCACGACGCCCGCCGGCTCCACTACGACTTCCGGCTCGAGCGCGGCGGCGCCCTCGCCTCGTGGGCCGTCCCGAAGGGGATCCCGCTCGAGGTCGGCGAGCGCGTCCTCGCGGTCCACGTCGAGGACCACCCGCTCGACTACGCGTCCTTCGCGGGGGAGATCCCGAAGGGGAGCTACGGCGCCGGCACGGTCGAGATCTGGGACCGCGGGACCTACGAGCTCGTCGAGGAGAAGCCCGACGGCGGGCTGACCGTCCGCCTCGCCGGCGAGCGGCTCCAGGGGACGTGGACGCTGATCCCGGCGAAGCTCGGCGGCGACGAGCGGAACTGGCTGCTGCTCCGCAAGCACGACGACGCGGCGCCGGAGCCCGGCCCGCGGCGGCTCTACACGCCCATGCTCGCGACGAACACCGACCGGCTGCCGGGCGGCGACGGCTGGCTCTTCGAGGTGAAGTGGGACGGCTATCGCGCGCTCGGGCTCGTCCGCGGCGGCGAGGCGCGGCTCGTCTCGCGGAACGGCAACGACCTCACCGGCCGGTTCCCGGCGGCGGCCCGGGAGCTCGCGAAGGCGGTGCGGAGCCCCGAGTGCGTCGTCGACGGCGAGGTCTGCGCCCTCGACGAGCAGGGCCGGCCGAGCTTCTCGGCGATGCAGCAGGGGCGGCCCGAGACGCCGATCGTCTACGAGGCCTTCGACGTGCTCGAGATCGACGGCGAGCCGGTCGTCGACCAGCCGCTGACGCGGCGCCGCGCGCTGCTCGAGGAGCTGCTCGACGCGCGTAACAGGACGGTGCGCCTGTCTGCGGCGTTCGACGACGGCGACGCGCTCCTGACCGCGGTGAAGGAGCAGGGCCTCGAGGGGGTCGTCGCGAAGCGCGCGTCGTCCCGCTACGCCGTCGGCCGCCGCAGCGCCGACTGGCTGAAGCTGAAGACGACGACCGGCGACGAGTTCGTGATCTGCGGCTGGACGGCGGGCCGGGGACGGCGCGGCGGGACGTTCGGCTCGCTCGTCCTCGGCCGCTACGACGGCGGCGAGCTGCAGTGGGCCGGCAACGTCGGCACCGGTTTCAGCGACCGCGACCAGGACGACCTCCTTGCGCGGCTCCGGCCGCTGCAGCGGAAGACGTCGCCGTTCGCCGTCGTCCCGAAGATGCCGAAGGTGCGCGCGGCCGACGTGACCTGGGTCCGTCCCGAGCTCGTGTGCGAGGTCGAGTTCGCGGAGTGGACGCACGACGGACACCTCCGCGCGCCGCGGTTCAAACGACTCCGGGAGGACAAGGTGCCGCTCGAGACCGCCGCCTCGACGGGCGGCCACGTGGTGAAGCTGTCGAACCTCGACAAGCTCTTCTGGGCCGACGAGGGGATCACGAAGGGCGACCTGCTGGAGTACTACGCGGCGATCGCGCCGACGCTCGTCCCGCACCTTCGCGACCGGCCGTTCACGATGCGCCGCTACCCCGACGGCGCGTACGGCAAGGCGTTCTTCCAGAAGGACGCGCCGTCGCACATGCCGGAGTGGATCCCGCGCTTCCGTGTCGAGGTGACGACGCGCGAGGGCCGCGAGAAGCGGTGGATCGACGCGCCGGTCGTGAACGAGGAAGCGGCCGTCCTCTGGATGGCGAACATGGGCTGCATCGACATGAACGCGTGGTACTCGCGCGTCGACAGGCCCGACCGGCCGGACTTCGTCCTCTTCGACCTCGACCCGTCGGACGACGTCGGCTTCGCGGAGACGGTCGAGGTCGCGCTGCTGATCAAGGCGGCGCTCGACACGCTCGGGCTCGTCTCGTTCGCGAAGACGAGCGGCGCGGACGGCATGCACGTCCTCGTGCCGGTCGAGCGGCGGCACACCTACGAGGACACGCGCGAGTTCGCCGAGATCGTCGCCGGTGCGATCGCGCGCGCACACGCGGGGCTCGCGACGACGGAGTGGGTGAAGCGGAAGCGCCGCGGCGTCCTCATCGACTCGAACCAGAACGGCGGTGGGAAGACGATCGCGTCGGTCTACTCCGTCCGCCCGAAGCCCGGCGCGCCGGTCTCGACGCCGCTGCGCTGGGACGAGGTGAAGCCCGGCCTCGACCCGCGCGACTTCACGATGGACGTCGTCCTGGAACGGGTGCGCAAGCACGGCGACCTCTTCGCCGGCGTGCTCACGACGAGACAGCGGCTCGCGAAGGCGCTGAAGGCGATCCGCTAGCTCAGACCGTCGGGGTGGCCGAGCGAGCCGAGCTCGGCGATGTCGCGGCGGAAGAGGAGCGACGTCGTCCAGTCGGCGACGACGCGGAGCTTCCGCGACACGAGCGGCAGCTGGTACAGGTGGTACGACCGCGTGACGAACCAGCCGAGGAAGCCGCTGATCGGCAGCCCGAAGACCTCGGCGATTCCCTTGTAGCGGCCGAGCGTCGCGACCTGGCCGAGCATCCGGTAGCCGTACGGCTTCGCGTCGCCGGAGAGGTTCTTCGCGAGCCGGCGCGCCTGGCGGAGCGCGTGCTGGCACGTCGGCGGGTCGGGGACGCCGCTCTGCGCGTTCGGGACGCGCGCGCAGTCGCCGAGCGACCACACGTGCTCGTGCCCGTTCACGCGCATGAGCTCGTCCACCTCGATCCGGCCGCGCTCGTCGAGTGCGAAGCCGAGGTGGTGGACCATCGGGTTCGGCGTCACGCCGGCCGTCCACACGAGCGTCCGCGTCGGGATCGTCGTCCCGTCGCCGAGCACGACCTCGTCCGCCGTGACCGACGAGAGCGTCGAGCCGACGTGGATCTCGACGCCGCGCTTCGTCAGCTCGCGCGACGCGTAGCCGCCGAGCCGGGACGGGATCTCGGAAAGGATCTGCGGTGCCGCGTCGACGAGCACCCAGCGCCGCGGGACGTCCTTGAGCCCCGGGTAGTAACGCGACGCGTCGGCCACGAGGTCGGCGAGCTCGGCGAGCGCCTCGACGCCCGCATACCCCGCGCCGACGAAGACGAACGACAGGCGGCGCGCGCGTTCGGCGTCGTCGAGCTCCGCGTCGGCGGCCTCGAGCTCGTGCAGCACCCTGTTGCGGAGGTAGATCGCGTCGGCGATCGACTTGAAGCCGAGACCGTGCTCGACGAGTCCCGGCACGGGCACCGTCCTCGTGATCGCGCCGACGGTGACGACGAGCTCGTCCCAGCGGACGATCTGCGTGTCCGCGTCCGTCTCGACCGTCGCCGTCCGCGCGCCGACGTCGATCGCCGTGACCTCGCCGAGGATCAGCTCGGCCTTCGGGCACATGACCCGGAGCGGGACGACGGCGTGGCGCGGCTCGAGCGTCCCGGACGCGGCCTCGGGGAGCAGCGGCGTGTAGAGCATGAAGTTCTCGGGATTGACGACCGTCGCGCCGCGGTCGCCGAGCAGCCGCGCGACGTACGCGCCGGCGAAACCGCCGCCGACGACGAGGACGCCGCCGCGTGCGGTGCGCTCGCTCACGCTTCCGTTCTAGCATCCTGCGATGCCCGAGCCCGAGCACACCCCGCCCGGGACGGAGCCGCCGCCGCGGTTCCGGCCGCGATTCCACTGGGAGCTGCTCGTTTGCGGCTTCCGCGGCCACCAGCTGATCGGGCTCGACGCGGCGCAGCTCCGGCCCGAGGACGCGATCGTCGCGCGCGAGATCGACGGCGTCCGCTGGTACCGCTGCGTCCGCTGCGACAGCTGGCTGCCGCTGCCGCCGCCGGTCGACCCGCCGCGCGCGCTGACGCCGCCGCGCGCGGAGATCCGGCTGCCGCTCCGAGGGAAGGCGCTCCGGGACGTGATCGTGCTGCGCGCGATCGCGATCGACCGGGCGATCCACGTGCTCGCGTTCGGCGCGCTCTCGGTCGCGGTCGTGTTGTTCGCGACGCACGAGGAACGGTGGCGCGCGAGCTTCTACCGGATCGTGAACGCGATCCAGGGGACGTCGGTCAAGCCCGGCGGGCCCGTGCACGGCGGCTGGTTCCACCGGCTCGCGCACGTCTTCGAGCTGAGCGCGACCACGCTCTACGTCGTCGCCGCCGTCGCGGCCGGCTACGCGGTGCTCGAGGCCGTCGAGGCGGTCGGCCTCTGGTTCCAGAAGCGCTGGGCCGAGTACCTGACGTTCGTCGCCACGTGCCTGCTGCTCCCGTACGAGATCTACGAGCTGACGAAGTCCGTCTCCGTCTTCAAGGTCGGCGCGCTGATCGTGAACATCGCGGTCGCGGCGTACCTGCTCTTCGCGAAGCGGCTCTTCGGCCTGCGCGGCGGCGGCGCCGTCGACGAGCAGCGGCGCGAGCTGGATCTCGGCTGGGACGCGCTCGAGCGGACGGCGCCGCCGCTACCCGTGCGCGTCCACGAGAGCGCGTAGCGCGTCGAGCTCGCGTGCGAATGCGGCCCGGCCTCGCTTCGTGGCCTTCACCCACGTGCGCGGCCGCTTGCCCTCGAAGACCTTCTCGATCTCGACGCAGCCCGCGTCCTCGAGCACCTGAAGGTGCCGCGAGAGATTGCCGTCGGTGAGCGACAGCGTGGTGCGGAGGAAGTTGAAGTCCGCGCGGCTCGCCTCCGCCAGCACCGCGAGGATGCCGAGACGGACACGCTGGTGGACGACGTCGTCGAGCTCCGTCGTCGGGTGGCTCACGGACGCTCTTCGAGGGAGCGCGCGTACAGACCGCCGGCGATGAGCACGACGCCGATGGCGAGATTCGCCAGGGCGACGAGATACGGCGGGTCGAGCGCGGCGAGCGTCACGCCGGACACGGCGACCGCGATTCCGAGGAACGCCATGAGCATGCTCCGCTCCCATCGGGCAATGACGAGATACACGGCGCAGAGGAGCACCGAGCTCGTGGCCACGATCGCCGGCGCGCCGCCGCCGATGTTGACCGCCACGGTGATCGCGACGAACAGCACGACGAAGAAGCCGATCCAGAGTCGCGTGTACCGCCGGTTCGGGCTTCCGCCCAGACCGATCCGATCGGCGCGCGCGGCGGCATAGCGGCCGACGGCGACGAAGCACACGATCCAGGCGACGAACCAGTACGCGCCGACGTATTTCGTGCTGACGGCGGCGAGCGCGGCGGCTCCGAGCGAGACGACGCCGTACAAGACGAGCGGGAACCAGGACAGATACAGCCCGGCGCGCGTCCGTCGCCGGACGTCGTCGATCTCCGCGAGGCGTTCGGCCGGGTCGTCGATCGCGTCCATGCAAAGAACTTTGCATTGCAAAGCCTCGCTTGTCAAGTCTCGACCTCGGCGAGCCGCCTGCGGAGGAACCCGCGCTCGACCTCGCTCGGCGCGAGCTCGACCGCGCGCTCGTACGCCGCCGCCGCCTCCTCGCCGCGCTCGAGCCGCCGGAGGAAGTCGGCGCGCGCCGCGTGCCAGAGGTAGTAGTCGTCGAGACCCTCGATCGCGTCGGCGATCCGCAGCGCCGCCTCCGGGCCGTCCGCCATCGAGACGGCGACCGCCGCGTTCAGCTCGATCACGGGTGACGGGACGAGCGCGACGAGCCGCGCGTAGAGCAGCGCGATCTCGCGCCAGTCCGGCGGATCGTCGAAGTGGAGCGACGCGATCGCCGCCTGCACCTGGTACGGGCCGGGCATGCGGAGCGCGATCGCGCGGTCGAGCGCGCGTCGGCCCGCGTCGATCTCACCGCCGTCCCAGAGCGCGCGGTCCTGGTCCTCGAGCAGCACGAGCTCGCCCTCGGCCGAGACGCGCGCGTCGCGCCGCGCGTCCTGCAGCAGCAGCAGCGAGTGCAGCCCGTGCACCTCGGCCTCGTCCGGCATCAGCGCGGCGAGGAGCGACGCGAGCCGGATCGCCTCGGCGCAGAGCCCGCGCCGCACCGGCGGCCCGTACCCCGCGTTGAAGACGAGGTAGACGACCGCGAGCACGGTCCGCAGCCGTTCCGGCAGGAGGTGCGCAGGCGGCACGCGCAACGGGATGCCCGCGTCGCGGATCTTCCGCTTCGCGCGTACGAGCCGCTGCGCGAGCGTCGGCTCCGGGACGAGGAACGCGCGCGCGATCTCCGGCGTCGTCAGCCCGCCGAGCAGGCTCAGCGTGAGCGCGACCTGCGCCTCCTCCGCGAGCGCGGGGTGGCAGCACGCGAAGATCAGCTCGAGGCGCTCGTCGGGGATCACGCCCTCCTCGTCCTCGGGGTCCGGCGGTGCCAGCGCCTCGAGGCGTCCGAGCAGCTCCGTCTTCCGGGCGAGCGTCTGCTCGCGGCGGATGCGGTCGATCGCGACGTTGCGCGCCGTCGTGACGATCCAGGCGCCCGCGTTCGCCGGCACGCCGTCGCGCGGCCACCGCTCCGCGGCGCGGACGAACGCGTCCTGCACCGCGTCCTCGGCGAGGTCGAGATCGCCGAGGACGCGGGCCAGGATCGCGATGCACCGTGCTCGCTCGTCCCGGTAGGCACGCGCGAGCTCGTCTACGAGCCGGCTCCCGGCCGTTCGACGACGGGACGGATCTCGACGGAGCCGCGCCTCGCCGCCGGGATCCGCGACGCCCACTCGATCGCCTCGTCGAGCGACTCCGCGTCGACGACGAAGTAGCCGCCGACGTGCTCCTTCGTCTCGGCGAACGGGCCGTCGGTGACGAGCGTGTCGCCGTCCCGGACCTGGATCGTCGTCGCCGACTCGACGCCGTGGAGCTCGTTCGAGCCGCCGTACTTGCCCTGCGCGGCCAGGTCGCGGCGGAGCGAGCGGTACTCGCCGATCGCCGCCTCCTGCTCGTCGCCGGAGAGCGACTCCCAGTCGTCCTCGTCGCCGTAGATCAGGAGCAGGTACTGCAC
>Ga0335070_10010373_pt1 | contig 10888 bp, 8 predicted proteins | sample Lox_Sample_13_FD_206722 | JGI IMG/M metagenome (GOLD analysis project Ga0335070, IMG submission 206722) | Soil microbial communities from Loxahatchee National Wildlife Refuge, Florida, United States - Lox_Sample_1.3 | ecosystem: Environmental > Terrestrial > Soil > Wetlands | place: USA: Florida... | reverse complement strand
GCGTCTCGCAAATCACGGACGCCACGCGGCCCAGGTACAGGGGGGCAAGCGAATGCGCGATGTGGCTCCGGTAGACCACCCGTGCGCGATACGCGAGGAGGAAGTCGTAGACGACGCGCGCCCACAGGCGGTCGGGGAACCGAAAGTCGGTGCCGTGCTCCTCCGACAGTGCCAGCACGTCGCTCAAGGTTTCCGGCGCAAGGATCCGCTCCCACACCGGAAGAAGGTCCCGGAGCCCCTGGAGGAAGCCGCCGAGCAGGCGCTGCGGATCGGGCGCGGGGCCCGGCTGTGGTTCCGGCAGCGGCCCGACGCACGGGACCATCTCCGATCCGTTGCGCTCGAGCCAGACGATCTCGTGACGCTCGGCGATAGCAAAGAGCGAGCCTGCCGTACGGCCAACGATCTCCCCGAGTGGCACCGGGCGCGGCGGGGCCGCGAAGCGCCGAGGCCCGAGGATTACCTCGCTGATCGGGAGGCCTTCGGCGATGACGGCGGCGGGCATCCAGAATTCGATACCGTCTCGCGCGAGGTCGGTCGCCCAGACATCCTGCTCGAGGAGAAACTGAGCCGCCTTGCCGGAGCAGCCGAACTCTTCGGCCAGCGGGCGTGCCAGGCGTTTGCCAAAGAGGGTGCGGATCAGGGGCACCACGAGGGCCTGTGTCAGCGTGCCCTCGTAGCGGCCGCTCTGATAGACGGGCACCACCATGCCGCAACCGTCCGCCAGCACGGGCCCGCCCAGCGCGCCCGGCCACTCGGCGGTGAGGCTCGTGATGTCGGGATCGAGCATCACGACCGCGCGGGCGTCCAGCGCTCGAGCCGCGGCCAGGGTGACGCCTACCGCCTCATCGCGCCATCCTTCGGCGAGTGAGCCGCCCGAGCCATGCGCGCACCGTATCCGGGCGTGAGGAATGGCGCCGAAGGCCGGAGCGGGCTGGGAGGGGCCGAGCGCGTCCGCGGGGCCGCGCGCGATCTCGATCACCGCCGCCGAGTGGGCGGGAAAGCGCGACTCGAGTCCCGCGCGCACGACAGCAGCGGCGCCGTCGACGCTCGTGCGGGCCTGCGACATGGCCAGACCGATGACGACCTCGGCCGAGCCGATGCGCCCGAGCTCGCTACGGGCTTCCACGGTCAGTGGGTCATGTGCCACGGCGTGAGCCTTCCGGTCCACCCGTCAAGTGGGCGAGCAGCGCCAGGTAGTCGCCCAGATGGCGCGTGATGAGGAAATTGCGGCGGATGTGCTCGCGGCCGGCGGCGCCCATGCGCCCGATGAGCTCGGGATTGCCCAGCAGGTGCCGGATACGGAAGCCGGCTCCTTCCACGGTCTCCACCGCATAGCCTGTGACCGTGGACACGATCTGCGAGGGGATCCCGCCCGCCACGCTGCCGATCACCGGCTTGCCCTTCCACATGGCGGCGGCCACGTCACCACCGAAGTCCGTGAAGAGCGGCTTCTGGAGAACGATGGTCGCGGCACGCTCGAGCGTGTTCAGGTCGGTCTGCGGATCCGGCGGGAGCAGGACGACCGTGATGTCGGGATCGTGGCTGGCCGCCTCCTGGACTTCCATGAGCACGCCACCCGACGCCGGCAACGGTCCCGCCAGGACAAGCCGGACGTCGTAGTGCATCTTCACGAGCCGGTAGGCGTTGATCACGCCGAGTGGGTCCCGCAGCCGATCGAACGGCCCGACCTGGAGCAGGATGGGCTTGTCGGCCGGGACACCCAGCCGCTCGAGGCGCCGGCTCTGCTCGCTGCGCGGCATGTCGCGGTTGCGCTCCGAGAGCGGATCGATCGACGGCGCCACCACGAAGCGCCGAGTCGCGAGCGGCGCGGCGAACCTGGGCGCCGAGAAGACCGCCGCGTCGTACTTGTCGACGAAGGGACGGAGCGCGTTCCAGACCTGGGGTTGCGGCGAGGAAAGGTCCCCGTGATATCGCCACAGCCAGCGCCCGCCCGGGGACCGCCCGTCCACGAGGAGGAGCGTCGGCGCGTCGTGGGTGACCACGAGGTCGGCGTCCAGCGGGAGCCGTCGCGCATTGCTGGCACAGGTGGCGTGGAGCCGCGCCAGCATCACCTCCGTTACCACCTGCTCCACTCCGGCCAGCCCTTTGCTCACCGCCCCGACGGTGGCGTCGAAGTCGGCGCCGCCGAGGAGGACCTCCCAGCTCGTCTCGATGCCGAGATCGTTGAGGATGGGCACGATCCGGTTGAGGATCTCCACGGGAGCTCCGCCGTACCGGGACACGCTCACCTGGACGACGCGGCGCCCGCGCAGCCGGTCCGCAATACGCAGCAGGAAATCGACGGATCCCCGCGGCGCGACCGCGCGATAGTCGTCCAGCTTGGGACCCGTCCCGTTCACGCCCGGCCGTCCTCTTCGAGCGCCCGGTTCAACGCAATGAGATGCCGGTCACGCACGCGTTCGAGCGTGCCGGCGTACGGGTCGATGTGGCCGAGCAGCTCGGCGAGCTCAGGCCGGCCAAGCACCGTGTCCATCCACTCGGCGAAGTCGCCCCGCCCGCGCCCCAGGCGATAGCGAGCGTCGACGATGTGGAAGAACAGCGTGCTCACGTCGACCTCCGTCAGCGCATCGCGGAACTCCCGGAGCGTTCGCGCCTCGTGGCCGGTCTGCACGGGGACGACGTGATACAGAAGGAAGCGGAACGGCTCTCCCACGTGGGGCGGTGGGCCTGACAGCTGCTGCAGATGCTGCTCGACGGTGGAGACGAGCTCGGCGCGGACACCCTCGATGGAACCGAGACGGAATGGATCGACGGCGGCCAACCGTTCCGCGAGGCGCCGATCGTGGAGCTCGAGGTCCGCCCATAGCGCGAAATCGTTGGGGTAGGCGTCAGGCTGCGGCGCACGGTGAACGAGGAGGGCAGAGGTGTGACAGAAGATAGACTCGGCAGGCACCTGCTTGATGCTCTCGAGCAGCTCGCGCGTGTCGTGGGCTTCCTGAGGCATCATCTCGCACACGTGGACACAGCCCTGGAAAACAAAGGGCGGATGGGCGGGCGCGGCAGGAGAGTCGAGCCGATCGATGGTCATCGCCCGGGCCCCGCAAGATACGCGCAGACGCTCCACGGGGGCAGCATGGTCCAGGTCGCCTCGAGCCCGAGCGCATAGAGAGGCCGCCCCCAGTCCGCCCCCGGCCCGTCGTGCGACACGGGGGCCGGGCCGAGGTTGGCGACCAGACGGAGGACCTGCCGGGAGGGAAATGACCATTCGACCTCGATCACCGTTTCCCCGACGCGCCGCCACCGCGCGTCGGGGACGACGGAATTGGCCGAGAGCGGCACGATCTCTGCGTGTCGGATGTGCAGGAGCGCGATGTGAAATTCGAGCCACGCGCGATGCATCGGCTCCTTCGCGAGATTCCAGTCGAGCATCGAGCGCTTCCACGTCTCCTCCGCCTGGGGATCGGGGATTCGCTCGCGTGCCCTCGGGTCGGAGAACTCCGGGAAGCGGGAAAACTCGCGCCGCCGTCCCTCCGCGACGCTCGGGCCGACCTCCGGGCCCAGATCGCTGAAGAAGAGGAAAGGCTCGGGGGCGGCCCACTCCTGCCCCATGAAGATCAGGGGCAGAGACGGCGCGAGGCAGAAGACGGCCGTGGCCGCGCGGACGGCCTCGGGCGGTGCCAGCCTCGTGATCCGCTCGCCGAAGGCGCGGTTGCCCACCTGGTCGTGGTTCTGGAGGAATCCGACGAAAGCGGTCGGCGACAGGCCTCCGCTCGGCTCGCCCCGTGGCCGACCGCGGTACGGGGAATGCTCCCCCTGATAGACGAAGCCTTCGGCCAGCGCGCGCCCGAGCGCTGACACCGGTGGCTCGTAGTCAGCGTAGTAGCCGTTGCGCTCGCCGGTCAGGAGGACGTGGAGCGCATGGTGGAGGTCGTCATTCCACTGGGCCCGGGAGGGCGGCGCACCGTCACGGGCGAGAAGCTGCGCCTCGTTGCCATCGTTCTCGAGCACGAGATGCACCGGCCGTTCGCTTCCGGGGCCTCGGGCGATGGCCTGGGTCAGCTCCTCGAGCAAGTGCGAGCGTGATCCCTCGTGAATGGCGTGGACCGCATCCAGGCGCAGCCCGTCCAGGTGGAATTCCTCGAGCCAGTAGAGCGCGTTGTGCACCACGAAGGCCCGTACGATCTCCGAGCCCGCGCCGTCGAAGTTGATGGCGGCGCCCCAGGGCGTCTGGTGGCGCGGGTTGAAGAAGGGCGGCGCGTAGCGGTGCAGGTAGTTGCCCTCTGGACCGAAGTGGTTGTAGACGACATCGAGGAACACGGCGAGACCCCGGGCATGGGCGGCGTCGACCAGCGACTTGAGATCCTCGGGCCGGCCATACAGAGCCTTGGGCGCAAAGGGCAGGACGCCGTCGTACCCCCAGCCCCGGCGCCCGGGAAATTCCGCCACGGGCATGAGCTGTACCGCGGTGACTCCGAGCCCAGCCAGATGATCGAGACGCTCGGTGGCCGCCGCGAACGTGCCCGCGGGTGTGAAAGTGCCCACGTGGAGCTCGTAGAAGACGAGTCGCTCCGGCGGAATTCCGGGCCAGTCCGCGTCGAACCAGGAGTGGGCGCGCGGATCCACCACCTCGCTCGGCCCATGAACGCCCTCGGGTTGAAAGCGCGACGCCGGATCGGGCACCAGGAGCTGGCCGTCGATCTGGAAGCGATAGCGCGTCCCTGGTCGAGCGTCTGCCGTCACCAGCACGGCCCAGCCTTCTGCATCGCGCGGGATGGGCAGGGCCTCGGCCCGGTCCTCGAGCCACAGCGCGACGCTCCGGGCGCCGGGAGCCCAGAGCCGGAACCGCGTGACGCCGTCATCACGAACCTCGGCGCCAAACGGCATGGAACGGGCGCGACGGACTTCGAGTACCACGGTCAGGCCAGCCTGCGTGGGTCGAGATCCATCACGCTCCCCTCAGGGTCGATGGGCACCACCGTCGGCCTCGCGATGCTCACAGGTGCGTGAGCGTTTCTCTTGGGTGCGGTTGATCGTGGCGCAGCCGCCGCTCCAGGATCTGTCGTGCGAGGGACCGGCCGCCCAGGCCAAAGGCCAGAGTCAGAGCGAGAACCAGGCCCCCGAACGTGATGCCGAACGCGACGAGCACCATCTCCTTGCCGATGCCAAAGTGGATGACCGCCGTGGCGCTGGCGAAGAGCAGCACGCCCCAGCGCACGGCGCGTGACAGGAGGCGCGCTTCGGGCATCCCCGCGTTGACCGCCGCGATGAGCGCGCCCTCGCTGAGGAAATTCGCAACGAGCCAGCCGACGAGGAGGATCACGGCCGCCCCGATGGCTCTCGGGACCCAGGCAAACACGAAATCGGTGACGCGGCCGGCGCCCGGAATTGCGAGGGCATCCACGCCGAGCGTCAGGAAAAGCACGAAGATCGCCCAGAAGACGAGCGCGCCGAACAGCTGAGACGGCGAGCGGCGCACACCTGCCCGCGTCATGGAGGATACGAGCCCCCAGGTCTCGGCCCGCCGGTCGAGGGCCGCCGCGTCAGCCAACCTCTTCAGCACGAGGGCCACAACCCAGCCCAGAACCAGTCCCACGGCTACCAAGGTCAGCATGGCGAGCAGGCTCGGCAGCGCCGCCATCAGCCGCGCCTTGAGGTCGGAGAGGGCCGCCCAGACAAGACCGCTCCACATCTCAGTCATGATCGTGTCTCCACCCTCGTGCGCATGGCCCTCCTCCTTCACTGCTCCGGTCGCGGATCTTCTGAAGATGAGAGGGCAACCGGCGTGCCAACAAGTGCTTGCGGCATCAGACACAGAAAGGAAGCGTTTCTGGCAGATTGCGAGCCCGAGGGGAGCCTCGTTCCGCTCCTGCCGCTCGTACTGGGAAGGAACTCTGCGGTAGCGTTTACCGACAGGGGGTCCTCTCGCACGTGGCACACGGGTTGCGTCGCCCAAGGGAAGGAGCTGGTGTCCGTCGACGACTGACCACAGGAAGGAGGATCCTATGAGTCGCCTGCACCTTTCACGAGGACGCTCTGTCCTGGGCCTTGCTTCGCTGGCCCTCGTCACTGTGACCGGCTGCACTGTTGCTCCATCCCCAGGCTCTCCGATGGTGCCCTCCGCAGTCGTGCTGCCGGCCGACGCCCGTGCACTCGCCTATGGCACGACGGTCGAGCAGATACTGCGCAATCCGGAGCTCGGCACGAAGATTCGCGGACTCTTCGGCCGGGATTGGACCGGCGCTACACCGGGGAGCTCTCATCTTCAGCCTGGAGCAGAGACATACTTCGAGCAGGGTGGACCACTCCGGATGATCCGCATCGGAAGCGCCGACTACATCGCCGTGAGCAGCTGCGTGCCGGGCGATTGCCATCGGCGGAATGTCCTGGTGCTGATCGAGGAGGGCGGTGCACGCCTCTTCGCCCGCCTCGATGAGGGAGGCTTCGTGCACTACTACAGCTACGGCCCGGGCGTCACACGCGACACGGCCGCATTGATCACGGACAGCGGTTTCGACGCCCTCCGGCAGAGATTTCCCGCGTATGCGGAATCGTGATCCGAGGCGAGTGTGGCGGTGCGCCGTGAAGGGCCGCCCGGTCGCAAAGCTTCGTTCTCCTCAACGCTCGGTGCTTGCACCCGAACATCCACACGATCATCGACCAGACGGGCGCTCACAAGCTCGACAGAGTCAAGCCCCCTCGTCATCGCGTCGCGTACGGCAGATTCGAGGGCCCACTCGATAGCGCGGCCGATGGCCGCCTCCGACCTTTCCGCCAGCGGCACGCTCACCGCAATGATCATGGGTGACCTCCTCGCCGGGCCCCCATGCGATGACCGTGCCGGGAGATGGCATGTCCGAGGATCGCGAAATCATTGCCATGAACTCGGCCGTCGGTGGGCCTGTCACGAGAACAGGGAACAAACGACCGGGTAAGGAGAGCGTGGTGCGCCGACCCATCCGTCTCATCCGGCCGCCAGCGTGAGAGCGGAAAATCTTCCGGGACGTTCCGACCCGGTCCGGCTCTGGTGACTGCCATTTCCACCGAGTTCTCACGATTTCAGCGCCGGCAAGGGGGGCACACAAGTTGCACCCTCTACGAGCCGACGCGGCTCTAGCCGCACTGGAGGCTCCATGGACAGATCGACGTGCAGTTGTGGTGCGCCCATCCTCCGAGCTGTGGAAGACCTCGGCTGTATCGAGTGCGGTCTACCCTGCTGTCCCGTGTGCGCCTATCTTCTCGAGTCAGTGGCCTATTGCGCCTTCTGCGCGGCCCAGTTCTTCGAAGTGACCGAGTACGCCGTCGAGCGGTAGAGCTGGCCGAGAGGCCGGGTTGCCGGAAGCTCCGGTGAGCCCGGCGAGGGGCTGATCACGTTGGACGTCGACGATCTTCTCGAGCGGGCCGCCGCGACTCTGAAGTTGCCCCGCACAGCAACCTATCGCCTTCAGCTGGGGGGCACGCTCGGGTTCGGGCAGGTCGCAGCGCTCGCTCCCTATCTCGCGCATCTGGGCGTGAGCGACGTCTACCTGTCACCGTGCTTCAAGTGCGGCCCGGGAAGCGCTCACGGCTACGATGTGACCGATCACAACGCCTTCAATCCCGAGGTGGGCAGCGCCGACACCTTCGACCGGATGACGGACGCGCTGGCCGCGCACGACCTCGGGGTAATCCTTGACTTCGTCCCCAACCACATGGGTATCGCGGGGGATGCCAATCCCTGGTGGATGGACGTGCTCGAGAACGGTCCGGCTTCTCCGCGTGCGGAGTTCTTCGACATCGACTGGAAGCCGGCCAAGACCGATCTCCACGACAAGGTCCTCCTGCCCGTCCTTCCGGAGCAGTACGGCCGCGTGCTCGAGGCTCGCGAGCTCCAGCTCGAGCTCTCCGAGGGGGCGTTCTTCGTCCGGTTTGCAGGCGGGCGGCTGCCGATCTGTCCGGACTCCTATCCGCTGATCCTCGCTCACGAGCTCGAGACGCTCGCCCGGCAGCTCGGCGAGGACCACGCGCCCCTGCAGGAGCTGCGAAGCATCCTCACGGCGCTCACCCATCTTCCGGGGCGGACGGAAACGGCGGCCGAGCAAGTGGAGGAGCGGCTCCGTGAGAAGGAAATCATCAAGCGCCGCCTGGCCTCGCTCGTGAAGGATTCCGCGGAAATCCGCGACTTCATCGATGACGCGGTGCGAACCTTCAATGGGACCGTGGGTGAGCCGCGGAGCTTCGATCTCCTCGACCGCCTCCTCTCCCAGCAGACCTATCGGCTCGCTGACTGGCGGGTGGCGGGAGACGAGGTCAACTACCGACGCTTCTTCGACGTGAACCACCTGGCCGCCCTTCGCATGGAGCGTCGTGAGGTCTTCGAGGCTAGCCACGAGCTCCTGCTGCGTCTCGTGGGCGAGGGACGGGTGACGGGCCTTCGCATCGACCACCCCGACGGCCTCTACGCTCCCGGGGAATACTTCCGTCGGCTCCAGGAAGGAGCCATCTTGGCGGCCGCACGCCGGCTTGCGCCCGATCTGGACTCCGCCACGGCCAGCGCCCTCACGGAACGATACCGACAGGCGACGGCGGATCCGGCGGCTCCTGTCGCACGAGCGTTGTGGATCGCGGCCGAGAAGATCCTGATGGGCGACGAGCGGGTCCCGGATTGGTGGGTCGTGGCAGGGACTACCGGCTATGACTTCCTCGCCTCCGTCAACGGTCTCTTCGTGGATCGGGGCAGCTCGCGACAGATGACGGCTGTCTACCGGCGGTTTGCCGGACCGGTGGGGTCCATGGCAGACCTCGCCTACGCGGCGAAGCGCCTCATCATGCAGGTCTCCATGGCGAGCGAGATCGCGCAACTCGGCCATCACCTCGACCGGATCTCGGAGAGGAACCGCCTGTCTCGAGACTTCACGCTCAACAGTCTCGTACGAGCCATCCGCGAGGTCATCGCGGCGTTCCCGGTCTATCGCACCTACGTGGGCGACGACGGCGAGGAGCCGAGTCGCAGGGACCGCGCCTTCATCGAGCGGGCCGTCTCCGATGCCAAGCGCCGCAACCCCACGGTGAACGTGTCGGTTTTCGACTTCGTCAGGGACGCTCTTCTCCTGCGCCACCCCGCCGGGACCGACGACTGGGAGCGGGCCGAACGCCGCCACTTCACCATGCGATTCCAGCAGACCACGGGACCCGTCACAGCCAAGGGCATCGAGGATACGGCGTTCTACGTCTACAACCGGCTCGTCTCCCTCAACGAGGTGGGGGATGATCCCTCGCGTTATGGCGAATCGCCTGGCGTCTTTCACGAAAGGAACGCGCACCGGCTCGAGCGCTGGCCCGATTCCCTGGTGGCCACCGCCACGCATGACACCAAGCGGGGTGAGGACGTGCGGGCCCGGATCAACGTCCTCTCCGAGATTCCCGGGGCCTGGGCGGCTCACGTGAGGCGCTGGCGCACGCTCAATCGGCGCTGGAAGCGGCAGGTGGACGGCGGCGCTGCTCCCGACCGCAACGACGAGTACCTCCTCTACCAGACCCTGCTTGGCGCCTGGCCTGCCGTGGGCGACGGCGCCGACGAGTCCTTCGCCCATCGCATCGCCGACTACATGCAGAAGGCGACCAAGGAGGCCAAGCACCACACGAGCTGGGTCAATCCCAATCCCGCCTACGACGAGGCCGTACGAGAGTTCGTAGCCCGGGTGCTGGCAGCGGGCAGCCCGTTCCGGGAGGCCTTCCTCCCCTTCCAGCGCCGAGTGGCCGTGCACGGCGCCGTGAACTCGCTCGCGCAGACCGTATTGAAGATCGCCGTGCCCGGCATCGCAGACTTCTACCAGGGCGGCGAGCTCTGGGATCTGTCTCTCGTCGATCCTGACAACCGGCGGCCCGTGGACCTGGATGCGCGCACGGCCCTGCTGCGGGAGCTGAACTCACGCATCGATGCTGAGACGCCGCACCTCGAGGACCTGTGCGCGGAGCTCCTGGCTCACTGGGCGGACGGCCGGGTCAAGCTCTACGTGACGTATCGCGGCCTCGGTCTTCGACGGGAACGAGCGCAGGTCTTCCGCCGCGGCGCCTATCAACCTCTCACAGCGTCCGGCGAGCGAGCCGCGCACGTGGTCGCACTGGCCCGCGGTCAGGGATCTGACGTCGTGGTCACGGTCGTCCCCCGGCTCAGCGCGCGATTGACCGACTTCGCCGGTCGGTTTCCGCTCGGCCAGGAAGTCTGGGGAGACACGTGGATCGGCCTCGATGAACACGCCCAGGCCGGCATGTATCGAGACCATCTCTCCGGGCTCACCATCGCCACCGAGATGCGCGACTCGGGCCCGGTGCTGCCGGTTGGCGCCATCCTTCGGAGTCTGCCCGTCGCCATGCTCGTCCGCGAGGCGCCGGAGCCGTGAGCCGGGGGCGAGCGGCCACCCCCGCGCGGTCCCTCCGAATGCGTCCAGGCTCACCGTATCCGCTGGGCGCGACCTGGGACGGCGCCGGAGTCAATTTCTCCCTCTTCAGTGAGCACGCCACCGCCGTGGATCTCTGTCTCTACGACGCCACCGATCCCGCCACGGAACGTCACCGGGTGCGGCTGCCCGAGCAGACCGATCAGGTCTGGCACGCCTACCTTCCGGAGGCGCGTCCCGGCCTTCTCTACGGCTATCGCGTTCACGGGCCATCGGAGCCGGACAGCGGCCATCGCTTCAATCCGGCCAAGCTCCTCCTCGACCCCTATGCGAAGGCGATCACAGGAGATCTGGTCTGGAACCCTGCCCTGTTCGGCTACCACATCGGCGATCCGGCAGAGGACCGGAGCGTGGACGACCGGGACAGCGCGCCTTACGCGCCCCGCTGCGTCGTCATCGATCCTGCCTTCAGCTGGGGAGATGACCGTCCTCCCCGCACCCCGTGGCACCGGACGGTCATCTACGAGGCACACGTCAAGGGTCTGACGGCC
>Ga0335070_10010372_pt1 | contig 10888 bp, 6 predicted proteins | sample Lox_Sample_13_FD_206722 | JGI IMG/M metagenome (GOLD analysis project Ga0335070, IMG submission 206722) | Soil microbial communities from Loxahatchee National Wildlife Refuge, Florida, United States - Lox_Sample_1.3 | ecosystem: Environmental > Terrestrial > Soil > Wetlands | place: USA: Florida... | reverse complement strand
CACGCGGCGTAAATCTCATAACAGGCTGTTGGGGCAGCGTTGGCAAAGGCCAGAATCGCGCCGACCGAGCCTGCTTCCAACGAAGGATGTAGTTTATGCGCGGCCCCCACCAGCACCTGGAAGCCGATTTCTTTCTGTCGAGTCTTCACACCCGCCACAACACTAACCGCCGAGGACGAAGGCTTCGCCGGCTCTCCGGCAAGCGCTCCCACGGGAACGAGTTCCCCGCCCTGATTACTGCTGGCCGCCTTCAACATCCGTGGCGTAACCGCCTGGAAGGTTTCGTTCACGGTCGCGGTGCGCCTAACATCTTTAGTACCCTGAACCATCTTCCTGACCTTCTCGACATCGCCGCTCGACTCCTTGATCCCGATCAGGTTGGGATGCCCCGCAAGTTCAATCACTACCTCCGCTGGAATGTCATAACCGGTCGCCTGGGGAAAGTTGTAAATAATGACCGGTAACGGCGAGCGGTCCGCGACAAAGCGGTAGAACGCCAGCATGTTCTGCGGCTTCATCTGGCCCTTGTAGTAATGAGGAGTCCGCACCATGGCGATGTCGTACCCAAGCTCCGTGGCATATTCGGTAAGTCGAAGAGTCTCAGAGGCCGATTCGATTCCGGTACCCGCAATCATGACCTTGCCGCGCGCAGCAGCGGCCATTGCGGTCTTAAGTACCTCACGCCGTTCCTCATCAGACAAGAGGATCGCCTCCCCTGTAGATCCCAACACCACGATCCCGGCAACGGGAGTCTTGGAGTAGCGCTCCACGTTGTGCTCAAGCTTTTTGAAGTAGACGTTCCCCTCGGGATAGAAAGGCGTGGTAATAGGAGGAAAAATTCCGTGTAGAAGCATCGTGGCTCCTGATTCTGTTACTCACATTTTACGGGATCACGCGCCAAGCGGGGTGCCCCATTCTTCCGCTTTAGCGGAAAATGGGGATTTTGTTACTCGCTGCCGACATGTACCATTTGGTCGCCCTCAGCGGCTACCCGCGGCGCAAATCTCATCCCATAGAACAAAATCGCCGATGACAACGCAGTCGCGACGACCGTACTAATGAAACCTGACTCCAGCGAAGAGCGATCCGACACTTTACCGATTAACCACGGCGAGAACGCGTCCCCCAAGAAATGGATGACGAACAAATTCACGGCAATGGCGGTTGCGCGGATGTGCGCGCCAACAGAGTTGATGATGGCCGCGTTCAGCGGAGCCGTGTTGAGCAACAACAGAAACGCAGCCACGACAATTCCGGGGACCATGGCTGGACCGCGGTCAAACAGCGCAACCACCATGACGGGGATCCCCAGTCCCATGCTGGCCGCCGACACTAGGTAGTATGCCCCTTTCGTGCGTCGCAACAGGCGATCGCCCAGCCAGCCGCCTGCCAGCGCGGCGACCGTTCCATCAGTGGCAATGATCAGGCCAAACAGCTTGTTTGCCTGCCCCAGGGTGTAGCCGCGCATACGGGACAGAAATGTTGGCATCCACACCAGCAGTCCGCCCTGTGCAAAGGTCATCATCGCCATGCCGAGAGTGGCAGTAAGGAACGCGGGATTACGAGCCAACCCCAGCACTCGGCCGCGTTCCGGCGTTTCCTGCAACGAATCGAATCGCCCTCGCTCTGGTTCGGGCATGAAAAGCATTACCGCACCCAGCAAGAATCCCGGCGCTCCTGCAATGTAGAAGGGAGTCCGCCACCCAAAATGTGTTCCAAAATAGCCGCCGATGAGATATCCCAGTGCGAACCCGACTGGAATCGCAAGGTAGAAGATACCCAGCACCCGCCCGCGCTTCGATTCTGGAAACAGATCGGCAACAAACGTCGGCGAGATGGTTACAAAGCTGGCTTCGCCGATGCCAACCAGTGTGTGCCGAATCAGCAACGCATTGTAGGAATACGAAACCGCGGTCAACAGCGTGATTGCGCTCCAAGTAAATGCACCCAGGCCGATGATCAGGCGCCGCGAATAGCGGTCCGCGAGCGGCCCCATCACCGGGGCCGCCAGCGTATAGAAGATGAGAAATACCGTGGTCAGCCGGCCAGCCTGGGCATCACTGATGTGAAACTCACCTTGGATCAGCGGCTGAACAGCATTAAGCACGGACCGGTCAATGTAGTTCAGCAGGTTCAGCGCGGTCAACACTACCAGCGCGGTGCGCGGGTACAGGCGAGTAGATGTCACGGGTGAGTGACTATACCACGCGCATCAGGGCTTCTTGCGACCGTTCTCGTGCGGAGTGGAAGCGCCAGGGCTGGCGTTCTCCGGTCGCGGCCAGCGAGCAACTACCACGGTTGAGATTCCTCCCCGGGGCCGGAAGTCGCCCTTCACCTCAGCCCACACCGGACGCGCGCAGCGCACAACGTCCTCGAGCACACGATTGACGATGTTCTCCTGAAAGATGCCGAGATTGCGGTACGACTGCAGGTATTCCTTCAAGGATTTCAACTCGAGGCAAACCTCGGCCGGCATGTAGCGGATCGTGATCGTCCCGAAGTCGGGCAGGCCGGTTTTCGGGCACACGGAAGTGAACTCCGGATTGTACACGACGATCTCGTACCCGGGAAACTGGTTCGGCCAAGTCTCAATATCAGGGAAGCTGGCATCAAGGCCCGATTTGGCATGCTCAGGCGTATAACGACTCGATTTCTGCATGTCGCCATTGTAAACAGTCGGCGGGCCGTACTCACCGATGCGGTGAAGACGAAACAAGACAATTAGCGCCTAAAGGTCGTTTTTTTTCCACCTACCTAAAGCTGTGTATGGCGAATCAACCAGAGACATCTTACCTATGGGCTCAGAGCATGTGTGCGGCTGGAGCACTCTTGAAGTCACGAATTTTTGTACACGGGACGTGCAAATAATTGCACAACGGAGGTGTTGACGTGAGAGATCGCTTCGATGCCATTGTTTTCTCAACCGTTAGGTAGGTGGCGGAACGGACCGAAGGTAGCTTAATTGCAGGCTGAGTACACGGTCCGAAGGGCGGAGCCCAATAAATTGAGCGATTACAGCAGAAGTGTCGATTCTGCGACATCTCTGTTGGAACATAACGAAACCCTCATTTTCCCCCTTTCGTTTGCCCAACAACGTTTCTGGATACTAGACCGCCTGGAACCAAATTCGGCGGTCTACAACATACCCATTCCGCTGCGGCTTTGCGGCCCCTTAAAGGTCAGTGCTCTGGAGCAAGCCCTTTCCGGGATTGTCAGCCGACACGAGGCGCTCCGTGCAACCTTCGAGCTAAACGACGGTTCGCCAGCCCAGATTGTCCACCCGCCCACTCCCGTGCGCCTTCGTGTCGTCGACCTGTCCGTTTTGGGCGCCCAGGAGCGAGAAGACAGGGCTCGTCAGCTGGCGTTGGAGGATGCACAAGCTTCCTTCGAGCTCAGTCAGGGCCCCTTATTACGGGCCTCGCTTCTGAAGTTGAGCAATGATGAGCACATTCTGCTGCTCACGATCCACCATATCGTGTTCGACGGCTGGTCCGGACAGGTGCTGTTCCGGGAACTCTGGACTGCTTACGACGCTTTGGTCAACGGCCGAAATGGCGCGCTTCCCGATCTGCCTTTCCAATATAGCGACTACGCTGTGTGGCAGCACCAACATCTCGCTGGGGAACGGTTCACAACCCATTTGGAATACTGGCAGAAACAGCTTACGGGATCGCCGCCCGCACTCCTCTTGCCGACCGATTGTCCCCGCCCCGCTCGCCAGAGTTATCGCGGCGCCAAGCGTGCCATTAGCTTACCCACGGCTCTGCTCAAGCAACTCAAACAGCTGAGTCAAGAGTATGGGGTCACTTTATTCATGACCTTACTCACGGCTTTCAAGGTGCTGCTGGCGCGCTACAGCGGGCAGGACGATATTGTCGTGGGTTCACCCGTTAGCGGCCGTGATCGCGTGGAGCTGGAAAGTGTGATCGGCCTTCTCGTCAACACTGTCGTCCTGCGAACTGACCTTGCTGAGAACCCGACCTTTGAGCAATTGCTGGCACGGGTTCGCGAGACGGTGCTCAGCGCCTATGAGCATCAGGATGTCCCTTTCGAAAAGCTGGTAGAAAAGCTCAATCCTGAGCGTGACCTCAGCCGGAACCCCATCTTCCAGGTGATGTTTGCTTTCCAGAACACATCGCCCGTGTATAACCATGTGCCCGGGCTGCAGATAACCCCATTTCAATATGGCGATCGTGCCAGTTCGAAATTTGATCTGAGTGTTACCGTCACTGAGCAAGCCGACCAGTTGCGAGTGGCGTTCGAATACACTACCGATCTGTTTGTCGAGCCAACGATCGCGCGCATGCAACGGCATTTCGGTAACCTGCTCGCTGCCATAGCGCAAAAACCCGATTGCCCCGTCGCCAACCTGCCACTAATGAGCGAAGACGAACACGAACAAGTCGTCTTCGAGTGGAACCGGACGGCAGCCGCCTACGAATCACATCTACCCATACACAGCGCTTTCGAGCGGCAGGTATCTACGACCCCGCGGCAAGACGCGCTTATCCTTGAAGGCCGCTCGATGACCTATCAGGAATTGAATCAGAGGGCCAATCAACTGGCGCACTACTTGATCCTCGAAGGTGTGCGGCCAGGGATGCGAGTAGGAGTCGCCCTGGATCGTTCGCCGCAACTAGTGATTGCACTATTGGCGATCCTCAAAACCGGCGCCTCTTACGTTCCCCTGGATCCCTGCTACCCCAAACAGCGCATAAGCTTCGTATTGGAGGATTCGGCTGCCGCGGCGATCATCACCGACGCTCATGACGCGCCGTTGCTCCCGCGCAGTTCGGCTAAGCTGCTCGTCCTCGAAGCTGAAGCCGACAGAATCTCGCAGCAGCCCGCGGAGAATCCTTCGCTTTACGTGCCTAGCAACAGCACCGCGTACGTGATCTATACCTCTGGGTCGACAGGCACACCTAAGGGGGTGGAAGGTACGCACCGCGGCGCTATGAACCGATTCGCCTGGATGTGGCGCACCTATGCTTTCCGGGCGGACGAGGTCTGCTGCCAAAAGACGACGCTCGGCTTCGTGGACTCTGTCTGGGAAATTTTTGGCCCTCTATTGCAGGGTGTTCCCAGCGTCATCATTCCGCAGGAGAAAGTATTAAATCCAGCCGAATTTATCCACATGTTGGTCGAACACCGAGTCACCCGCCTTGTGCTGGTGCCTTCGTTGTTACGCACGCTCCTTGATTTTGACCCGAAGGTAGGAGACAAGCTGCCCGATTTGCGGCTCTGCACCGCGAGCGGCGAAGAGGTGGCCGCCGATCTGGCGCAGCGCTTTCGCCGTCTATTCCCGCGCGCTCGACTGCTGAACCTTTACGGCTCGTCGGAGGTCGCGGCCGATGTCACTTACCACGAAGTCACCGAGGATGACGTGGTGACGGTTCCAATCGGGCGGCCGATTTCCAACACCCAGGTTTACGTCCTAGATCGCTATCTGCAGCCGTTGCCGGCCGGAATTTACGGTCACATCTATATCGGCGGCGATAATCTGGCACGTGGCTACTGCAATCGCCCAGAACTGACCGCCGAGCGTTTTATTGCCAACCCGGTTGCCCCCGAGATGTCGCCACGCCTCTACCGTACAGGCGATCTCGGCCGCTACGCGGCGGATGGCACGCTGCACTACGCCGGACGCAGCGATAACCAGGTAAAGGTGCGTGGTTACCGCATTGAGTTGGATGAGATCGAGAAAGCCCTGGAAGCATACTCCGCGGTACAGCAGGCCGCGGTGGTATTGCGCGATTTTGCCGGTGAACCGCGGTTGGCAGCCTATGTTGTAACAAAGCCCGGTCAACGCGCCACCGCAGAAGCGCTGCGAGCGCACCTGGAGGAGACGCTTCCCTCTTACATGGTGCCCTCGTTTTTCATGCTTCTGGATCAGTTCCCGCTGACTCCCAGTGGCAAAATCAACCGGCTCGCATTGCCGCAACCGGAGCGGCCATATCGTGCAGCTAATGTCGCCCCGCGTGACAACACCGAGAATAGGTTGCTTCGAGTCTGGCAGCGAGTGCTGGGCGTGACCGACATAGGAGTAACCGACAACTTCTTCGAACTCGGGGGCCACTCGCTCTTAGCTGTGCGCCTAGTCTCCGAGATAGAGCATGACACCGGTGAGCAGATCCCCCTCGCAACACTCTTCCAAGGCGCCACCATAGAACATCTGGCCAAGGTCTTGCGCGCAGCGAAGAAACCGCAGCACGAAATGGTAGCCGCCGTCCAGTCAGCAGGCTCCAAACCGCCTTTCTTCGGGGTCGTCGTGCCCGGAGCAAATCCCTTGGGATATGTGGCCATGGCCCGTCATTTGGGGGATGACCAGCCTGTTTATAGGATCCAGGGAGCCGGTCCGAGGGTGCGCCGGCCTTATACGCCGAAAGAATTCGAGGAACTCGCAGCTCAATATATCCGCAGTATGAAGACGGTTCAGCCGCATGGCCCCTACTACTTCGGTGGAATGTGCGAAGGGGCCAGGATCGCATTCGATATGGCCCGCCTGCTGGTGGCCGAAGGTGAGCGCGTTGGCATGTTAGCGATATTCGATACCTGGGTTCTGGAGAACAGCCAAAACCGCTTTCTCTGGAAAGTCGGCTACTATCGAGCGCGCCTCTGGGCGTTTTGGAGAAGTTCTCCTGCTAAAAAATGGCGTATGTTGCGCGACTGGGTCAACCATCGCGTCGGCTTATCCCGCCCTGAGCTACTGTGGCCGCGAGCCTATTGGCCCGGGAAAGACTTTGTGCCCGCGAAATACTCGGGCAAGATTACCCTTTTCAAAGTCCCCAAGCAGCCGTTCTTTTACATCAATGATCCGCTAATGGGCTGGGGAACGCGTACAACCGGCTCGGTGGAAGTGCAACCAATCAAATCCAAACATCTGGCCCTTTTGCGTGAGCCCCATGTAGCCCCGCTGGCAGACAAACTGTCCGAATGTCTTGCTCGTGCGCGACGCGACAGCGAGACGGAGGACCCAGGCGTCTCTACCCAGCTAGCCCTGCGAACGCTAAGCCCGACGACCCACGGCATTCGCATGCCAGGCAGTTACTTCGGGCATGAAAATCAACAGGAATTGGAATGATACAATCGTGCCACTCGCACCCGTTTGAGGACGGAAAGCCAGATCAAGAGTGCTTCTGAGCTGGGTTGGTCCTCACGCGCGGCCGGCTTCAAAGTTCCTAGCTTATGAACAGTAAGAAGATCGTCATCATTGGTGCAGGACCGACCGGACTGGGATCAGCTTATCGCCTGCACGAACTTGGTTATGAAAACTGGGTGCTCTACGAAAAATCAGATCACGTTGGAGGACACTCCACCTCTCACGTCGATAAACATGGTTTTGTTTGGGACGAGGGCGGGCATGTCATTTTCTCGCACTACCCCTATTTCGATAATCTCGTCGACCGAATGCTGGGAAAAGAGGTACACGAACGCATTCGTGAAAGCTGGATCGTTAAGGGCGAACACTGGGTTCCTTATCCGTTTCAGAACAATCTTCGCTATCTTCCCAAAGACCTTCAAGTGAAATGCCTGCTGGGTGCGGCCAAGGCCTCCGCCAACGGGCACGGCCGCAGTGCCGCGAACTTCCGCGATTGGATCCTCGAAACTTTCGGTGAAGGCATTGCCGAAGCCTTCATGTTTCCTTACAACGCGAAAGTTTGGACTACGCCGCTGGAACAGATGTCCAAAACCTGGATCGGCGAGCGCGTCGCGGTGGTCGACTTCAAGCGTCTGCTGGAAAACGTTCTCTACGAACGTGATGACGTCGGTTGGGGGCCGAACAGCAAATTCCGTTTTCCACTGTATGGAGGAACAGGGGAAATTTACCGCCGCATGGCTAGCCTTTTCGCCAGCAAAGTGCGTCAAGGTAGAGAACTGACCCAGGTTGATATGGCGCGTCGAACCGTATCGTTCGCCGACGGCTCGGGCGACACCTACGACATTCTCATTTCGACCGCGCCAGTGGATTTATTTGTGCAAAACGCGAAGAATGTCGATAGCGAGCTACGCGAAGCCACTTATGATCTCCACCACAACAATTTGCTGGTGGTTGGTGTGGGAATAAAGCGAAGCATCGAAACCGGCCGTTGCTGGATTTATTTCACCGACCAGGAAATGCCCTGCTACCGCGCCACTTATTTCTCGCACTACTCTCCTAATAATGTGCCCAACGGCGATATCGACACATATAGTTCGTTTATGTGTGAAGTTTCACTCCGAATCGGCGAGAATCCCGATCCGGTGCGTATTCTCGACCAGGTGATTGCAGGTTTGATCCGCGCAAAAATTCTCGAGGAATCCGATCGCGACCGAATCGTATCCCGCTATCACCGTTTCGTCCCTTACTCCTACCCAATACCCACGTTAAATCGTGACCGTGCGCTAGGCATTCTGCAGCCTGCTCTCATGAAACAGGGCATTTACTCTCGTGGGCGCTTCGGAGCCTGGCGCTACGAAATCGGCAATATGGACCACTCAGTGATGATGGGCGTCGAAGCCGCCAATCACGTCCTGACAGGCGAGCCTGAGACTGTGTTGCACAGTTCCTGACTCGAAATAAGTCCGGTTTGCGGCGACTTTTGGCAGCTTACACAGCTCTGGTGCCCGCGCAATCACCTTACACTATGTGTCTTTCGGCAAATGTCGACTACAAAATCCGGGTGGCGACCTTCCCTTCAACGTATCTCATCGCGAAGCACATTGCATTCTTTCGTACCTGGACCTGCAAAGAAGTATTGTTAAAGCGACAGGAAACGGGGCTTGCACCTCTCGACCGCTTCGAAGTCAATATCGAACCGTCGAAACAGCGAGCGCCTGGCGACCCATCCAGATGTGGCCCCAGTAAGGGAAGGGATCTCTACGCGCACTCGATCGTGTTGCCGGCTACACGTCCGCTATCGCGCAAACGGGCCAATCGAGGAATTATGAACCCAGAGGGTGAACGATGTCCTCGCTGTGCAACAGTTTGCACACTATTTCTTGGTCCGGGTATCAGTTGTGGTCTGCATGGCATCTACTTGCTTGTTATCAGTAGTTTACATGACAGTAGCTGACCCAGAAGGAAGGGGAATTGCAGTAGCAGATATGACTGCTGGCAGACCCAGAATCGCGGAGAACTGAATTCTCAAGCATTGGGGCCAACGCATTTCCGTAGTTGCCTAGCAATTATTTTTGCGAGATTAACTTGTTTCGCAAGAGAGCCGAACAAGTCAGGGTGTGCGTCATGAACATGCAGGGGAGTATCGGACTGGCACCAAGGATCAGCATCGTGATTCCCGCGTACAACACAGCCAATCTTGTCGCAGGCTGTTTGGATTCGGTCTTTGCACAGACTTACTCTGATTTTGAGACTCTTGTTGTTAACGACGGTTCCCCCGACACGCCCGAACTGGAAAAAGCACTCGCACCTTACCTCGACCGCATCAGGTACATCAAGCAAGAAAACAAGCGCGCTGCAGGAGCCAGAAACACTGCCATTCGGAATGCCAGGGGAGAATTTTTGGCTTTTCTCGACAGTGACGACTCCTGGCTTCCCGATCATTTGGATTCCCAGATGAAACAGTTCGAAAAGGATCCGTCTTTGGATCTTGTGTACGCGAACGGGATTCGCATTGCTAACCCGCGGCGGGTCGAATTCATGGACAGCTGCCCCTCACGAGGCCCTGCCGATTTTCAGGCTCTGGTCAGCGAACGTTGTCAGATCCCCGTCTCGACTGTGGTCGCCCGGAAAAGCGTCATCGTGCAAGCTGGCTGCTTTGATGAACAGCTGCAGCGTTGTGATGACTATGACATGTGGTTGCGTGCGGCGTTTCAGGGAGCCAAGATCGGATATTGTTACCAAGTCCAGGCACGACTGAACGGTGGCCGGCCGGATTCGCTCGGTCAGTCAAGTGTCAAAATGCTGGAAGGCTACTTAACCATTCTGGAGAAGGCTCTCCGAGCTCTTCCGCTCACGGATTCCCAGCGTGCACTGGTAAGGGCTCGTCGTTCAGACATAAACGCCCGCTATTTAGTCGAACAGGGGAAATGTCAGCTAAAGGAAGGGAAATTCGCGCAGGCGAAAGAAATATTTTCACAAGCTAATGACTCACTGAAGCAGTGGAAAGTGAGCTTGGCTTTGATGGGTCTTACAGTTGCGCCGCAGGTAACCCGAACACTTCTTGTTTTATGGACACACGTTCTCGGGAGATTTTCCCAGGCGAATCTAAGGCTGTCGCGGAGTTAGTGTTTCAGCATTTCGGGACCTGAGTTGTCGATGAGGTCCTAATCGAACGTCAACTGGTAAAAGGAGTAACGCGCGGGACAAATCACATGGTCAAGCATTTCACTGCAATGTGGAAACGTGCTTTTAGGCTCCACCATCCCAGTGAGTCTCTCAGGATATTGCCAGATGATGTATTCCTGGTCTCTTATCCGAAGTCGGGAAATACGTGGACTCGTTTCCTGATTGCCAATCTGCTGCATCCTGACCGTGAAGTCGGTTTCGGGAACCTACGCGAACTAGTTCCCGATCCAGGTTCCACCAAGCAGAGGGAATTTGATCGCCTGCCGCGTCCGCGGGTGATCAAGAGCCACCGCTCGTATCGCCCGCAATATCCACGAGTCATATATATCGTTCGTGACCCGCGTGACGTCGCCATTTCTCAATATCATTACCAACGCAAGATTGGACGCATTTCTGACGACCACACGCTAGAGCAGTTCATCACCGACTTCGTGGCCGGCAGAAGTTGCCGGCATCTCGGAAGTTGGGCCGAGAACGTTGTGAGTTGGGTCTCAACCCGCAACGGGAACCCCGGGTTCCTGTTATTGCGTTACGAAGACCTCATGGCCGACACGGCACACGAATTGGCCCGGGTGGCTTCGTTCCTCAACATCTCCGCGGATG
>Ga0335070_10010371_pt1 | contig 10889 bp, 12 predicted proteins | sample Lox_Sample_13_FD_206722 | JGI IMG/M metagenome (GOLD analysis project Ga0335070, IMG submission 206722) | Soil microbial communities from Loxahatchee National Wildlife Refuge, Florida, United States - Lox_Sample_1.3 | ecosystem: Environmental > Terrestrial > Soil > Wetlands | place: USA... | reverse complement strand
CTTGAACAGGCCAATAATGGGGCAGATTCTCTGATGCACCAAGGATTTTTTCTACCAGGAGATAAGTTTCCGGGGCTTTCCTTCGCAAGCGCTGAAGGTAAGTGGTCGGATCGTGCAAACCGTCAACGTGGTCGATTCGCAAGCCCGATACAGTCCCACTCTCTATCAATTGGAATATCAGTTCATGCGTGCGATTGAGCACATCTTCGTCCTCAACCCTTAAGCAAATAAGCTCATTGATACTAAAGAACCTCCTGTAGTCGATTTCCTCAGTAGCCACCTTCCAAAAAGCGAGTCTGAAAAGCTGTTGAGCGAGGAGATCATCCAGCAAGTTAAAGCTGTCGGCATCCTCTCTTGTGCCGTTGAAACTTCGCACATTGGCCTCTATGAATTTCCTTACGTGTGTGTTGTTGCTGTATAATTCCCACAGTGTACGTTTTATGAAATTCGTCTGATCATATCGCTCTTGTGGTTCTTCGCTGCCGGGAAGAGTTTTTAGAACGTATAGGATGCCCAGGAGCTTACTAAAATCCGGATGATCTTCTCCCAGTTTAAGTTTCAACTCCACCAATTTGCGGGTTAACAGATGTGAGTAAGATTCTATCCGCAAAGGTAGCGTCAGATGCCCGCATACTACCGTCAGCCCCGAAGGGCCATATTTCAGAGTAATTTCTTTGTCTTCTAAAGAGAGGCCGTAAAACCGTCCGAGAAACGGGGCCAAGAGTTTCCCTTTGATGCTGGTATAGGGATGATCCCAATCTATGTCGAAGAAACCAAAGTACTTTGAACTTTCCCCATGTTCCAGCACGTCCATAAGGATCTGATTTTCCCCGTCAAATGCCATGTGGTTCGGCACAACATCTTGAAGCCACCCCATTCGGTACTTTTTTATTTCAGTTGCTAGATACTCGAGATCCGAAGGTCCGCCCAGTTCCGGATTCAATTGATTAGGATCCACCACGTCATAACCATGAGTGCTGCCCTTCCTCGCCCGGAAGATCGGCGACGCATAAATGTCGGAAATTCCCAGTTGCGCCAGATAGGAGACTATCCTGCTCGCGGCCCGAAAACCGAAGGACGGATTGAATTGAATGCGATAGGTTGCCCTAGGAATGTGCATCGAGGCATCCCTGATGGTAATCCTTGACTTGCGTGCGGGACTGAGGGACGTCTAACGTCTACAATTGCGAGGAGTGAAAACGACGAAGCAATCCACCGTCATTCCCGTCAAAACGGGAATCCACGAAAGGCCTCATGCCATGCGCCCCTACGGAGATTGCCTCGCTGCGCTCGCAATGAAACTTTCCTTCGCGTGACTGAACGAATGCCTGCTAAGGAAGCTCAAATCCCTGCCTCAGCCCCTTTCAGGGGTTGGGGTTGATTTCAAGTTCTATTCTGTCTTGGTCACCGTACAGCATGATCGTCATAAGACTTAAATAGTCTCTCAAGTTTCTGGTTAGAAGAAAATTCGTCCGGACGAATTCTTTGGCTTTTACACCCATCGTTCGCACTCTCTCCGGATGATTCAACATGTACCGTATGCGTAGGGCCGCCCCCTCCGGCGTAGAAACGAGGAAACCTGTATGATGATTGACCACCTGCAGGCGAATGCCGCCGGTATCGCCTCCTATCACCGGTTTTCCTTTCCACATGGTTTCGGTCACCGTCAGACCGAACCCCTCTCGAGTAGATTTTTGGAGCACCACATCCGCCGCACGTTGCAATGCATTGACTGTCAAATGAGCATCCGAGGGCAAGAGCAGCACATGTATGTCTTCGTCTTCGGCAGCCTCACTGCGAACCTCATCCAACACTGCCCGTCCTTCCGGATCGTCAGTGGCCCCGCCGCCGGCAAGAACCAGTTGCAAGTGTGGGGCGAATGTCTTCGCCAATCTGTAGGACCGTATCACGCCAATTGGGTCTTTGAAACGATCGAAACGTGACACCTGAAGCATCACGGGCCTGTCCGGATCCAAACCGAACTGCCGCCTGACACCCAGCACTTTATCCTCATCAAGGTCCTTATTCTTCTCGCTCAAGGGATCTATGCTGGGCGGCATCAAATACTGAATGTGCGGCAAAGGCTGAGCAAAGTCAGCCAGTGAGAAAATGCTGGCGTCGTAGTCAACGACAAGCTTGCGCAGATACCTCCAAACAGGCCGGTACGGATGGCTCAAGTCGATGTGACATCGCCAGATCCACCGTCCTTTTCGACCAGGGCAGAATTTTAACAGCGCCAGAGGCTGGGGATCGTGGATGAACACGATGTCAGCTTCTTCAAGAACACCTCGGAGTTCTTCCGCGTTGTGGGCGTTTGTTTGTTCGTAGGCCTCCAGCACGGTTTCAGACAAGGGGACCGGGTTCCCTTGCAATCCATTGTGAAAGTCCTTTGTACAACTGAAAAAGTTTTCTTCTCCACGTATGACTTCCCACCGGGCATCCAGGCCCAGATCCTGCTGGAGCGGCACAAGCTGGGTTAGGATTTCAGCCACACCTCCACCCGTACGCGTTGAATTGACATGAACCACCCTGATCCCTTTCAAGCGCACGGCCAGTTGTCGCAAATGATCGATCACCTCCTCGCCCGCCACTTCCGCATAGTCGTCAATAGACTTCATGAGGATCGTCTCCCCGAATAGTTTTCAAACACATCTGCCAACTTTTGACGCACTTCAGCCAAGGTTCCGAAATAGGGATCTATCAGAGCCAGTTCATTTCGAAGCGATTCGTACGTGTCTCCAAATTTGGTTATCCAAACTCGAAAATCATCCTCGCCCGTAGGCGTCCGGCGCCGAGCATCAATAAAATGATAGAAAACGCTCGTCTCAGAAATTGTCGGCACTACCGGCACAAGTTCCTCCGGAATTGTTATTCTTCGACGGGTGTCGAAAACCACAATCTGCGACCTAACAAAATGAAATGCCTTGTGAGCAGGGACCCAGGCGGATCGCTGGACCTCATCCAACCTCTCTTCAATCACGTCAATCAAATGCTGCCGAAGGGATTCCAGATCTCCAAAATCGGTCGGATCAATCACGGCCAAGCGCTCTGCGAGCGTCTCGTCGCGAAGTTCTTCGTCCACCCATCTGGCAAAATCGTTGTTGTACTCCGGTTCATCGAACCGATGTCGCATCAATGCTCCCCAAAAATGATGGTAAATGCTGCCGGCATGAACTGTGGCCAAGCTGTCTCTCATCTCCTTCAGACTTTGTACGATTATCCCTGTTGCCACAGGCATCAATGTGCAGTCCTTAATGGCAAAGGGTTCCGGGTCCTTGCTCGCAGTCATGCCACCCCCTGTATCCGCCGCTCAAAGGCCTTGATTCTAGTAACGGCACAAATTAGCCGCCCGTCACCTTTTGATGCCTGTATCCAATGGCGCCTAAAATCGACAGTTCGGGACTAACTCGCCCTTCCCCTCCCGAAAGCCAGGACAGTTTTTCATCTGCTTGTCTTAACCGTAGAAGCCGACCCCATTGCTCAGGCCGTTCATGCTTTTCGTCGTATCAATTACCGCTGGTAGATCGAGCTTACAACCGTCTCACTCTTACACCATCAACTGTGTAATCATCTTGCAGGACAACCGACCAGCCGGTTTTCCGAGTCGATTGTTATTACAATAGAGTTGAACACTAAGAGAAACGGTGTCAAGTCGCTCCGGGAATCACTCATTGCGGCATATATTGGGGTACACAAACTTCTCAAGCCTACAAGCTCCTTAAGGATTGTCCCGGTCTCATTCGCACGGGAGTCGCTGACCAAAGATTTCATGGATGGACTACATGTGCATCGTTCTGCTATAAGAATTGTTCTTCAAGACCCCGACGGAGATCTAATATTGCTGAATTTGCAAGTTCTTGCTCTGACTCTGATTCCGCTCTTCTCGGGGGCGGTACCCGGCACGGACAGCGCGGCCATCTCGCCGTTGGCTCTTCTTGGGATAGGAGAGCCCATTTCGGCCGAATTCATGGTCGGAACATGGAAGTATTCTGACGAGTTCTTCAGATGGGGAATTACCGACAAGGCCAAAGCCAAGGTAAGACCGTTCAGAGGCAATGCTTTCATGACAATTTATCGGGACGGGACCGTGAAAATGGTCAACCTGTTCAGGCCGGCCGAGGGTCGTTGGGAGTTATCCGAGGAAGGGATAGTGATCTATGAACCGCAGCATCCGGAGCGGGTCTCGCACATACTTCCTATAAGGAAACGGGACCGTGACCGGATCTGGGTCCTGTTGCCTTTTACCGGAGGCGCCTCGGGCATCGGTATGGCCCGCGTTCCTGAGGAGCAACAGTCGTCGCCTGAAAGTCTCAACCAAACCGTCTCCAAGCAACGAAGCAAGAAAACCCACAATTGAACTTGGAGGCAACTTGGTGGTGTATCTTCTGCAGAAGGCCCCGCTATGTCTCTACTATCTCGTTTAACCCTTCGCCCAACTGTGCCATCTGCTCGGGAGATACTGAATCCAAGACTTTGCCGATTCGCTCGGTTGACAGCGTTCGAACCTGACTTATCTTAACCCATGATCGTTTCGGTAGCTTCGATGACACCAATTCAAGGGTCAGAGGGAAGCCCGCTCGTTGGGGCCGGCTGGTTATTGCCATGGCAATGACCGTGCCCGAGCGTTCATTGAATATGTCCTGACTTATAATAACGACAGGGCGGCTGCCACCTTGTTCGGGCACCCGCACGGGATTCAGTGCAGCCCAGCGTATTTCTCCTCTTAGTATTCGGGCCATCGATTCAGCTCCTCAGAGAGGCCCTCTTCCGCCATTGTTTGTTCGGCGATCGGATCCAGCTTAGCGCACTCTTCTGACAGGCGTGTCCGCTCCAGCCGGTTGAGCTTGTCTTCGATAGCTTCTTGAATTGCCTTGCTCCGACTGGAAAAGACGTGTTCCTTCACCAGAAGATCCAGACGCTTCAAGGTGTTCTTGTTTATGCTAATCGCAACTTTCGCGGTTTCCACCGGCCACCTCCGGTACTACTATAAATCATCAGCCGGCGCTTCAACATTCCTGGGTCGATTTGGGTGCGACAAGAGGGCGATGCTGATTTGACCTTGCGTAAGAAAATGTCTCAGCCCTTCTGTCCGGGCCTCACTCATTCTACTCCCGGCGTCCCCTTCGCCATTTGAGCGTGCGGTCTTTTTCGAGGAGCTTTTCCAGCATGGTTTTGAGATCGGGATCTTTTATAGGTTCCAGAATCTTGCTGAGGACCCGGTTTTCCTGGTCCGTCAATTCGGGCGGCTGAGGCTCTTCCTGCCGTTTTTCGTCCCGGGTTTTGGCCCAGGAACGTTGCATGAATCGTATTTCCGTAAATGGGGCCGCTTCCGGTCCCAGGCATGCATTGACTTTTTCCAACAGAAGGTTCCTGATGGCGGCCATCTCATTCATCCATACGGAGGAATCCACTGCAAGGTAGAGGGTGGAACCGGACACACTTTCCACTTTGGCGTGCCTGGCGATCGCGGAATCAACAATCTTCGGCCAGAGTCGAGCTATATTATTCCGGGCAAGAGGGGCCTGAAGGCCCATACGATTGAGGGCCTCTTTAAGAACCGAGCCTACGCTTGTCATGGTCGTATCAGTTTTGCCCTTCATGGCGTTGCCCTTTGCCGGATAGGAGTTTTCTGAACGGCGGTTTCAGTCCCGCGAGCCGAGAAATTGGCACAAGAGTTTTCTCTTTACAAAAGTTCTTCCGATCACCTCAAGCGCACTCTGATGGGTCTCCTTGGATCTTGTCAATAGCATGTTTGAGGGCGGGCAAGACTGCTTCGAGGTTCTCGATGGCTCCTTTCGGGCTTCCGGGAAGATTGATGATCAACGTTTTGCCTCGCACGCCGGCCACTGCTCTTGAGATCATCGCGTGAGGCGTTTTCGACATGCTGGCGGATCGCATCGCCTCCGCCATGCCCGGAACCAATCTCTGTACGACAGCCATAGTGGCTTCAGGTGTGACGTCGCGAGGTGACAGACCTGTCCCCCCGCTGGTTAGTATCAAATCAGCGCTGTTTTCGTCAGCCCATTGAGTCAGCACCCTGCGGATCTCGTTCTCCTCGTCAGGCACTACAGCGGTCCAGACCACGTCTATTCCGTGTTGCCGCAGCACATCGGCCAGCCGCGGCCCTGATGCGTCTTCTCTCAGGCCCTGAGATGAACGGTCACTAATGGTCAGTACTCCCGAACGTAGCATGTTCTATAAACCTGTCATCGGGCTGGTTGCCCTCGTCTTCTGTCGGGATGCCTCTGCGAAAATCACGGATCTGAACGTCACCTGCTTCCAAATGCTCTTTAAGATAAGCAGCCGCCCTCCACGGGTCGACTTTTGACCCGCAGGTGAAAATGTCGATTGCCGCGTAGCCGTATTCAGGCCACGTGTGAATAGTTAGGTGCGACTCAGCTATTACCACCACCCCAGAGACACCCTGCGGGTTGAAATCCTGAAAAGCCGTCTTCAAAACCGTTGCCCCCGCGATTTCCGCGGCCTGGGCCATGATCTTTTCCAAGTAATCGACACTGTCAATCTTGTGCCGATTGCAGGATGTCAACTCGATCAGAAGATGAATTCCCAAGGCTTTCATCGTCATCCCCCGTACCGAGTGGGCTTTTGCCTCTCGAAGATATAGAACCAATAATTACTGCCATGACTCAGGGTCCGTAAAACACCCATGTCCCGTCAGTGGACAGCCCCATTGCCGACAGTATTCGACCGAAAGTAGCTCCCGGTCGAGGACAAAGCATTAGAACAGAAGGCCAAAATTGAGGAAGCATGCTTCCCCAATCCGGAGGCTCAGGGTCTTAACTTCGCGAGGAGGAAATATTTCTCCCCGCTTAGGCAAGTCCCTCCTGTCAAAGATTTTGGTGATATGGATTTAAAAAGAGAAGCGCGGAATTCCGAACCGGTGAAGTAAATTCTCCCGCAAGAAGAAGCCATATGTTTTTGGCGGGCATTTTTCCGGATCATCTTTCCGTCCCGGGGAGAGAACCCCATTGAGTTGGATTTAAACGTCCTTTTTTGTCTTTTTTTACTGTCCATTGTCAAGAAAAAAAGATCCGCATCTGCCGGGTCTTGTGTTGAAAAAAATGAAATTCTTCATATCGGTTGGCGATCAGAATGCTTGACAATACCTTGATAAGTTTATCGGCTGACCGCACAGCGCGCAAGTGGTTCGGCACGGGTCCAAGCGGGCCCGACATCGGCTGCAAAATCTCGGGGTATCAGTTGCCGTCAGTGGAATGGCGAAGTCGCATCGAGAACACCGACCAGCGATCTCTTCAGAGTAAGCGCCACAGTTAGGGCAAATTATAAGGGAACCCTCTCCGAGCGGAGGAAAAGGAAAACTACTACGAAATTCCCTGATCCGCCTATTCATGAGCCAAGCCATAAAAATCATCAGGGGTACCAATGAAAGCGCGGCGGCACTCGGACGTACCGCCACTACAAAATCGTATGCTCCGTGCAATACAGTCGAAATCGCGAACCCCTGCAAAATTGTCGTAAACTCTCCATCTCGTTTGAAGCGCGCCAGGCCCATGGAATAGCCCCACATGGAGGAGAACATCACGTGCGCGGGCGTCGCATATGCGGCCCTTCGCACTAGAACTTCAGGTCCCATGAACGCCAAATAAATTACGTTCTCGATGCATGCGAACCCCAGGGCTGCCGTAGCGGAATAGATTATCCCGTCAATCGGCTCCCGGAAATCCTGACTCCGATACACCGAAACCCACACTGCCAGGAGCTTGGCAAATTCCTCTACGGGAGCAACCACCAAAAAACTTGCGCCGGCTGCCATCGTAATGGTTGGTTGAATTAGGCCCGCCCCGGTCACTTGCCCAATCAACGCTGCAGGAATCGTGCAAGCACAGCCCCAGCAGAATACCCGCAAAAGATTCGTGAAGGATTTCGGCTGATGACGTTCCTTCTGACGGAAATACATCAACCAGGCCACACCCGGCACAAGTCCTAATATGGAATACACCGCGTTCAGATATTCACCTCAAAATTGACTTTCTCGTATCGGGTCCGTATAACACGGAAACACGAGATAACCAAGCGTTCCGGAAACCAAATCTCACAGAGGCGCAATGCCAAATTCCATGTCACTACGAATTGCAAGCATCGAAAATAGCACTGTTCTTCGGAAAGATGAGACATGAGTATTGCCGCTGAATCATATGCTCGCGATTTTCACGCAGATGAGGAAATCGTCCGAATCGAAAAATTATTCAAGCTCTTCCCTGTACGAAAAGGTTTCTTTCAAAAGGAATCCCTGTTTGTCCATGCGGTGGACGGAGTAGACCTGGAAATACAGCAGGGTGAAACCTTGGGGCTGGTTGGCGAATCGGGTTGCGGCAAAACCACGCTCGGTCGTCTCATTCTCAGACTTGAAAAACCTACCTCTGGCAAAATCATCTTTGATGGAATCGACCTCGACAGCATCAGCGCACACGAGATGAAACGCCTGCGGCGAAAGATGCAGATCATTTTTCAAGATCCCTATTCTTCACTTAATCCCCGCAAGACTGTTCAGAGCATTATTATGGAGCCGCTCATCGTGCACCGAATAGGGACCCGTGCCGAAAGACTTGAGAAAGTCCTGGCTCTCCTGGAAGAAGTCGGGTTAAGCCCGCGACACCTGAAACAGTACCCACACGAATTTTCGGGCGGTCAACGGCAAAGAATCGGGATTGCCAGGGCCTTGGCCTTAAATCCTTCTCTCATCATTGCGGACGAGCCCGTTTCCGCGCTGGACGTCTCCATTCGCTCACAGGTGCTCAATCTTCTGGAAGATCTTCAAGAGAAGTATCGCCTCACCTATCTGTTCATCTCCCACGATCTTTCGGTGGTTGAGCACATTGCAGATCGGGTCGCGGTCATGTACCTCGGTAAGATAGTCGAAATAGGCCTCAAAAGCAGTATTTATACGCACCCTCTTCACCCGTACACCGAGGCCCTGCTCAGCGCTGTCCCGATCCCGGACCCGAGCCAAACAGGGGACCGAATCATTCTCCACGGCGATGTTCCCAGCCCCATCGATCCACCATCCGGGTGCCGTTTCCACCCTCGCTGCTGGTTGAGGATTTCCACATGCTTCAAGGTGGAACCTCCACTGCACGATGTTGGCGGCGGCCACAAAGCTGCCTGTCACGTCCGTGCCCCTGCGTTCTGATTACTTAGCGGAATCGCGGCATAGCCCCAACTTGGCGCTCACCTGTGACGATAATGTCCAGTCAATCTCAATGCCTGGGGACGGTCCCGTTCCCCAAAATTTATCCACAAGAGTGAATAAGTTTGGAAGCGGTCCGGAGCCCCACTGGAATACTCTCCCGGAATTCCCGATGCTTAGCTTTTCTGTTGATTTCATTGGATATTTCATTGTGCGCCACCATGATACAAAACGCTGAGAAAGCTCAGCTTTAGCGACTCCCGCGAGGTTGTCCACAGGGTTACAGGCAAGTTATCCACAGCAAATGTGGATAATGTCTGTGATAAAATTCTTTAATAAAGAGGTGATATTTTAATAAGCGAGGCAATCTGAAAAACTTTGAGTTGACCAGTGAAAGGAAGGAGACATATGCTCCGAAACAGCACAAAGAAAGATTTTCCATAAACCTGGGGACGGCTTTGTCTTCGGCCAGTCTCCTGAGAGAGAATCGTCCGATTCTTGGGTCGGGGAACTAGGGTTCGAGAGGCTATTGCCTCAAAGACCTTTCACATAGGCAGGCAGCAGCATAATTCAAGATTAGGTCAAAAGTTTTGGCAACCCCTTTAAATCAGACGTCTCAACACATACCTGTGACGGAATCGCTACTGCTTGTCGTGTTTTGTTTGATCGCTGGCGGAAATATCGTCAGCATCAAATTTAGCAACCAGAGCATCCCTCCCATCTTGGCCGCGACCATAAGGTCAGTGGTCGCAAGCTTTCTGCTTTGGCTTTGGGCGCGAGCGCTCAACATACAGGTGAGTCTTCCGGCCGGGCAGATGAAACATGGTGTAGCTCTCGGGCTCCTGTTCGGAGGCCAGTTTCTCCTTCTCTACTGGGGTCTTTCTTTTACCGATGCCTCTCGGGGCATAATTCTTGTTTTCTGTCAGCCGCTTGCAACGGCCGTCATGGCCCATTTCACCTTACCTGATGATAGACTTCACACAGCGAAGGCTGTCGGATTGTGCATGTCTTTTGTCGGACTGGTTACGGTGTTCGGTTCGCGATCAGCAACCTTGGGGGAACTGCACTGGATTGGCGACGCTATGATGCTCACCACAGGGCTGCTCTGGGCTGCAAACAACATATATATAAAGAAGTTCGTAGAAAACACCTCCATAAGCCACTTTCAAACACTGTTTGCCCATCTCTTCTTTTCCATTCCCTTGCTGGTATGCGGGACCTTGGGTTTGGAATGGGGCATGGAATTTTCGCCCCAACCAGCGGCACTCTCTGCTTTGGTGTATCAATGCGTAGTTGTGGCCTTCATCGGATACTTGTTATGGTTTCGACTGTTGCAGCGTTATCAGGCGAGCCGCCTCGTTTCTTTCATGTTTCTCACTCCGTTGTTCGGAGTTATTCTCAGCGGCCTCATTCTTGGGGAATCACTAACTTTGTCCCTGTGGATAGGTCTAGGATTGGTAGCGGCGGGCATATACCTGGTGAACCGGCCGAGCACCTTGGAATAGGGAGCAATCCCGGACGGAACGCCCACAATCGCTGGTTTGTTTTGCTCGAGCAGGACAAGTAAAGTTATCATATGAATTGAAAAGGAAATCGCATCCGACCAGTGATACTGCCGGACGGATTGCAAGACATCTCCGATCTCGCCTTTGGCAATACCTCATTTTCAATCACCACTACGATCACCGCGAATTTTCGTACAATTTCAGGGCCATCGCAT
>Ga0335070_10010370_pt1 | contig 10889 bp, 8 predicted proteins | sample Lox_Sample_13_FD_206722 | JGI IMG/M metagenome (GOLD analysis project Ga0335070, IMG submission 206722) | Soil microbial communities from Loxahatchee National Wildlife Refuge, Florida, United States - Lox_Sample_1.3 | ecosystem: Environmental > Terrestrial > Soil > Wetlands | place: USA: Florida... | reverse complement strand
CTGCCTCATTCCGGCGCAGCGTGGTTTGCGGATGGATGGGGAAGAAGATCAGCGGAGCATTCCATGGCTCATACGAATTCTCCCCGATAGCGCGCTGGGCAGCGCCGCGGCTTCGGTGATGCTAACAGTGCCGGTTGGTCTAGGCCTGGCTCTGCTCGGGTCACAGGTCCTCAAGAATTATGGTTGGGGACTATTCGTAGCCCTGCCGTTCGCCATGGGATTTGCGGCCGTCGTTATTTATAGCGCTCGACAGCCGCGCAGTTTTTCCAGTTGCATGGGTGTTACGTGCCTATCTGTGGGACTCCTTGGCGCGGCCTTGTTGGCAATCGCGGTCGAGGGCGTGGCCTGCCTGATCATGGCGGCTCCGATTGCCTTGCCGCTAGCTATCGGCGGCGGGGCATGCGCATACCCGCTCCAGAAGCACCGCCAAATTCGCAGTGACGCGCCCGCCTACCTTTCCGCCTTGCTTCTTTTCGTACCCACAGTGCAGGTAACGGAACACGCTGCGGCGCCGCCAGCACCAGTCTTCGTAGTTCAGTCTTCGCTAGAAGTTCACGCCTCTCCCGAAGAGGTCTGGAAGCAAGTTGTGGCGTTCTCGGAAATTGGGCCGCCTAAGGAGTACCTGTTCCGCGCGGGTATCGCGTATCCAATTCGTGCAGAAATGCTCGGAAGCGGCGCGGGCGCAGAGCGACATTGTGTTTTTTCGACGGGTTCATTTGTCGAGCCGATCCAGGTATGGGACGAACCGCGACGGCTGAAGTTTTCCGTCACTTCGAATCCGCCGCCAATGCAGGAGTGGACACCATACTCACACATAAATCCGCCGCATCTTCACGGCTTCATGGAGTCGGAAGGCGGGCAATTCCTGCTCACGCCGCTGCCCGACGGAGGAACGCGACTAGAGGGAACAACCTGGTACCGGCATGGATTGTGGCCGGCGCAGTATTGGCGGTTGTGGTCGGACGCGATCATTCATCGCATTCATATGCGGGTGCTGGAACATATTCGCGAACAAGCTGAGAGAGGTTGACTGTTAGCGTCCAAATCAAAACCATGACCGCAGAGTTCGCGGAGACGACCCGCAGAGGACGCGGAGAAATCCTGCTTCATGTTTTTTGTAACTTCTCTGGAACCGCGTTCCACATTCGTGGCATCTATAATCGAGTTCGAATTCAATTTTCGAGGAGATTGCGATGTCAAATGTGATTCCCGAGAAGTACCGCGACCTTTTTTCAAAGAAAGCTTTTGCGAGCCTGGGAACGTTAATGCCGGATGGGCGACCGCAGGTCACGCCGGTGTGGTGCGATTTCGATGGCGAACACGTGATCTTCAATTCCGCGAAGGGGCGGCAGAAGGATAAGAATGTACGGCGCGATCCGAACGTGGCGCTGGCAATCATCGATCCCGACAATCCATATCGTTATCTGGAGATTCGCGGCAAGGTGGTCGAGATTACCGAAGATGGCGCGGATAAACACATCGACAAAATGGCGAAAAAGTATTTGGGGGCTGACAAGTATCCGTACGGGCAGCCGGGCGAGGTGCGGGTGCTTTATAAGATCAAGCCGGAACATACTACGGTGATGGGATAGTAGCCGTTGGGCCCTGGGCCGTAGACTGTGCGCCTTCGGCAAAACCCGATTTAGTCATGATGTCCGAAAACGGACAAGAGATGAACTGCACGTAAGCGATGACGAACAGTTGTCTCCGAGTTGTCAATTCACCACAATTCCTTGCTTCCCTTTCGAGCCTGAAAGCGTCCAAACAGTAAGCAGTTGTTCTATTCACGGGGAAGCTTCATTGCCCGGGCGGCGTCCTGGACCGCCTTGGGGAACTTCGAAGCGAACTTTGGCGTATGTATCAGAAAGAGCGGGGCGTCAGGCTTGGCTCGTCTTTTGTCGGAGGGATTATGGAAGTTGCCAAAAATGGTCATGATGGTTTGCAGAATGCAGGCGTACTGAATAGCGTTTCGGTGCATCAGGTCGTCAAGGCGGCTCACGATGAGTTGCGTCAATTGTTGCAGCAGCGCGCGGAGATCATGAAGCGCATCGGGACAGTGAAGCAGACGATCACCGGGCTGGCGGATTTGTTTGGTGAAGACGCGCTCGGCGAAGAATTGCTCGACCTGATTGACCGTAAGCCGAATGGAAGACAGCCGGGATTCACGAAGGCCTGCCGCCGAGTACTCATGGAAGTACGGCGTCCGATGGGAGCGCGGGAAGTGTGCGCAGAGTTGGAACGGCAGGCACCGGCAATTCTGGCACGGCATAAGGATCCGCTCGCTTCGGTAACCACGGTGCTGAACCGGTTGGTGGATTACGGCGAGGCGCGGAGCTTGTCGAACGATCGCGGGCGGCGAGTTTGGGAGTGGGTTAGCGAAGGCGAGCAGGTTGCGACGCAAAATGTGATGCGGGCACGGATTTCGGCGTAGAAGCCACGGCCTGGATTAACAACCAAAGAATGGCCCCAGCGAGCAAAGATGCTTGCTGGGGCCTTTGAATTTGGAGGAAGTTCCGTAGGCCAAAGGCGAGGCACCGTCCATGACGTGGCGTCGCGTTAGATAGCAGTCGCTTGGAGCGGCACGACATGCGGTACGCGATCTTTTCTAGGCACTGGGATGTCCGCCAGCACTCGCGTTCCAGTTCCGGCCGACTCGATTCTCATTTCGCCGTGGAATTGCCTCAGCCGCTCCTGCAGTCCTCTAATTCCGAGACCCGAACCGCGAGTTTGAATCTCCGCCATCCGAGCTGGAGCAATCCCCCTGCCTTCGTCGCGTACTTCTATGTGCACACCTCTCGCATCGCGAGTAATTCCTATGCGTGCCGTCCTGCTTCCCGAGTGCCGATGCACATTGGTCAGGCTCTCTTGCACCAGCCGGAAAATGGCCAGCTCCAGGTCTGCCGGGAGCCTTCCCACGTTCTCCGAAACATCGAGCTCAATCTGAAGGCCGCTTCGCTCGATTAAGCCTTGCACGTACCAACTCAAAGCTGAGGCCAATCCAGTTTCGTCCAGTAACGGCGGATGTAACAGGTACGAGGTTGTACGTATTTCCTGATGCAGTTGTTGCACCAAGCCGGTGATCTGCTCGCCCGCACTGGCGAGAACTGGAGTCATTGCTCCGACGTCGTCCAAGAATTGCGCGAGGCTGATGCCCAGCACGGTCAACGTCTGCCCTGCGCTATCATGCAGTTCACGCGCAATGCGTCTTCGCTCTTCGTCTTGAGTCTTCATCAGTAGCAGCGAAAGGTCCCGGACCTGTTCTGACTGCCTCAGCACATCGGCGTTTCTTTCCTCAAGTTCCCTGGTACGAGTGCGCACCTCCGCGTCCAGCGTCTCCGCCAGCTTCCGATAGTTTTCTTCAGCCCGCTTCAGGTCGGTAAGGTCTACGCCCGTCGGGTGAAGAAAAATGATTTCGCCCTTGTCGTCTACGATCGGATAAAGCGCAAAGTCGACCAACCTCTCCGTCCCGTCAGCCCAGGAATAGTGCAGCATCTCGCGATAGGGAACGCCCTGCGCAGCTAGCGGAGTTGCCGCGCGGATCTTGTCGCGGGATTCCGGGAAATTCCGCCACCATGGCGTCTCCCAGAAGGGCTTGCCAAGTACCTCGTCCGCCTGGTATCCGCACGCTTCAAGGCAAAGCCTGTTCGCTTCAAAGAGAACTCCGTCCTTGGTCATGATGCCGGCAAAGACCGTGGTCTGTTCAAATACGGCGCGGAACTTGGCCGTCGCCGCGACAGACTCCGCTGCCATCTTTCGTTCCCGCTCGGCCGCCTGTTTGCGATCAGTGATATCCAGGGTCAACCCATCGAAGCTCCTTGGCGTGCCGTTTGCGTCATAGAAAGCGCGACCGATGGCGCGAATCCACTTTTCGCGTCCGTCCGGCGCGACCGTGCGGTATTCGATATCGTAGAAACTGTTCTTCTCAATGCAATTGGCAATGGTCTCACGCGTTCGCTCCCTGTCATCGGGATGAAGCCGGTCGTAGAAGGTATCAAGCGTTACGTCTGCGTCCGGCGAGAGCCAGAAATGTTCCTTGACCCGCGCGTCCCAGGTCAGCTTGTCAAAGGGAAGGTCGCAGAACCAGAACCCCAACTGGGAGGCTTGCGCCACCATTGAGAAACGTTCTCGCTGTTGCCGCAGCGCCTCTTCGGCCTGCTTCCGTTCGGTGATATCGCGTGTCACGCCCAAGTGCACAATGCTTCCGTCGGGATTGTGTAGCGGAGCCGCATGCGTCTCCATGTGACGCCGCTTCCCGTTCAGACCGACGAGGTCGAACTCGATCGTTCCTTTTTCACCCCGGCACACTCGCTCATTGAAGGCCTGGAATCGTGCGCGGTCTTCCGGCGCGATCAAATCGTAGACACTAGAACCAACCACCCCGGCTGCAACTTCGGCGCCCACCATCTTCAATCCAGGCAGATTCATGTGCAGGAGGGTACCGTCTGGGGCCAGTAGTTTGACACATTCCGGTGTGGTTTCCAGGATCGCCCGGAAGCGCTCTTCACTCTCCCGCACGGCCCGCTCCACCCGCTTTCTTTCGGTGATGTCAGAATGCGTTCCGACCATCCGTAGCGCCCGGCCGCGCGCATCGCGAACAATGCGTCCTTGCGACAGAATCCAGCGTGTTTGGCCGCCGGCTCCGGCGACACGAAATTCGAAATTGAACTTGTCCTGATTCTTGTCATCCCATATGGCCTGTGCTTCCTCTGCCAATCGGCGTGCATCGTCTGGATGGAATAGAGCGCGCCACTCCTCGGCGGTAATATGCTCAGCAGCCGGCTGAAAACCGTAGATGGCGACCATCTGCGGATTCCATTTCCCCTGCCGATTGACTACGTCCCAATCGAAGATCGCGGTCTGCGACGAATCCAGCGCAAGCGCCAACTGCGCCTGGCTTTCGCGCAACGCATCTTCTACTTGCTTTCGCGCGGTGATGTCACGCGCGATTTTGGAGGCCCCAACCACCTGTCCCTCTGGATTCCGAATGGGTGAAATCGTCAACGAGACGTCGATCTTCTTGCCAGACTTCGTTACGCGTACAGTCTCGTAGTGCTCGATGCGTTCGCCTCGCCGCAGCTTCTGCAGGATTTGCGCCTCCTCATCCATTCGGTCGCTCGGGATGAGGATTGTGATCGGCCTTCCGATTACCTCCGCCGCTGTGTATTCGAAAATACGCATTGCGCCCGCATTCCAGCTGAGAATGATGCCGTTGAGATCCTTGGAAATGATGGCATCGTCCGATGATTCGACGATCGCCGCGAGGCGTGCACGCATCTCCTCCGCGTCGCGGCGTTCATGGATGTCCTCAATGACGGAGATAAAGTGCTTTACATGCCCTGATGTATCCCTCGCGACCGAAACCGTAAGGTTGACCCAGACGGGGGAGCCGTCTTTCCGGACATAACGCTTTTCCATGGAGAACATATTCTGCTCCCCACGCAGCAGTTTTTCTGTCTCCGCCAAGTCAGCAGCCAGATCCTCCGGGTGCGTTATCTCCTGGAAGGTCATCTGCATTAATTCGGCTTCGCTGTAGCCCAGGATCTCGCAGACTTTTTTGTTTACGCGCAGCCAGCGTCCGTCGGGCCGCACATTGGCTACGCCAACCGCTGCCAATTCGAACGTCGAGCGGTATAGTTGTTCGCTCTCCCGTAGAGCTCGTTCGAAGGCGGCGCTCCGTTGCAGAATCTCCTGGACATCCAAATGGCCGGCTGTACCGGTCTCGCGATTTGCGGTTTCCAGGAGGACCGAATCGAAGAAAGCTTCGTGCCGGGAGACCTTTTCTAGGGCCGTAACCAGGTCCTTGGCGACCGTTCGTTTGACGATGTAGCCGCGAGCGCCAGCGTTCATCGCTTGACGCGCCATTTCCGGAGACTCATGCTGGCTGAGGATCAGCACTTCGCAGTGGGGCAGGGCGGCGCGCACAAGCCGGGTCGCTTCGAGCCCATTGAGCCGGGGCATGCTCACATCCATCACGATCACATCGGGTTTTAACTCGCGCGCCTTCTCGAGCGCATCCTCGCCATCTACAGCTTCCCCACAGATCTCGTATTTTTTCTGGCTGAGGAGGAGAGAGCGGACACCGCGGCGCACGACTTCGTGGTCGTCGACGATCAGGACGCGCATGTTAGATAAAACCCCCGGGCCCGCAGTGCGCAGTGCTCGCGCATTCGTCAGCGGTCCTCCTAAAAACCCGCGCTAATCACTTACGGATCAGGCGGGGAGCAGCCGCTGAAGCCACTTCACATTGATGCTATCCATTCGCAGTTCCAACGGAATAGGGTGAATACTGTAGACCTTTCGTGCGATCGGATCAACCGTCGAATCGAGACTTTGTATTACCCGCGACCGTCGAAGGTAGAGCGCGCGAGTGTCCGTCTCTTCGGTAATGCGCTGAAAGGACGCTCGTCTCATTTCGCAGCCCCCTCGCTTACTCCAATCTCAGCCAGAGTAGCGCGCAGCGCTTCGAGCAATTGTGCGGTGTGCTCACGCTTGCCGATCGAAATTCTTACCCAGCCTTCACAACCGTGGTCTTGCGAGCGGTCGCGCACGAGGACGCCTCTCGCCTCCATCGCCTTGACGAACGCCGCATGCGAGGAACCGATGTTCGCTAAGAGGAAATTTGCCTCACTCGCGCAGCAAGAGATGCGCCCGCGCGACAGTTCCTGTCTTACCTGCTCGCGTCCCGCACGCACTTGCTCAACATATTGCCGAACGTACTCACCATCGGCCAGCGCCGCAGGCAAACACGCCAGCGCGATTGCGTTTACGTTGAACGGTGTCGTCACCCGCCGCACCAGGCCGATATGCTCGGCATTTCCCGCCAGGACTCCAACTCGTAGCCCTGCCATCCCGTATGCTTTCGAGAATGTACGAGCAACAAACAGGTTCGAAAGTCCGTGCCGCCACTCGCCCAGCGTCGTTTTTCCGTAGAACTCAAAATAGGCCTCATCGACCAGAACAGCCGCCTCAGGTGCCCGGCGCGCGATTTCAGCCAGTGTCTCAGCGTTTACTATGCTGCCTGTCGGATTGTTCGGATTCGCAATCGCGATCAGCCGCGTGCGCGGATTGATTTCCGAAATCAACTCGGCTAGTGGAAAGCTAAAGTCTGACTCGCACGGAACTCTTGCAATCTGTGCCCCCATCGCCGCCATTGTGATCTCGTACATAACGAATGTCGGAACGACCACGAGCGCCTCGTCTCCTTGCTCGAGAAATGTCTCCGCGAGCAGGTGAATTCCCTCGTCAATTCCATTGGTCAGCAGGACCTCGCCGGGATTGAGGCCGAGGTGAGCCGCCACCAGCACTTCCATCGGCTCCCGCTCCCGGTAAAAACCGACATCATTTGCCGTTAGCTCTCGCAATCGCGCGAGGACGCGCGGCGAGCATCCTGCCGTGTTTTCGTTGAGGTCCAGTCGAAGTCCTGCTCGTGCAACTAGTGGCGGGTTGTATAACGGCAGGCTTTTTACCGATTCACGCGCCTTAAGCATGGCTGCTCCCCGCTCGTTGAGCAGGCGCTGCCTCGCGTCGTAGACGGATCGAGTCTTTGTGCGCCTGTTGCCCCTGGGCAGCGGCAAGCGTCTCGGTCGCGGGACCGACTCGCCGCAAGCCAGCCGATGAGACCTCTTGTAGGCTGATAACCTTCACGAAGTCAGTCACGCTCAATCCCCGCCAAGACGAACCGCGCCCCTGTGGGCAGCACGTGATTCGGACCCGACGCATAATCCCCCGCAACCCGCGCAGGAGCGCGACGAAGCGCCTGTGATTGGATGCAGTGCGGCAAGGCACGCTGATTTACGGTGGACATGGTAAAACGCGGTTACTTCTCGATTCTCAGCAAGCGAAACAGCAACGTGCCCCAGCCCAGCTTGGAACGCATTTGTACAGGCGTGTGGTGGGCATCGTCGGAGTACCACACCCAAACTTTACCTTTCGACTGCAGTGGTCCGGAGGTAGCTTCGGCAGTCACCAGCACAGTTTGAAATGTCCCCGCCGGCACTTTGATCTGCTCGCGCTTATCCACGCTCGCCCGCACCATTGTCGTCTTGCCATCGCTGATGGGAAACTCGTACACGCTACCCAGTTGAAGCGGTAAGGATTGCAGGTAGTAAAAGCCGGTGATCACGTCCGTTGCGCATGCCGGCATGTCGTTCTCGAGATGTTTGGGCTCGCCGGTCTTCAAGTTCTTCTCGTCGAGCACGCTTTTCTTGCGCGTGTAATCGAAGCGGATCGACGTCTCCCTCTTATGCGAGCCCTCTTCGCTATGTTTAGAAATCGAGAGCGAGCAAAACGTCCGCGGATCGAACTGCGCTTCGAAGCGATCATGAACTGGGAAGATCACGTTGACCGCTCCCTGGGACTCGGCGGTCGCAATCACCTTTCGCTCGTTGCCTGCGGTCTCCATCCTGACGTGTGCGTTGCCCGCGGTGATCAGGTGCCACTCCGCCGAATAAACATAGCCCTGGTTGTCAGGAAACGGATAGTTGGGACGAGGAGGGGTGATCTCTTTGGGCGCCTGTCCGATGGAGGCTGTCGGGGCTCCCTGATTTCCCCGCATGACAGTGGCAAGCAGAGATAGGACCAAACCGGTCGCGAGGGCACCGAGCAGGCGGTTTGAACGGGCAACGCTCAGCAGGATTCTCCTGACAAACACAAAAAGATTGAATGCAGATTACTACACTAACGGATGATCAGCTTGGCCAGCAGGATGGCCAGCATCACAATACACCCGATGGCTGCTTCGTATTCTCGATGCTTCCAGTAACGCTCGGCAGAGTATTCTCCCCGCGAACTTCCATAAGGCGTGAGTCGCGGAAACAGGCGTGGCACGTGATGCAGGTAGTCGTCGTAGTCAGGGAACGCATTGCGTAGATAACGCTCCTCTCCCGCAACAACCGGGAGGTAGATCAAAAGCAGCGTCAGAAACATGATTGCGACGACCCACCAACTGCGAGCGGCAATCGCGAACCCAGTTGCCAGCAGAAGCGAACCCAGGTAGAGAGGGTTGCGTGTGTACGCATAAGGACCGCTGGTCGTGAGTTGCTTGTCTTTCTGCACATGTCCGGAAGCGAAACCACGCAGCACCAGACCGGGGAGCATGACTAGCGCACCGATGATCAGTGAAGTTCGTGTCGGCCGGGCAAGCCAGATGAAGAATGCAGCTGACAAGAAGCCCAGCGGGACACGAATTCGCCGCGCGACCCGAGGCCACGACCAACGTGTTGCCGGTGGCACGGATTGAGAAATGTCATTCATGCGGCACTCCCGAGCAACTTCCGTGCTGCAACGGCAACCTCATCCGGAGTTATTTCCAGCAGCCCGTGCTCGGGCTCGCGATGTCTGGTGTGATCGGTCAGACTGCTTGCGCTTCGCAGCACAATTGCCCGTGTGCCAAATGGCCCATTGCGCGCTGGATTTGTCGGGCCGAAGATCGCTACCACCGGCACTTTCAACGCTGCCGCGAGATGCATCGGCCCTGTATCGCCGCCGATAAAGAGGCGCGCGCGGCGGGTAAGTGAAATCAATTCCGCAATTGAGCACGCAACTGCTCGTGCGGTACCGTCACTCGCTTTTTCTACGGCTTCCGCCAGCTCTTCTTCGCCCGGTCCGTAATTCACCAACGACCGGATTCCTTGTCGTGCCAACCCCTTCGCCACCACTCCGTATCGTTCGACGGGCCACTGCTTCGCTCCCCATCCCGCTCCCGGACTCAGGATCGCAAATTCGGTGTCTCCGGTCAGACGGTCGATCTTCTTTTCGGCGTCAGAATCCGTCGGGAACTCGATGTCTGGCGCCTTCACGCTCTGCGCGGGAACTCCATTCGGAAGCGTTCGGGCCGTCAATGCATTCTCTCGTCCCGGTGGGCGTCGGATGACCTCCTGCGTAAGGCTCAGAGCCTGTTCGACAACGTGGTGGCCGCTTGTCTCCACCTGTCGCGTATAGAACATGCTTGCCGCATTTTCTCTTGGCTGAGCATCGCCATACAGCACTGGCGTGCCCGACCACCGTGCCAGCAGCGCGGACCTCACCGCGCCCTGGAAATCAACTGCCGCGTCATACTCGACGCCGCGCAACTCGCTCAGTCCGACGGCGATCTGCTGCCCTGAATGAAATGAGAGGGGTGACCGACGGAATTGTCCCAGGTTCACCGTGTGCACGCGATCGACAAGCGGGCGTTCCGCCCCGCGGCGCCCGGCACGCGGATATCGCAACGTGCACAACAATTCTGCCCAGCGCTCGTCGATAAGCCACCCTAAGTGAACATGTGGAAAAACATCCCGAAGCGCCGCCACCGCCGGCAGCGTGTGAATAATGTCTCCCATCGCGCTAAGCCGCACGACGAGCAGACTCCTAAACCTCGGCGTGTCTCCCCCATCAAATGCGCTGCTCATCGCCGCCTCGCGCGTTTTGGAGGCGTGGTCCTCGAGCGAATGATTTCTGTTGCCGAATGATCCTTCGGGTCGCCAACGATCGCGACCTGCCCGCCGCACGCTTCCACTTCTTCTCGCTCCGGAACACTCGTTACGGTATAGTCGGTGCCCTTCGCCTGGAAGTCAGGGCGAATCTCCCGAATGATGGCCCGCACGTCTTTTTCGCCAAAGATGACAACCGCATCGACGTCGGCTAGCGCGGCGAGAATCTCTGCGCGTTCTTCGGAGGGCATCACAGGCCGTCCGGCCCCTTTCAGGGCGCGGACGGAACGGTCGCTGTTGACCGCGACCACCAGCCTGTCTGCGAGGGCGCGAGCCCCGTGCAGATAGCGAACGTGGCCCACGTGCAGCACATCAAAGCAGCCATTCGCCAGCGTGACGCGCTCACCGGCGCGTCGCCACGCGCGCACACGTTGCCGCAGTTCCGCGCGCGAAACGATCTTCGAATGCTTCGCTTTACTC
>Ga0335070_10010369_pt1 | contig 10889 bp, 11 predicted proteins | sample Lox_Sample_13_FD_206722 | JGI IMG/M metagenome (GOLD analysis project Ga0335070, IMG submission 206722) | Soil microbial communities from Loxahatchee National Wildlife Refuge, Florida, United States - Lox_Sample_1.3 | ecosystem: Environmental > Terrestrial > Soil > Wetlands | place: USA... | reverse complement strand
GGAGACGAGCCGAAGCGGAGCAGTTCGCCAAGCAAGTCAAGCACGACTTTTCGGATAACCCGGTTGGATATCGGGTGCTGGGTGATTTCTATATTCTGGCGGGAGATCTTGACAAGGCTGTCGCGGAATATGCAGCGCTCGATCGCGAACACCCGAATGACCCAGTGGTAAAGAAGCAGTACGTTCAACTGCTCATATCGACTCACCGCATCGCCGAGGCGCAAGCGTTGAATGAGAAGATCCTGAAAACGAGTCCGGGAGATAACCAGGCTCTGCTCAATCGCGGGCAGTTAGAAATCCTGGCTGGCGACGCGAATGCAGCCAGTTCTACATTGCAAACAGTGATAAAAAACGAACCCTCAAACGCGGAAGCGCATTACCAGTTGGGCGTGGCGTTTCAACATCTCGGAAAGATGGCGGACGCGGAGGCGGAATGGCGGGAAGCCGTTCGACTTCGTCCCGATATGGTCGATGCGCAGCGCTCTCTCGCCCTCCTGGCAATGCACAACGGCGACATGGTCTCCCTCCAGCAGGCGGCCTCGCAGATCATCAAGCTGCAACCCTCCTCGCCGGACGGATATTCGCTGCTTGCGTTGTCGGAGATCAACCGGAAACTGTATCCGGCTGCAGACGAGAATATTCGTCGCGCGATTGCAATTGCTCCCCAGAGCCATCTTGGATACGTGCAGTTAGGTACCTTGCGATGGTCGCAAAGGCGGTATCAAGAAGCGCGCGATGCCTACTTGCAGGCGCTCGAGCGCGACCCTGATTCTACCGATGCGCTTCGAGGGCTAATGAATACTTACGTTGACCAAAACCAGTTGCAAGGGGCTATCGCGGCCGCAAACGTGCAAATAGCGAAGCAACCGAAGAATAGTAGCTTCTATGATCTCCTGGGCAGCGCACTGTCCCTCGACAAGAGAAATCTAGGAGCCGCTGAGACTGCGTTCCAGAAGTCGATCGAGCTGGATGCCAATAACATCGATGCATTAACTAAGCTGGGCCAAGTACAAGCGGCAAATGGCGAGATCGACAAAGCGATCGATACTTATAATCGAGCCATCAAAGATCACTCCCGCACTCATCAGTTTTATTTCCTCCTCGGTGGACTGTACGAAACAAAGTCTGATTGGAGTAATGCGCAGGAGGCATATCAAAAAGCGCTGGAACTTAAGCCGAACGATCCTGCGACGTGCAACAATCTTGCCAACGTTTTGCTGCAGGGCGGCGGGAATGTCGATGTAGCCATGTCACTGGCCCAAACCGCTCGACAAGGCATGCCGGACTCACCGAATGCAGCCGACACGCTCGGCTGGGTCTATTACGAAAAGGGAGTCTATCACTCAGCAATTAGCCAACTGCAGGAAGCCCTTAAGCTACAGGGAAAATACAAGTCTGCCGATAGCCCTGATATTCACTATCACTTAGGATTGGCGTATCTAAAGACAGAACAGCAGAAGCTTGCGCGTGAACAGTTCGAGCGAACACTGAAGCTCGATCCCAACTATCGCGAAGCTTCCGAGATTAAAAGGCTTCTCAGTTCAATGGAGTCGCGATCGCTTGTCTCTAACAGCCGAGAGTATTCTGGACGTTGATCTGACAGCACAGTTACCGCTTGATTTCATAGTCCGCCGCGGTCCGTTGAGCGGATGTTTGTACGCGATGTGCGGGTCTAGATGAGCAATATCCAGAGGTAACATTGCAAGCTTAGAACTGGTCTCATAAATCCGTTTTGAAGGGGCACGGCTTTAGCCGTGCCGTTCCGAGCCGCAAAAATACTGGGCTTTAGCCCCTGAGGGCCCTCGACCTTCGCCGAATTGACATTTATGAGACAGCTTCGAGTGCCAACCTTTCGGATAGCGCTCGGGTCCGGCATCAGAGAATTGTTGTAGCCCAGTGTCCGCGCCTAAGAGCATCCCTTGCCGAGCTTTAGCCTCTTCTGTTGATCGGGCTTTGCCGCGGGAGCATTGTCGGACGGAAGTATCGGAGCGTTGAGTGCCGGAGCGGCTACGCTCTTCGGCTGCGTTGATCCGCTGCCGAAGAAATAGTCGCGTAGTTGTTTGGCCTGTTGGTATCCAGTCGGATCGGCGGACTCGGAGCGGAGGCTCACTGGTGTGAGCACCTGGTCCCACCAGGCGGAGATACCCTCGCGCAGCGAATACGCGTTGTAGCCCTTCATCTGGAGAAGCAGTTGCGTCTCGGCGGCATGGCCGGCGCCGAGGCCGTAGACCACGATTTTCCTGCTGCGGTCGAGTTGCTTGAGGTTGGTTTCCCGAAAGAACTGCGAGAGCGGCACGTTAACGGCGGTAGGGATGTGGTAATCGTCGTATTGCCAGGGCTGGCGCAGATCGATTAGCTGGTAATCCTGCTTCCTCGCGATGATCCATTGCGCAAGCTCGACGGGCGTGACGTGATCTTTTTCTTCGATGATGCCCTGCATGATGGCGGCGCTATCGACGGGACCGGCGCCTCTGCCATGCGACATGGTTCCGGCGACGGCGAGGACGACCGCAACAAAGAGGAGCACCAGGGCAGCCATCATCTTGCCGGACAAAACCAAGTTAACCTTCATGACCCTGACCTCCTCGGTTGGCATAACTGCCATAGGTCTTGGCGAACAGACGCCAACATCCTTCGGATTTCTCCGCCGCCCAGAACGCGATCAGGGCGATGACGGTCACCGCGAACGCGATCACAGCCGTGTTGACGTTGAGCCACTGCGGAATCGTCAGCGCTCCGAGCGCACCGGAGACGTTGAAGCGGCTGAAATGCGAAACCGCGGAGCCAAACCCGAAGATGCCGATCATCACACCGATGATGAAGAGCAGGCCGTCGATCTTGCCGACTGCTGCGGCGGCAACTGAGGTTCCTGGGCAGTAGCCCCCAAGGATGAAGCCGGCTCCCAACAGGAGTCCACCAAACAATTGCGGCCAGACGAAGGTGTCGGGGACGTAGACCTGTCCGACGTTCAGCCATCCGAGCAGTGAGAAGTAGGCGATGCCGAGCATGGCGACGACGATAGCGGTGAACATCACTTTCAGTACGGAGAAGTCTTTGAAGTAGAACTGGTCGGTGAGTTTCCTGGCGCTGGAGAATCCGGCGCGCTCGAGGAAGAACCCGAAGAAGAAGCCGAGAAGCAGACTCAGCACGACGAAAGCGACCGTCGAGAGAGTTTCCGCGTAGGGAGCGTTCATAACCAGTTCCTCCTTACGAAGTAGGCGCCGATGAATCCGGCGGCGAAGACGCTCATCATGAAGATGAAGGCGCCGACCGAGAGCACTGCGCCGCCCGACAGCGCGAGCCCGCTGGTGCAGCCGCGGGCGAGACGGGCTCCGAATCCGGTGAGAATGCCGCCTCCGAGGGCAAAGGCGTAGCGAGTGGTGTTGGAGATGCGCGGGCCTTTGTCGATGCCGATCCTCAAGCGGCCGGAGAGCCATCCGGAGACGAATCCGCCGACAGCAACGCCGAGGAGTTCCAGAACAATGAAGTTGAACAGCGCGGACTCCCCGGGCTGGATGTAGTTGCTCCAGTAACCGCTGTGGGTGGCGTACGAGGGGGCAACTTTCTCGATGGTCCAGGCGACCAGGCGGGTGAAGCCACTGGAAGCACCAAGACCCTGCCCCATGATGACGAAGGTCGCGAGCAGGGTAAGCCCGAGACCGAAGCCTGCGGCGTAGGGCGGCCAGTAGTCATGCTGGCGCAAAGCGCGGGTGAACCAGCTCCGCGCAGCGCGCTCGCTTGCTGCCGGCATTGCAACTTGAAGCTCGGGTTCGGCGACGCCCGTCGCCATTTTGCGTTCAAAGGCGGCTCGTTCCATCGCCACCTCCTTCCACCATTTGTGGTGATGACGGTATGCAAAGAGTTCGTTGACGGTGCCGGTGACCATCGAAAAGAATGCCGGCTTTTCCTCCGGGAAAACGGCGCCCATGTACACGTGGATCATCAGCCCGGAAACAATCATGCCCACGGTGAAGAAATGGAGGACCACCGCCCACGCGACGACCGTAGCGCTGATGAGATGAAAGCTCATGATGACGCCAGTGATCATCACCAGCGGCAGCATCATGTACACCAGGATGGCGAATAGCTTTTGACCGGCGTTGTATACGCCTTGTTGCGGCAGGGGAGTCTTTGTACCGCGAAGGATGTTGCCCACGCGCGTTAAGAGCCAGCGGATGTCGTCCAAATCGAGGGCGATTTCGCGTTGCAGAACTTCGCGGCGAAGGTAGGTCCTGAAACCGAAGGTGCCGTACACGAGGAACACGACGGTCCAGATGAGGCCGACGACGATATGGAAGCGCAGCATATTGGCGCGCGCGCCGAAAATGGTCTCGACCGTCTGGATGTACCACAGCGGGGCGACGCGGAAGTAGGGCGAAGAGATGAGGGCGAGGCCGGTGGCAAGTTCGAGCAACCAGACAATCGCGTTCGACCAATGCAGCAGAATGATGGCGACATGGTGCTTCTTGATCTGGCGCTGCTCCATCGCATCGATTTCGGCCACGGCCAGATGTGTAGGAGTGTTCATGACAGGCGGCTAGTCCTCAAAATGCTTCTCGCCTTTGTGCAACTGGTAGAAGAACGCGACCGCCTGACCCAGGAACGTCATGCCAACTGCAGCCACCACCAAGGGCTTAACCAGCTTCTTCCAAACCTCTCCCGGACGCACCAGGCGCGGGGCATGCGGAGCGAACGTCGCCAGAGCCAGATCGACGTGTTCGGACTTGCCGAGGTAATAGACATTCGGGCCGGGCGCGGCAAGCGAGTTTTCGTTGCGGCGAGCGTATCTTTCGTAAACCGCTGAGAAGACAAAGCTCTGCTGATCTTCCAAGTCGCCGAAGTACTTTGCATGGGCGGTGCAGGTACTCACGCAGGCTGGCTCCCGTCCGCGCTCAACGCGCGCGGAGCAGAAGTCGCACTTGTCCACTTTGTTCGTGCGCGGATTCAAGAAGCGCGCATCGTAGGGACAAGCCTCCACGCAATAGCCGCAGCCGATGCACAGGCCGTGATCGACCTTGACCATGCCGTTCTCCGCCTGGTAGGTCGCACCCGTGGGACACGGCAGCACGCATGGAGGATGGTCGCACTGGTTGCACTGCGCAACGTGAAACGTCGATGTCAGATGCGGGAAAGTGCCGACGATGCCGGTGTTGCGAATGTGTGTGCGTGCGTGGCCAATAGGAACTTCCCACTCCTCGCTGCAGGCCACGGAGCAGGCCTGACAGCCCACGCATTTGTCGAGGTCAATCACCATCGCATAACGCGGCATCAGGCTTCCTCCTTCAGGATGCGCACGAAGTTCACGCGCATGCCGGTGCCGCCCATGATGGGATCGACGTTTACCTTTGTCATCAACTCGGTGTCGGACGCGCCGCGATGGTAGGCGCGCTGCAGCTTGGGTGATTCGTGACCGAAGCCGTGCACCATGTAGGCGCAATCGGAACGGATGCCTTCGGTCATGCGGATCAGCACGGGGAGGCTTTTCACGCCCTCGGAGTTCTCGACGATCACACGCTGCGCTTCGCGGAAGCCCATGTTCTTCGCCGTCGTGGCATTGACCCAGACTTCGTTCTCCGATACCAGCGAATCGAGCCGCGCATTGTTCTGCGTGCGTGCGAAGGAATGAACCGGTGAGCGTCCGTAGATCAGCCGGAGATAGCCAACTGGCGCGTCGTCCACCGGCGTGTAGCGCGGCAGCGGGTCGAAGCCGAGCTCCTTCAGCATCGACGAGTAGAGTTCGATCTTGCCGCTCGCCGTTTCAAACACCGGACCGTCTTCCGGCGTGCGGTCTTCGATGTAGGGTCGGCCTGGAAATGCGACGGCGCCGCGAACCTTGAGCACGGAACCGTCGATTCCCAAGGGCTCGATGACCTTGGCGAGGTACTGGTCAGGCGTCTCCCAGGGGAAGTATGCGTCAAGCCCCATCCGCTTCGCCATCTGTTTGGCGATCCACCAGCCCGGTTTGGTTTCGTACATAGGCTCGACCGCCGGCTGGCGTACCGAGATAAACGGCTGCTTGGCGGAGGCGGTGACGGCAGGCATGTCAAAGCGTTCGAGATAGGTCGCCTCGGGAAGAATCAGATCGGCGTAGTTGGTGTAGTTCATCGGCAGGATATCAACCGCCGCGATGAAATCCAGTTGTTCGATCGCCTTCAGGGTCTTCCGCTGCTGCGGAATGCTTTCGAGAATGTTCTGCCCGTATACGACCCAGGCTTTGATGGGATAGGGCTGGCCCGTTACTGTAGCGTCGATCAGGCCGTTGGTTACACCTTGTTCTTCGGAGGCCAGCGGGAAGCGCGTGCCCGCGCCGTCGGCGCGTTCTTTTGGGCTCTTCGGGAAAAGCGGCAGCGTGAACTTGCCGGTCTTGATGTGGGTGGGCAAGAAGATTCCGCCCTTGCGTCCCCAACTACCATTGAGCGCCGTAAGGATTGCCATGGCGCGGGCACGTTGCGTGTCATTGCCGTACCAGGTAACGTGGCGGCCGGGGTGCAGCGCGACCGCGGGCTTGGCATCACCCATGGCGCGGGCGGTTTCGCGAATCGTGCGAGCCGGGATTTCCGTGATCGGCTCGGCCCACTCGGGCGTGAACTCGCGTACATGCGTTGCGAGTTCAGGAAAGCCGTGCGCGTACTTCTCGATGTACTCGCGGTCGTAGATGCCCTCGGTGATGAGGACGTTGATCCAGGCCAGCAGCAGCGCGCTGTCGGTGCCAGGTCGAATGGGAAGCCAGTAGTTGGCCTTGGCTGCAGCGGTGGAAAACCGCGGATCGACCACGATCAGCTTCGCACCCTTGGACATGCCTTCCGCAAACGCGGTGACCTGCGAAGTGAACACATTCTCGCCGATGTGCGAGCCAATGAGGATGATGAGCTTCGACTCTTCCAGATCGACGGGTTCGGGCGAGTTGAGTCCGGTGCCGAACGTGAGCGCATAGCCGACTTCGCGCGGGCCCCTGCACTGGGCGAACGCGGGCTCGGCGCTATTAGGCGTGCCGTAGGCCTTCATGAAGATGCTGAAGAAGCCGGAGGCGACGCCATGCGGGAAGAACGCGACGCTTTCCGGCCCATACTTCTCCTTAAGGTTGGTGAGCTTCTGTGCGAACAGATCGAGCGCCTGCTCCCAACTGACGCGCTGAAACTTACCCTCACCGCGCGCGCCGACGCGGACCATCGGATACTTCAGCCGGTCAATGTCGTAAAGAAGTTCGGTCCCGGCGTTGCCGCGAGCACAGAGACGGCCCTTGGTGAGCGGATGGTCAGGATTTCCGGCGACGCGTACGACTCTGCCGTCTGCGACTTCGGCAACGGCGCCACAGCGCCAGAAACACATTTCACAGTTGGTCGCGATGCGCTGGGTTCGTTCCTTGCCGCGCCAGCCCGGGGGATTTGTCGCAACCTGAGCGTTGGCAGTTCCGGCGCCAAGCGCCGCTCCCGCCAGAGATCCGAGCTTTACGAAGTCGCGCCGAGTCAGTCTCACATCCATGATTGCATGCACCCGCTGTTGCGCCGGGCAGGCTTCCGACATTGGAGTACGGGGCCTAGCTAGAACAAATGCAGGGAAAGTTTGGCCTGTTACATGCTTTTCGTTGAGCCAATACGCATCAAACTGAGGAATTTCCGTAACGAATCCACCGACGTCATCAATTATTCATCGCGCGCCCGGAGGGTGCGATGGCAAAGGTGGTGGTGCTCGGGTCAGGGATCGCCGGTCATACAGCGGCTGCGCTCCTGCGCAAGTGGCTGGGAACGAACGACGAAGTGACCGTCGTCTTGCCGGCTTCGTGCTACAACTGGATTCCCTCGAATATCTGGGTCGGCTTCGGTCTATTGCGACCTGACCAGGTCAAGTTTCCCCTCGCTCCGGTATATCGACGCATCGGTATCAAGTTTAAACAGGCGAAGACAGTTGCGCTGCATCCGAAGGCACGGAGGCTGACCCTCAACCGACGCTGGAAGTCGAATGGACCGAAAATGGCCGCAAAGGTCAGCGCGAACATGTGCCTTACGACTTCCTGATTAACGCCAAGGGACCAAAGCTCAACTTTGAGGCGGCGGAGGGACTCGGGCCGGATGGTGCGAGCCTTTCCGTCTGCACGGCGGCCCATGCCCACGAAGCTTCAGACGTCTTCCTCGACATGGTGGCGCGAATCAAGCGTGGCGACCGCAAGCGTTTCGTCGTCGGTACGGGCCACGGAACTGCACCTGTCAGGGCGCGGCCTTTGAATACGTCGTCAACCTCGAATTCGAACTAAGGCCCGCAGCGTTCGCGACAAGGCGGATGTCATCTATATCTCAACGAATACGAGCTCGGCGACTTCGGCATGGACGGCGTCCATGTTCGCCGCTTGGGCTACATAACGCCGAGCAAGATTTTCACTGAGTCGCTATTTGCGGAACGCGGCATCAACTGGGTCACGCGCAAACGTCCGTAAAGTGGAGCCCCGGAGGGCCTATTACGAGAAGCTGGAAGGCGAGGACCGAGAGATCGAGTTCGACATGGCGATGTTACCGCCCGTTTTGCGGCGTAGGTCTCAAAGCCTATGACCGCAAGGCGAATGACGTCGCTGACACGGTTTTCGCACCCATCGGTTTCATGCGAGTGGACGCGGTCTATGACAGGAAGCCTTACGAGGAGTGGGTTGCCGGCGACTGCCCGCGCTATTACCAAAGTCCGGCATACTCGAACCTGTTCGCCACGGGAATCGCGTTCGCTCCGCCTCACGCAATCTCGCGCCCACGGACGAGTCCGAGGGGGCTCCCATTTCGCCGACCCCGCCGCGGACGGGCATGCCGTCGGCCATGATCGGGAAAGCGGTGGCCTGCAGCAGTGTGGGCATGATCAACGGAAGCCTGAAACCAACGCACACTGCGAGCATGGCCGAGATGGAAGCAGCCTGCGTCACCTCGGCCGGAGCCAATCCCTTAACTGGAACGGCGGCGTCGATGACGGTCTTCCCGATCGTGCCCGACTACCAGCGCTATCCGGAATACGGCCGCGACCTGAAGTACACGGCCGGCGAAATTGGACTGGCAGGCCACTGGACCAAGATCCTGCTGCACCACATGTTCTTGTACAAGGCGCATCTGCGGCCGGGATGGTCGCTGATTCCGGAATAACGACAGGAGAGGGGTTTCATGTGCACTGCATCGTCATCGCCGCTCGGTAGCGACGGTCCGGAAGGCGACCGCTACCGCCCATCATTCTTTGCCACAAAACCCACAGCCGTACCAAGTTCATGCGGACGTTTCTTCCATGGCAGCTGTTCCGCTTTGTGTGGATCAACCTGCGGATGATCGTGATTATTTTTCGCAGCCACCACTGATCGCTACCGACTACGGTTTGCTAACTGAGCCCTCACCGCGCCGCTGCCAGGGAAAGGCTTAGCGCGACTCGCTTTCATTGCTGATACGGAACTCCCATCCGCAGTATTTGTGCTCAGGGGAATCGGGTGGGCAAAATAGGCACTCGACCTGAATCCTTGGATCCACCGTACGGGCGAAGGCCTCAAACTCCACCATTCCCACGTTCTTGCACGGAAAGGCGGGCAGACCCTTGCGCCTCCGCGTTTCCTGCACGCGACACACGTCCATGAAGAACCGCAGGCGCGTGCCATCGTCAGGCCACTCGATGCGTTGCGCGTTAATGAGGCTGTACATGCGCAGGGCAAGCGCCTGTGCCAGGGAGTGCAGGCCCCCGTTTCGCGGAATATCGAAGGTACTCAGGATACGATTGGCTTCGGCCGCCGCGAAGCGACGCCAGGATTCTGTGTCGAGCTCGATCGCACAGTCCATCCCGAGGCGCTCTTCCGCCGCCAGAAACCAACAGCCATCGTGCGCCAGCCAGTGCTTGGCGAACATCTCCAACGCGCGTAGCAGTTGCTCGCGAGTCATGGACCCGTAGGCAAGCGGCGTTACGTCCACCGGCGGCTTCTCTTGCGACATGAGACCTCGCGCTCCGGCGGCTAAACCGCCGGCAGATTGGACTGCGTTGCCGAAATGGTGATCGTGGGCCGCAACTCAATCTGACTCCTGATCGAACGTGAAATGAGGCATGCGCGTTCGGCTTTGTCCAGCAAGCGCACGCCCTGTTCCCGCTGGGTCTCGTTGTGCAGCGACAGCTCTGGCTGAACGACGACTCGGGTAAAGCGATATCCCCCGGTTTCGTGTTCAAGGATTGCCTCGACCGTTACCCGCAATCCGGCGTAAGCAAACTTGGAAAGCTCTGCAATTGCGCGAAAAGTAGTAACAAAGCACGAGGCGATCGCCGCAGCGAAGAAGTGTTCCGGCGTCCACTTGCCATCCTCGCCATGAAACTCAGGCGGGGCACTGAATGGAATTGCGACTGTCCCTTCGGCGGCATGCGCAGTACCATTGCGACGTTGCGTCCAAACGGCCATGCTGTGGCAGTGATAATCCATCATCGATGGCTCCTCCTGCTCTACTCTGCACAAATGCTCCGCCGCGCAAGAGCGTTACAGAGAGACCCGACCTACTGCACACTTAGGCAAATAGTGGACTCGACCTGCGCACTTGGGCCAAGACCATGCGCTACAACGATAGGCATCGCAGGTTTTTGTAAGTAGTTAAAAACAATGGTCCGGGAAAGAGGATTTGGACTCATGACCCGCTGGCCCGAATCAGTTTAAGGCTCTTGGTGAAATCTGGTGCGACTTGCCCAATCTTCCATTTCGAAGCATGAGCTAGAAACGCCCGAAGTATGCCAACTGCGATGCCACGAAGCTGAGCATTGCGAGCGTGCCGACGACGCAACATAGTGTGATCGCTATGGCAGCTCCCTGGTTCCTACCGCAAGTCGCAGTTGTTCGAGTGAGCTCATATGGGTAGCCAGCGCCTGGCGGTAGTTCAGTTCCGTGGAGCGATAGCTGCGTT
>Ga0335070_10010368_pt1 | contig 10890 bp, 9 predicted proteins | sample Lox_Sample_13_FD_206722 | JGI IMG/M metagenome (GOLD analysis project Ga0335070, IMG submission 206722) | Soil microbial communities from Loxahatchee National Wildlife Refuge, Florida, United States - Lox_Sample_1.3 | ecosystem: Environmental > Terrestrial > Soil > Wetlands | place: USA: Florida... | reverse complement strand
ACCCAAACACTCTACGATGCCGGGCGGCGACAGACGCGGGCTGCCGCCTGATCTTGCCTGGACAACAGGTGGGGAATCCGTATCTTCTGGGGAGATTCTTCGAAGCGCCAAACCAGAATCTCGTGGCGGGCCAGAGTGGCCCAGCGGAACGCAACTCAGCGTGGTCTGGGGAGCGCACCCCGCCACCGCTTGCCGCCACCCGTCCAGTTGTGTGAGCGGTGCACGCGGCCCGCCGGGCTAGGTGCCGGCTGCGAGCTTCTCCAGCACCAGGCGGCGGAGTGAGGTGGCGTTGAAGGCGGTTGCCGCGGTGGGTGGGGGCGGGGCTTCGGTTTTCAGGCCGGTTTCGCTGACGATGACGCAGATCGTGGAGCCGGGATCGAGGAGCTTGTCGGCGAGGAGGCGGATCAGCACGGCAAGGGAGGCGGAGCCGGTCGGTCCTGCCCAGATACCCTCGTCGCGCGCGAGCATCTTCTGTGCGGCGAGGATCTCGTCGTCCTCGGCCTGGCCGGCCACGCCGTGGTTCTCGCGGAGGATGCGAAGGACCCAATCGCCCTTGCGGCCGGGATTGCCCGCGGCGAGGCCCTCGGCGACGGTGTAGCCGATCTTGAGGGGGACCAGCGCCGCCTTGTCGCGCCACGCCGTGACGATGGTATTGGCGCGCGCGGCCTGCGCCGCCGCCATCAGCGGCCGCCGGGGGATGAAGCCGAGCCGCTCCATCTCGGCGAAGCCGCGGTGAGCGGCGATGAAAGTCTCGCCCACCGCCGCCGGCGCCACGAGCACGTCGGGGGCGCGCCAGCCGAGCTGCTCGGCGATCTCGTAGGCGATGGTCTTCTTGCCCTCGTGCTTGAAGGGGTTGCGGGAGGCGCCGCAGTCGAAGAAGAGCCGCTCCTCCGCAAGCCCATCCCAGAGCGCGATCAGATCGTCGTAGACACCTTTGTAGATGACGAGTTCGCTGGCCGTCGCCGCCATGTGGAGCATCTTGGGCGCCGATGCCCGCTCGTAGCAGAAGATGAGCGAGCGCAGGCCCGCCCGCGCCGAGTAGGCGGCGATGGACGAGCCGGCGTTGCCGGAGCTGACCACCGATGTGGCCCGGAAGCCGAACTGGAGCGCGGCGCCCACCGCCGTGGCCGAGGTGCGGTCCTTGACCGTGCCCGTAGGATTCGAGCCCTCGAACTTGACCAGGAGGCGCTTGACGCCGAGCCGCTTTCCCAGTCGGGGGCAGTCGAGAAGCGGGGTCTGCCCCTCGCCGAGGGAGACCCGATGGGCGGGGTCGGCGATGGGAAGCACCGGCGCGTAGCGCCAGAGGCCGCCGCCCGTGAAGATCGAGGTGCCCAGGCGATGGAGCGCCCCCGCGTCGTAGACGAGCTCGAGGAGGCCGGAGCACGCGGGACACCCGAGCGTGTAGCCGAGGGGCAGCGTCCCGCCACAGTCGATGCAGCGCAAGCCACTGGCGAGGGATTCCATCAGGACCGCTTGCCGAAGCGTTGCTCGACGACCGCCAGCATCTCCTCGATGCGGTGCCGGAGGGTATGCTCCTTGAGCGCGCGCTTGAGGCCGTTGTCTCCGATGGCGCGCGCCTCGTCGGGATGGGCGAGGTAGTAGGTCAGCTGCCGCTTGAGCTCGTCCAGATCGCGATAGGTGAGGACCTCTTCGCCCGGCCTGAACAGTGCGGCCAGCTCATCTTTCAGGTCCACCACCTGGCAGGCCCCGCTCGCCGCCAGCTCGAAGGCGCGGGTGTTGACGCCCACGATGTCGTTCATCGGATGGTGATGGTTGAGCGAGAGCGTCGAGCCGGAATAGACGGCGAGCTTTGCCCGCCCCCACACGGCGTCCCCCGCGATGGCCCGAATCTCGGGTGACTCGGACCGGCGCCAGCCGCTTCCCCACACCTTGATCGGGAAGCCGAGCAGCTCCTTGACCAGACGCTCGCGGTACGGATAGCGGCTGCCCACGAAGCTCACCGGCCGCGCATAGAGCAGATGCTCCTCTGACGTGAGGGTGATGGGGTGATGCATCGAGGGCACGCAGTACATCGGGAGATAGTGGAGGTTGCGAAGCCCCACGCCCTCGAGCGCGCGCAGCGCGTAGTGCTCCTTGGTGAAGAAGACGTCGTAGGCCTCGATCGCGTCGAACGGCATCATCAGGAGCGGGTTGTCGGGGAAGAAATTGAGGAAGAGGACGTCGAGGCTCCGCTTGACGCGACGGACCAATCCGGGCGTGATGGGTCCGCCCTTGATGACGAGGACGATCGAGGGGCGCCACTCACGGCAGAGCTTCTCGAGCCGGCGAAGAATGAAGAGCTGATAGGCGGCCTTGGTGCTGCGGTTCTTGTACAGCGGGTTGTTGCGGCGATAGGCGAATGTGCGGACCCCATGGCCCATGGTCCTGAGCTCGTCCCGGAAATCCACACCCATGTGCTCGGGGCGATCGAAGGGCAGGACGATGAGCCAGCGCATGCGGGAGAGCCTAGCATATCCTCGTGACGCGCCAAGACCCTGCCCGGGGAGCTTTCGAGGCGCCTGGTTCTTGACACAGCACGCTTCGACTCTCTAGATTGGCCGCATGGACCTTCGCTCCGGGCGCGTGCGCGGCCTGTGCACCCTGCTCGTCCTCGCGACCTTGCATGTCGCTGCTCTCGATCTCCCCCGGAGCGCCATGGCTCTAACCGAGGGCGCCGAAGACATGGCGACCGATCTCGAGGACCGTCAGGCGTGGAGCGCCGACCGGAAGGCCCTCGAGGCTACCAAGCGGGCGACGGACCTCAAGGCCCAGGCCAATCGCCGGAAGGGGGAGCCCTGTCCGGCCGCCGCCGACTGGGACAAGTGGTTCCAGGAGACGCTCGATTTGGAGGCATCCTGGGTGGCGATGAGGGAGGTGCGCGACATGGTGAGGAGGTCGGGGGCGGGGAGCGACGCGGTCAAGCCGTTCCGCGACGTGTTCGGCTCTTTCAAGGAGTGGGAGGCCCTCGTCAGCGCCCTCCGTCAGAACATGATCGACTGCGCCACGCAGCTCAATGTGAAGCGGGGGGAGAGCTCCGACGAGCTCCGCATGGTCACCGAGCGTGAGCAGCAGCGACGGGCGATCGAGCTGGGCGACTTGGGCTTCGGGCCGCGCATGCACGGGGTCCGGAGCACGATACGCCCGTCCGGCTCCATGTAGCGCGCGTCCGTCACCGCCACACTGGCCGCGATCGCTCCGCGCCCTAGCGCCGGCCGCCGATCCTGAAGCGCGCGGCGAGGAGCGGGTCCACCAAGGCGGCCGTGGCCACCATCGAAGCCTGAGCGCCGGCGGCGAGCGCCCCGCGAGCCCTCTCGACCGTCGTGATGCCGCCCACCGCGAAAATAGCCCGGTCCCACGCCCCCGCTTTTCGCCACGCGATCAGCTCCTGCACCTGCACGCGGGAGTGATCCCATGCCGCATCGCCCGAGATTCCCGCCAGCTCGCGTCCCGGTCCGGGGAGCGCCGGCGTGCCGTCGGCCTTGACCACGCGGCGCTCGAGGCCGTTGACGAGGACGAAGCCGTTCACCCAGCGCGCGAGGGCCGTGGCCAGATCGTGAAGCACCCGCGGGCTCCTCGAGGGGCCGAGCTTGGCCAGCACCGGCTGCGAGCCGACGGCCCGGCGCACCTGCTGCACGACATGAGCGGAGAGAGCCTGGTCCTCGAAGACCATCTGCGGCCGCTCCGCCGCGGTATTGGGGCAGGAGAGGAGCACCTCGATCACGTCGGCGCCCGCCTCCGCTGCCCAGCGCGCCGCCTGCGCGTAGTCGCTCGCGAGCAGCTCACCCTCACCCCCGGGGACGGGTGTGCCCATCACGCTCACAATCAGGAGCTGGCTCTTCGCGAGCTTCGCGCGGGCTCTCGTCACGTCGGCGCGCCACGTCTCGGGCTTGGCCGACGGCGGACCGAAGGAGACCGCCCAGGTCACCGTGGCGGGATCGAGACGCCGCGGCGCCGGCTCGGCCACCGCCGGATCGCCCAGCCTGCAGAAGACCAGATTGGGCGCGGGGAAGGCCGCCCGCTCGACCGTCCGCACCGTTGCGTAGGTCAGGAGACCGTAGCCGAGCCGCGCGTAGGCCTCGATCCATTTCGCATTGGGCAAGGGCCCCGCCGCGATCCCGACCGGGCACTCCACGAGGCGGTCGAAGAGTCGCGTCGGCGCGTCCGGCATCTTGCGCGGGCGCGCCGGTAGCTTGGGCGGGTGCGCCGCGTTCCAGGCGAACGAGCGGTTCAGGCGATATGCGATCAGGGCTTCGACTCCAGCGAATCGACGGCCCAGCGATCGAGGGGGGTCATCGACTGGAGGTCGGGCTCGCAGGCGCCGCCGTAGCCCGGCGTGCCGAGCGAGCCGACGCGCACGAAGCCGCTCTCGATGCGCAGCTGTGCCGCGCCGTCGTCGCCGCGGTAGAGGTCGCGATGCAGGCGGGTCGCCTGGTAGCGCTCCCGCGGAGAGCAGTGGGCGAGACCTTTGGTGTAATGGTGGCCGTTGCGCTCTACGTGCGTGATGCCGAGGGCCCGCACGGTGGCGAGATCCTGCTGCAGCGGGATGACCGGCAGGGTAGTCAGGTCCTCCGCGCTCATGAAGAGGTGGCTTCCGGGCTTGCGTCGCCGGTTCCACCGCTCCATCAGCGAGCGGTTCAGGAAGGACTTGAAAATGCCCTTGCAGTTCTTGGTGCTCACGCCGCGGTAGCCGAGCTTGACGGCCGTCTTGAAGGAGTCGAGCTCGCCGTCGCTCTCGTCGATGAGGAGTGGCAGCCGGATATCGGCGAGCCCTTCGGTGGCCGCGGGGTCGAGCGCCACCGCGCGGTCGAGCGGCTGCTCGACGAAGAGAATGGACCGGCGGAAGCGCGCGAGCGACGAGGTCCGGCCGATGCCCTCCAGCAAGGCCTCCAAATCGCCGAGCGCCTTGAACTGCTCGTTGCCGTCGAGGGAGACGACGTAAGGCTCGGCGATGAGGCGGTCGAGGGTGGCCGCGACGGCGATCAGCCGTGCCAGATCCTCGTCCAGCCGCCCGCCGATCTTGACCTTGAAATACCGCAGCCCGTATGTCCGGATGCACTCCTCGAGCGTCTGGGGCAGGCCGTCGCGGAGCCAGCCGTCGGCGGGCACGTCGGCCGCGGTGATCGGGTCGAGGAGCCCGACCGTGTGGCGCACGGCCAGCGTCTGGGGCGGCGTGGCGAGGGTCCAGCGCACGAGATCGCTCTGCTCGAGCTCGCGATGCACAGCGGCGGGCCGCATCTCGAGAAGGTCCTGCCGCAGGAGCGCGACCGCATCGGCCCCCGCCAGGCGCGCGGCCGCGTCCGCCAGGGCCCGCTCGAAGAACGACGAGCCGAAGGAGACCGTGAGGGGATTGAGGTGGAAGGTGGGACCGAGGCGGCGGCACTCCGCGAAGGCGTCGAGCCAGATCTGGAAGACGGTTCGCGGCACCTTGGCGAACTCGAGGTAGGCCTGGTGCGCGATGCGGATGGCGGCCAGCTCGTCCTTGACGTTGTCGCGGAAGCTCTTGGACGGGTCCTTGTCGAACCATTTCGGCGCGAGGTTGTCGCCCGCGTAGCCGCGGGCCCGCCGCCCGTCCGCCGCCTCCACCTCGACGGCCACATGGAGCAGGGGAAAGCGCGTGAGCGTGACGATGCCGTACCGGAAGGGCAACCTCGTCTCGAGGTTCCGGACGTGAAAAGAAGCGGACTTGAGCGCGAGCCTTACTGGAATGCGGGCATGACCTCTTTGGCGATCAGTGTGAGCTCTCGCATGATGTGCTGGTGCGGCATCCCGGGGAAGAAGAGCCGGCAGATGAGATGGGTCAAACCATAGTCCTTCACGAACGGCTCGAGCGCCTTCCGGACCTGGTCCGGGCCGCCGATGAGAAACCGGTTCTTCATGAGGCCGTCGAGATCCGTGGCGATCGACGCGTCGATGAAGGGATGCTTCCAACCCCCGGCGTACTCCTTGCGGTACGAGACCATGATGTGCCGCTCGGCCAGCTCGCGCGCTTCGCGGTCGGTATCGGCAATGATGACGTCGCGCGTGAGCGGCCAGTCGGGTACCGGCTCCGTGCGCCCGGCCGCGACGCGATTGGCGAGGAACTGCTTCTTGCCCGCGAGGAGCCGCGGCAGGTCGGCGGTGGGCCCCGGGATCCAGTTGTCCGCCAGCGTGGCGGCCCGCCTGAGCGTGATGTCGCCCCACCCGCCGATCCAGATGGGCGGGTGCGGCCGGCTGAGCGGCCTGGGCTCGAGCCGGCCCTCGACCTGGTAGTAGCGCCCCTTGAACGAGACGGAGCCCTCCGTCCACAGCCCCTTGATGACGGCCAGCTGCTCCTCGAAGCGCGCTCCCCGCTTCTCGAGCTCGGCGCCGTAGAGGGCAAACTCGTCCGGCTTGTAGCCGATGGCTGCGCCCAGGACGAAGCGGCCGTTCGACATGATGTCGATGAGCGCGCCATCTTCCGCGAGACGCACGGGGTGATAGAAGGGCGCCACGAGAATGTCGGTGCCGAGCCGCATCCTCGAGGTGCGGGTGGCGAAGCCCGCCAGCACGGGCAGCGGCGAGGGCCAGTAGTGGTCGACCACCGAGTGGTGCTCCTCCATCCACACGGAGGAGAAGCCGAGGTCCTCGGCGCGGACGACCTCTTCGAGCGCCTCCCGGTAGTAGTGGCCGCCCTCGATGGGGATGAAGCCGACTTCGAGTCTCGCCACTAATCCGAGGCCAGCTTGCCGTTGACGCCCCAGTCCGACTTCTCGACATCCTGGAAGACGATGTGCACCTGCTCCGGCGTGGTCTTGCCGATCTTGACCATGGCGAGGGTGATGGCCGCCGTGATCTCGCGCTTCTGCTGCGGGGTGCGCCCCGCGTACCACTGGACGGTGATATTGGGCATGGCAGGTCTCCCTTTTACTTGAGTCGCTTCATGTCGGTGGGAAAGTTGGAGGTGAACGCGTAGGACTTGACGGTGCCGTCCGCGTTGAAGCGCACCGAGAGGTCCTTGGTCTCCTCCGCGCCCCAGCCGCGCTGCCCGAAAAACCAGCGCCAGGTTGGATCGCCGCTGTCGATGCCGACCTGGTAGGGCTCGCCGTAGAGCCGCTGCAGCTCGGTCTTGTTGGTCTTGCCGACGGCGATGGCGCGCGCATCCGGCGATGGGAACGCGCGGCCGAACGTGGTGGTGAAGCACCCGGCGGAGAGCGTGGCCACGAGGAGAGGAGTCGCGAGAAGGGCCGGGCGCATGCGCGGATTATCACACGCGCTGTTCCGCGCGGTCAACGAACGCTTCCGTGCGGCGCGTTCCGGCGCCGCCGCATGCTAGGATACCGCCGTGGAGACGTTCACCTCCGACGAGCGGGCCGCGCTCGAACCCTACTTCACCAATCTCGACGGCCCCGTCTTTGCCCTCGTCAACCTGCCCGAGGTCGTCAAGGGGGCGCTCTTCGCCCGATACTCGCGCTCGCCCAAGTCGCTCCGCCGGCTCTTTCTCGACGAGTTCCTCGAGCAGGCGCCCGGAGGCGCTCCGGCCCGGAGCGTCGGCACCGCGCGGGCCGAGCGGCTCTACGAGCGGGTCTTCTCCGAGTACGGTGACGATTCGGTGGCGCAGCTCGGCGGTGTGCACCTGGCCTGCGAGGGCGCGTCGAATATCCTGACCAAGGTGCTCGAGTGGGGCCGGCTCATGGCCTATCTCGAGCAGTCGACGCGCTATATCCCGTACACGGACCGCCCCGGCGGGCGCTGGCGCTACCACGTGCCGGCCGAGCTCGAGGGGCATCCGCTGAGGCCGCGTTACGTCGAGACGCTCGATCGCGCCTTCGAGACTTACGCGCGCTGGATCGAGCCCATGCGAGAGCATTGGACGGCGCGCTTCCCGAAGCCCGCGGCCGACAGCGATGCCGCCTGGCGCGCCACCATCCGGGCCAAGGCCCTCGACGGCCTGCGCGGCCTCCTGCCGGCGGCCACGCGGTCGAGCGTGGGCATCTTCGGCACCGGTCAAGGCTATGAAGCGCTACTGCTCAGGATGCGACGGCACCCGCTGGCCGAGGTCCGGGACTACGCCGACCGCATGATCGTCGAGCTGCGCAAAGTCATCCCGGCCTTTCTCCAGCGCGTCGATCGTCCCGACCGCGGCGGAGTGTGGAGCGATTACCTCGAAGACGCGCGGCGGCACACCGCTCAGGTCGCAGGTCGGCTCCTCGCCGGGCTCGAGCCCGAGCCGCGCGCCGAGGTGACCCTGACCGACTTCGATCCGGACGGCGAGATCAAGGTTGTGGCGGCGGCGCTCTATGCCTCCTCGCGGCTCCCCGACGATCAGATCCTCGCCATCGCGCGAAAGCTCGGTCCCGAAGAGCGCAAGCAGGTCCTGGACGCCTACGTGGGCACGCGAACCAACCGGCGCCACAAGCCGGGGCGCGCCTTCGAGCGCACGGCCTACCGCTTCGACGTGCTGGGCGACTACGGCGCCTTCCGCGACCTCCAGCGGCATCGGCTGCTCACGCTCGAGTGGCAGCCGCTGTCCACGCGCCACGGGTGGATCGTCTCGGAGGAGATCGAGGCGGTCGGGGCGCTTTCGGACTGGCGGCGGGTGATGGACGACGCGGCGGGGCTCTACGAAGCGCTCGTCTCAGCTGGATTGCCGGAGGTGGCGCCGTACGCGGTGCCCATGGCCTATCGCATGCGCTACTACATGGAGCTCAATGCCCGCGAAGCGATGCACATGATCGAGCTGCGGACGGCGCCCCAGGGACATCCCGCCTATCGGCGTATCTGCCAGGCCATGCACCGGCTCATCGCCGGCCAGGCGGGGCACCGCGCCATCGCGGCTGCCATGACGTTTGCTGATCTCTCGGACGCGGAGGAAGGTCGGCTGGCGGCCGAGCGAGCCGCCGAGAAGAGGCGAAGCGCGGGCTAGTTGCCGCTGATGGTGACCCGGGTGGCAGCGCCGTCCACGCGGATGAGAGCTCTTCCGGGCGTGATGGTGCCGAGGCCAGGATTCTTGATCGCCGCACCCGTGATGAGCACGTTCGCGGCTTGAGCTCCACCGGTGAGCGCCACCGGAATCCCGCCGATAGTCACGAAGGCCAGGGCATTGGAGATCGCCACCGTGCTGCCCGGCGATCCGCTGAAGGCGATGAGAGCGCCCCGGATGTCCACGACGGAGCCGCCGCTGGCGAAGAGGAGCACGCCGTTGTTGATGCTGAGCGTGCTGCCATTGGCGAGGCTGATGAAATCGCCCATGGTCCGTAGATAGCTGCCCCTCGCCACGGCGGCCAGCGCGGCGTTGTTGACGATGAGCTGGCTTCCCTCCAGGGAGAAAAGGGTCGCCGTGCTGTCGAGCTTGGCCCTCGAGGTCAGGTCCAGCGCATTGCCGCTGGTGGTGAGCGACGCGCCACTGCCGAGCGTGTCGGCGCGAAGGCTGAGGAGGGGCGCGCTCGCCTGCAGGAGCGCCACGTCCACGGTGACCACCCGATTCGACGTCACCGTCGCGCCCGCCAGGTCCAGCAGCGTGCCGCCCGGCTGAACCGGCTTCTCCGTCCCGACGACCAGGCCGCTCGCCGCGTCGATTGCCGAGGCGGTGCCCAGCAGACTGAAGATCGAGCCCGCGGTGGCGATATGGTGGGTGCCGCCGGCAATCGAGATCAGCGGCGCCGTCGATCCGGTCTGGATGATGCGCCCCCCATCCGAGCCAAGGACGAAGTCGTCCGACGACGTGAGCGCGGTGTTGACGGCATCGACAAGGCCCCCATGAACTTCGAGAGTGCCTTGGCTCGCCGAGCGGAATCCCTTGGTTCCGGTCAAGAGCAGCAGGCTTCCGCCATCGATGTGCGCCAGCGGCTGGCCGGTCGTGTCGGAGGCGGTGGCCGAGCCCGACGTCTCGAAGAGCGCACCGCCCGGCAGGAGCCCCACCATGAGGGTGGTGTTCGTGAAGTCGAAGAGAGACGCCGAGCCGGAGCTCGAAAGAGCCGCGCCGGTGATTCTCAGGAAATGATCCGGAGCCCACAGCGTGCCGCCCATGGCCCGAGCGAAGCCGCCGGCCAGATTGAGCTGGCCGCTGGACCGGACATCGCCGAGATTCGGCCCGACCACGATGGCGCCGTGAAAATCGAGCGCGGGTCCACCCGCTCCCACCGAGAGCGTCGCGGCTCTCACGCTCACGAGGTCACCCAACCCCGTCACCACGGTGGTGCCATCGGCCTTGAGCAGGGTGCCGCTCAGCGATGCGGAGGCGGCCGAAGCGAAGTTGAAGCCGTTGGCGCCCGGACCCAGGAGCAGCAGGCTGTCGGTGAGGCTCACGAGGGGCGATGAGCCAAAGCCGGTCAGGGAGGCGCCGGAGTCGACCTCTACGAGCGCCGGGCCTCTCACTGTGAGAGCGCTATTGACCGCGTCCAGCAGCGCGCCGGCCATCGAAAGCGCTCCCTCTTGGAGGCGGGTCAAGGTCTGGGCGCCCACGATGCTGCCATCGAGGCCCACGAAGGCGCGTGGAGTCGCGGTGCTCAGCCTGCCCTTTACCTCGAGCACGTCGCTCCCGAAATCGAGCGTGCTGCTCGTCGCTCGGAGCAGATCCGTCGAGAGGCTCTGCGCGGCGGACGGGGCGACCTGGTAGAGATCGGCCGCGATGCTCGCCGTCTGATTCGTGTAGGCGAAGAGCGGCGGCGGGGCGCTTGGGTTGGCGCCGCCACTCGGTGTGAACGGTCTCCTGCGGGAGTCGCTCGAAGGGTCGCCGGACGCGTGGCGCGCGTCGAGCGCGTTGTCGCCCTCGACATTGGGTCCTCCCGTGATGATGCGGGCCAGCGAGGTAGCCCGGGTGAACTCGCCCGACGCCAGAGCCTTCATGGCGTTCAGGTGCTGAGGCAGCGTCAGGTGCAGGTCGCTCAGGAGCTGGCGCCGTGCGGCTTCGTTGAGCGGCACGGGGAGACCGAC
>Ga0335070_10010367_pt1 | contig 10893 bp, 13 predicted proteins | sample Lox_Sample_13_FD_206722 | JGI IMG/M metagenome (GOLD analysis project Ga0335070, IMG submission 206722) | Soil microbial communities from Loxahatchee National Wildlife Refuge, Florida, United States - Lox_Sample_1.3 | ecosystem: Environmental > Terrestrial > Soil > Wetlands | place: USA... | reverse complement strand
TAGTGGACTACTGCGGTGTTCACTACCAAATCGCCAACATCGGACTCATGATGCTATTCACGGTTGTTAACTATATTGTGTCACACACATGGCTGTTCGCAGAACAGAGGGCTGAAGAATGCGCCACGCCGACTAAGACGATTGCCGGGTGAAACAAAATAGTCCGTATCCGATTCCCTTGAAATTTCGGATACGGACTATTACTTTTCCAATGCTTATTAATCTCGGCTGTAGACATCTCTGGTATAGAGTTTGTTGCCTACATCATATAGTTCCGAACTCATTCGGTTTGCAACGATGATATCGACCATGTTTTTAAATTCTGATAAATCAGAAACGACCCTATTTGAGTCAAAGGCATCAGTAGTAATCGTTGGCTCGTAAATAACGACCTCTACATTCGCCCGTCTCAAATGAGATATCACGCCCTGTATAGATGAATCACGAAAATTGTCAGAATCTGTTTTCATGGTTAGTCTATATATGCCAACTGTTTTAGGTTCTCGCCTCAATATAGAATTGGCGATAAATTCCATACGTGTCTGATTTGAATCGACAATAGCCCCGATGAGGTCATTGGGTATATCCTGATAATTCGCGAGAAGTTGTTTCGTATCTTTCGGCAGGCAGTAGCCGCCATAGCCAAAAGATGGGTTGTTATAATAATCCCCTATTCGCGGGTCTAATGATACGCCCTTGATTATTTGGCCCGTATCTAAATCATGAACTTCAGCATAGGTATCGATCTCGTTAAAATATGCAACCCGCATCGCAAGGTACGTGTTGGCAAATAATTTTATTGCCTCTGCTTCTGATGGTTGCGTCAATATTACAGGGACATCCTTGCTCAAGGCAGCATTCGCTAGTATTTTTGCAAAGCGTTTAGCTTCTCTCGTCGTATCTCCAACAATAATTCGGGAAGGATAGAGATTATCGTGAAGCGCTTTGCCTTCTCTGAGGAACTCAGGCGAAAACAGTATCCGTTCACTTTTAAACTGAGCCCTCATCTTTTTGGTAAAACCAACCGGGACCGTCGATTTAATTACTGCTGTCGCCTGAGGATTAAACTCCAATGCTTCCTCTAAAACCGTTTCAACTAAGCTGGTATCAAAGTATTTTGTTTCAGGATCGTAATTGGTCGGCGTGGCTATGATAATGTATTCAGCATTCTGGTATGCCGCTTCACGATCTAGTGTAGCAGTCAGGGACAGCGCTTTGTCACCAAGGAATTCTTCGATATCCCGATCCGCAATGGGTGATCTACGTTCATTAATTAGGTCAATTCTGGCCGGATCAATGTCAAGTGAGGTGACGTTGTGGTTCCGAGCCAGCAGGACAGCAAGCGAAAGCCCAACATAGCCTGTACCGATGACAGATATTGGTTCACTTTCTTTCGTCTCGATATCTTTCATGGCAGTCCCCTATTACAATCAGTACGACCTGCTTGATGCGTATCACTTTTTTCCATGGCGGACATCGATGGCCCTGGTATAATGTCCGACAAGCTCATTTCGGATAAGGTTGCCCCAGGTGCGGTTCTCAACGGACGCACGTGCACATTTGCCCATTTGAACACGTAGTTCATGATCCTCTGTCAGTTGGGCAGCGTATTCACGAAGTGCTTTGTCCTTCTTTTTTTTGGCGGTCGGTTCATAAAGGAAGCCGGTCATTCCATGTTCAATTAGGTCACGAGGGCCTCCTCGATTCGCAGCGATAGCCGGAATGCCGCTTGCTTTCGCTTCTTGGATAACTTGAGCAAAGGTATCGGTGACACTTGGAAAAAGGAAGACATCAATAGCAGCATAGGCGCTCGAGAGTTCTTCGCCGTCTAACCTACCCGTAAAATGGGCATCTGGGCCAAATTTTTCCTGCAGGCGATCTTGTTCGGTGCCCTTTCCAACGATGAGTAATTTTGTATCGGCTATGTCCGTGACGATCTGTAGTTTATGTAGGCGTTTTTCAGGTTCCAGTCTACTGACGACACCGAAGATAATCTCCCCGTTCGGAGCAAGGCTTTCGCGCAGTGCTATAGCTGCCGGGGACATCCGAAATCTTGGATTGAATGCTTCGGTATCAACGCCTCTACCCCAAAGCTCGATAGTCTCAGGGCAAACTCCCCAATCAACCAAATCCTGAACTGATGCCGAGGATGGCGCGAGATTTACATCAGCCAAATTATGCATATCGCTCAGTATTTTTTTGACCACAGGTTTCGCGAAGCCGAAGCCAAGGTGACTCGAGAACCGGACTGCGTCAGTCTGGTATATAGCCGCGATAGGGATACTGAGATTATTCGCTGCTCGAATTGCATTGCCCCCTAAAAATAGGACCCCCCCAGGCGTGTCCATTGGTGATGCGACGTGTAATACATCGATACCAAGTTGAGTAAATAGTTTCTGAAATTTCTTTTGCGGCTTATGGCCAACATCAAAACCCTTTAGACTTATCGACTTCGTAGCGATAACTTCAGCGCCATTATATTCATAATAAGCCGGACTTGGGCAGACAATTGTCACCCTATGTCCGCCATCCATTAGATGGGTGGTTACTTCCCTAACGCTTCGAGTAACTCCAGAGGCATGTTCAAGCGAGGACTCGCTGACGATACCGACATGAAGATTCTGTTCATTATTATTTAGGATGTGTGTCCGAGGAACTATATCACCCACAATGGTACTTTCTCCTGATCGGGCGCAATCAATCATTACCACAATAGTAACAGCCAGACTTCGATTATCCAAGGCTTAAAAAGGCGAACCTTTACTTTCAATCATAAGGCTCAAAGAGTATCCGACTGGTGTACATCTTGGCTAGGCTAAGTGAAAAGGGAATTAATAACTAACGAAACGCCGCCCAATTATGGGCGGAGTTTGGTGTTTTAGAAATGGGGGCAGAAGTAAAGCGCCCCGGCGGGCGCTTTACTATAAAATGGAGGGACAGTTTGTGTTTAATTCGATATGGTCGCGCGTAGCATACCCCAAGTATTTCTCTCAGACGTGTACCTCCTTCCTGCTTACTTCTGCGTGTAGTGCGTCTATCTGATGCACTATCCTTATTGTGACATCCACCGCTGATAGAATGCTTGGTATGTCACCTTTTTTCAAAAAATCAAAATGTGCTATGATGAAACAGATATAAATCCGCCAGAGCAAACCCAGCCGCCGCTCACGGCCATAAGGGTACGCGGTTTTCACCGGACGAGCAGCCGGCATAGAACATGGTTCATGGTCGATACGTCGGTTTACATAACGTAAACGAGGAAAATGTATGGACAAAAAAGACAAGGAACAGCTCAAAAAGTCCCTTAGCGACTATCATAAAGAGCATGTCAACGAGTACTGGCTCAACAGCCAGAAAAACTGGCGCGCCTGGGGTAGCTGGTTCAGCTGGGGTTCGCCCATCGGGCTCGCCCTCTTCTTCACGATACCGATGATTGGATTCGGTATCCTGTACTGGCTGATGCACCACTGAGTCATCAGTCACAATGAAAATCCTCGGTTCGGCCGAGGATTTTTAGCTTATTGGTTGAGTACGTCAACTGAGGCTTGCAGATAATCTTTCGTAAAATTTAACTGCAGCGGCCGTTTACGTACGTTATTAACCGGGTGCAGCTGACCTTCGGCATCCCACGATAAATCGGGATATTTAGCGAGGAGCCCAGGCAGATCTTCGCGCACTCGCTCGGCGTTCAAACCGCCGGCAGCGTCGAACAGGACATAGTCGGTATACGCCGCAAACGCCCGGAGCCTGCGTGAGACACCTTTTGGCCCGAGGTCGTCCATGGCCTGCCCGTAACACTGCAGCATAATCTTCAGATCAGAGTGATTATCACGCACCTCTTCCAGGAAATCGAGCATCCAGCCATTATCGTGCCACGGCAACATGTCGAACCGCGAGCGGGATTTTCCGGACTCCACTCATCCGGAGCCGAACTTGTTGCTTCATCCCACGCGAGTACCAAAGCATCTTCCAACCGTAAATTTGCTCTCATCCCCACATATCCACTGCAGCGTGTCACCTACGTACTTGCAACATAGGCTGTTCAGACGGCGTGAACTTCCTGTATTATGTATAGTGATATTTAAACTAAGTAAAAATTCACTTGCACGAAATTAAGTATTGTATAAGTTTCTTAAGGTAGAGTCAGGATAATGATTTCAAAAAAGACATTAGTATCACTAGGAGCCGGTGCTTTTATCGCACTGACATTTGTTATATACAGCATTCACCAGCGAAATGAAGGCAACCAGGCCGTCAGCCGAGTGACCGCCAGCACAAACACGCCATCGACAACCCCGCAGGTTCACGACGCTGCGCAAGCACCAGCCGCAAACGCTTCACAGGCCGGTTCGGCCAGCTCAACCGCCACCCTCAAAGACGGCAGTTACACCGGCAAAAGCTACGACGCATTTTATGGATATATCCAGGTAAAGGCGACCGTTTCCGGCGGCAAACTGACCGACGTCCAGTTCCTCGACTACCCGCAAGACCGCGATAATTCAATCAGGATCAACCAGGTGGCTATGCCCTTGCTCAAACAACAAGCCATCCAAGCTCAATCCGCCCAGGTTGATGGCGTGTCCGGCGCCACCGATACCAGCCAAGCATTCGTTCAATCTCTCTCAGACGCACTCGCCCAGGCCCGCGCATGATCAAACAGAACCGCATTATCATGGGTATGCCAATCACCCTCATGGTACCCGACAGCCACGGATCTCATACGGCGATGGCCGAAGTTTTTGAGTTCTTTCGGCGCGTCGATCAAACGTACAGTCCATTTATTGAAACCAGCCACGTATCCAAAATCAATCGGCAGGAACTGGTCGAGGACGACTACAGCAACGAACTGCGGGAAATTTTAGACCTTGCCGAACAGGCCAAACGTGACACCGATGGCTACTTCGACGTCTGGCACGATAGTGTATTTGACCCATCCGGCATCGTCAAAGGCTGGGCAATCGACCGTGCGGCCGAAATCATGCGTCAATACACCAATGACTTCTACGTCGAGGCTGGCGGTGATATCCAAGTCAGCGGTGCAAACGATCAGCAGCAACCGTGGCGCATCGGCGTCCGTAATCCCTTCAACCGCGACGAAAACATTGCCGTCGTTTCGCTCGACAATCACGCCATTGCCACTTCTGGTACGGCCATTCGCGGCCAGCATATCTACGATCCTGTAACTTCCCGACCCCTCACCGACATCGTGTCCCTCAGCGTCATCGCGCCCAATATCATCGACGCTGACCGTATGGCCACCGCCGCCTTTGCGATGGGAGAGCGCGGCATTGCATTTATCGAGAATCTGCCCGGTTATGAAGCCTACATGGTCGATGCCGGTAGACGTGCAACTTTAACAAGCGGATGGGAGCGCTTTCAACTACAACCAGCATGAATTATATAGACACTTTTCTCAATCGCATTACCATGTACAGGCTATTGCTGTACTACCTCGTCACTCTACTGGCTGCCGCGATGCTGTTTGGTGCACTCGGGTGGCTGGCATTCAATCCGTTCTCGATTTTGTTTTCGGCATCCTACCTGGTGCTGCTGTGTTACGTCACAAACTACATTTTCGCTCAGCTGTTTAGCGCGCCCTCAAACGGCGAATCTGCTATCCTAACCGGTTTGATCCTGTCGCTCCTCATCACGCCAGCTGCATCGTTCAAGGAAATCACTTTCCTGACCGCGGCTGCCGGGCTGGCCATATCCTCAAAATATATTCTAGCCATCAGAAACAAGCACATTTTTAATCCCGCTGCGATTGCCGTCGTGCTCACGGCATTTGGCCCGCAAGAATCAGCCAGTTGGTGGGTCGGTACAACCATCCTCTTGCCTATCGTTGTCATCGGCGGCCTACTGGTTGCCCGCAAAACCCGCCGCAATACGATGGTCTTTACCTTTATCGGAACAGCTATTGCATCGACAGCCTTCTTGTTCTGGTTGGACGGTCGCGACGTCGCTGTCGCATTGCAGAACACCCTGCTACGCTCGTCGCTGTTCTTCCTGGCCTTTGCTATGCTGACCGAGCCATGGACGTCACCAACCACCAAATACAGGCGCCTGATCTACGCGGCCATCGTCGGCACACTCTTCTCGCCAGCACTGCACATTGGCAGTATCTATTCGACGCCGGAATTAGCGCTCGTCATCGGAAATATCGCCGCCTTTGCCATGTCTCCGATAGTCAAAACCAAACTCCACCTCGGCAAGCGCCGCATGTATGGTGCGGTGACAGAGGACATCGAGTTCATCCCCGAGCGTTTGTTTACCTACAAACCCGGCCAGTACGTCGAGGTGACATTGCCGCACCCATCGCCTGATTCGCGTGGACCGCGCCGCTACTTTACTCTCGCGTCATCACCGACCGAGAAGACATTGCGCCTGGGCGTCCGCTATTACGAAAACGGCAGTTCGTTCAAAAACACGCTCCGCCATGCGACGGACAATTTATTCATGTCGGCCGGCCAGCTTGGCGGCGACTTCACGATGCCTGACGACAAAAAACAAAAGCTGGCGTTTATCGCCGGCGGCATCGGCATCACGCCGTTCCGCAGTATGGTGAAGTACCTCCATGATACCGACGATCAGCGTTCCGTCAAATTGCTGTACGGCGAGCGCTCGATGCAAGATATCGCCTACGAGGAAATTTTTGAAGCGGCGCGCCGCAAAGTTCGGGTCGACACCACCTACGTCATTTCTCAACTAAATTCGCTCAATTCTCCCTATATACGTCCCGGCCGCATCGACGCTGAGACCATCAAAAGCCACATCCCTGATTACCTAGAGCGCTCGTTCTATATTTCCGGCCCGCAGCCGATGGTACGCGCCATCAAGGAACAGCTAACCGACCTCGGCGTTCCTTCGCACCAAATCAAACTTGACTATTTCTTTGGCTACGCCTAATACAATTAGTTTTTATAATGCGACACGCCCAACAGTAGCTGGCGTACCTGCAGGTCGTCCACCTGGTCAAAAATTTTGTAATGCGCGCCGACAGCCCCGCGAAAATGCGCCGGATCATCGATGATGCAAACCTCGTCTGCCGCTAGGGCCAATTCATTCAAAACATCAGGTGCCACCACAGGCGCCGCCACGATCACGCGCGTTGCCCGGTGTGAACGCGCCCACTTGATGGCAGCAAGCATTGTCAGTCCCGTTGCTATACCGTCATCTACGATAATGAGGTTCTTTCCGGCTACTTCCGGCTGCATGAAGCCGCTGTCGAAATACTGCTCGTGCCGCCGCTCAATCAGCTCGTCCGCCGCCTCTTCCTCTAATTTTAGCCACGCCCTGTCGACACTTTTTGCCTCGAGCTCGTTATAAACCGGCTCCTCGCCCTCCGCGACGGCACCAATGACATACTCAGGATTCCCGGGGTGTCCGATCTTACGCACCAAAATCAATCCAAGCGGGAGATTGAGGGCTTTGGCCACTTCTGCGCCGACAACAACGCCGCCGCGCGGCAACGCCAACGCAACAGTGCCACTATCCTGATATTGCTTCAGGTCGGATGCCAGCTCTTTACCGGCACTCGCTCGGTCAAAAAATTCCATTAATAATTCCCCACCTCATTAAACACGCTTGGTACCATCTGCGCGTCAAGAAAAATTACCAAATAACTGTGATTTCACTCACAGCTTTTCGAGGATACCCATACAAGGGAGACTACGCACCCAAAAACAGCAACAGATGGTAGACGAGGATGCCTGGCCAAACGATCGCCTGCACAAGTGCCCACATCACGTCGCCAAAGTTATGCGTAGTGTGCGAAAAATAGACAAACGCTCCAATGAACGCGACAAACATCACAAATCCGAACGGACCATGCTGGTTGATTATCTTTACCGTATGCTCATCTCTACTTGCCATGTTTATATTCTCTTATGATTATAGTTACTGCTTCAGTATAGCATGACCAAGAATAGAGCGTGGAGGATGATTTGGAATAAATTAGAAGTTACTATCGTACTGATTATCGCTGTCCTTGTCACATTAGGCGGTGCAAATTTTTATTTCATGAACGACAATAAAGCGCCGACCATTGCCGCACCGTACCATCCTCACTAAAAATGGCGACCGGACAGCAATTTCAGCTAATAAAGCCCCCACCCCAGGGGGTCGCGCCCAGCCTGGGATGGGGGTGGCTCGTAGTCTTGATGCAGTCAATCAATGGTCACATTTGTGCTCACCGCAAAGTAGCTTATAGCAGGACAAATCGCCAATCACGACTTCGCAGAGATGGTCTGCCTGTCTGTGCATATTGGATCCGTACATTCTACCCCCAAATGGCTTGCGCAGTATATTGAACCCGATACCAGTGCCCCGTCGCACTGACCGAACGCGGCTTTCTTGAACACACAACTTTGCTCTGCCCCGAACAACCAACCTAGTAATCTCGCTGACCACCACATTACTCTCCTGTTCTCTATCACCATCAAGGAACTACAGTTATCAATTGTACTTATTGCCCAGATGAATGAGCGTGAGATATGTTGCTGTCGGAAGAATGTTTATCCAACAGTGTCTTTTGACGTCTACAGCATGTCAATTTCGTCGTTGACGCGCGCCAAATTAAGCATCTGTTGCACAGCTTCTTGCTCGGCTGAAAGATTTTGGGAAAGTACTTCATTCACCTGAGCCGATACACGAGCGTCGGGATTGAGCAGCTCGCCCACTTTTCGGTGGTCAAAGGTAATATTGGAAATGAAAGCGTTTCTCGAACAAAACACTGATACACCTTTCTACGAGAGGATGCTGAACGAACTCAATAACGGAAGATTGAACGACCGCCAACGTGAAGCCGTCAACGACGCGATGAATGCCCAGAAATATTTCCGAGAAGACGCTTCCGGCGAAAAATAATCTTTGTCAATCCCCGGACTCTCGGACCTTTTTGATAAGGCACCGCGTAGCGGCTACATCCAGGAACGGCCCCTTCAAAATTGAAACGACTACGTCATCAACCACTTCATATATCGGCAGGCCGCTAGCCACAGCCGTCCCTATCTCTTTGGCTACACCGGCACCAATTTCACCGCTCTCAAATCGCTGAAACGCCAGCGCGTCGCAACCTTGCACTCTCTCAACGAAATATTCCATACCACGCTCGCGATACGCCACATCGTCCTCGGGTGAATTTGGGTTCACGACAATATAGCCATGATTCGTGATTGCTTCTACGGCCGCTTGTTCTCGCTCGGTATCGTAATCAGTCACATGATGAGCAAAGTAACATCGTTTTTCCGCCATAAATCTCCTCCTGTTAGTGCCAGCATAACTTATATAATCATTTAAACTCGGCGGCGCCAACGCATAAACACATCCTCAATTTCTGGGTGAATCGAATACGGTGCTTCTACGCAGAGCCGATCGCTAGCTTTTATATAGGTGTCATTATCCAACTTGATGTACTTCCCTCGGCGCTTAATCTCGGTAATGTGCGCATTGGAAGGCAGACCCACTTCATACACATGAGCCCCCGCGATGGAGTGCGCGTGAGCAACATGGAAGTAAATTTTTTCAATACTGTCGGTATATGAAGTCAGTTTATTGGCTGGTAAATGATCTATCACGTCCAGATAGCGAGCTACCGAGTTGAGCATTGTGCCCTGGATTAATGCCGATACTAACACGACGAAAAACACTGCGTTAAAGATCAGATCGCCATACAGGATATGGGCCGACAAAACATAGGTACCTAGCACGATCGGCACAGCACCGCGCAGTCCAGCCCAACCCAGCAGAGCCTTTTCTTGATTGTTCAAATGGCCGCCGAATGGAGTTGAAAGCCAGACAGAAATAGGACGAACAACAACGACCAGTAGCACTGCCAAAAAAATGCTTGGCAAGGCAACCGGCAACAGCTGGTGCGGAATGGCGAAAAGTCCAAGGATGACAAACAAGGCAACCTGTGCCAAAAAAGCTAGTCCCTCATGAAACATCGTCAGCGGACCACGATAACGCGACGGAGTACTACCGATAGCTAAGCCGACCATATATACGGCGATAAAACCGCTGCCACCCAGTAAACTGGCTGCGCCAAATGATAAAAGGGCTGCGGCGACTGACGCTACGGGCGCAAATGCGCCGATACTATGCGGCAAGCGTGCAAATACAAACATGGCCGCCCTGCCCAAAATCAAACCGACCAGCAAACCGATACCTAGCTGCTGCACCAACAGCAAACCAAGGTTGTATAGATTGTAGTGCGGATGCTGGATCCACGCGATGAATCCCACGGTCAGGGCAATCGCCATCGGGTCGTTCAAACCGGACTCCGCTTCCAAAATACGCGCCAATCGACGACGGATGTGCGTAAACCGCAGCGTTGCGAATACCGCTGCGGAGTCGGTCGAGGAAACGACGGCTGCCAGCAGCAGCGAATACGCCCAGGACAAATGGAACAGGTAGCGGGCGGCAACTCCGGTCAAGATCGCCGTCACGAACACACCGATGGTACTCAGCAATAGTGCCGGAACAAAAGCTTCGCGCAAACGCCTAAGCGAGGTAGACAAACCACCCTCAAATAGAATCGCAATCAGGCCAATCGTACCCACTGTTTGGGCAAGTTCCACGTTAGAAAACTTGATATGCCCGACGCCGTCCGTCCCCAGCAGCATACCGAATGCCAAAAAAGCAACGAGCGCCGGGACATTCGCATTGGCGGCAATCAAAGCAACCACGATGCCGACAGCTAATACTCCCCCCACAATCAAAAAGATCAGAGATTCGTTCATATATCCATGATACCAGGCGGTCCATGCTGGGTAACCCCACCCACTTGGTACAAGTCCATCGAAAGGAGTATCGTGATGGACATGTATACACTCAAACAAATTCCCAGTGAGGCGAAGATCAGGAAGTATCTGCGTCATGCCATTTTTGGTAGCA
>Ga0335070_10010366_pt1 | contig 10893 bp, 8 predicted proteins | sample Lox_Sample_13_FD_206722 | JGI IMG/M metagenome (GOLD analysis project Ga0335070, IMG submission 206722) | Soil microbial communities from Loxahatchee National Wildlife Refuge, Florida, United States - Lox_Sample_1.3 | ecosystem: Environmental > Terrestrial > Soil > Wetlands | place: USA: Florida... | reverse complement strand
GGCTAGGTTTCTCCTTCCTGCAGCCCGGTATCCGCTCGGTCACACGTGCTGTCCGAGAGCTTGTGCCCGGCGCCGGGTGCCCGAGGGCCTGCCCTGAGCTTGTCGAAGGGTTCGCGTCCTGCCTCTGGACGCTAACCCGAGACCCTCGAACATAATTTAAGGAAATGGGTTGCCTGGGCCATCCTCCGGAACCGCTTACGACTTCGCTTTCTTCGCAGATTTGGACTTAGAGGAATGGTTGAGGGCGACCGCTTGGCGAACCAGCGCCTTGAAGGCAGACTCGTCAACTTCTTCTCCTTCATGGATGTCGATCGCGCGGCGTACGTTGCCGTCGAGACTCGAATTGAAGAGACGGGCCGGATCCGGCAGAGACGCGCCCTTGGCGAAGGTCAGCTTCACGGCCTTCTTGTAGGATTCGCCCGTGCAGAGGATGCCGTCGTGCGACCAAACCGGAATGCCCCACTTCCACTCCTCGACGACGTCGGGGTCGGCTTTCTGGATGAGCTTGCGCATTCGGCTGAGGGTTTCCCCGCGCCAGCCCCCGAGTTCGGCGATTCTTTTCGAGATGAGCTCCGAGGCCGACTGGCCCTGGCTCGCGCCTGACTTCGTCATGTTCTCACCCCAGACGTTCCAGATATAAATCGTTGCCGGAATAATAGCCTGGTGCGGGCACACGCGGCCAGTTGTGAGTGAAAGTTAAACGACCCGCCCGGCCACAACCAGTCCGGATGGGGCACCCGGCGCCGCTCGGACATTCCTGCGCCCAGGTTGGCGCCCAACAACCGGGCGCGAATCTGGGGCACGCGGCTTCAGCGACTCCCGCCTACGGTGGAAATCCCATGCGCTTTACCAAGTCCTGGAAGCGCGGATCCGAGCGGAGGGTATCCATCCTCAAATCGGACTTCAGAAAATACGACAGGTCCGTAGATCTCTCCTCGTATGCTTTTTCGAGGTATTCGAAGGCTCTGTCTTAAGGGACGTGTACTTTGGTAACCACCTGCCGGGCGTGAAAGAAGCATCAGCAATCGAGCAATTCTACGGCAGGTCTACGTCGAGCGCGTAGATTTCCTGGATACTTGCGTCGCGGAGCACAACTGGCGATCCATCGGGAGCCAGAGAGACCCCGATCTCCCAGATGCCCGTTATTCCTCCTGGAACGTCCAGCACCGCCAAGTGGTCGACCTTGCCGTCAGGGATGCGCACGCGATAAAGGGGCTGCTCCGGCACGGAATTAATAACAAAGTAAAGGTACTTGCTGTCAGGGGACCACCTTATGGGTGTCGGGCTAAGGAGGCTGAGTTTGGCTAGCTCCGACCATCTCTGCGTCTGCAGATCAAACAAGAACATCTTGTGATTCCCTGGTGTTTCGACAGCGACGATGAACCGGCCGTCAGGAGACACGTGAGGGCGGTACATCCCTTCTGAGCCTGGAATCACCGAAACTCTGCCGCTTCGAAGGTCAACCGAGTAAAGTCGAGGACGGGCCGAGAAGAACGACGGGCCAAAGATCACGGAATGACCATCCGCCGCCCAAGTAGGGTCCGCCTGGTGTTCATCGCCTTGTGAAACCAATTGCGGGTGCCCTCCTTCTGCAGAAACCAGGTAAATCTTCAGATATTCCCCGGGGAGTTCCCCGGCGAAGGCGATCTGCGTGCCATCGGGAGACCAGCGAGGTACGTATGCGCGGAGAGGCAAGTTAGTCAATTGCATCCTCTCGCTGCCGTCCACTCTGCTTCGCCAGAGAATCGCTTCGGGAAACGTGACGTACGTCACCCACTTCCCATCGCGAGAGAAGTCCAGGTGCGCAGCGGAAATTCCGGAGAGATAGGGCTCGAAACGCTGCAGCTTCAAGTCGTAGCGGAGGAGCTGTCCGCGTGTGAGGCCGCCGATGGCGAAGATCCGCTTGCCATCCGGGCTGAGCGCGGGCTGCCAAAAGTCCATGGCGCCGGACGTAAGCTGCACCGGTTTAGGGCTGCCCCTTCGGAAAAACGAATGCCTCTCGCGCAGCACCCAGATCGCTCGTCGGTCGGAGTCGGTATCCGCGCCAAAAACAAAGTATTTCTGGTCTGGGGTCCAACTACCGTTAGGAGTCAGGCGGTTTCCTTCTGGAGTAATGGCCAGGCGGTGCAAGTTGGAGCCATCGGAGAACATCTCCCAAATGTGAACCGAGTCTTCCTGCCAAATACCCATGCGGATGACTCTGCCATCAGGAGACCAGGTGAGGCTACTAATCACTCCATGCTCGATTCGGGCCAGTCTGCGTGATTCGCGTCCATCCTTCTTCGCTACGTACACTTCGTTGGCTGCTTGGTCGAGAGTACGACCAGTCGCATACACAATGCTTTGTCCATCGGGAGACCATGCCGCTTTGTGTCCACTCAGATCGCCCACTCTGCGCGACTGGCCACTAACCAGCGACAGCAGCCATAGGGGCTCATTCCGAAGGAAGGTGCCCGTTACGATTAGCTCCGTCTTGTCCGGAGACATTGCCAAGGTCGAAAAGCAACCGAACGGGGTGGAGATGTGGGCCACATCTCCGCCGCGCGCGGAAACCTGCATCAGGGGCGAGTTCGGCTCCGAAAAGTAGACACGCGTGCCGTCCGTCACTAGCCGGGAGAAATTGTCGAAACAGGGCCGGTTCTTCTCCTTGCCATCCATTGTTAGCTGCGTGTAGCGCAACACTCGAGGCGGCGGTAACGGAGACCTGAGCCAGAGGAAACCTGCAACCAGCAAGCCGGCGACGGCAACCGCCGCAAATCCAATGATCCTATGCTGCGTTGTTCGTGTTCTCGGCGACTCGTCGGCCTTGTTTTCTGGGACGCTGAAGCTCGAACCATTGGGAGTGATCGCGCCGATGAAGCGATAGCCACGGCGAGGCAATGTCTCGATGTAGCGCGGCGATTCCGCGCTGTCGCTCAGGGCCTCACGCAACCGGTTGATGGCGCTGTTGAGGCCACGCTCGAAATCGACGAAAGTGTCTGCAGGCCAGAGTTTCTTCTGGATTTCTTCGCGAGTCACCAACTCGCCCGGCCGGCCGAGCAACAGGGCCAGGACCTCAACTGGCTGGCCTTGCAGCTTCAATTTCAGTTCATACTTGTACAGTTCGCGAGTGCGGGTGTCGAACTCGAAAGCGCCAAAGCGAACTCGTTCTGACCGGGTGGCGGTTTCCATCGGAAACCTCAACTTGCGGAGTGCCTGGCGGTGTGGGATGAGGCACGAGCCTCTCTGCGACCTGTCCGCCTGCGCGTAGTTTAGCACCGCCTCATTGGCGGCGACCCGACTTAACTTTCAGGCCTTGTCTAAGCCCATGCCAGTCATGCAGTTACTCCGTGATATCCGTTTAACACACATTGGATGCTCCATCCATTGATTCACTTTTCACCTCGGCCGAAGATGCCGTGGTAATCACCTAGCCTCGCAAGCGGAAGCGCAGAACCTCGCTGGGGAGTTCTGCCTGTCCGTTCGAGGAGCAGGACGTGGCCTCAACTGCAGGCCCTTGGAGGTTGCACAACCACGTACTGTTTTTCGAAGTGGAGGCAATTAAGAATTTGGGCCGTGGACTCTCTCGCCTCCCGGAAGAGGCGTTCCCGCCTGTCGAGACGCACACCCCCTGAGGTGAGCGGGCCATTCACAGGAAGGGCACGGTTTCTCTATGAGAAGGCCCGTGTGTTCTGCAACCTGGGGGAAGACCGAGAGTTGAAATCCCCCTTACGACGCTAAGAGCGTTTTTGTGGTTCCTCACAGGAGGGAGGTCATGAAGATACTAAGCATCGTTACGATTGCAGCGCTGGCCCTGATTGCCTGCGCTCAGGCGGCGGATACTACCCCGGCGGCAGCACCGGCCTGCCGGAACCACTACTCTTTCCAAACGATTGATGCTCCTTTTGGCCAGCCCGGCGTAGACATGGATATGCAGTGCCTCTACAAGAGCGATAGTGGCATCGTCGTGGCCCAGTACCAGATCCCGCCAAGCGGCGCCTGCTGCGGGGGACCAGGATTCACTGAGAACGACCACACTGCGGTGCTACGGCGTGAAACTTGGACGAACATTGACGTCCCAGGCGCCGTTAGCACCCTCGCTTCGAACCCCAATGAGCAAGGGCAGGTGGCCCTGTCCTACAAGTTCGCAGATGGTGTTTGGCACGTTATTATCCACAACCGCACCGGGCAGACGCCATTCCCCGAACCCCCCGGGTACCCCGGCGGAATCTCAGCGAACGGGATCAACAATCGTGGCGTGGTTGCCGGCTTCGTGTTGGACGCGGGTGGGCACGCTCACGGCTTCTTCGGTGACGGCGAACACTCCACGATCCGTGATTACCCGGGAGCCACGGACACGTACTTCACGAGGGTGGCGGACACCGGCGTTGCCGTGGGCTATTACGGCCTGCCTGACGGATCCCTTCATGCCTTCCAGTACAAGGCCCGCCATTTCAGCACGATTGACCCTCCGGGTACCCCGCCCGGCGGCGTCGCAGTCGCGCTTTCCATCAACAACGCAGGCGAGATTTCCGGAGCTTATTTCGACGCGGGCGGATCGTTGATCGGGTTCCTCCTCGAGAAGGGACGCTTTGTTGATTTCCGGGTTCCGGATGCCGCGCTAACAATCCCGTGGTCCATTAACGATCGCGGTGAGGTCGCGGGGATCTACGCCGGCAGCGACGGAGTCTACCACGGCTTTGTGGCTGAGCCGGCTCGGTAGAACTTACGGTGTATCGGGTGTTCGGATAAAGTCCCGCGACGGGCGGGTGGGCAGTATTGATCCACTTTTCGCCTCGGCGGAAGATGCGGTGGTGATCACCTGGTTTTCTTGCGGAGGGCTTGGAATCCTGCCTTCGCGTTCGGGGGACTCGTTCCTGCTTTTCTTCTGAAAGCCAGATTTTGTTCACGGAGGTGAATATGAGACGCATCAGCATTCTTGTTTGCATTCTAGGTATGAGTTTGGTTTCGACGGCATGGGCGCAGCAGCCTGCGACCAGGCCGCCCCTGGGAAGGCATGCACAGCATCGAATGGCCAATCAGACCCCAATGGCACAGGGCTTCACAGCAACCCGGAGCTTCAACGGCCAAGCTAATTCGGATGACAAAGCGAAAATCTGGGAGCTTGGTACGTACCCCGGCGGAACTTGGGTTGCCACGTGGCACATCAATGACTTTGGTGTGATCGTGGGCCTTGGCGATCTCTCCCCAATCGGCGACGGTCCTGGTTACACCCACACGCTGGCCGTGCCACTGTTCGGTCCCCATGCCGGCGAGTGGTTCGATCTTGGCAAGTTGAGTGAAGAGCAACCTATTGGGTGGCAAGAGCCCCTGAATGACATATCAGACACGGGCCTGGTCGCCACTCACTCGACCGCGCCCGATGGGCAGGTGCACGCTGTGGCCTGGACCACGGAAACCGGCATGGTTGATTTGGGGACTCTCAAGGACACCGGCGACCCGCGGTATTCAAACCACAACTCGAGCGCGGCGTACGGCACGAACAAACTGGGAACACTGATCGTGGGTGGCAGCGGCGTGGACGGAAATCCCGAAGTGGGTTTCGAGGTACCCGTCGTTTGGACGCCGTCGTATATGTGGATGAACGGAAAGCTCGTCACGAGATGGAACATCCGCAAGCTCGACACCGCAGCGTTTCCTGGCTTCGCCATGGGCATCGTGTGGAAAGCGAATGATTATGGTCAGATCCTAGGCGTAGCCTCGAACGATGACGGGACGGTTGTGAATGGTCTGCTTTGGAACCTCCGCGCTGACGGAAAAGGTTGGAAACTCATGTCCCTCCCGCCGTCCCCGGATTACCCGTTCGCTGAACCCTATGACATCAACGAAAAGGGTGAAATCATAGGTGTTGTCGCCTCGAGCGACTGGAGTACGATTCTTCCAGTGCTCTGGGAACCCCTCAACGATAAAAGAACAAAGTACTCCAAGCCGATTATGCTTCCCCTGCCCGAGGGAGGATTCTCAAGCTGCTGGGCCGTCGGTATCAACGATCCGGGTGACATGGTTGGCGATTGTTGGGACACAGAGTACACGAAGGACTTGCCCACGCGCTGGTCCACCAAGAAACTCAACTTCGCTGAACTCATTGACTTCCCCGCAGATTGGGGCTTTGCCTGGGGCGTAAACAATAACCGCATCGCAACCATCACGTATACCGGTGGTCAGAAATGCACAGCAGGCATACCGTGGGCCTCCACATGCGGAGGCGCAGTCCAGCTCCACTGAGCCTCTGAAAGCAGAGGTGAGTCGCCCGATGCCAGAGAGACTTTTCTTTCGCATTTCGCGGAAGGTTGGAGCGAGATAGCCGGAGCAAGCAGGCCTAATCTCCAGCTATCAATTAGGCTTAGGGAACGAGCCAGCCGCTGAAAGCTGCTGGCTGGCTACCGTCAGCTACTCAATCACTGCCAGGGTGTCGCCGGGGTTGACGGTGGCGCCATCGGTGACGAGGATCTTCTGCACACGGCCGTCTTTGGGCGACTTCATCTCGTTCTGCATCTTCATGGCTTCCATGACGATGACACCCTGGCCGGGTGCCCCAGGTTCGCGCCGCGCTTTTCGGCGCTAACTTGGGAACCATCCGAGCTACGCAGACCGGGAACATCCATTCACCCCTCACCCACGGCACCCCAGCCCCGCCTCGCGGGACGGAACGTCCTAGCACAGTGTTTCAACGCTGGCTGCGAGGCGAAATAGTCTTAGTCCACTCTGCCGAAGGCTCGCGCGCAGTCGAAGACGGAGCACACAAAAAAAAACGCCTCAACCACCACTGGGCAACCGGAGCGCAACCAATAACCCGCGAAATGCGCGGTTGCGCTTAGAGCGGTTTCGGAGTCGCTGTATCCGCGAGCACCATGGTAGTGCCGCGCTTCAGCGCGGCGATATCGCGCACTCTCTGAATGCTGAGCCGGGTTTTAACCCGGCGGCACATGGAGTCGCCCGACGGATACACCAACTCCGGAATTGCTCTAGCCTGGCCCCCTCCGTGCGTTCCGTGCCCTCCGTGGTGAAGATCAATTGCCTCTGTGCCTCTGTGGTAGGTTCTTGCCTCGCGCTACACAGCCGGGAACAGATACCCCGCCAGCATCTTCTTCATCTCGCCGACGATCCGGTCGCGCTCCTCCCGCGTCGGCTGCTCGTAGGCGAAAGCAATCAGCCGCTCGCCCGCTTCGCTCACCACCCGCAGCATCAGATCCAGCTCCGGAGAGTTCGGAATCTCCAGCCGCTCCAGCATGAAATCTTTCAGCAGCGCCGGCAGGCCATACACCGGCGAGGCCTCTCGCTCCTTGGTCGCAGCGCTGATGTGCCGTCCGAATGACAGCGCGCGGAAGTCCGGGTGCTCGTCAAGGTAGGCAACGTAGGCGTCCACCACCAGGTTCAGCATCCGGGCGGGCTGAAAGCTGTTCAGGTTGCCCATCTCCCGCTCGATCTCCGGCAGCACCTCCCGCTCTACCACACGGCGAAACTCCCCCACGTGCCGCACCGCCACCCCATCGATGATCGACTGCTTGTCGGGAAAGAAGCGGTACAGCGCCCCGATGGAAATCCCCGCCTCCACCGCGATGCGAGTGGTCGTGAGTTCCTCGAGCGGCATCCGGCACAGCAGGGAACTGGCCGCGTCCGCCACCCGCTGCATCGTTTGAACGCTTCTCGGTTGCATGGGCGCACGCCGCGATGACTGCGAAAGGTTCAACTCGTCAAGCAGTGACTCAAGTTCGTTTCGGTCGGTCATGGTCGTAGGGCCTGGATCTCCCATTGACATCCTGCCACATTTTAGGGTAAAAACGAAAGCGAATTCGCTTTCGCGTTTGGAAACGGCAGGTCTCCTCGATGGGTGTTCCAATCTCGCAAATGTGGACGGTGGCTTCTTACGTCCTTAAGCAAAAAATCCAGGGCCGTAAGCGCTATCCGCTCGTCCTCATGCTCGAGCCGCTCTTCCGCTGTAACCTCGCTTGTGCCGGTTGCGGCAAGATCCAATACCCGGCGCACATTCTAAAACAACAACTTACGCCGGATGAGTGCTTTCGCGCGGTGGACGAGTGTGGCGCGCCCATGGTTTCCATCCCCGGCGGCGAGCCCCTGATGCACCCGCAGATCGCCGAAATCGTCGAGGGCCTGGTCGCCCGCAAGAAGTATATCTACTTGTGTACCAACGCCTTACTGCTGAAAGAGAAGATCGACCTCTTCCAGCCGAGCAAGTACCTGACCTTCTCCGTCCACGTGGACGGCCAGCGCGAGCACCACGATTTCTCCGTCTGCCGCGAAGGGGGATATGACCAAGCGATTGAAGGCATGAGAGTTGCGGTCGAGCGCGGCTTCCGCGTGACCACCAATACCACCCTGTTCGACGGCGCCGACCCCAACAGCGTCCGCGCTTTCTTCAGTGAAATGATGGACTTAGGGGTCGAGGGAATGATGCTCTCGCCGGGCTACTCGTACGACAAGGCGCCCGACCAGAGCCACTTCCTCGGACGCGCCCGTACCCGCCGGCTGTTCCGCGCCATGCTCTCTAACCGCAAGAAAGATTGGGTATTTAACCAGTCGCCGCTATTCCTGGAGTTCCTCATGGGCAAGCGCGACTACCCCTGCACGCCCTGGGGCATGCCCACCTTCAACCTGTTCGGCTGGCAGAAGCCCTGTTACCTGCTGCAGGACGGCTATGCCGACACATTTGAAGAACTTATGAGCACTACCGAGTGGTCGCACTACGGCACCGAATCCGGCAATCCCAAGTGCGCCAATTGCATGGTGCACAGCGGCTACGAAGCCTCGGCGGTGCACGACACCTTCGGCTCGCTCAGCGGTTTCTGGGGAACGGTGAAGGCGACGTTTTCAACCTCGTACAAGGACCCAGAGGCCGAGGCCATGCTGCAAGAGACGGTGAAGCCGGTGCACTCCTACAATCCCCTGGTGCAGATCGAGGAACCCACCGTGTCGTCGCATGCAGGTGATTGAGTTGAAATCCGGTAATTAGTAATTGGCAATTGGCAATTAGTAATTTGAATTGCCTTATACTCCGTGTCCTCCGTGCCTCCGTCGTGAAAGTAGAATTAGCGAGCAGCGAAGAGCGATGAGCGAACAGCGAAAGGCGAACGCATGAGCGAGCCGCAGCGACACCTGACGGTTGACGAGATGGAAGTGGTGGAGGGCACCGAGCGCCACAAGATCGAAGGATGGGTGCCCGAACTCGCCTCGGAGGCGGAGCTGCGCGAGGCGCTGGAGAAGGCCTTCGATTACCGCGGCGACGTCACCATCACGCGCAAAGACGGCAGCCAGGTCGAGGGATACCTGTTTGACCGGCGCAATGGCGCGACGTTGGCGGAGTCGGTGGTGCGATTGATTCCGCAGAATTCCCCGCGGAAGATTGCCATTCCGTATTCCGACATCGCCGCCCTGGCGTTCAGCGGACGCGACACCGCCGCGGGCAAGAGCTGGGAAGCCTGGGTACGCAAGTACTGGGAGAAGAAGGCCGCGGGCGAAAAGGGAATTGCGCTGGAGCCGGAAGCGCTGGAGTAGGCCACCCGCGAGCGGTCTGCTTTTTCTGACAACCGACAACTCTACGGTTTTGTCATCCCTCGCGGGCTTCAGCCCGCGGGGGACCTGCTTTTTCGCAGTTTCAGCAGCCTCTGAAGCCCTCGCGGAAGAGTGCCGTCCCCGGGGGACTCGGGTCTTTTATTCCAGGCTTTCCCACCGTTGAAACGGTGGGCTTTCCTCTGTCGTCCCGCGAGGCGGGACTGGAGTGTCGTGGGTTCGGGGTCAATGTATGTTCCCGGTCTGGATAGCACACCCAGCACCGAAAGGGCGACGCGAGTCTGGGATAGACGGCAGAGAAAGCCCGAAGGGCGGCACAATCGTAGCCCGGCACGTGAGCGCCGGAAATTCGTCGATCACGAACGTGAGTCCCGTCAGGGACGACACACGCACGAGGTCGCATCGGTCGGGCTTACGCCCTCGCGAAAGAGTGCCGTCCCCAGGGGACTCCCGGACTATAAAACGAGCTCTCCCAGAGTTGAAACGCTGGGCCAGAGCGGGTCCAGAGTTGCTGTATCCTGCAAGCGACGGTGGTAGAGCCGCGCTTTAGCGCGGCGTTTTCGCGCTATTTTTTGAATATTGAGCCGGGTTTCAACCCGGCGGCACATGGGGTCGCCCGACGGATATACCAACCCCGGAATTGCCCTAATCTCTTTCGTCCCGCGGGGCGGGACTGGGGTGTCGTGGGTTCAGGGGTCAATTGGTGTGCCCGGACTGCATGGCCTACCCCGTGTTGCGCGCCCGCCGACCAGACAGGGACAAGGCTCCCAGGTTAGCGTCCAAAAGAGGGACGCGAACCTGGGGCACCGGGCATTTCCAACCGAAAACCCCACTCAAGGCCGCTGCGCGTCCTTGAATGGGGCACCCTCAAGACTATCTTTATTCGAGGTAACGGTGTTGTCTGGGTCACCCGCGACCCCCGAACGAAAAGCCCCACATCTATCCCGCTGCGCGGGACAGATATGGGCCACGGCATTTGTGGGCTACCTGCGCCTAGACAAATTGAAGCTCGAAGAGTTTCTCCGCCGCGAGAGCGGCCCGAAGCTTCCAAAACATCTCGGGTTCTGGTTTGTCTGAGCTCAAGATTTTGAAACAGTCTTCATTAATTAGGGCCTGTTCTAACTGATGGCTGTGAACTGGGAAAGCCAAGCCAAAATCAGAAATCGCGGTCGCGGGCGACTTTGTCTTCCATCGGTTGTTAGCACTGGCCTTCAGAGGGACTAGGTTAGCATATGCGTTTACAATTCTGTCGTTGGATTGCAGAATCGTAAGCGTTCGGTTCAGACCGCGGAAGGACGATAAGTGTGGGCGCTAAGTGTCCATTTAAGAATAAGTGGACACTTACAGGCGGCTGTTAGGGTGGGT
>Ga0335070_10010365_pt1 | contig 10894 bp, 9 predicted proteins | sample Lox_Sample_13_FD_206722 | JGI IMG/M metagenome (GOLD analysis project Ga0335070, IMG submission 206722) | Soil microbial communities from Loxahatchee National Wildlife Refuge, Florida, United States - Lox_Sample_1.3 | ecosystem: Environmental > Terrestrial > Soil > Wetlands | place: USA: Florida... | reverse complement strand
CTCCCGATGCTCGACCAGGAAATGGTTGTATTGAGCGATGGCCGCCCAGGCCTGCTGACCCTCCGGCTCGCCGTTGATCAGCGCTGAGAGGAATCGGCCCTCGATGTTGCGCGAGGTGGCCGCGCCGAACGTATAGGCCTCAGCGATGGAAAGCTTCTGCTCGGCCGGGCTGGGGATGCAACTCTCGCGTGGGCCGCAGTGGTAAAGGTCGTTCTCATACATCAGCGGCTGCCAAAGCTGCTTCTCGCCGCTCAGGAATTTGATCTTGCGCGCGTTGTCCACTTGCCAGTTACCGACCCATACCCCCGGAGTGTCCTTGCCATCCTCCTCCCAGATCGCCTCGTTAATGTCGTTCATCCCAAAGCGGTCAGGCGCAATATGAACATTGGCATAAACCATGACCTTAGGTCGGCCGGCCTCCCGCGCCTTTCGCTCCGCCATCCTCTGGGTCTCGTCGAGCAACTGAGCCAGGCCGTCGTCGTAACCGATCATGTTGTCCCAGACGATCGCGTCCACGCCCGCGTCCACCGCCAACTCCGCCTTCTTCAAGAGATAGGCACGCCAGCCGGGCTTGCGCGCGTCGGCCAGCCGGCGGTCCCAGGAAACCTGCAGATCAGTTTTGGTGGGGCCGGCATAGAACAAGGGGATGTGGTGCATCCACAGCCCGTATTTCTTCGTTTCCGGGTCGTCGCGGTAGGCGCTCTCGCGGAACATGTTGGTAGCCGACAGGTAAGCCGAGACGTGGATGCCATTCTCATGGCAGCGAGCGATTACTTTTTTTAGGTTCTCCCGGTTCTCGTCCTCGTCCTTGAACGACCATCCGTTGCTCCAAGTGACCCAGATCCAGTTGAAATCTGCCTGCTTGAGCAAGCCGAGCATTTGCTCGAACTCGCTGTCATAGATGTGGGTCAGCACCGTCTTCTCTCTCGTGCTGAACTTGTCGCCCCACCAAGTTCGCTCGGCCTTCCAGCTTTCGATTTGCCCGCCGTCCAGACGGATGAAACGAAAATTCCCCTGCTCCGCCCACGGCGGCACGTCCTCAGGCTTGGCGCGATACAGTTTCGGTGCTGGCTGAAAATGGGCTGAGCAGAGCAGCAGGGACGCAGCGACGAAACCAATAACTGCAACGCTTCTTCCCATTCGGGCGCTCTGCATGGTTCTCTTCCTCTGAAACCACCAAGACCCCAGGCTGGGTGTTCCCATTGACGCGGCAGACGTCTAAGCCGGAGCTAAACATCTCCATCTGACTAATGGTTACCTCTGCTGGTGAACTTGCCCAAGATAAACTCCTGAGCCAAACCGCCAGCAACATGCAGGCCCATTCCGATTCCAAAGCTTCCGAATACGTGTCGAGCATTGCGGTCCGAACTTGGGTAGTAAGAGAGGGAAATAGAAGAGGAGATCAGACTGCCGCCCCACGTAGAATAGTTCGGCTGCCATGCTCCGTTGTCGCCCTTACAGATAAATGCAGCTAAGATGGCGTGGAGTGCCCGGGACTTCTTAGTCCCGCTGCCTTGATAGAAATAGCGAGGGTCTTGATGAAGCAGTGATGGCAGGACTGCATTGCCGATCAAGCCTTCGGTAACGCCGTCGGCAAGACCAGTGCCTAACCGATCTCCATACCCTCTTGCATTTTGGGGATAATTACGAAGACCAGCGGCCTGCTCAACTCCGGCCCATGCAGCGGCGCGCGCGAAGAAGACTGGATGGGTGAGATCTTTGTAGGCTAACTCGAATTTCATCCGCGTAGTAAGAGGCTCCGGGTGCGGTTCGTATACCACATAAACGTTAGGAATGAAGCCTAAAACGCGCTGTTGTTCTTCAACTTTGAGTTGTTGGGTAGCAACCTCCTTCGACGAATAACTTACCGTGACCGCGCGCTGCACAGCCAGAATACGAAGTTTAACGTCGGGAAGAGCTTTCTCCTGCCCGGGTTGGACGGTGACGGAAGAACTCCACTCTGCAAATCCTTCAGCGCTGACGGCGATTTGATAGGCGACTCCTGCGGGGGCCTTGTCAAATGCAAATGTTCCATCGTCCTTCGTGACACCTGTGAGGCGATCACCAACCGGTCCCTGAAGGACTATTTTGGCACCGGCAATCGGATCGTCGGTGCTATCGACCACCGTGCCCCGGATGCATCCTGTCTCTGCTTTTCCCGTTTCAAAAGACTGCGCCGACATGGGTAGTACAAGGATCCCTGCACCCAGGATGATCAGCACCCACATTTCTGCTCGTTTCAGGAGCACTTCCCAACGCCCGTTAAGAGAAGAGTGTGTATTGTTCTGCATCACCGATATTCCTAGCTCGCGGCAAGAGTGAAGTTAATCGTGATCCGGGAGTCCACCTCCACCGGCTCTCCCTCGATCGTGTACGGCTTGTAACGCCATTGCTTCACAGCGTCGATGGCGGCTTGCGCGAGTATTGGCAAACCGCTCTCGATACGCACATCCTTCACGGCGCCATCCCTGCCGATCACGGCCATCAGCACGACTGTTCCTTCAATCCGCGCCCGGCCAGCCTCCGGTGGATACTGCGGTGCAACGTCGTGGATGAGGTTCGCCTCAGCTACACGGGACGCGATACGTACTCTCTTGACCGGAACAGGCGATTTCGCGAGAACCGGAACGCTTGACGCGCTAGTCAGCATTTCGCTGAAGACTCCGGCGGGAAATCCTCCCACTACTCCACCAGGGATTTCCGCTACCACACCACCCGTTGTGCCGAGCGGTGGTGGTGGCGCTACTTCCGCCTTATGCACTGGAGTGGGAATAGCGATGCTTGTCGGGGTGTATGTGGACGCGAGCTTCGGCGATTGAAGCTTCGTAGCATTACTGCGCGCGGCCGACGGAGGCAGCAGGTACAACATCGTCAGCGTTTCGCTTTTGGGGAGTGGATCCGTGCGAAACAGCGGAATGATAATTAGCGCCAAGAGGAGCACAGAAAGGAAGGCCAGCGATCCAATTGCCGCCGAGGGATTTCGCGGTCGCCGTTCGATTAGATAAACAATGTCACCGACTTTTTTTTCTTGCGGGTTGGAACGAACGGGAAGCTGTTTTTTTCCCTCCGGCGCCAATGCGGGAAACCGCCAATCAGTTTGCAGCCCTGGTCTCGCGAGAGAAGGATATGCAAATCGATGAACTAAGTCGGAAGGGTGATCACTGGTTGCCATAGCGCAATTGATAGAAGCATTTTGAGGGCCAAGTGGAACTTCTTGTAGGCGGGGGAAATGGACCGTTGAAATCGCATCGCATGTGCCACACCATGATGGCGGCTGCCTTCAAAAGGACGTAACCAGATGCACGCCTGAGAACGGATGCAATTCCTGGAAAACATCGACATCAAATCACAAAAAGGTGTTGTGAGCCACACGGAGCGCAAGCCGCTCGCAGACACACCGACATCGATAACGCTGCAAACGTAAGTCCAACGTCCAAGACGCTGGTCCGCACCTTCCGCGTGTCTCGTGGTGTCAGACCTTTGACATTCTGTTGGCAACTCACCAACGGTCGAGTGTCGCTGGGCAGGCCGCGAGCGCCACACAAGCGCGCAGGTGGCATTTCCTCTTCCAAAAATGTGCCAACTACTCTCTGCTCAAAAAGAAAGTAGGTGTGAGTGACGGCCGAGCCGGCGACGATGGAAATGTGAAAACGCTGACAGTGTCAATTGACGCCCCCAAACAATTGCCACTGCAATCTCCAATCCGACCTAAATCCCTGGTTCACAGAATATAGATGTACTCGCCCGGAGCCGCCGTAGCCCTTGTTCGATCGACTAAACAGTACACGCGAAAGGGCAGGCGACATAAATGACCCTTTGGAATGCGGGTTGCTGATACTCATCGCGTGCAGTAGTGAACGCGCTGGGGTTAATTCCGAAGGTATGGAGTAAAAGCATGGCGGCGGGATCGACAAGCTTGGTTCAGCAAGGGATAGCAGTGCCAGGCATGCGCCCAAATATCACACGCGCGGCGCGCAATCAGGCCGCTGTGCTTCTGCTCATCGTGGGACTGGGTTTCTTCCTCCGCGTTCGAGGGCTCGATCAAGTTGGTTTCAACGAAGATGAAATCAACAAGGTTCAAGCGGCCCGCGCCTATCTCCATGGCGATTTCACGCTCAACCGCGAACATCCCATGTTGATGAAGTCGATGATCGCGATCTCTCTTGGCGCTTCCGATCTCTGGAATCGTTACCACGGAGAATCATCGAGGATATCGGAAGAGGTGGCTGTACGGCTGCCGAACGTCATCTTCGGCAGTTTGACAGCTGTTGTCATCTTTCTGTTGGCGCAAGAATTGTTCGATACCCAGATCGCCTTGCTTGCCGCCTTCTTCTGGTCCGTCGGAACATTTGCCGTCATCGTCAATCGGCTTGCCAAAGAAGACACCCTGCTGGTTTTCTTCACTTGGCTGGCGCTTTACTTCTATTACCGAGCGAAAACTGCGAGCAAAGTCGATCCGCAACGTAGCTGGAGGTGGTACGCCGCCGTAGGTGCGAGTTTCGGCCTCATGCTGGCGTCGAAGTACTTCCCCCATTATTTGGCAATCGCAATTCTTTACTGGTATCTGCCTTGGGTTCGCAATGGATATCCCGCGCTCCGGCGGCGGGACTATTTCGCGCTTTTCGGAACCCTTGGTCTGGTATTCCTGCTGGCTGATCCCGTAATCCTCCTGCCGAGCACGCTGAAATACATGCTGTATTACGTGCACCAAGGCACTGTCACCCACCACGGCTACCTGATGATGGGGCACTTCTACTACAACGACCCGGCGCACTTCTTGCAGGGGATGCCAATATACTTCTATCCATTGTTGCTGGCCGTCAAAACTCCGATTGCGGTTCTCCTTGCACTCGCGTTCGGCCTGGTCGAAGTCTACCGCCGTCGGCGGGAGTCCTCGTATCTATTCGTTCTTTTCATGTTCTTGATGTGGCTGGTTCCTTTCTCTCTGGTTAGCTCGAAATGGCTGCGGTGGACTCTGTCGTGGATGCCGTCGGTGTGTATCATCGCCGCAATCGGCGCCGGGAAAATCCTGATGTATATCCGCAAGGCCAGCGCGACCAAGATGTGGCCTTTGCCGGCTCCGGCATCGGCGATGCTCATGTCCTTGTTGCTTGTGGCGCAACCGGTGATCGCAATGGCGAAGGCGGGCCCCTTTTATTCTCTTTACCTGAGCCCTTTGGGGTTGGGGCACACGGGATTCTATTTCCCGCACGATGAGTTGGCAGATGTCGGCTTGCGACCAGCCATTCGACGGATCTGCCAAGAAGCTCCGTACGGCGCAGCCATAGGTGGAGAGGCGCCACCAGTCTTCCATTATTACTTTGAAAAGTTTGGGCGCACTGATCTGCACTACGTTGATCTTTCGAGCCTGACGGCACAGACTTCGCCGCTGCCCGCTTACCTGGTGGTTGAAGACGGCAGAAAATATATCGAGAATATCGCCTTCATTCGCGGCATCGAATTCGCCTCAAAACCTACATGGGGCGTCTCGGTGGGACCGCTGTCGGCGGCGCGAGTCTATCGCGACACGCATCGGGCAAATTCACAGTTGCGGGTGGCTACGAATGGCAGGTCAGTCCCAAACATCGTTGCGGGCAATCTGCTGGGCAAAGCATCATCGGCAAACCTAGGGAGTGGCAGACAACCTGCAATAGATCAAGCGAGGATCGCAATGCCTGGTTTGACGGCCATTGACATCCGATTACGGGAGTAAAACCTATGGAGACAGAAAGCGCAGTCAAATTCTCAATCGTGGTCCCTCTGTACAACGAGGAAGGCAGTGTGGACCGCCTACATTGCAGGCTGACCCGTGTGATGCGAGAGTTCGGTCAGGCTTATGAGATCCTTTTCGTGGACGACGGAAGCTCGGACCAGACAGCCGAGATTATTGAAGACCTATCCGGCATCGATCCGAGTTTGAAGGTCATCACGTTGGGGCGCAACTTCGGTCAAACCGCCGCCCTCAAGGCTGGCTTCGACGCCGCTCGGGGAGACGTCATCATCTCCATGGATGGGGATCTGCAGCACGACCCCGCCGAGATCCCTCGCTTCATCGAGAAGCTTGATGAGGGGTTCGATATCGTGAGCGGTTGGCGTGAGAAGAGAAAGGACACCTGGCTGACGAGGCGCCTGCCCAGCCGCATTGCCAACTGGACCATGGCACAAATCTCCGGAGTCCCGCTGCACGATTTTGGTACTACATTTAAGGCTTACCGCAAGGAGACCATCCAGAGTATCCCACTGTACGGCGAGCTCCACCGCTTCATCCCCGCCCTCGCCGCCTGGTCCGGGGCTCGCATCGTGGAGATCCCGATCACGAATCCGCCGCGCCAGTATGGCAAATCGAACTACGGAATCTCACGGACTTTCCGGGTTTTTCTCGATCTCCTGAGCACGAAGTTCTTGTTGGACTACTCGACCAAGCCGCTGCATTTTTTTGGCGTGTTCGGAGTGCTGGCCACGGGGCTCGGCGGATTCAGTGGCATTTTGTTGCTGTTGCAGAAGCTCATCTTTCATCGACAGGTCTTCGCTTCAAACATTGCTCTGGCGATTGCAGCCGCCGTGATGTTCGTTGCAGGCGTCCAGATTCTCTGCCTGGGACTGGCGTCCGAGATGCTGTGTCGAACCTATTATGAATCTCAGCAGAAACCAATCTACGCCATCAGATCGCGGGAAGCGCGTCAGAGGACAAGAATCCAACCAGCGTTCGCTCAGCCGATGCCAACGCACTTTCAGGAACAACGGAGCGCGGTGGAGGTTCCGGCGGCTTCCTGATTCTGGTCTTCCCTAGCAGGCGGCTGAAAAAACTCGCTTCTGCGCCTGATTTGGGTGGCGCGGCGGGTTACCGCAGCAATTAACTGGCTTGTTTTAAATATCGGCTTTAGCCACTGAGAGAGTGCTTGCTCGGCTTACTGAGTTCTTCAGCAGCCTGCTAGAATTCCACGTGGGCGCGGAATGATGGGACCAGGACGGGGCCGCGGTCACGGTCGTAGCCGGGATCGTTGATGTGTTGCACACCAGGGGCGAGGTAAATTCCGCGCCAGACATGGACCGTGTAGTAGGTCTCCAGAATGTTTTCGCGACCGTAATTTAGTTTGCCATCGCCGAGTAGGAATCCGAGGCCTCCCTCCGCGAGATAGGTCTGGTGGTCCTTTTTGATTGCGTTGGAGATGAAGACGATGCCGGCGCGGTCTCGTTTGCGATGCCACCATGCACCGTCCGCTCCCAGACCCTCGGCGAAGGTCTGATCGACCTCGGTGTAGGCGAAGGATTCGGTCTTGCCGTTATCCCAGCCGAAGCGGGCGAAGGCGGTCAGGTTGCGGGTGAGGTTCTGCTCAAGATTCACGCCGAAGCCGTATTTGCGCGTGATGTGCCAGGGATGGTCCGTAATGTCGGGCGTGACATGCTTTTCCTCGGCCAGCGCGATCTGATCGCGATAGTTTCCCATGTTGGCGTAGTTGTTGTAGGCCAGGAGACGGACGACGCCGGATTTTTCCGGGATCAGGCCGTGGCGGAATTCATATTCAAAGTTTTCGGCGTGGACCTGCCAGGGTTTCCACACTAAATCAATTCCGTTGGCAATTTTCGGCATGAGTGCTTCGGCGAAGCGGAAACCCCAATTGCGATCTTCGTAATCGGCGGTAAGGCCGACGGTGTATCCGCGAGTGTCGGCGGCGTAATCCCAAGCACCGTTGTTATCGGTGGTCCAGTTGATGAACTGGAGATGAGTGTCGGAGCCGACGGAATTCACATCGAAGAAATCCGGCAGACTGAATTTACCGAAGCGGATCTCGAGGCGGCGGCGCGGAAGTTCGTCGAAGAGCGACAGGTAGCTGCGCTGGCTCTCGACTTTGTCTTTGCTGAGGGCAAAGACTTTGTGAATCATGCCGCGGCCGAGATAAGGCTTGTTGCTCAGGAGTGGATTGCGGACGATATCGAGATCGGTGTTGCCCGCGAGGCCGAAGCCTAAGCTCAGAGCGGCTCCCCCTGCCTCTTCGATGTCGACCAGGATTTCGGTGGAATTGTTGAGGCGCACGCCGGTATAGAGGGTCATCACGCGGGAGGTAGCCTTCTCGTAATTGGGGCTGAGACTGTGCGGGCCACTGTAGTCCGCGTGGAACGGGGGATGAGTCTGGAAGATGAAATTGGCCTGGCCGGAAAGCCAAAATCGCGTGCCCCTATCATGGGGCAGCATCGATTCGCTGCTGTCGTCGGGAGCGGGGTCGGGGACCGTGGCCGAGGCGTCCGAGGCGAGCGTTTGTGGATCGGGCTGCTGAGCAATCAGAGAAGACACAGGAGCAAGCGCCGCTGCCAGTGCAAGCAGCAACGAGAGCTGGAAGCGTGCGGGTTTGACCTGAAGTCTCATGCGTGATTGGGCCCCTTAGCTGGTCGCTGAACAACCACTCCTCTTCCAAAAGCTGATCGTGTCAAGAGTGGAGCATGCGGGTCGCCGATCATCAGCAGAGTCAGATGTTCAGTTATCTGTCGCGTGAGACGGAGATGCGGAAAGCTCGTTCGCTCCGGGCGGTCCAGTTCATGGTGGAGGAAGTGCTTGTCCAGGAGGAAGACGATGACACTATTCCGGTGAAAGCCCTCTGATCATGGAGAGCAAAAGCAAGCTCACAAACTACCCGCGGCGTCTGCATTCATCAACCTGTTACCGGTGCCATTCACCGTATAATCGTGGTGGTCGATGGTCAGGATTTTCTTTCCGTACAGTCTCACCTGCACGAACGTCTCATCCCTCCGCGGAACCCAGAATTCCTCGATCTTCTGATATTCCCTGACAAAGTCTGCTCGCTCGATCCAAAAGGAAAGCTTCTTCGCCGGATGGCCTTCGATGCGGACGATGGCAAAGTCTTGAACGTCAATCCATATGTTTCCCTCAAATAAATACTTGTCTAACCGCTTGGGGACAGCCTGTGCGACGAAGCAACGATAGGGGCCAACTTGTTGCTCACCGAGTAGATGCAAGCTATAGTTCGCCGGAGTGATAGAGCTATCGTGATGCTGTTTCCCACTGGCAGCTTCGATTTCGCTGGCGATCAGCGGGTTAAGCGCCAGGTGTCGAATCAACCCTGATCCCTTCTCGGAAGTGACGACGAAGGTCTTCTTATCCGGAGCATGGTATTCCATCCGCCCGGATTCCTCCGCGTGAACCTTTCCTTTTGGGTCGACGACTTGGTAAGTTCGAAGAGCGGTGTAGTCAAGCAGCGAGGCGCTTCGAAGTTCGTTATGCGAAGCCATTTCGGCGAATACATGTTCTTCCGTAACGCCGGATCTCAAGGGCTCCACTGGCGCAGCCAAGGTCGGATCTCCCTGTTCCTGAATTACCTGAGCGCTCGCTGCAACAGCCGTGGTCAACCCCGTCACCAGGAGCATGACGAAAATGCGTAATTTGTAACTTAATTTCATCAATTTCTCCTCGAAGCGGCGAGGGCCGCCAATTCTTAGTCTTCAAAGCTTCGTACATCACCTACGGCAACCGAATTGCCAAATCAGTTGCGCGGAGACCCATTTGATCTCAAACGTTTAAAGCCCTACGGAAGCTCAATAGCGTTAAATGAGCTAGACCAGTCAAAACGTTGACTATCGCCGGAGCGTTGACGTCAGAGCATTGACGCCGCTGCCGGTTGATTGAGAGTCGCCCCTCGATCAGCTGGTTTTGGATGCGCTGGAATGGTAATTCCCCGCGCAACTTTGGCGGCCTTCTTCGCGAAGTCGGAAGTAGCTTTGAGGTTCCCGCCGAAGAAGTGGACCTTGCCCTCTATATCCCGTTCGAGCAGGGTGTGCCCCTCCGTATCGCTGAACCGGCAGTGGACACGTATCGAGGTTGCCCCAGCAACCGTGGTGACTTGGCGAGTTCTCTCACTCCCTTGCTTGAATCCCTTGACGTTGGTGTGCAGCACAATCGTGTCCGGACGGCCCGCAGCATTGCGGTCGCCATCGCGATAAACGTTTTCGAATGTGCCCTTCCTGTGGAGTTGCTGAACCAGGTTCTCGTAAAGCGCCACCCGGAATTCGGCTGGCAGCTTAACTTCGTCGGATTGGATCATTTCTACCTCGACCCCGATCGGCTTCTCCTGAGCTTGCAAGGCAACTCCGGTGAGACATAGTGAGGTCATCAAACAGAAAAGGATAGTGGCTCGATCAAGATCCCTCATGGCTTTTGCTCCGTAGTTTCAGACACCTTCGATGTCCCTTGCTCGGAAGATTTTTGAGTTTCTACCGTGGTGTGCGCTCCCTGTGCGACGAGTTGCCGTTTAAGCAGTTCCGCATGACCCACTGACATGGTAAAGATCAAACCGTGAAGACCACCATCCGGGTCGCGATATTGAAGCGTCAGCGTGTCCAGCTTGGAGCGAAAAAGGCTTAGAAATCTGCCCGATCCGTAGGGTCCGAACATGGAAATAGTACCGGCTGTTCCTCGGATCACTCGCTGACTGTCGCTCCCGGTAGTGAGGTCGGTGATGGAAGGTGCCGGAATGTCTACAGTGTCCTTCGAATGAACGAAGTGCAAATTCCCCTTTTCAAGAGTTAAGCTGCCATTGCTGTTGTCTTTGACGCCAGTTGCTCCGATCACCAGAGTGGCTTTCACTGGCGCTTGGGATGGATCTTCTTCGATGGACGCGCCAGCGGGTTCAAGCAGAGAGCTGCTTTCAATCGTCACTTCTCGGCTCTCACCGAGCATGTCATTAAAGCGGACGGTCTTCTCTCCAACTTTGACCAGTAACTCTCTTCCTGCAGCGTATTGCGGCGTCCCCGCGCCAAGGGGCGGAGTGTACAGGACCACATAAAGAGTGCTGCCAACCCGGAGCGAAATGTCGTAGCTGGTGACAGAATCTTCGGGGGAGCCGTTCGTTCTGGCCACGACCTCCGTGATCGTGCCGAGCTG
>Ga0335070_10010364_pt1 | contig 10894 bp, 7 predicted proteins | sample Lox_Sample_13_FD_206722 | JGI IMG/M metagenome (GOLD analysis project Ga0335070, IMG submission 206722) | Soil microbial communities from Loxahatchee National Wildlife Refuge, Florida, United States - Lox_Sample_1.3 | ecosystem: Environmental > Terrestrial > Soil > Wetlands | place: USA: Florida... | reverse complement strand
ACAGCGCCGCCAGCTCGAAGCTGCGTCTCGACGTCGTCATCCGTAACGAGGTCAATGCCGGGCGTCTGCCGGGTCCGCGCATTCGTGCCTGCAGCCCCGAGATCACCGTGACCGGCGGGTTGGGCGACGAGCGCAAGCAGCATATGTACTACGAAAGCTTCGGCATGATCGCCGACGGCCCCGACGAGATCGCGCGCGCCGTGCGGCTCTGCTGCCGTGAGGGCGTCGACAACATCAAGGTCAATATTTCCGGCGACGATCTAGGTCCGAAGGCGCATGGCGGCGTGACCGTGATGCGCGAGAACGAAGTCGCCACGGCGGTCGCGGTTGCGCGCGATTTCGGCAAGAAGATCAATTGCCATGCCCGCGCCGCGGCCTCGGTCAAGCGCGCGGTGAAATGCGGCATCGACGTGATCTATCACTGCGAATCCGCCGACGAGGAAGCGCTCGACATGCTGGAGTCGGTCAAGGACAAAGTCTTCGTCGGCCCCGCCATCGGTATCATCTATGGCACGCTCTATGAGGGCGAGCCCTGGGGCTTCACTCGCGAGATGGCGATCCATATCGGCATGCAGCGGGTCATCGACGACAGCTTCAAGGTCTACAGCGAGCTGCGCAAGCGCGGCGTACGGGTGCTCATCGGTGGCGACTACGGTTTTGCCCAGTCGCCGCAAGGCACCAACGCGCGCGACTTGAAGCATTTCGTCGATCTCTTGGGATACACGCCGAGCGAGGCGCTGCAATGCGGCACCCGCATCGGCGGCCAGGTCATGGGCATGGGCCATGAGCTGGGGCAGGTGAAGGAGGGCTTTATCGCCGATCTGCTGCTGGTCAACGGCGATCCGCTCAAGGATCTGGCCATGATGGTGCCGGAGGAGAACTTCCTCGTGATCATGAAGGACGGGGCGCTCTACAAGAACATCGCCCAGGCCAAGGCGCGGGGGCAGGCGGCCTAGGATCATCCCTCGCGGCGCGTCGACCTCCGATGGACGGGCCGGTGGCCCGTCGACGGCCCGTCGGGCATCTTTCGCAACGCGGGCGAGCGCGGAGGCCGGCCGGCCAACCCAACGCCTCAGCCCGGCGGGTTCACCCGTTCGCGACGCCGCACCAGTCGGCGATGAAGAGCGCGATCGACTGCGTCACGCGGCGGATCGAATCGATGCTCACCCGCTCGTCGAAGCCGTGGATATCCTCCGACTCCGGCCCATAGACCATCGCCGGCGTATCGGCATAGAGCCCGAAGAAACGCGCGTCGGTGGTGCCGGTGAAGGACATGCGATCGAGCTTCTGGCCGAACACGGTTTCATGGCAGCGCTCCAGCAGGGTTTGCGGCTCCCGGCCTCCCTCCAGCACGTAACCTTCGGCCTGGAAACCGTGATAGACGATCTTGGGCGGATTGTTCGCCAGGAAGGAGTCGCCGCGCGCGGCTCTGGCGACCGTCTCCTCGATCTCGCGCCGGCATTGCGCCAGATCCATGCCGGGAAAGAGTCCGACCCGCATGTCGAACACGCACCAGGCCGGCACGCTCGAGGTCCAATCGCCGCCTTGGATCTTGCTGACCACGAAGTTGATCGGGTGCTTGTGCTCGGCGAAGGCCGGATGGCCCCGCTTGTTCCAGTCCTCCTCCAGCTCGTGCAGACCACGGATGATGGGGAAGCAGGCCTCGATCGCGTTGGCGCCGCTGCCGGCGCGGGACACGTGCACGGGACGCCCTTGCACATGGACCTGGAACCACATCACGCCGACCTGGGCCGCGCCCAACTTGCACTGGCTGGGCTCCGGGATGATCGCGGCATCGGCCTTGTAGCCTCGTTGCAGGCAGGCGAGGGCGCCATTGCCGGTGCATTCCTCTTCCACCACCGACTGCAGATAGACGTCGCCCTGGGGCTCCAAGCCGGCACGGCGTACCGCGTCGAATGCGAACAGGCCGGCGACCAAGCCTGCCTTCATGTCGCCGCCGCCCCGGCCATAGAGCCAGCCATCGGCGATGCGCGGCTCGAAAGGCGGGCTCGTCCACATGTTGGCCGGACCGGTCGGTACCACGTCGATATGGCCATTGAGGATGAGCGAGCGCCCGCGGGCTCCTTGCGTCCGCCAGGCGCCGACGACATTCCAGGCATTTTCGTAGGAGACCATGACCGGCGAAAACCCGGGCAAGTTGCGGATCGCGTCCACATCGATCAGCCACCGGTCCACGCCAAGCCCCCGATCCCGGAAGGCCCGCGCCATCATGTCCTGGGCGGCCGCCTCCTGGCCACGCAGGGAGGGCTGCCGGGTCAGATCCGCGGTAAAGCGGATTTGATCTTCGAACCCAGCTTCGACTGCCTTGAGGATGCGGCGCGCAATATCGGGATCGGTCATGGAAAACCTCGGATCGGGGGCTGGAGACGCTGCCATGCGATCGGCAAGGGCGGCCGACGGCCCCGCCATCATGCCGCTTCGGCAGCCGTGGTCAATCCAGCCTGCCTGTTGTATCTCTCTTGCCATCATGAACCAGCGATTGACGGTCGCCCTCGCCCAGCTGAACCCGACCATGGGCGATGTCGATGGCAACACGGAAAAGCTCCTGGAGGCGCGTCGCGAGGCGGCCGCCGCCGGCGCGCAACTGATGGTCGCCAGCGAATTGATCGTGTCCGGCTATCCGCCGGAGGATCTGGTGCTGAAGCCCGCCTTTCAGAGGCGCTGTCGCGAGGGGGTGGAGAAGCTGGCGGCGGCGACCGTCGACGGCGGTCCGGCCATGCTGGTCGGCAGCCCCTGGGTCGAAGACGGCAAACTCCATAATGCGGCCTTGTTGCTCGATGCCGGCCGTGTGGCGGATCGGGTCTTCAAGCTCGATCTGCCGAACTATGGCGTGTTCGACGAAAAGCGCGTCTTCACCGCCGGCGGAGATCAGCATCCCCTCGAATTTCGCGGGGCCAGGCTCGGGGTCATGGTCTGCGAGGATATGTGGACGCCCGGTCCTGCGGCGGCGCTGGCCGAGCAGGGCGCCGAGCTGCTGCTCGTGATCAATGGCAGCCCCTATGAGCATGACAAGCTCGACACGCGCGTCCAGCTTGCGGCCACGCGCGCCCGGGCCTCGAATCTTCCGCTCGCTTATGTGAACCAGCTGGGCGGGCAGGACGAGTTGGTGTTCGACGGCGCCTCCTTCGCGGTCGATGCCGATGGAAGCGTAAAGATGCAGCTCGCCGCCTGGGAGCGCCGCGTCTCGATCGCAGAATGGGAGCGGGACAGCGCGGGCCGCTTCCGTAGTGTGGCCGGGAGGGTCGAGCCGACGCTCGAGATCGTCCCTGGCGTCTATCGGGCGATGATGCTGGGGCTCGCCGACTACGTGAACAAGAACTGGTTCCCAGGCGTGATTCTGGGTCTCTCCGGCGGCGTCGATTCCGCGATCACGGCGGCGGTTGCGGTGGACGCTTTGGGCCCGGAGCGGGTCCATGCGGTGATGATGCCGTCGCCCTATACCAGCCGCGACAGCCTGGAGGACGCCGCCGAATGCGCACGGCTTCTGGGCATCGAGCTGTCGACGGTCTCGATCGAGCCGGCGATGAGGGCGTTCAGCGAAATGCTGGCGCCGAGTTTCGGCAATCGCGCGCCTGACACGACCGAGGAGAACATCCAGAGCCGATCCCGCGGAATGACGCTGATGGCGCTTTCCAACAAGCTCGGCTACATGGTGCTCTCGACCGGCAACAAATCGGAGATGTCCGTCGGCTATGCCACGCTCTATGGCGATATGTGCGGCGGGTACTCGGTTCTGAAGGATGTCTACAAGACGATGGTCTATCGGCTCTCGAACTGGCGAAACCGCGAACGGCCCGAAGGCGCAAAAGGACCCGGCGGCCGGGTCATGCCCGAGCGCGTCCTCACCAAGGCGCCGACTGCGGAGCTCAAGCCCAACCAGAAGGACCAGGATTCGCTGCCGCCCTACGAGGTGCTCGACGGGATCCTGGAAGGCCTGGTCGAGGGCGAGCTGACGGTCGAGGAGATCGTGGCGCGCGGCTACGACCGCGCCACGGTGGTCCGCGTCTGGCGGATGCTGGATGTCGCCGAGTACAAGCGCCGCCAGGCGCCCCCGGGCGTCAAGATCACCAGCCGGGCCTTTGGCCGCGACCGGCGCTATCCGATCACCAACGCCTTCAGGCCGGACCGCTGAGCCGATGACCGTTCGCGTCCGCTTCGCGCCAAGCCCGACGGGCCATCTCCATGTCGGCAATATCTTCGTGGCTCTGCATAACTGGCTATTCGCGCGCAAGGAGGCGGGCGAGTTTCTGCTGCGTTTCGACGACACCGACCTGCAGCGTTCGACGGCCGAGTTCGCCGACGAGATCCGTAAGGACCTGATCTGGACCGGCATCGTCTGGGATCGCGAGGTGTCACAGTCCACGCGCATCCCCGTCTATGACGAGGCGGTCGAGCGGCTCAAGCGATCGGAACGGCTCTATCCCTGCTACGAGACGGCCGAGGAGCTGGCGCTCAAGCGCCAAGCCCAGCTCCAGTCCGGCCGGGCGCCGGTCTATGACCGCGCCGCGCTGGCGCTGACGGCTCAGGATCGTGCCAGGCTCGAGGCCGAGGGACGCTTGCCGCATTGGCGCTTCCGCCTCGATCTGAAGGAGGTGCGCTGGATCGACATGGTGCGCGGGCCGCAGCATATCGACGAGGCCAGCCAGAGCGATCCGGTCCTGATTCGCGAGGACGGCACCTATCTCTACACGCTGCCTTCGGTGGTGGACGATATCGACCTCGGCATCACCCACGTCATCCGTGGCGCCGACCATGTGACCAACACCGGCGCGCAGATCCAGATCTTCGAGGCGCTGGGCGGCGCGGTGCCGCGCTTCGGCCATCTGCCGCTACTGAAAGGAAAGGGCGGAGAGGAGCTCTCCAAGCGCATCGGCAGCCTCTCGATCGGCGAGCTGCGCGCGGCCGGCATCGAGCCCCTGGCGCTGGCGAGCTATCTGGCGCGGCTGGGAACGGGCGATCCGATGCGCCCGGTTCACGCACTGGCCGAGCTCGCGCCGGAGCACAATCTGGGCAAGCTGGGCGCCGCTTCACCTCACTTCGATCGCGACGAGCTGGGGCAGATCAATGCCCGGCTGCTGCACGAGACCGACTTCAACGAGATCGCGTCACGCATCGCCGCCAGCGGCGCCGACGAGCGCCTCTGGAACGCCGTGCGCGGCAATCTCGAGAAGCTGGCCGACGTCGACCAGTGGGCCAAGATCTGCCATAGCGAGATCCTGACCCGGGCCGACGATGTCGATCTGGTGCGGATCGCGGCCGCCGAGCTGCCGCCGGAGCCCTGGAACGACGAGACCTGGAAGAACTGGACCGGGGCGATCACCTCGGCCACCGGCAAGAAGGGCAAGGCTCTGTTCCAGCCGCTGCGCCAGGCCCTGACCGGGCTCGACCATGGACCGGAGATGCGGCTTTTGCTACCTCTCATTGGCCGGGCTCGGGCTGCCGCCCGCCTGTTGCGCGGCAAGGGCTGACCGCCGGAAATTCTTGAGAGCCGCTGCCGAGACATGCCGATCCATCTGCACAACACGCTGACGCGCCGCAAAGAGCCGTTCGTGCCGCTCGATCCGAAGCGGGTGCGCATCTATGTCTGCGGGCCGACGGTCTATGACTTCGCCCATATCGGCAATGCGCGCCCGGTGGTCGTGTTCGATACGCTGTTCCGTCTGCTGCGCCATGTTTATGGCGCGGAGCATGTCACCTACGTGCGCAATATCACCGATATCGACGACAAGATCATCGCGGCTGCCAACGAGCGCGGCGAGACGATCCGCGCGGTGACGGAGCGCACCGCCCAGGCCTATCAGGACGACATGAGTGCCCTGGGCGCGCTGGCGCCCACGCATCAGCCACGCGCGACCGAGCATGTGACGGGCATGGTGGCGATGATCGAGCGGCTGATCGCCCTTGGTCATGCCTATCCAGCCGAAGGCCATGTGCTCTTCAACGTCCCCTCGATGCCCGACTATGGCCGGCTTTCGGGCCGCACGCTCGACGAGATGATCGCGGGTGCCAGGGTCGAGGTGGCGCCTTACAAGAAGCACCCCGCCGACTTCGTGCTGTGGAAGCCAAGCAGCGCCGATCAGCCCGGCTGGGACAGCCCCTGGGGGCGCGGCCGGCCCGGCTGGCATATCGAGTGCTCGGTCATGTCCGCCGAGCTGTTGGGGCCGATCTTCGACATCCATGGCGGCGGGCTAGACCTCATCTTCCCGCATCACGAGAACGAGATCGCGCAGAGCCGCTGCGCCCACGGTACGCCGCTGCTGGCGCGTTACTGGATGCATAACGGCTTCGTCCAGGTTAGCGGCGAGAAGATGTCGAAATCGCTCGGCAACTTCTTCACGGTGCGCGAGCTGCTGGAAGAGGGCCATCGCGGCGAAGCCATTCGTCTGGCCCTGCTCTCGGCCCACTATCGCCAGCCGATCGACATTACGCGAGAGGGCCTGGTAGAGGCCAAATCCACGCTCGACAGGTTCTATACGGCGCTGGCGCGCGCGGGCGGCGCGGCCATGCCGGCCCAGGATGCGGTCGACGAGGCGCCGCTCGACGTCATGGCGGCGCTCGAGGACGATCTCAACACGCCCTTGGCCCTGAGCCATCTGCACGAGCTGGTGCATCGGCTGAACAAGGCGTCGGGCGACGAGGAGCGCGAGCGCGCGGTGCAGGCCCTGAGCCGGTCGGGCGCTCTGCTCGGATTGCTGCAGCAGGAGCCGGAGCAGTGGCTTCGTGGCGCCGTGGACGACAGCGCCGAGATCGAGGCGGCGATTGCGGCGCGCGCGGCGGCCCGCAAATCGCGCGACTTTGCCGAAGCGGATCGCATTCGGAAGGAGCTGGCAGCCCGCGGCATTCTGCTCGATGATGGCCCCCAGGGAACCACCTGGCGCCGAGCGGGCTGAAGCCCGACATCGACCACACTTGAAGGCATCTTGCCGCTCAATCCGGCGCGAACAGGCCCCGCTGGCGCTCGATCGTGCTGAAATCCTCGATGCCGATACTGTGCGTGACGCTGCGACCGTCCACCGTCAGCGGGAAGATCGCCCACTCATGTTCCTTGATCTTGCCATCGGTCCAGAGCAGCGAATCGCGCCCGAAGACCGGCTGACCGGTCTCGATCATCTCGGCGATCGCGGCGAGCCAGACCTCGACATAGCGCGGATCCCACAGCATCTCATGCAGCCATTTGCCAGTAAAATCCTCGCCGACATGGCGGACCTGCTCCGTCCCCACCAGGCGATAGCGAACCCGCAGCGGATCGAGATGATATTCGGCCAGGATGAGATAGGGCAGCAGCAGGATGACGCGCGCCGGGTCGAAGTCCTTCTTGAAGGGATAGGGCTTGTCGCCGCGGATCTCGTTCCAATAGTCCGCGAGCTGGCGGATCATGGTGGATGTCACCTCGGCAAAGGGCAATCGCACCATCCGCGCCGTCGCCGTGGCGAGCCGCGCACCGGCCTTGCGTCCGTCTGGAACTCGCTCGTCAGCCATGCAACGAGGCCTTTGACCTCCTCGGAACCCCACCGCTTCCCTGCTGCCCGCCTCGATGTCCCGGCATGAACTGCCGATGTCCGGCCGCTGGCGGGCCGGAAAGCCTTGGTGAATTGATTAACACTCGCAGGGCCGGGTTAACGCTCGCTTAGCGCCAATCGGGCCGCCAAGCCGGCGAACAGGCTGGCCGTGATCCAGCGCAATGCCGTCACCGCGCGCCGAGAATTCAGGATTCGCTCCCTCGCCGCGCTGGCCGAGACGGCCACCGCCAGGAGCACCGAGGTGCCGCCGGCATTGAACAGGAATCCCAGGAATAAAATCTGGCTCGCGACCGAGCCGCGCGACGGATCCACGAACTGCGGCAGAAAGGCAAGGACGAACAGCGCCACCTTCGGGTTGAAGAGGTTCGTCAGCAGGCCGTCGATGAAGGCCCGATGGGCCCTTCGGGGCGGCAGGGAGGCCGCCTGCAGCGGTCCGGAACGATCGATCGCGGCCCGCAGGGCGAGATAGAGAAGGTAGAGCGCGCCCGCATATTTGACGATCAGGAAGGCCATCTCTGACTGTTGGAGAAGCGCCGACACGCCGAAGGCGGCCAACAGGGAATGGATCAGGCTGCCTCCGGCGACCCCGAAAGCGGCCCAGATCCCGGCGCCGCGGCCGCGGCCAAGGCTCTGGGCCAGGACCATCGTCATGTCGGCGCCGGGCGTCAGGTTGAGGGCCAGGGCGGCCGCCAGGAAGGGCAGGAGCGTGGCGAGGTCGGGCAGAAAGCTCGGCATGGGACCGCCATTCGGGAGTGTAAGCCGTTGCGGGGTCGCTGCCGCTGCCCGCCGGCAAGGAGTCGGGCAGAATACCGGCTCCTCCGGGCTCTGTCAGGGCATGGGCGCCATCCAGCCGGCCGCTGGTTGACGGCGCTGGGTTCAGCAGGCAGAAAGGCGGAACGCGGCCGCCGATCGGCCGCCAATTCCCTGCTTTTTCGGATCTTTTCGCCGATGGACGACAGGCGCGTTTATCTCTTTGACAGCACACTGCGGGACGGGGCGCAGACCCAGGGCGTCGATTTCAACGTCCTCGACAAGCAGGCCATCGCCCAGGCGCTGGACAAGATCGGGATCGACTATGTCGAAGGCGGCTGGCCGGGCGCCAACCCGACCGACGACGCCTTTTTCGCCCAGCCCCCGGGGCTCAAGACCGCCAGGCTCGTGGCCTTCGGCATGACCCGCCGGCCGGGCCGCAGCGCCGCCAATGATCCGGGCCTGGCGGCCCTGATCGGCACCAAGGCCAGGTCGGTCTGCATGGTCGGCAAGAGCTGGGACTTCCATGTCGACCTGGCCCTCGGCATCCCGCGCTCCGAGAATATCGACATGATCGCCGAGAGCGTGACGCACGCGAAGACGCGCGTCGAGGAGGTCATGTTCGACGCCGAGCATTTCTTCGACGGCTACAAAGCCAATCCCGTCTATGCGCTCGACTGCGCCAAGGCTGCCTTCGAAGCCGGCGCGCGCTGGATCGTGCTTTGCGACACCAATGGCGGCACGCTGCCGCACGAGATCGAACGCATCGTCGGCGAGGTGACCCGGACCATCCCCGGCTCCAAGCTCGGCATCCATTGCCACAACGACACGGAAAACGCCGTCGCCAACAGCCTGGCTGCGATACGCGCCGGCGTGCGCCAGATCCAGGGAACGCTCAACGGCCTGGGCGAGCGCTGCGGCAATGCCAACCTCGTTTCCCTGATTCCGAGCCTGCTGCTCAAGACCGACTTCGAGATCGGCATCGACCGCGAGGCCCTGAGGGGCCTGACCCATCTGTCGCGGCTGCTGGACGAACGGCTCAATCGCGCGCCTTCGCGCAATGCTGCTTATGTCGGCGAGTCCGCCTTCGCGCACAAGGGCGGCCTGCATGTCTCGGCGGTCGAGAAGGATCCCCGCACTTACGAGCATATCGAGCCGTCGCTGGTCGGCAATCGCCGCCATATCGTCGTGTCGGACCAGTCGGGCCGCGCCAACATCCTGGCGCGGTTCCGCGACATCGGGCTCTCCATCGAGGCGGACGATCCCAAGGTTGCCGCCCTGGTCGAGCTGGTGAAGGTCCGCGAGTATGACGGCTATGCCTATGACGGCGCCGAAGCGAGCTTCGAGCTTCTGGCCCGGCGCGAGCTCGGCGGTATCCCGGAGTATTTCCGCGTCGCGCGCTTCCGCGTGATGGACGACCGTCGCTGGAACGCGCGCGGCGAGCTGGTGACGGAGTCCGAGGCCACGATCACGCTCGAGGTCGGCGAGGAACGGCTGATGACCGTCGCCACCGGCAACGGCCCGGTCAACGCGCTCGACAGCGCGTTGCGCAAGGCCCTGTTGACATTCTATCCCGAGCTCGAGGATATGCGGCTGGTCGACTACAAGGTGCGCATCCTCACCCCCAGCGCCGGCACGGGCGCCGTCACGCGCGTCATGATCGAGAGCGCCGACGCGACCGGCGAGCGCTGGTCGACGGTCGGCGTCTCGCCCAACATCATCGACGCCTCCTTCAACGCCCTTCACGACGGCATCAGCTGGAAGCTGTTCCGTGCCGGCGCGCCGGTGCGTAGCGGCGCGCCGAAGGGCACGGCAAGGAAATCCTGATGGCCACCGCCGGTCGCCGGGCGCAAAAATCGCTCGACGCGCCCGCGGTTCTCCTGATCGAGCCGCAGCTGCCCGAGAATATCGGCGCCACCGCGCGCGCCATGATGAATTGCGGCCTCACCAACCTGCGTCTCGTGCGCCCGCGCGAGGCCTGGCCCAACGAACGGGCGCGCGAGGTCTCGTCGGGGGCCCACGAGGCGATCGATAAGGCGCAGGTCTATCCCTCGGCGCGCGCGGCCATGGCGGATCTCACTCGCGTCTACGCGACTTCGGCGCGCCATCGGCAGATGATCAAGACGGTGATGACGCCGCGCGAGGCGGCGCTCGAGATGCGGGCCGTCATCGCCAAAGGCGAGCGCGTCGGCGTCATGTTCGGCCCGGAGCGGGCCGGCCTCGAGAATGACGAGCTGTCACTGGCCGACGTGGTGATCCGGGTCCCGCTCAATCCCGACTTCACCTCGCTCAACCTGGCCCAGGCGGTCTTGCTGATCGGCTATGAATGGTATCAGGCGGGCGACGCGACGCCGCCGCGCGAGCTGGTGGTCAATGGCACGAGGCCCGCGGCGAAAGAGGAGTTGCTCAACTTCTTCGACCATCTCGAGCGCGAGCTCGATGCCTCGGGCTTCCTGCGCAATGCCGAGAAGCGGCCCGGCATGGTGCGCAATATCCGCAACCTGTTTCAGCGCGCCGGCCTCACCCGTCAGGAGATCCGCACCCTCCATGGCATCGTCAAGGAGCTCTCCTCCAAGCGCGAACACCGGCCACGGCGCCGGAAA
>Ga0335070_10010361_pt1 | contig 10895 bp, 10 predicted proteins | sample Lox_Sample_13_FD_206722 | JGI IMG/M metagenome (GOLD analysis project Ga0335070, IMG submission 206722) | Soil microbial communities from Loxahatchee National Wildlife Refuge, Florida, United States - Lox_Sample_1.3 | ecosystem: Environmental > Terrestrial > Soil > Wetlands | place: USA... | reverse complement strand
TGCCAAGAGCGCCGCGGCAGCGAGCGCATCCCCGCTGCACCCCAGGATGTGCGCGCGGACGTGCGCGAGGCGGCGGTCCCCGGACTTCGGGGTCTCGGGGGCGCTGCCACGCTCTCCGGAGGCGAGGAACGCCATGGCACCGGGGAACGATGAGGCGAGCCCGCGGCGCTCGAGGACGGAAATCGCGTCCGCGAAGGTCGTCGGGTCGGCCACAGTGGGGCCGGAGCCGACGGAGGACGGATCGTCGCCCGGCACGTCAGAGAGCAGCAGGGTGAGGATCGACGCGCGGCAGACGAGAGCGAGCCGACCGCCGGCCGCGGCCAGCACGTGCTTGCGCACGGTGTTGAGCTGGTGGATGGGGGTGCCGGCAGCGAGCAGCGCCGAGGTCAGAGTGCCGACCTCCGCCTGATCCATTCCTGGCAGCGCCTCGGCGAGCAGCGCGGAGCTCCCCCCGGACAGCAGCAGCACGACACCGTCGTCGGGTCCGTACGATGCGAGCGAATTCACGAGCTCACGGGTCGCAGCGACGCCCCGCGCATCGGGCACCGGGTGGCGCGCCCACCTCACGAACGGTGCCACCGTTGGCGGCACCTCAACCCCGTCGGGCACGAGGACGAACGCCGAGTCGGGAGGCCGCTGACTGCGGCGGAGGAAAGAGGCGGCGAGCCCAGGCGCCGCTTTTCCGATCGCGGCGAGGTGCAACCTGCCAGTTGGGCAGAACCTCGAGCCGCCGAACTCGACACCGTCCGGCAGGAACGAGATCCTGCGGATCAGGGCATCCGGCGCAACCGCTGCGACCGCGGCGGCGAACATCGAGCGAGCGAGGTCGGCAAGCGGCGTCACTCGCCTTTGGAGGGCGCCAGTTTCAGGAAGGTGCGCATCTGTCCCTCCAGCGCCTTTCGCGCTTCCGGGTCGATCAGGTTGAGTCGGTACTCGTTGATCAACATGACCTGGGCGCTCAACCACTCGCGCCAGCAGGCCATGCACACCTGCTTCTGGACCTCGGTGCCCAGCGCCGTCGGCATCGGTGGTTGGGCCATGGCTTCACTCGCCTGGCCACATCGGGAGCAGGTGATGCGCATCGGTCCTCCGTCGCTCCTCGGCGCGCGTAGAATAGCGCGTCGGGCGGATGTGGGAGGCAACCCGAGGTGGGAAGCCACGATTCCCCGCAGGCGGTGCTGTTGGACGTGGGTGGCACGCTGATCGAGGCTCGCCCCGCGGTGCCAGACGTGTACGCCCGGACGCTCTCACGCTGGGGCCGTCCCGTCGAAGCGTGGCAGGTGGCGCCGGTCTTTCAGGAGGTCTGGACCGAGCTGACGCAGCTTCACCCTCTCGGCCTCGACCGCTACCACCACCTCAAGGGCGGTGAGTGGGAGTGGTGGGGTGAGTTCCTCCGCCGCGTGCTGGCCCGACTCGGGCACCCGGCGCCCTGGGAGCCGGTGCTCAAGGAACTCTTTACCGCGTTTGCGGAGCCCTCCCTGTGGCGCGTTTTCCCCGAGGTGCAGGGGGTGCTCGGGAAGCTGCGGTCGAGCGGCCTGCGCCTGGCGGTGGTCTCGAACTGGGACTCCCGGTTGCCGCGCCTGCTCGAGGGGCTCGGGCTGTCGGGCTTCTTCAACGAGGTACTCGTCTCTTCCGTCGAGGGGGTGGAGAAGCCGGGAGCCGAGATCTTCCGACGCGCTGCCTCCCGCCTCGGGGTCGCCGTCGAAGCCTGCCTCCACGCCGGCGACTCGCCGCTCGACGACTACCGCGGCGCGGAGAGCGCAGGGATGCGCGCGGTGCTGGTCGACCGTGCGGGGATCTTCAACAACGGGTACCTCAAGGTCGCGGACCTGCGGGAGCTCTATGACCTGGTCACGTGATGGTGTGCCGCTGTACGCGGTCGTGATGGCGGGCGGCACCGGGACGCGGTTCTGGCCGCTCTCCCGGCGTTCCCGTCCCAAGCAGCTGCTGCCGTTCGCAGAGGGCCGTTCGTTGCTCGCGGCGACGGTAGACCGGCTCGCTCCGCTGGTGACGCCGGAGCGCACGCTGGTGGTGACGTCCGAGGACGTGGTCGAGGCGGTGCGGGCGGAGCTTCCGCGGCTCCCGGCGGGCAACATCCTGGCCGAGCCCAGCGGGCGCAACACGGCCGCATGCGTCGGGTGGGTGGCGTGGCGCATGGCGCGCTCCAAGCCGGATGCGGTGATGGTCGTGCTGCCTGCCGACCACGTGATCCCGGACGGCCCGGCGCTGCGCTCGGCGCTCGCCGGTGCAGCCGCCACGGCAGCGGCGCGAGGGGGGCTGGTCACGCTGGCCTTGCGCCCGACCCGCGCGGAGACCGGTTTCGGCTATCTGGAGTTGGGGGAGGTTGTGGGCGCGGCGGCTGGCCGGCCCGTGCACGTGGTGAAGCGCTTTGTCGAGAAGCCGACCCGGGAGCTCGCCGAGGAGTTCGTCGGGGCGGGGAACTACGCCTGGAACTCCGGAATGTTCGCGTGGACCGTGGAGGCGATTCAGGGTGCGATTCGCGAGTTCCTGCCCGAACTGGCGGGCGGCCTCGACGAGCTGATGGCGGCCGCCGACACGCTGGGAGAGAAGGAGGCGCTCCGAAGGCACTACCCCACGCTGCCCAAGATCTCCGTGGACTTCGGGGTGATGGAAAAGGCCACCTCCGTGTGGGCAGTGGGCGTGGATTTTGCGTGGTCCGACGTGGGCTCCTGGGCGGGGCTGTCGGAGGTGCTCCAATCGGGGACCCACGGCGTCACACTGGGAGACGTGGTCACGCTCGACTGCGCGGGGTCGGTGCTGGTCTCGGACGGTCCATTGGTGGCGGTCGTGGGCGTGCGGGACCTGGTCGTCGTGGCGACTCGAGACGCGGTTCTCGTGGTCCCGAAGGATCAGGCACAGCGCGTGAAGGAGTTGGTCGAGAAGCTACACGAGGCCGGCCGCGACGACCTGCTCTAGCAATGATCCAGGGTCCAGTAGAAGTCCTCTCCGGTCGCAAGCTCGATGGGGCGGCGGACGATCAGCCTTCCCTGCGCGTCCACGGCCTCGAGCACGTGGCGCCCGGGGCCGATGTCGTCGAGCGTGCGATCAGAACCCGGACGAACGGCAAAGGCCTCCTGGCCGTCCACGAAGATGGAGAGACTGCACGAGCTCTGATTGAGAACGATCAGGTTGCACTCGGCGTCGAGCACGTCGTCCTTGCAGGCGGCCAAAGCAAGGACGGCGGCCAGGGCCAGCAGGCTCAGGCAGAGCCGACGCAGGTACATCGCCGGCATGGTAGAGCCCGAGGTTGACGGCGGCAAGCGATCTCTCTACGCTCAGGCCAGGCCGCGACTTGCGGGTCCGGCGCCGGTGCAGGCGGCACAGGGAGGCTCGATGAAGGGGCTCGCCGCAGCCCTGACGGTTCTCGTCATCGCGAGCGGCTGCAACCCGGCCGTGCGCATCGGCGTCGTCCTCCCAGAGACCGGCGAGGCCGCGGTGTACGGTGCCTCCGTCAAGAGCGGCGTGAAGCTCGCATTCGATGTGGCCGAAGGCGCGCGGTGGGTTCCCCAGGGGTTTGAGGTTTTCTACCGCGACTCCGGCTCGGATCCCACGCGCGCCGCGAGCGCAGCCGAGGCCCTGTACAGCGACGGGGCACTGCTGGTGATCGGTGGCGTGACCTCCGCGGAGGCGAAGGCGATGATCCCGGTCGCGGACCGTGCGGGCGGTGTGCTCCTGTCCCCGTCGGCCTCGGCGCCCGAACTCGCTGGGCGCTCCAAGTACTTCTTTCGTGTCTATCCGTCGGACGAGCTCGAGGGGGTCAAGGCCGCCGACTTTCTCGTCGCCGCGAAGGAAGTGCAGAGCGTCCTGATCCTGCAGGAGGACAACGATTACACACGGGGTCTGCTACCCGTCTTCGTGGGTGAGTTCGGAAGCCACGGCGGTCGGGTGGTCGGGACGGTTCGGGTCGGGGAGACGGGTTGGCAAGCGCAGGTCCGTGAGGTGCTGGCTGGACACGCCCCGGACGGCGTGTACATCTGTGGGTACGGCGAGGCGATCCTGGGAGCGTTGCGGGTCTTGCGCAGCCTTGGCTTCAAAGGCGTGATCTGCACGACCTCGGCCTTCAACGCGTCGCTCGTGCTTCAACGCGCCGGCTCACTGGCCGATGGTGTCTTCTTCCCACTCGCGAGCCTCGACGTGACCTCGCAGTTGGAGCCGGTGCGGAGCTTCGTGGCAGGCTACCGCAAGATCTACAACCTGCTGCCAGACATCTACGCCGCCCACGGGTACGACGCGGCCTTGGCCGCGCTGTATGCGCTCCGAGGTTTGAGCCAGCGCACGGGGACGGCCGTGCAGCAGCGGATGTTCACGCTGGCGGGCAAGGACGGGGTCATGGGCCCTCTGGCGTTCGACGATTACGGGAACATCAAGCACTCGCTCCGCAACCACTGGATCCACGGCGGCAGGGTGGAGGACTACGACTCGTACCTCAAGCGCGAGCGTTTGGCGGGGGGCGGCGCCTGATGAACGGGGACCAGGTCGGCCCGGTGGGGCTTCTCGTCTCACTCTATCGCCAGCGCGCCCTGTTGGCGGTGCTGGTCGCCCGCGACCTCAAGGCGCGCTATCGCGGAACCTTCCTCGGCTACCTTTGGTCTTTGCTCAACCCCCTGCTCCTGCTCGCCGTCTACACCGCGGTCTTCACCTTCGTGATTCCCGCTCGGGTGCCGAACAGTACCGTGCCATACCCCCTGTTCCTCTTCGCGGGTCTCCTGCCGTGGCTCTTCGGTTCGGGAGCGCTCCTCGACGCCGCGGTGGTGCTCCCCGACAACGGACCGCTGCTGAAGAAGATCGTGTGCGCCCCCGAGGTCTTCCCTGCCGTGACGGTGCTGTCCCACCTCGTCCACCACCTCCTGGCGCTGCCGGTGCTCCTGGCCGCCACCGCCGTGGTGGCTTTCCTGGGCCGAGCTGTTTTTCCGTGGACCGTGGTCTTTCTCCCGATCGCCCTGCTGCTGTGGGTGGTGGCAGTTGCCGGGATCAGCCTGGGGGTCGCGGCCCTCGCGGTGCACTTCCGTGACGTCAAGGATCTCCTTCACAACCTGCTCAACCTCTTCTTTTTCGCGACGCCGATCATCTACCCGCTGGAGATGGTCCCGATTGGTGTCCTGCGCAGAGTGATTCAGGCGAACCCCGTGACGCCGCTGATCGAGGTGTACAGGGACGTGGTGCTGCTGGGACGGATCCCGTCGCCGCTGACGTGGGCTTGGGCGGTCGGCGTCGCGGTCGTGTGCTGGGTGGTGGGTGCGTGGATATTCTCGCGCCTGCGCGAGACCATCGCGGAGACCGTATGACCGCGGTCCGGCTCACCGGGGTCTCGAAGCGCTATCCGATGCTCTCCCGGCGAGGGCGCCTGCACTCGCTGAAGGGAGCGCTCCTGCGGGGCGAGTTCTGGCGCCTGCAGCAGGAGAGTGGGGGCTTCCTCGCGCTCTCGGGCGTGGATCTCGAGGTGGGGCGGGGCGAGACGGTGGCGGTGATCGGGCCCAACGGCTCCGGAAAATCGACGCTCCTCAAGCTGGTCGCGGGGATCCTGCGTCCGACCCAGGGAAGTGTCGAGGTGAACGGGCGGGTGACCGCGCTGATCGAGTTGGGCGCCGGGTTCCACCCCGAGATCTCGGGACGCGACAACGCGATCGTCAACGGCATGATGCTCGGGCTCTCCCGGAGCGAGATTCTGCGACGGCTGCCGGAGATCCTCGAGTTCTCCGGCATCGGCGAGTTCTTCGATCAGCCGGTCAAGACCTACTCGTCGGGCATGTACGTCAGGCTCGGATTCTCGGTGGCGGTGATGGTGGAGCCCGACGTGCTGGTGGTGGACGAAATCCTGGCGGTCGGAGATCAGCTGTTCGCCCACCGTTGCCTCGACCGGATCGCGCGGCTGCAGCGGCAGGGAACCGCGATCCTGCTCGTCAGCCACGATCTGGGGTTGGTCGAGCAACTCGCCCATCGCGCCCTCTACCTCCGGAAGGGCAGTCCGGTGCTGACCGGAGCGGCTGGCGCGGTGGTGGCGCGTTACCGCTCCGACGTCGCAAGCGAAGAGGAGGGCGTGCAGGTCGTGGGCGGCAGCGCCCGGCGCTGGGGCAACGGCGCAGTGAGCCTCGACGACGTTGCCCTCGTGAGCACGGACGGGCGCCCGATGCGGCTGCTCTCGAGCGGCGAGTCGGCGACGGTGCGAATCGCCTACACCGTCCGTGTGCCCCAGGAGGACTTCGTCTTCGGTGTGGCCATCCACCGCGAGGACGGGACCCATGTCTTCGGCACCAACACCGAACTGGACGGCTGGCGACCCGAGCACCTGACCGGCAGCGGTGAGATGCTGCTCGATCTTCCTCACCTCGAGCTTGCACCCGGGCGCTACTTGGTGGACGCCGCCGTGCACAGCCAGGCGGGACTGGCGTACGACTACGCCTGCGAGGCGACCTCGTTCGTCGTCAGCGCGCCGGTTGGGTGGCCGGGGTGCTACGCCCCCGCTCATCAGTGGCGGCCGCGCGGCCCCGCGATGTCCCACCGCTCCGGCTGAGACCGACCACCAGCAGCAGGAGGCTCGGCCCCGCCAGGCCCACCTGGTACGGCTTTGGGTCGAGGAAGAGCGCGACCCGGTGGCGCCCGGCTGGAACCCGCACACCGATGCTGGCCGCGTTCACGAGCTCCACGCGGGCGGCCAACCCGTCCACCGTGGCGCGCCAGGCACTCATGAAGCTCTGCTGGACGACGAGTACCCCGGCCGCCTCGGCGGTCACGTCGAAGAGCCGGTGATGGGGTCGCCCGGGGAGCTCGGCCACGTCCCCGCCGCCGGTCTCCCGGACTCCTCCCACTCCGGGGACCACCGCATCCTCCCCCGCCCGGAACCCTTCACCAGCCATCACCATCGCGGCGGCGAGGGTCCCCTGGGCTGGCAGCAGCCGCTTGGCCAGGTAGGTCCGCGGCGAGGGGCGGTCCACCGGTGTCGCCCAGAGTCCGTCACATGCGACGCCCCCCCGGCCCGGCTGCGGGGACCTGGCAATGACCGCCGTCGCACCCACGGCCCGCGCGAGACGGGCCCGATCCTGAGGTGGCAGCGAGTCGGAGGCGGCCGCCAGCAGCTCCTGCTGGACCGGCTCGAGTCCGTCCGGACCGCGAGTCAGCACGTACGCGGCGCCCCAGCGCGTGCCGTACTCAGGCACCAGGGCGAGGCGAAGGCTCCAGAAGCGCTCGAGGGGCGCAGCGGCACTGCCCGGGGTGACCTCCTCGGGGCGCTCGATGACGGCCAGGGTAGGTCGGGGGGGAAGCGCGGCGATGGCCGGGGGAGGCCGGGCCCAGGTGGCGCCGTCGGCGAACAGCAGGACCCCGGATCCGGCGGCGAGATCGGCCGCGAGGATAGCAGCGGTCGCGACCACCGGGGCCGGACCCGCAACGGCGAGCGCGGCGGCAGGCACGAGGAGCGAGCCCCAGTCGAGGAGCGCGGCCCGGCGAAGGGTCACGCTCGGGACCTCCGAGAGGGTCGTGCGCGAGGACGGGTACAGTGCAGCCAGGGTTGGCCGCAGGAACCTGTCGGGCGCCACTGCTGCCGGCGCAGTCAGTACGAGGGTGAGTGCGAGAGCGCGCACCCACTGCCGTGGGCCTCGCTGCCAGCCCGCGGCCACTCCCTCCCAGGCGGCCGCGAGGAGCGGGGGGAGGGCCACCGACGTCAGGACGAGAAACTTGATTGCATACCGCACCCCACCGAGCAACGGCACGGTGCGCGCAACCTCCGCGATCCCCGGGACACCGAGCAGGAACGCCCCGCCCAGTCCGGCGCCAGCGATGCCCCACCACGGCGCCAGGCTCCGACCCGCCCGGCGGGCGAATGGCAGCAGCATCAGAGGCGCGATCCCGAAGAAGATCACCGGGTAGTAGCGCTGCCACGGGAACGAGCGTGCCGCCCAGAATCCGCCCGCCTGGTCTGCCAGAGGCGGCCCCAGCAGGTTCGCGGCGAGCAACTCGAGGAAGCGTCGGGGTGAGAGCGCATCGGCGGCCAGGGCTCCCGCGGCGGGGCCGAGCGTCCCTCGAACGGTGTCGGGAAATATCACGAGGAGGGGCACGAAGACCGGGGCCGCAACGGCGACGGCTGCGCCAGGCATCGCGACGAGAGCCGTGAGATGCAGAGGCCGCCACGTGCTCAACACGACCACGGTCCAGGCGACGGCGGTGAAGGCCGCGGTGACCGGCTCCCCGCCCAGGAACCCGAGGCCCACAAGGGTGCCTCCGAGGAGGGCGCGGCGCACCGAGGCGCGCCCGGGGAGAGGTGGGGGAACCGCCGTGGCCAGGGCCCAGACCGACCACGCGAGAGAGGCCTGGAAGTTGAGGAACGTGACGCTCGACCAGGCCACGCCGCACGTGCCGGTGGCTGCCGCGGCGACGGCTGCGGCGGCGGGCGCAGCGCCGGTGCGGCGGGCGAGCCAGTAGCACCCCAGGAGCAGCAGGAGATGGTGAAGCGCGATGTGCCAGGTTGCGGCCTGTTCCGGCGACGCCACCAGGAAGAGCAGCGTCCCGGGGTACGCCGCCATCGTGTTCGGGTTGGCGAGGAGGGGACGGCCACCGTTGGAATACGGGTCCCAGAGCGGAGGAGAGCCGGAGAGAACCTGCTCCCGCCACACCGTGCGCCAAGGGAGCTGTGTGGCCGCGACGTCGCGGGCCGGCAGCGTGTCGCCCGTCAGGAGGTGGGGAAGGTAAAGGGCCGCCCAGAAGACGGTGACGAGCGCCAGGGGCACCCTTTCAGTCCGGGACATGCTGAAAGTCTAGCCGGTCCCCACATCCGCCGAGCCCGCGGGTCGCAGCGCCGTAGCGCGTCCGGCCCTGGTGGATGGCCACCTCTGATTCCTGGTGGATTCCTGGCCCGACTCTTGCAAGCGCTCCCTTCGAGAATGTGCCGCCAGACGCGTGGGTTCACGCTGATCGAGTTGCTCATCGTGGTCGCGATCATCGGCATCATCGCGGCGATCGCGATACCCGCGTTGAGCGCGGCGATCCAGCGGGCGCGCCAGAAGCGGACAATGGTGGAGCTGCGCACCGTCGCGACCGCAGTGTCCGCCTACGCCACCGACTACGCCTACGTCCCCAAGGTCCCAACCGGAGTGGTCGAAGACCTAACCCCCTATCTCGTCCCGACCTATCTGAGGACCCTTCCCTACGTCGATGGCTGGCGACAGGCAATATTGTACTATTCAGAGGGGCTCAACTACACGGTGCGAAGCACAGGGAGCGACGGCCTCACCCAGCCAGGTCCGCCAATGGGCCCGACGACGAGCTTCGCCGATGATATGGTGATGGAGAACGGGGTTTTCTTGCAGTGGCCAGACGGGATGCAGGTGAAATGATGTGCCGTTTCCTGGCATTCTGCGGGCACAATGGTGACGCTGGACGTCACCATCGGGGACGAGTGGAAGACGGACCAGTGGCACAAGACTTGCTTGAGCTGTGAATCGACAAGGAGGAGCGTATGAAGAGGCAAAAGGGGTTCACACTGATCGAGTTGCTCATCGTGGTCGCGATCATCGGCATCATCGCGGCGATCGCGATCCCCAACCTTCTGAACGCCATTAACCGTGGCCGGCAGAAGAGGACGATGAGCGACATCCGGAGCATCGCGACGGCTCTCGAAGCCTACTCGGTGGACTTCAACTTCTATCCGAAGTCCATTACCACCGGCGCTGTGACGCTGCTGGACACCTACATCACGCCCACGTTCATCAAGCGCCTGCCCACCAACGACGGGTGGAACCAGGCCCTTCTGTTGGTCATGGACGGAGTGGGCCAGAGCTACACCCTGTACTCCGTCGCCAAGGATGGCGCGGCTGGCACCTGGACCGGAGGCCCCAAGACGGACTTCGCGGAGGACATCGTGTTCGTCAACGGGCAGTTCTACCAGTGGCCGGAAGGGATGCAGACCAACTGAACCTGTCGTGCGGCTGGATGCTCCGGGGGGACGAGAGTCCCCCCTTTTGTTTTGGCCGCACGGTGTGGTGGTCATGGTGGTGTCGCCTGTTTCGATGACCGCTGGCTGATCCGGGCTAGACTCATCTCATGGCACCGCAGCGGTTGCCGCTGGTGGTGGCGGCTGCCGGTGTGGCGGCCGCTTGGGGCGCGGCCCGCTACGCCACCGTTGTCCCTCTGCTGTGGCTCACGGTACTCGTCGTCATCGGTGCCCTCGCGCCCGCCGAACGCCGCCTCTTCGAGCGCCACTGGGCGATCGCCGCCCTCCTGCTGCTTGGCTCCTCCTGGCTGGTCGCCGAGGACCACGAGACCGCCCTCCGCCTCTCGTTGCTGTTCGTCCTCGCGGCGCTGCTCTTCGGGTTGGCGCGGCGCGCGCCCGCTGACGACCGGCTGGTGGGCCTGATCGCACTCGGCGTCGCGCTCACCGCGGTCGTCGCGCTCTTCCAGGCGCTCGGTGGCCTCGAGGAGGCCCGCGGGCTGGTGACGGAGCTCCCTGCGCCATGGCGGGAGGCGGCGAGCGCGCGGCTGGGCGGGGGCAGGGTGTTCGGGACCTCCGCACTGCCTGGCCACTTCGCCGCGCTCCTGCTGCTCGCGGTGCCGCTCGTCGTCGAGCACGGGTGGCGCTCCGCAGGGTGGCGACGGGCGGGGTGGGGTGCGTTGCTGGCCGTGATCCTGGTCGCGACGGTGCTCACCCGCTCCCTGGCCGCACCGCTCGTCGCCGCCGCTCTGCTCGTTCTGTTCGCTGCCCGTCGGTTGCACCTTCGGCTCGTGCCCGTTCTTGCCGGCGTGCTGCTGGCCGTGGTCGTGGCGATCGCGGCCTTGCGCCACGACCTTGGGCGCCTGGAGCCGGTCCAGTTGCGCTGGCTGAACTGGAAAACGACGACCTGGGTCTTCAGCCCGCATCCCTGGCTCGGGGTGGGCCTCGGGGGGGT
>Ga0335070_10010359_pt1 | contig 10895 bp, 12 predicted proteins | sample Lox_Sample_13_FD_206722 | JGI IMG/M metagenome (GOLD analysis project Ga0335070, IMG submission 206722) | Soil microbial communities from Loxahatchee National Wildlife Refuge, Florida, United States - Lox_Sample_1.3 | ecosystem: Environmental > Terrestrial > Soil > Wetlands | place: USA... | reverse complement strand
GCTGCTAATAATCTGGAGGCTCTTGAACGCCTTCACGATATCGCACGTCAGCGGATTTAGGCTCCTGGTTCCAGAGGCGTTGGGGATGCGGTCCCCAATGCTCGCATTGCTTCGCCATTTCAGGGCGTGCCAAACCGATCTCGACGTGCCCCTTAAGGCTGCGAACGTTCAAATATGCTGACAGGTGCTTTGATTTTCTCCAATCGGAACGCTTTGCAAGAATTCCTTCAACAATTGTTTTCGTAGCTCTGGAGAAACTCGCTGCAATACTCCTGGGATGGGGCGACCACCATCCTGCGCCAATGCTGGTGATTCCGAGCAAATTTCGCGTAGCAGTACCGTACTGTTCCGCATCCAGGACATAGCCATCGCACCTTGTAACAAGTTCTTGCGGTCGGTGTCAAAGTTAGCAGGCTTGATTTCTGCCATCCAACCCTTGCCGAGCGGATCGGCTGTCACCACCTCCGGGTTCTCCAGCGCTGCTTGGTTGAGGAATGTGACTGTGCCCTCAACAGGCGAAAGTAACTCGACCGACGTCCCGTCCACGGTAATGGTCATAAGCTTCTGACCCTGCCGTACCCAACGATTAGGCTTGGTTATGTCAATGCGACCAATCTTGCCGAACAGATTGGCAGCAAAGTGATCCATGCCAACTCGGAGTAGTTGGCGACTTTCCTCGGCTGCCCAGGTGTGGCAGGGATGAAAAAAATAGCCAGGTGGCACCTCGAGTGCCAATCTGCTGTCGAACCGGGAACTGGGGCGGGTCCTTTGCTCAGCCACAGCTGGAATGTAGCGTTGCGCTCTCTTACGAACGTAGTGAACAAGCACTACTATGGTAAACATGAGTAAAACAAGGAGCACGGACATATTCCCTCCTCGTGATCTCTGACGTCTTAGCTGCCAATCTTCCTCCGTTCAGACGACGGACGATTCCTCCTATCTCTCAACAAACAGTGGTACCCGTTTGGCAATGATGCTAAATGCAGCAATGCCCAACGCCACAATGCTGTACGCGATTAGGAACTCCTTCCAATCTGGCAAGTACATGCGCTTCGTTGCCATTTCCACGGAAGTGATGCATGTGTTCAGTCGGTTGGTTATCACTTCAGCCAGTACCAGGCCAGAGCCGAGGTAAACCACTCGTGGATTCTGCAAATTCTCCGGCTTTAGCAGCAGGATCATTGGCAGGAAGATCAGAGCTATTTCCAATGTGAGCAGAAGATTTCCCGTCTTGTTCTTCCAAACAAACAACGGAATGCCGCGATCGGCTAAGTCGACCAGACGGAACACCAGATAGAAAAGCAAAAGCGCTGCCAGCACGCGCCCTAATCCCGCTACCCTCCCCGGTAGGAATGACTTCCCCTGAAAACGCATGTGCCAGGAAGCAAAGATCACAAGCGCAAGGCCCCCGCATACACCGGAGATAAAAAAGAAAAATGGCAGTTGTGGCGTTGACCACAGGGGAGAAGCTTCGTCGGGTATCATGCCGAAGGAGTCGGCCAGGCGTGTTTGACACAGCGCTACCAAAACCACGGCGAGCAACAAAGCAGCCATGTTCCAGGACCGCAGCCCTTGGGGCGGTTCATGCCTTGCGAAGTGCTCCCACAGTTCGGGAGCGAATTCCAGAATCAATGCCGCAATGAACACAATGAAAAGCGCGCTGACCGCGTAAGCATTCCAATGAGAACCCCTGGGAAACGGAACTCGTCCCGGTTCCGCCATTAATCCCAAGGCAGCCACAACATAGCCGAGGAAGCCTAGGACCAGGCACGGCCGCACAACTGGAGAGTGCTCTCTAAGATTTAGGACGTAAATGGCCGTAGCTAGGGTCAAACCACCAGCAGCAATAGTGATTCCACACAAGACATCCAAGGCAAGAATCAGGTTCCAAGGAAATATCGTGTCGGAGAATTTGAGGTGGAAGGCGCCCTCGACCAGGCGCAGATACATTGCGTATATACCGCCCATCAGCAGCAGGACAAAGCACCAACGCCAGAAACTCCATTTAGGAAACTGGATGTTCGGTTTCATCAACCCTCCTCTCCCCGAGGCTAGTCACCTTCTGGCCAAGAGTTCTCGGTGACAATCTGCGTGCGCATGGCACCAACTCCCCCGATCGCAAACCCGTAACCCTGGTAAATATCGGGCATGGCGATGGCGTGTTTAGTCACTCCGGGAAGGGTTGTTGTATTCACAAGCTGCACAACCGAATTGTCTGAGAGAGCGGCAGCCAGCAGATCCTCGTCGGCATAGCGGTGTGCCGCCACGCGCATGTCATCGCGGAATGTTCGGGAAATCTCCCATACATGTTCGCCCACGCGCCCGATGTGTTCCTTGCCAACCATGGTGGGCCTTTATATTAAGGATCTACGCCTCGATAACAACCTCAGCTTCAAGGCCCTCGGGGGTCTCGCGTATTTTCAGATTATGAAATGTCACGGCCTTCCTCTGCGTGTAGCTTCGGTCGCAGTCCCGGGTTACGACTCGCGCGCGCAGGTGGTGCACCTTGAGCTCATCAATGTGGAACCGCTCACAGATAAGCCGATGTCCCTGTTCCAGCTACAGGGTTTCATCCAGCCAGTTCACCAACAGCGACTCGCGGTCTACTCCTTCAACTTCGACCTCTCGCGTGACCGGCGGTGCCGAAGCCGGTCGCAGTCCATCGAGCACTCCCATGCCATGCGCAGCATTTTGGAGCACCTCTGCCATGTCATGACCCGTGACGCGAAAAGCGCGATCGGCCGTGTGCTCGATTTCTTCAAAACTCATCGTTGATCGACACAGCCCCCGTAACGAGCGGTCAAGCACAACGTTCTTGCACTGCCACTCCCCGAAGGCGACTTAACATGGAATCGAGGAGCTTCTCGTTTCTGCGCAGGCCCTGCTTGAATTCGTGGTGGTCCGTGTGCGCAATTTCCTTCAGCAGCTCGCGATGGCGTTCCTCCAGAACATATAGAAGAAGCTCCTGCTCCTCAGTATTCAGTACCAACTCCATAATTCCCTCCCCGCCGTCTCACAACATTCAATCTCCCGTGAGCGCGGCGCTTAAGTTTTTTCCGGGCGGCAAAACAGCATAACGACACCAGGTCCAAGCCGATGGGCGCCTTCCTGCCCTGCCGGCCTGGCAGATCACAGCACAATCCCGATTTCTTTGAACGACGGCGCTTGTTTTCTCTTGACAGAACCTGTGGTTCCGCTTTGTGGCCGCAACCAGATGGAAGGCCTGGTTCGACGGTCCGCCTGAATCATGAATGCCTTTGCTATTGACAACCTCCGGCTCGCCCGACCATGAGCCGCGGCCACCTCTGATAACGCCTCGCCTCGGTTCGAGAAATGTCTCTTCATCGCCCTTTTCTCCCGCAGTAATGGGCTGACCGATCAGGCAGCATGGGAAAGCGCGTCATGGCGTTTTGCTAGCAGACGACACACGTCTTCGTCGCTAATCTGAGTGAAATCCTGATACCACTGAGAGACCGCCAAGAACACTTCCGGCTGTGCGACGCTGATGACCTCATCCGCTTCCATCCGGATTACATTCCAAGCCGAAGCCGGTATAACCGGAACCGCAACTACGACCCGCGCCTCCTTGCGCCGGAAGGTTGCAATCGCCGCCAGAATGCTGCATCCAGTGGCGATTCCATCATCCACCAGGATGACGGTTTTGGCCTTCAGCTTCACCTCCGTTGGGCCGCGAGGATAATGCTGCTGGCGATATTCGAGTTCCTCCCGCGCAGCTGCGGTGCCCTCTTGCATGTCCCGGTCCGAGAGCCCGAGTCCGTTTACGAGTGAGACATCGAGTACCTGCACCCCATCTTCACCAAGGGCACCCATTGCTAACTCCGGGTTCCAAGGAAAACGAATCTTGCTGACGACACAGACATTCAGCGGAAGGTGCAATGCTCCTGCAAGCGCCGAAGCTACCGGCACACCACCCCGCGGTAGTCCCATCACCATCACATCGTGACGACCGGAATATGCCGCCAGCTTGCCTGCGAGTACGCATCCGGCTTCTACTCGATCCGCAAACGGAAGGACTTCCAGATCTTCATCTTCATCTCGAAATAATGGCATAAGCTCCTTTCCAGGGCCTGTCAATCGGCTCAAAAGAAATAGAGAAACTGCTTCGTACGTCACGCCATAACCATTCCCTTCTCGACTGTCGGACGGACCTGGGGCGCCAGCGCAGGCCACTATTATCAAATCGAGGTAGCTGATTACGCTGCTGCCGACGGTTTGCTGAACCGCAGTTCTTCCTTCTTTTCTTCCCTCGGAGCGGGACCGATGCTTGCAAGTTTCGCAAGCGCATTGGCCGTTAGAACAGTCAGATGTACACCTGCGATCGCACCCAGAACGGCTGGCAAGATGTACACGTTCTCAACTTTCCAGAGCCAGTGGCCCAAAACAGGTGAGCCTAGCCATGCTCCAATCCACCCGACAACTACTTTGCCAAATCGGGCATCGTGGCCCTCGAGAAAGCGATAGCGAATCACGTCGTGGTAGACGGTAGCTACGACTGCACTGATCACTGTGAGAATCAGAAAGGAAAGCAAGCTCATCCCCAGCATAACCGGTACCTCCTTGGGGACCAGGGGAGACCACGGTGGTCTTCGTAAGAACGAGGTCCAGATCTGGGTCAGATCAAGGCCGACTCGAATCTCGAATTCAGATTCGACCAGCCTTCTAGCTTTTTGTTGTTACCCATTATTCTAGGCTGGTGCGAGCCAGGACTCAATGGCTGACAAAATCTTGATTCGTTTGAACCCGCTCACCTGGTTTTCCCGTCAGTAACCAATTCGCCATTCCGATCGTCTATGGCAAGACCCTCCTACGGCCTTAGATCGTGCACCTCCGATCAATCCGAGCCATCAGGCAGCCCGCCCAGGCTCCCCGCAGGCATCCCGCATCTGTTTCATGAGCAGGCGCTGTGCGCGGCTCTGGTAGTGGTGACGCGAGGTCACCATTCCAACAATGCGGGTGCTGTGCTTGCCTGAGATCGGAATGAACTTGCATCCTGGTTGTGGCTGCACCGCCATCGCTGGCACTGCAGATACACCCATTCCCGCAGACACCATCGCCAGTATGGTGGCAAACTGGCCGCTTTCGAAGACTATGCTCGGCGACATCTTCAACTTGTTGCACGCTGCGATCACGCTGTCCCGAAAGCAGTGGCCCTCCTTCAACAGCAGAAACGGTTCGCAGTTCAGTTCTGCCAGGCTGATCGACAGGCGTGAGGCAAGGCGATGTTTCTCCGGAAGCACTGCATAGAACCGCTCTTCAAAGAGCGCCACGCTGGCGAGTTCACTTCCGGCGATTGGTAGCGCTGCGACTGCCATGTCGATGGTTCCCTCGTGCAAACGCTGCAGCAGGGTGGGCGTGATGTCTTCAATGATCTTGATCGTTATCAGGGGATGCCGCACCGTGAAGTCAGTCAGCAGCCTGGGTAGCAGATAAGCAGCGATCGTGGGAATGATCCCGACGACAACCTCACCACCTTCGTTGCCGGACATGTTGCGCAGCTCGGTCCTGGCCTCGTCCAATTGGCGGAGGATGCGTTCCGCTTTGGGCAGGAAAGCCTTCCCAAAGACGGTCAGCTTCGCCGAGCGGGGCAAACGGTCGAAGAGCCGCGCCCCAAGTTCCGCCTCGAGTTTTCGGATCTGTTGCGAGAGCGACGGCTGTGCCACGTGCTCTACCTCGGAAGCGCGCGTGAACGTTCCATGACGCGCGACTGCGCAAAAATAACGAAGCTGGTGAACTTCCATTGGACCTCGCTGAAATCTTTAGATGCAAATCCTATAGCAACTATAGGAAACATATATTTTACCTCTGATCCCCGGGATAGGAAGATGAGCAACATGGAAAAACAACTTGCGACCGCAGCGGGGGCTGGCCCCCAAGTTCAGCAACAAACCTCGTCAACCGAAGCCAAATGCCCCGTCGCGCACGGCGCTCCCAGAGCCCAGAGGAATGCCGACTGGTGGCCGAACCAGGTCAACCTCAAAGTTCTTCACCAGCCATCGCCCTTATCCGACCCAATGGGCCGGGAGTTCAATTACGCAGAAGAATTCAAGAGCCTTGATCTGAACGCGGTCATCAAGGACCTTCACGCCGTAATGACGAACTCGCAACCCTGGTGGCCCGCTGACTTCGGCCACTATGGCCCGCTCTTCATTCGCATGGCGTGGCACAGCGCCGGCACGTACCGCACCGGCGACGGCCGGGGTGGCGCCGGCGGCGGCCAACAGCGCTTCGCACCCCTCAATAGCTGGCCCGACAATGTGAACCTCGACAAGGCTCGCCGCTTGCTGTGGCCCATCAAGCAGAAGTATGGCCGCAAAATTTCCTGGGCCGACCTCATGATTCTCGCCGGCAACGTCGCCTTGGAATCGATGGGCTTCAAGACCTTCGGTTTCGGCGGCGGGCGCGAGGATACATGGGAGCCCGAGGAGGACATTTTCTGGGGCCCCGAAGGCAAATGGCTGGCCGACGAGCGTTACAGCGGCGATCGCGATCTGGCGAATCCTCTCGCTGCCGTGCAGATGGGTCTGATCTACGTCAATCCAGAAGGACCCAATGGAAAGCCCGATCCAATCGCTGCGGCACGCGACATCCGTGAGACATTCGCCCGAATGGCAATGAACGACGAAGAAACAGTCGCCCTGATTGCTGGCGGCCACACCTTTGGCAAGACCCACGGCGCTGCCGTTCCCGCCCAATATGTCGGCCCGGAACCGGAGGCCGCCGACGTCGAGGAGCAAGGCTTTGGTTGGAAGAGCACCTTCGGCACCGGCACAGCCGGCGACGCCATCGGCAGCGGCCTGGAAGTTATCTGGACCAAGACGCCGACCAAGTGGAGCAACAACTTCTTCGAAAACCTGTTCAACTACGAATGGGAGCTGACCAAGAGCCCGGCCGGCGCCTATCAATGGACTTCCAAGAACGGCGCTGGCGCAGGCACCATTCCCGATGCGCACGATCCCTCAAAACATCATGCCCCCTCCATGCTGACCACTGACCTCGCCTTACGCTTCGACCCAACGTACGAAACGATTTCACGCCGCTTCTACCAGCACCCCGACCAGTTCGCCGATGCCTTCGCTAAAGCGTGGTTCAAGTTGACCCATCGCGACATGGGACCGATCTCGCGGTATTTGGGACCTCTGGTTCCCAAGGAGCCGCTGCTGTGGCAAGATCCGGTTCCACCGGTGGATCACAAATTAATTGACGATAAGGACGTTGCTGCGCTGAAAGCCAAGCTCCTCGCTTCCGGTCTCACTATTTCCGAACTGGTGAGCACAGCCTGGGCCTCGGCATCGAGCTTCCGCGGATCAGACAAGCGCGGCGGCGCCAACGGAGCGCGCATTCGCCTCGCCCCGCAAAAGGATTGGGAGGTGAACCAGCCGGCCCAACTGGCAAAGGTGCTGCACAAGCTCGAGTCGATCCAGAAGGAGTTCAACAACTCGCAGACGAACGGCAGCAAAGGGAAGAAAGTTTCGCTCGCCGACCTCATTGTTCTCGCCGGCAACGCCGCCGTCGAGGCAGCCGCGAAAAAGGCTGGGCACGACGTGAACATTCCCTTCGCGCCCGGTCGCACCGATGCCTCGCAGGAGCAAACGGATGTCCACTCCTTTGCGGTGCTGCAGCCGGCCGCAGACCCAATCCGCAACTACGTCCGCAAGGGTGAAAAGAGATCGGTCGAGGATCTGATATTGGATCGGGTCCAGTTGCTCACGCTGACTGCCCCCGAACTGACAGCTCTTGTCGGCGGCATGCGCGCACTGAATGCCAACGTCGGCCAGTCGAAGCACGGCATCTTCACGAACCGGCCCGAAGCGCTGACCAATGATTTCTTCGTCAACCTGCTCGACATGAGCACACAATGGCAGCCGTCCACTGCATCCAATGGCTCTGGGCGCGTCTACGAAGGCCGCGATCGCGCCACCGGCGAGCTCCGATGGACTGCAACTCGCACCGATCTCCTTTTCGGGTCGAACTCGCAACTGCGGGCAATCGCAGAAGTCTACGCCCAGAACGACTCGAAGGAGAAGTTTGTGAAGGACTTCGCTGCAGCGTGGACCAAGGTGATGAACCTTGATCGCTACGATCTCCCGGTGGCCCAAAGAGGAGCGGCGAATTAGGCCCGGAAACACAAAGAGGAGGTGCGTGCGTCAACATTGGGGCGCGCACTTCCCTTTGCCAGGAAGCTCGCTGAGGCTTAGCAGACGGGAGCGCATTGTGGCCCACCCAAAGCGACGCAAGCTGGCCGACAAGATTCTCGTCCAGCTCATTGAAGCGGATGTGGACATCGGCTTCGGTCTCGTTGATGAGGCAAGGGCTTTCCATGCTTCGGGCCAGCCCGCATTCAGCTCCCGCGCCCTACACGACGCCGAAGACGTTCTCGCCGACATTGTCCGCCGCCTGCAACGGCTGGGCGAATCTGAATCTGTCCCCTTTCATCCTCTTGTTACCGAACTGCGCAACGAAATCGCGGCCGCCGAGCGGGAAACCTCGTGATTCCTTTTGAAAACAAGATCGCGGCAATCTCCTCGGGTGTAGCAGAGCGTGTGAGTGCGCAATATCAGTTGACGTTCACGCGCGGCCTGCATATACTCACCCTCACGATGACTTCGCTGTCACACCGCCATCATCACCATCACACGCCCAGCGTGTCAGCGGAGGTCGTCACCTAGAAACAGCAATTATTCAAGGTTCGAGCCCGCTGACGCGATGAGCGCAGCGGGCTTTTTGTTTTGCTTTCGTATTCGTGACATGCAAGCAGGGAGTCGTTAACAATGGTCGATCTCGATTTCGCCAAGATGCACGGCCTGGTGCCGGCGGTTCTGCAGGATGCCGACAACGGAAAAGTCTTGATGGTTGGATTCATGAACCGCGAGGCACTGGACAAAACTCTCGAAACCGGTTATGCCACCTTCTTCAGCCGCACCCGCAATCAATTGTGGACCAAAGGAGAAACTTCCGGCAACCGCGCCAAAGTGATTGCCGTGCAGACGGATTGCGACCGCGACACGCTGCTGTTAAGCGTACGCGTGCAGGGAAACGGCCTCGTCTGTCATGAAGGTACTCCTTCCTGTTTCACAAGAGGCCTGGATCTCCGTGCCTCTGCACTCGGAGAGACCACCCAATGAAGATCCGGCTAGGTGTCCCCAAGGGAAGCTTGCAGGAGTCTACCGTTCAACTGCTATCCCACGCCGGCCTGGATCTATACACGAACGGCAGGTCCTACTTCGCCGCGACCAGCGACCCGCAAATCGAATGCATGCTGATTCGCGCTCAGGAAATGGCCCGCTACGTAGAGAAGGGCGTCCTCGATGCCGGTCTCACCGGGCTCGATTGGGTTTTGGAAAGTGGCTTGAAAGTAGTCACTGTCACCGATCTCGTCTACGCCAAACAAAGCCGCGGCAAAGTGCGCTGGGTACTCGCCGTCCCAGAAGACTCCCCTTATCGTAAACCCGAGGACTTGGCGGGCTGCACAATCGCCACTGAACTGGTTGGAGTCACGCGTGCCTACTTCGCGAACAAACGCGTGGATGCCAAGGTTGAGTTTTCCTGGGGCGCCACCGAAGTCAAACCTCCCGATCTGGCCGACGCCGTCGTGGAAGTCACCGAAACCGGCAGTTCGCTTCGCGCCAATCGGCTCGCGATTCTTGACACAGTTCTCGAATCTAACACCCAACTGATCGCAAACACCAGTTCATGGGAAGACCTGTGCAAGCGGGCGAAAATTCAGAATCTGGCATTGATGCTGGGTGGCGCACTGGAAGCCCGGGGACGCGTCGGCCTGATGTTAAATGTGCGCTGTGACCACTTAGCGGGTGTTCTCGCTGTTCTTCCAGCGCTGAATCGGCCCACCATTGCTCCTCTCAGCGATCCCGCCTGGGTCGCCGTCAACACGGTCATTGAAGAAACCAAAGCCTGGGAAGTGATCCCTCAGCTCAAGGCAGCGAAAGCGGAAGGTATTGTCGAATATCCGCTGAACAAGGTCGTGGCCTGATGCGCATCCTGCTCAACGACCGCGCCGAGAAATGGGTTGCCTCGCTTGCGCAACGGGCTGGCAAGCCTACGCACAAGGAAGCACAAGTCCGGCGCATTATCGCCGATGTTCGGCGCCATGGAGATGCCGCCTTACGCCGATACGGGCGCCAGTGGGATCAACTTGGAAATCGAACCCTCTGCCTAAGTACTGCGGAAATGCGCCGCGCCTTCGAGTCGGCTCCTGCCGCCCTGATCGCCAACCTCGAGACTGCCGCAACAAACATTCGCCAATTTGCCCAATGGCAAATGCCGGCCGAATGGGTTCGCAAGCATAACGGAATCACCACTGGCCAACTCGTGCGTCCCCTGGCTTCGGTGGGTTGTTACGTGCCCGGGGGCCGCTATCCCCTGCTTTCGACCATGTTAATGACGGTCATTCCCGCACAAATAGCGGGGGTGCCACGCATCTGCGTAGCGTCACCGAACCCCAAGCCGGCATTGCTCGCGACGGCGCACCTGTTGGGCGTTCCAGAATTTTACTGCCTCGGAGGCGCGCAAGCGATTGCTGCTCTCGCCTACGGCACCAAGTCGATCCCTCGGGTAGACAAGATCGTCGGCCCCGGCAATGTCTACGTCACCATCGCCAAAAAGCTTGTGGCATTTGATTGCGCCATTGACATGCTCGCCGGCCCAACCGAGTCCGTAATCGTCACCCATCATGGCAACCCGAAATGGATTGCCGCCGATCTGGTAGCCCAAGCCGAGCACGATCCTGACACTCTTCCCATAGCAATCACTGGTTCGCAGCGCTTGGCCGAAGAAATACTGGCAGAACTCCGTTCCGCAGCGCAGAGCAATCCCGTCGCACAGCAGGCATTGCGAAAAAGCGGATGCATTTTGATCGC
>Ga0335070_10010358_pt1 | contig 10896 bp, 2 predicted proteins | sample Lox_Sample_13_FD_206722 | JGI IMG/M metagenome (GOLD analysis project Ga0335070, IMG submission 206722) | Soil microbial communities from Loxahatchee National Wildlife Refuge, Florida, United States - Lox_Sample_1.3 | ecosystem: Environmental > Terrestrial > Soil > Wetlands | place: USA: Florida... | reverse complement strand
CGAGACGCGCCTGCACATCGTGATCTGGACCGGCCGCGTCGAGGAGGTGGCAACGGTTGCGGACGGGGATCGCTATGCGGACCTCGGGCCCGGCGAGCGCACCAATCTCCCGCAGCAGGACTGGATCCGCGAGGGCTCGCCCGTCCAGGCGGGCGGTCCCGACGCGCTGCTGTGGCCGCAGGAGATCGACGACTACGCGGCGCAGCTCTCGCGGCAGGCTGGCCGCCGCGTCTCCCCCGTGCTGCGCCCGGGCGCGCTGCCGGGCGCGACGCGCCTCGAGTACCACGTCGCCGAGCAGAAGCCCTGGCTCGCCTACGCGCAGATCTCGAACACCGGCACGGAGGCGACGACGGATCGCCGCGAGCGCTTCGGCTTCAGCGACACGCAGCTCACCGGCCGCGACGACGTGCTGAACCTCGACTACGTGACGGGCGACTTCGACAGCACCCAGGGCGTGTTCGGTCAGTACGAGGGTCCGGTCTGGCGGCTGCCGCGCCTGCGCTGGCGCGTCGATGGCTCATGGAGCCAGTACGACGCATCGGAGGTCGGGCTCTCGCAGCTCGACTTCAAGGGCGACGAGTGGCTGGCCGGCGGGCGCCTCACGGCCAACGTGTTCCAGTACCGCGACATCTTCGTCGACCTCTTCGGCGGCCTGCACTGGCAGCAGATCGGCGTGAAGAACTCGCTCATCGAAGGCGGCGACGCGAACGACGACTTCTTCCTGCCGCAGGCCGGGCTCGCGGCCGAGCGGATCGGCGAGGTGTGGTCGTTCCAGCTCGAGACCTCGGTCTCGCACAACGTCTCCAGCGTGGCCGACACCGGAAAGAAGACGGGCAACGGCGAGAGCGAGCTGGATCAGCTCGGTCGCCTCGGCGCCGAGAAGGACTTCACCGTGCTCCAGTGGCACGGCGAGGCCTCCTTCTTCGTCTTTCCATTGCTGAACCGGCTCTCCTGGCGTCGCGAGGCCGAGCTCGGCCCCTACGACTTCGTGCACGAGCTGGCCTTCATGACGCAGGGCCAGACCAGCTTCGGCGACCGCCTGGTGCCCCAGTTCCAGCAGATCGCCGGCGGCCTCTACACCGTGCGCGGCTACCGCCAGTCGGTCGCGGCGGGCGACACCGCCATGATCGCCAGCGCCGAGTACCGCGTGCACCTGCCGCGGCTCCTGTGGCCGTCGGCGGAGGTGCAGAAGGTTCCGTGGCTCGGCAGCTTCCGGCTGCGCCCGGAGAACGCCTTCTCCTTCCCCGACTGGGACCTGATCGGCCGGCTCTTCGTCGACTACGGCCGCACGATCCAATACGACCACACCGCCGGCGAGCACGACGAGACGCTCCAGTCGTTCGGCGGAGGTCTCGAGCTGCGCCTGATGCGCAACATCTCGGCGCGCCTCGACCTCGCCTGGCCGCAGCACCGCCTCGCGGACGACGACCCCTCGCTGCGCAAGCCCGAGCTCCACGGGGTCCTGACGCTGCTCTACTAGATTCCTCGGAGAACGCCATGACGCGAATCCAGACCCGCTCCCGCCGCCTCGCTCCGCGAGGTCTCGCCGCCGGGCTCGTCGCGCTGCTCGCGGCCGCGCCGCCCGCGCCTCCGGCCGCGCACGCCGCGCCGCAGGGCGAGCAGGTCGTCCACGGCGACGCCAGCTTCTCGCGCGAGGGGAGCCTCACGGTGATCCGGCCGAGCGACGGCGCGATCATCCAGTACCAGGGCTTCGACATCCTGCGCGGCGAGACCGTGCAGTTCATCCAGCCGACGGCGCAGTCGCGCGTGCTGAACCGTGTCTACGGCGATGCGACGCACATCGACGGCTCGCTGCTCGCCAACGGCATCGTGTACCTGGTGAATCCGGCCGGCGTGTTCTACGGACGCGACGCGATCGTGAACGTCGGCAAGCTCGTGACGGCGGCCGGCGACATCGCGGATCACGACTTCCTGCGCGGCGTGGACGCCTTCTCGCTCTCCGGTCCCGTCGAGAATCTCGGCGGGATCCGCGCGCAGGCGGTCTCGCTGCTCGGGCGCAGCGTCGTGAACCGCGGCTCGATCGTGGCGCCGGACGGCGTGATCGCGCTGGTCGCCGGCGAGCGCGTCGTGCTGACGCAGCTCGACGGCGGCATCGCGGTCGAGGTCGAGGGCCCCGCGGCGGGCGCCGGCACCGGCATCGAGCAGGCGGGCCTCGTCGACGCCGGCGCGGGCACGGCGCGCTTCGCGGTGGGCGACCACTACTCGCTCGCCATCAACCACAGCGGCGTGACGCGCGCGCGCGACATCGAGCTGCGCGGCGGCGCGGGGGGACTCGTGCAGGTGTCGGGCGGGCTCGACGCGTCGGCACTCGTGCCGGGCGGTCGCGGCGGGGACATCCGCGTGCTCGGCGACCTCGTGGCGCTCGTCGGCGCGACGCTCGACGCGTCCGGCGAGTCCGGCGGCGGTGCGATCCGCGTGGGCGGCGATCTGCGCGGCCAGGGTCTGCTTCCCGTCTCGCGGCGCACCTTCGTCGACGGCGACAGCTGGCTTCGCGCGGACGCCCTCGGGACGGGCGACGGCGGCAGCGTCGTCGTCTTCTCGCAGGAGGCGACGGGCTTCTTCGGCACGCTCTCGGCGCGCGGCGGCCTCTTCGGCGGCGACGGCGGCTTCGCCGAGCTCTCGAGCCGCGGCCGCCTGATCGAGTCGGGCCACGTCGACCTGCTGGCCCCGGCGGGAATCGCCGGCACGCTGCTCTACGACCCGCAGGACATCGTGATCGTGGGCGGCACGCTCGACGGCAGCGACTCGCCCGACACTGCGTCGGATCGCCTGGCGGGCGACGGCGGTACGGCCGGCAGCATCCTGTTCGCCGACGTCGGCACGGGCGAGCCGTTCTCGATCTATGAGTCCGAGCTCGAGGGCACCAACGCGAACATCGTGCTCGAGGCGCGCAACAGCATCACGACCAGCGGCACCTTCTCGCACGACGCGGGCGGCGAGGGCGCGGGCGTCGTCGCGATCCTGCCCGGCAACAGCCTCACCATGCGCACGCAGAACGCGGCCGGCGACGAGACCGGCTCGCCCATGGCGCCGGGCATCGACCTCACCGGCTCGGCGCACGGCACGGCGCTCGAGTTCCGCACGGCGGGAACCGGGACGATCACGCTCGAAACGGGCACGGGCACGACCGACGGCGCCGAGGCGCCGATCAAGGTGGGCGTCCTCACGACCGCCGGCCGGGACGTCGGCCTCACCACCGAGGACGGCGCGATCGAGGTGAACCGCATCACGACGTCTGGGGCTCCCGGCGCGAGCGGCACGGCCGCCGGAGCGATCCGCCTCGATGCGGGCGATCAGGACGGCGACGGCACGACCCACGTGACGGTGGCGGGCGATCTCACCGCGCGCGGCGGCGACGGCTCGTCGGGGACGGGCGGCGCGGGCGGCATCGTCGCGATCCGCACGCGGGCGAAGCCGGACCCGGTACCGCTGCCGGATCCGCCGCCGCCTCCGGCGGGCGGCGGCCCGATCACCATCGGCGGAACGCTCGACGCGTCGGGCGGCAGCGGACCGGCCGGCGGCGGCGCCGGCGGACGCGTGGTCCTCGAGGCGGACGTCCAGGGAGCCATGACACTCGCCGATGTCGTGTCTCGTGGCGGCGACGCCCTCGATCCGATGGCCGCGAGCAGCGGCGGCGCCGGCGGCGCGATCTCGATCGACGCCATCAACGGCGACATCCACGTCGGCACCGTGGACAGCTCGGGAGGCGCTACGGACGCGTCGACCGGCGATCAGGGCGGCGCGGCCGGCAACATGGGCGTCCGCGCCGGGATCGATCCCGACACCGCGGGCGCGATCCAGCTCGCCGGGTACCTGCGGGCGCTCGGCGGCGCCGGCGCCGGCGGCACGGCGGGCGCGGGCGGCAACGTGCAGGTGCGCGCCGGCGGGTCCATCGAGCACATGGGGCAGGCCGGTCCGCAGATCGCGACGCAGGGCAACGTCGTCATCAATGGCGCGAACGTCGGCGCGCTCGCTCCGATCGAGGTGAGCGGCGGCGGGACGCCGGAGGGCCAGCTCGGCGTCGGCGCCAAGGGCACCGCGCGCGTCGCCGTCACGGAGCCAGGCTTCAACGACATCGAGGTGCTCGCCAGGGACGCTGCGGCAGACATCCAGGTCACCCAGGGCACGGACGTCGTCCGCGTGAATGCCAGTCAGATCGAGGCCATCGACACGACCCAGAGCGGCGCCGACGTCGTCGTGGAGCTGCACGACGATCTGGACAAGGCGGCCGACGTGGCGCTCTCGCTGCGCGTGCGGACCGGCAGCGTCGTGGCGGGCGGAAACCTGCGGATCATGTCCGAGGACGACATCGTGTTCGGCGACGGCGACGGCACGGCAATCACCATGCGCGCACTGCCGCCCGATCCCGCCAATCCGACCGCCGAGAAGGTGTCGGGCGTGCTGGGGCTGGTGGCCGACGACGACGCCGACAAGTCCGGCGCCGTCCTGGACGGCGTGGCCGGAGCCGGTGCCGGGCGCATCGATCTCGTGGGCAATGCGGATCGCGCGGGCGGCATGATCGCGAGCGCCAGCACGGGCGTCGGCGCGTCCGGGGATCCGATCGTGGTCCAGGGCGGCGGTGCCGTGACGGCCGAGACCACCGAGTCGGGCGGCGTCTTCCTGCGCAACGAGGGAAGCGGCGATCTGACGCTGGGGGTTCCGAGCAGCCCGGTCACGTCGGCCGGGGTCGCCGTCCTCAAGGGCGCCGGCAACGTCGACGTCGAGAACGCCGCCGGCAACCTCGTGGTTCAGCGCAGCGTCTTCACCTCGGGCGACACCATGAAGCAGGGCGGCGACGTCGCGCTGCGGGTGGCGCCCGGGTCGAAGATCACGCTCGCGGTGCCGTCGCCCCGCTTCGCCATCGACAGCAACGGCAACCAGACCCTGGCCGGCGACGTGACGCTGAGGGAGGACGCGCGGCTGCGCAGCCGCGGCGACGTCGACTTCCAGGGCGCGATCGACACGGAGCTGGATCCGATGCGCCCCGGTCGCGTCCGCTCGCTCTCCGTGGAGCGCCCCGCGGATGACACGTCGATGACGGTGCGGCTCGCCGGCGACGTCGGCGTCGCGAACGACGTGCGCGATTTCACCGTGCGCGGCGACCTCGCGCTCACGGGCGACCGGCAGCTCGACGCGACCAACGTCGTGACCCTCGACGGCAACGTGTACGCGAGCGGGGGCGACGACAGCGCGTCGCTCGCCGTGCTGGCCGGTCCGCAGGTGCTGCTCGGCGGCGACGTCGGCGCGAGCGGTCGCCTCACGAGCTTCTCGATTGCCCGGAACACCGCGCCGCCCTTCCCGCAGACGCTCCCCGACCCCGTGATCCGCTTCACGGGCACCGGCGCGCAGCAGATCGTCACGGGCGCGGGCGGACTCGCCCTCCTGCCGGACGGCAGATCGAGCGTGCCGTCGACGGCCACGATCTCGAAGGCCGCGGGCGATCTGCGCCTCGAGAGCGTCGGCGGAGCCGTGAACATCGGGGAGAACGAGAAGCTGACGGTGGCGGGCCGCGTCGATCTGCTCGGCTCGACGGTCGAGGTCGGCGACGTGTCGGCCCTCGACCTGAGCGTGACGTCCCCGGACGCCCGCGTGCGCGCGCGCCCGGCCGGGATCGTGCAGCTCAAGGGCGGGGGCACCGGGCAGGACGGCGGCACCGACCTGTTCGCCAACTCGATCAGCTTCTCGAGCGCGCCCACCGTGGAGGGCAGCGGACCCGCGCCGCGCCTCGCGACCGACAGCGCCACCAACCCGGGCACGCTCGAGGTGCGCTCGCTGGAATCGCCGATCTCCGCCTCCGATCTCTTCCGGGGGACCGTCCCGCTCGACCTCGCCATCCTGCCCTCGAGCCCGGGCAACGAGACGCCGCTGCGGGGTCCGCTGATCGACGGCATTGCGCTGCTGCGCACCAGCGACGAAGCCGCCACGGGCAGCGCGCTGGCGCCGACCGCGGAGGAGACGCTCGCGTGGCTGCGCTGCGCGGCGGAGGAGCGCAGCGACTGCAAGGCCGTGCCGGAATCTCCGCTCGATACCCCGCGCGGCCAGGACCTCGCGCAGCGGGCCCGCGACCTGCTCGGCAGCTCCGTGGGGGCGCACGACGCGCGCGCGGCGCTCGCCCGGCTCGAGCCGGGCGCCCTGCGCAGCCTCGCCGTGCTCCTGGTCGAGGTGCGCCTGCTCGGGCTCTCGAACCAGGAGTACGCGGCGGTCCGCGACGCGCTGCTCGCGGATCTGCTGGCGGGCGCCGGCTCGGGCGCTCCCGATGCGCGCGCGCTCGCGAGCGCCGTGCAGACGCAGGCTCGCGGCGTGCCGCTCTAGTAGAATGGGCGCCCTCCAGAGCCGGGGGGCGCCAGGGACGGCACGACCTCGGTGTGGCGAGTCCGAAGCAGCACCGATGCGCCCCGCACAGATGCCCTCGCCGGTCCGGCGCCGCTCGCGGCGCCGCGCGGCGCGAGTCGTCGTCGCTCTGACCGGTGTGGTCGGCGCGCTGCTCGGCGCGGCGGCGGCGCGCGCGATCGCGCCGATCCAGGGGCCCTTCTATCCGGTCTCGGCCTTCGAGTTCGAGTACGCGCTCGATCACCCGCGGCAGATCCCCGTGGAGGAGCTGCTCGACCTCGAGATCGGGCTCACGGGACAGCCCGGCGTGCTGACCGCCCCGCGACCGGTCGACCGCACCATGCGCATGCGGCTCTCGGCGCTGCCGCCGAACGTCGTGCTCAGCGCGTCGGCGATCCAGCACGTCACCCGCTACATCGTCTCGGTGTTCAACCGCCGCGGCTACAACGGCGTGATCGTCACGGTGCCCGACATCGAGGAGGGCACCGGGCGGGACCTGCGGCCGCCGGGCGTCACGACGCTGCGCCTGCGCATCTGGACCGGCCGCGTCGAGCGGCTCACCACCTTCGCCGACGGCGAGCGCTGGCAGGGCCTCGGAGCGGACGAGCGCACCAACAACGAGGCGCACGACTGGATCCGCGAGCGCTCGCCCGTGCAGCCCGGCGGCCTGCGGGCGATCCTCGACGTGCCCGCGCTCGAGGACTACGCGGCGCAGCTCTCGCGCCACCCCGGGCGCCGGGTCGACGCGGAGCTGCACCCCGGCGATCACCCGGGCACCACGAACGTCAACCTGCGCATCGCCGAGTCCAAGCCGTGGCGCGTGTTCGCCGAGTACTCGAACACCGGCACGTCCGGCACCACGAAGAACCGCGAGCGCTTCGGCTTCGTGGACACGCAGCTCACCTCGCGCGACGACGTGCTCGACATCCGCTACACGACCGGCGACTTCTCCTCGGTGAACGCCGTGGTCGGCTCCTACGAGACTCCGTTCACGCTCGATCAGCCGACGCTACGCGCGCGCGTGCGCGGCTTCTACAGCCACTACGACGCCAGCGAGGTCGCGTTCGATTCGCTGGGCTTCAAGGGCGACGAGGCGGGCGGCGACGCGTCGCTCGTCTGGCAGGGCTTCCAGCACCATCAGCTCTTCGTCGACCTCGTGGCGGGAGCCGGCTACCAGGACATCACGACCACCGGCAGCCAGTTCGTCCAGAACGGGAACGGCCACGCGGGCTTCGTGTTGCCGCGCATCGCGCTCGAGGGCCAGCGCGACACCACGACCTCGAGCCTGCGCTTCGGCTCGGGCCTCCAGTTCGGCTACACGGATGCTTCGAAGACCGACCGCCAGAACCTCGGCAACGAGGATGTCCCGGCCCAGTTCACGCTGCTCGACTGGGCCGGGTACTACTCCTTCTACCTCGAGCCGCTGATCGACCCGGCCGGCTGGGCGAATCCCGAGAATTCGGCGGACTCGACGCTGGCCCACGAGATCGCGCTGCGCTTCTCGGGTCAGTACTCCTTCAACCGGCTCGTGCCGCAGTACCAGGCCGTGGCGGGCGGCCTCGACACGGTGCGCGGCGCCAGGCAGGCCGAGCTGGCCACGGACAACCTGGTGCTCGGCCGGGCCGAGTACCGCCTGCACCTGCCGCGCCTGTTCAAGCCAGGCGCGACGCCGATCGAGGTGCCGCTGCTCGGGCCCTTCCACACGCGCCCGGCGCAGGTCTTCGGACTGCCGGACTGGGACCTCGTCGTGAGCGTGTTCACGGACGTCGCCTACGGCTTCGCGACCCACGAGCTTCCGACGGACACGACCGGGACGCTCTGGAGCGCCGGAGTCGGCACCGAGCTGCAAGTGCTGCGCAACTTGATGGTCTCGACCGACGTCGGATATCTGCTTCATGGCCCACGGGGTGTCGAGACGGGCGTCGAGTCCGGCGAGCCTCGGGTCAACGTGGTGGCCACTCTTCTCTATTGAAGGGGGACGGTTTGACGCGAACTCACGGCCAGCGGTCGGGACGTGCTCCGGCAGGATGTGCGCGGCGCACCACCACGTGGTGCGTGCTCTCCGCGTTCCTCGGCACGCTGCCGGGCGCGCCTGCGGCGATCGCGGCGCCCCAGGGCGAGCAGGTCGTGCAGGGCCAGGCCAGCTTCGCGCGCGACGGCAACACCACCACCATCACGACCGGCACGCGCCAGACCATCATCGACTACAAGAGCTTCGACATCGGCAGCCAGGAGCGCGTGCGCATCGACCAGCCGGACGCCGGCTCGCGCACCCTGAACCGCGTACTCCAGGGCGACGCGACCCGCGTCGACGGCCAGCTCTCGTCGAACGGCATCGTCTACATCCTGAATCCGAGGGGCGTGTTCCTCGGCAACCACGCGGTCGTCGACGTCGGCGGGCTCGTCGCGGGCGCCGGGCAGATGTCGAACGCGGACTTCCTCTCGGGCGTCGACCGCTTCACCGACGTGCAAGGGGACGTGGGCGTCGCGGCGGGTGCCTCGGTGCGCGCCGTGAACGACATCGCGCTGATCGGACGCCACGTCGAGAACTACGGCCAGATCGTCAGCGAGCGCGGCCTGGTGGCGTTCGTGGCGGGCGAGCGCGTGGTGCTCGCGCCGCTCGACGGGCACGTCTCCGTGCACGTGGACGGACCCTCGGATGCGTCGGCGGAGTCCGACTTCGCGCTGACCCAGGCCGGCTCCGTGCAGGGGCAGCGCGTCGTGCTCGCCGCGGGCGACACGTACTCGCTGGCGATGAACCACACGGGTGTCACGCGCGCGCAGGAGATCCAGGTCCAGGCGGGTCCGGAGAGCCGCGTGCAGCTCGCGGGCACGCTCGACGCCTCGAACGCGGCGGCGGGCGAGCGCGGCGGGAAGATCCGGGTGCAGGGCGGCGACATTGCCGTCGCCGGCGGCGCGGTGCTCGACGCGTCCGGCGCGGCGGGCGGCGGCGAGATCCTGGTGGGCGGCGACGTGCGCGGCGGCGGCGACATGCCCACCGCGCAGAAGATCGAGGTCGCGCCGGGAGCGATCCTGGTCGCGGACGCGCGAGAGTTCGGCGACGGCGGCAAGATCGTCCTCTACGCGCGCGAGCGCACCGCTTTCCTCGGGTCGATCTCCGCGCGCGGCGGCGCCGCGGGAGGAGACGGCGGCTTCGCCGAGGTCTCGGGCGCCACGGTCGTCGCCGACGGCACCGTCGACCTCGGCGCGCCCGCGGGCCACTCGGGCACGCTGCTCTACGACCCGGACGAGGCCGTGATCGTGGGCGGCAGCGTCAAGCCCGCCGACACCAGCACCACGAGCTACTTCAGCCAGGATCAGCTCCAGAACACCAACGCCAGCGTCGTCATCGAGGCGCTGAACCGCATCTTCACCTCCGGCGACTTCACCGGCGATGCCGTGGTGCTGCTGCCGGGCAACAGCCTGACGCTGCGCACCACGCTCGCGACCACGCCCACGACGGCTCCGTCGTCTCCTCTCGGCATCGACCTCACGCGTCGGGACAACCCCGGCGACAACCTCAACGCGAATCTCGCGTGGGTCGTGAGCCAGGGCGGCAACATCACGATCCAGACGAATCTGCCGGTCCTGTCCGTCGACGATGCGAGCGCGCCCAGGGCGTCGATCCGGGTGGGGCGCCTCGAGTCCAACGGGGCTGCCTATACGCAGCAGCCCAACATCTCCGTGCAGACACCATCCGTGCGCACCATCTCGGTGACCGCGGTGCGCGGCGACGTCGAGGTGGGAGACATCGTCGCCAATGGCGACCCCTCGAGCGCCGGGCGCAGCACCAGCGCGGGCGCCAACGTCTCGGTCGCGAGCAGCCAGGGCGACGTCAGCGTGCAGTCGATCCAGGCGCGGGGCGGCAGCGCCGCCGCGGGCGCCCCGTCGCCGGGCGCGAACGGCGGCGCGGTCGACGTGCGTGCGGTCGGCACGACCCGCGTCGCCGGCGACATCGACACCTCCGGCGGCGACGGACAGGGCAGCATCACGGTCAACGGCGTCGCGCTCACCGGCGCTGGCGGCGCGGGCAACATCACGCTCGTGGCGGCCGGCGACACGGGCAGCCTGACGGTGACGGGAAACCTGACCGCGAGGGGCGGCGACGTGATGCCGCCGGTGGGGTCGACCGCGGACGCCTCGCTCGGCGGCTCGGGCGGCTCGATCTCCCTTTCGGCCGACAATCGCGTCGATGTGGGTGCGGCGGGCGCCCGCGTCGTGCTCGATGCCTCGGGTGGGGACGGACCCGGCAGCGGAGGCACCGCGGTCGGGGGCAGCGCCACCGAAGGCGCCGCCGCGATCGCGATCGCCGGGTCGAAGGTGGGGACCACACCGAACGACGTCGAGATCCATGCGGATCTGATCGCCCGCGGCGGCAACGCGCGCCAGTTCGACTCGCCGTCCCTGCAGGTCAGCGGCGGCGCCGGGGGACGTGGCGGCGACGTCGCGATCAGCGCCGGCAACGGCTCGGTCCTCGGCGCCGACATGACGATCGACGCGAGCGGCGGTACGGGCAACTACGCGCTCGATCCGACGACGGGTCAG
>Ga0335070_10010355_pt1 | contig 10897 bp, 9 predicted proteins | sample Lox_Sample_13_FD_206722 | JGI IMG/M metagenome (GOLD analysis project Ga0335070, IMG submission 206722) | Soil microbial communities from Loxahatchee National Wildlife Refuge, Florida, United States - Lox_Sample_1.3 | ecosystem: Environmental > Terrestrial > Soil > Wetlands | place: USA: Florida... | reverse complement strand
AATTAAGCGGGGCGAGGCGACGAACCAACTTGCTCTGCACTACCGGCCGAGTCCGTTGTCATCCGGCGAGACATTCGGAAAACTTCATCCGGGAGACCGCATGCCGGACCTCCGGCTTACAGATGGCTGCAAGCTGTTCGAGCACCTCAGAGGGTGTCATGCGACGGAGTTGAACATCCTTGAAGGCCCCCGAATATTGATTCGTCCTGACGGCTACATCGCGCACATCGGTTCGGAGCACTTCGGAGAATATGCGGGCAGACCCACCCATGTAGTGCAAGCGGCAGTGTCTGAGTCCAGTCACAGATAGCAGGTCTCACACCTGAGCGATGCAAGTCCGAAACGAAGAACATCTGGGATGAGCCGATACGACCGTGATCGATTGAGTCGGCCAGCCCATCCCATTGGCGGTTGAAGGTTTGTGCGCGATTACGGCCTCGCCTCGTAGACGAGGTTGAACGGCGTTTGCGTGGCCCGCCGGAAGCGGCTGAACCCGGCGGAGGTCACGACCTTCTGCACTTGCTTCTCGCCCGCCTGCGCGCCCAGACACATCCCCACTTCCTGCGATCGAGAGCAAGGTGTGCACAGCAATGTGGAGAACGAATAGTAGACGCGCCCCACGGGATTCAGATTGTCCTGAAGATCATCATTCGCGAAGGGCTCGACGATCATCCAGGAACCGTCATCGTTCAAGGCAGCACGGACGTGAGCGGCGGCGCCGACCGGGTCTCCCATGTCGTGAAGGCAGTCGAAGACGGCCACGAAGTCATAGTCTTTGCCCGGGAACTCCTTGGCTTTCGCCACTTCGAACGTGACCCGGTCCGCTACTCCCTGACGCTTGGCGGATTCACGCGCCGCCTCAATGGATTTGTCATGGTAGTCGAATCCATAGATGTGGGATTTGGGGAATGCCTTTGCCATCAGGATGGTGGAAGAGCCTTTCCCACAGCCCACGTCGGCGACTTTCGCTCCGCGAGCCAGTTTGTCCTGGACGCCGTCGAGGGCGGGAATCCAGGAGCTGACCAGATTCGCGGCGTAGCCGGGACGAAAGAACTTCTCACACCCGTGAAACACGCGGTCCTCGTGCTCGCCCCAGCCCATCCCGGCGCCGGAACGGAACGCCTCCGTGATGCGCGGGACAGCGGCCAGCGATCCCAAGGCGAGTTCGAATGCGCCCGGCAAATACGCTGGGCCATCTTCATTCGCGAGGGTGAGCGCTTGCTCTTCGGTCATTCCGAATTTGTTGGTTTGCGGGTTATAGGTGATATATCCGCCTGCCGCCTGCGAAGCCAGCCACTCGCGCACGTAACGCTCGTCCGTGCGGGTGATGGCGGCCAGTTCCGGGGCGGTGAGTGGTCCAGCCGCGAGCGCCTTGTAAAGCCCAAGGCGGTCGCCGATCACGACCATACCGGCGTGAACGGTGGCTCCCAAATCGGTAACAAACTGTCCTAAGAATTGCTCCAGCTTTTTCGTTTCCACAGTCATAGGTTCCTCCCAATCGATTCGCAGAGTTCAGGACTTATTTCTTGCTCGGGTCGTCCGCGGGATTGACGTAGTTGAACTGCAAAGGCGCGCTGCCGTGAACCTGCACGATGACTTCGCCGGCCGCCGTGGCGTAGTGATGCATGTCAGGATCGAGGTAGGCGAAGCTGCCGGCCGGGAAGGTCGCCATCTTCGCTGTATCGAAGGAGTCTCCCATCCCTATCTTGAAGGTTCCGGACATGACCGTGACGTTTTCGCGGTTGGGATGCCAGTGGGGCGCGAGGCGGTAACCGTCTGGCATTTTCAGGCGCACCGTGAAGTCTCCCGAGGAAGCGGCGGGGTTGCCTTCGATGACGGCGAGTTGCGCGCCCGGGGCGATGAAGGGGGGCGGCGGACCCCAGGGAATGGTGTCCGGGGTGAATACGTTTTTGTCGTGAGCGCCGGGATGTGCAGCAATCGTGACCAGGTTGCCTGCGAGGCACAGCGTCCCAATGATCCCCAGCACGATGAACCAGTTTCGTTTCATGTGAATCTCCTTCGAAATTGTTGATGGGGCATGATCTCGCGAGAAAGAGGGCTTTACAATCCAGCCGACATAGCCTTTGCATATCTTCTGTATATCGTCGCAACCGACTGATTTTTATTGGATAATGCTGGTCCAAGGGTTGCCATGGGGCATTCAAAGCAAAGTATCGGCGAGATCGAAGTCGACTTGGGGCGCTACGAACTGCGGCGGTCTGGACGCCGGATCAGGATCGAGAAGAAGCCCATGGAGTTGCTGATCTTCTTGCTGGAACGTCGGGAGCAGATGGTGTCGCGCGAGGAGATCGTGAAGCGGCTGTGGCGTTCCGATCTGTTTATCGATACCGAAAAAAACGTCAACAACATTGTGCGGAAGCTGCGCACCGCACTGGGCGACAACGCCGACCGTCCCAGGTTTCTTGAAACGGTCGTGGGAAAGGGATATCGGTTCGTTGGCCCGGTTCGCGTGATCGACGCGAAATATCCGCTCTCGGATCCGGGACGAAGCTCTGCCCACACCGACCTCCGCAAGGATGTAAGCGAGTTGGGCGAGCGATCGTCCATCGCAGTGCTGCCGCTGTTGTTGCTGGAGAAAGCGCCGGACGATCAAGGTTTGTGCCTCGGATTTGCGGACGCACTGGTCTCGCTCCTCGGCAATCTCCCCGGGGTCGACGTGCTGCCCACGGCGGCAGTCTTGAACTTGCCGCCTGACTGGACGCCTGCAGAAATCGCTTCTCGCCTGGGAGTGCGATTTGTTGTCCACGGCGCCATTCAGATGTCGAAAGGCCAGTGGCGTCTTTCGCTGGAAATGGTAGACACCTACCTGCGACGCTCCTGCTTTACGAAGAAGTGCGACATCGACATGGATCGCCTGGCAAATCTCGAAAGCGATATCGCGAAGCAGATTACCCGCGCGCTGAATCGGCCGTATACTGCGGCGGCCGTGGGGCAGCCTCCACGCTATAGCAGGGATCCGATGGCGTATGCGGAATTCATGCGTGGGTATCGGATCACGGCGTCAGGCGATGCATCGATGATGGACAAAGCGAGTCAACATCTCAGCAATGCTGTGACGCGCGATCCCACGTTTGCCCTGGCGCACGCGACCCTCTCGTTCGCATGCGCGACCCGCCATTTCGAATTCGACCCAGCCAGTGTGTGGCTGGAGAAGGCTGAATTCCATTGCCGGCGCGCGCTCGAGATTGACGCGAATCTTCCCGAAGGACACGTCGCCCGCGCTTTTCTGCTCTGGGGACCGTCGAAGAATTTTCAGCATCTGGAGGCGATTGCCGATCTTAAGCGCGCTCTGGGCCTGCAGAACAATCTGCCTCATGCTTACAATCGCCTGGGTTCCATCCTGGCACATATCGGGCTGCTCGATCATGCGCGCGAGATGTTCGAACGAGGACGACCGTTTCAACCCAAGCAGGCGGTGAGCCCGAGCATCGTACAAGTTTACGTTTGGGGACAGGAATATGACCGGGCGCGGCAGCAGATTCAAGTATGGCGGGCGGAGAGTCCAGGCAACAGATACTCCCTTTATTTCGCGCCGTTCCCGGCCATGATGACGGGCGACTGGAAAGAAGCGAGCCGTCTGATTGACGAAGCGTTGCAGCGGGTGCCGAATGATCCGCTCATCATCAGCTTAGAAGGTCTGCTCCATGCCTTGATGGGAAACGGCGAGGCGGCGATCGATTGTGTGACGAGGGCATGCTCCAGTCCCAAGTCCTTTGGACACGCACACCATACCTATTACCAGATCGCTTGCACACTCGGTCTGACGGGGCGGCGCGAAACTGCTTTTGAGTGGCTGGAGCGGAGCGTCAGCACGGGGTTCGCTTGCTGGCCCTTCTTCCTGAAGGATCCCTGCCTTGCGAGTTTACGCAGTCTTCCTGAGTTCGAAGTTCTGATCACGGGGTTGCAAGCCAAGTACCCGGACCATCTGGGACTGCTATAGTAGCCGGAAGGAATCTTGTTCAAGGCAGCGCTGGGTTCGGATTCCCCGCTGGCTTTCTTTTCCCGATTCGTTTTCCATTTTCATTTCCGAACCAGGCGTCCTCGGACTTCTCCCCGCGCAGGCAAGCGTCTGCGGTACCTAAAGACTCCGGCTACTTCGCCGATGGGATAGTCAGCACGAAGCGCGTCTTGTCATGAGTAGCGCGCGGAGGAGATCGCGATGTTCAGGAAACTGAGTCTGAAGGCGAAGCTGTCACTGGGCTTCGGGACTGCCCTGGTGTTGCTGGTTGCAGTGGGAGTGATTGGCTATGTGGCGACGGTGCGTTTGTCGGATGCGAGCGGCAAGGCAGTGACCAACCTGCAAAAAGCCGAGCTCGGGATGGCCATGACTGCAGCCGTGGAAAAGCAGACCACCGGCGTTCGGGGTTTTCTGCTCAAGTCAGATGAGACAACCCCTCTTCAGCACGATCAGGAAGGCCAAAGAGAATTCAAAGAGGCGATGGACAAGTTGGAAGGGATGCTAGTAACTGAGGAAGGGAAGAGGTTGTTCGCCGGCCTGCAGCGGAGTTTCTTCGAGTACCGCAAGGTTGTGGACCAGGAAATTGAATTACAGCGGGAAGGAAAACACAAGGAAGCCCTGCAACTGTGTTTCGATCCCGGCACATCGCAACTGAGGAACGAAGTCCGCACCAACCTCACTAAGGTGGAAGAATTGGAAAGCAAACTCTCTGAGGATGCAATCGATGAGGGGCACAAGGCGGAAGCCAGCGCGCGGTTCTGGCTGATTTTGTGCACGCTGGTCGGCTGCGTTCTGGCCATTGTGATTGCGGTGGCGCTGGTGCGCTTCGTGACGCGAGCGACGGGAGAGATGGTGGCGGTGATCCAGGAGATCGGGCACAATAACCTGGCGATCCCGGACATTGACGTTGTCTGTCAGGATGAACTGGGGCGCGCCGGCGTTGCGCTGAACGAGATGAAGCGGAACCTGAGCGATGTGGTGCGGACCATCGCGCACTCGGCGGAACAAGTGGCGAGCGCCAGCGAAGAGCTTTCGAGTGGGGCAACCCAGACGGCGGAGAGCGCGCGGAATCAATCGAACCAGACGGTGCAGGCGACCACGGCGATGCACGAGATGTCGTCGACCGTGCAGCAGATTTCGGAGCACTCGCAGGCGGCGGCGGATACCTCGCGGCAAGCGGCCACCGTGGCGAAAAAAGGAGGCGAAGTGGTGGAGGCGGTGCTGGCATCGATGAAGAACATCGCCGACGCAACGACGAAAACCGCCGGGCAAGTCACGGCGTTGGGCAAGGGCTCGGAGGAGATCGGGAAGATCATCGCGGTAATCGACGATATCGCCGACCAAACCAACCTGTTGGCGTTGAACGCGGCGATTGAAGCGGCCCGGGCGGGCGAGCAAGGGCGCGGGTTCGCCGTGGTTGCGGATGAGGTCCGGAAACTGGCGGAGCGCACGACCAAAGCGACGAAAGAGATCGCGGCCATGATCGAGTCGATTCAGACCGAGACGCGCAGCGCGGTGGAGGCGATGGATCGCGGGAAGCAGGAAGTGCAAGCTGGTGTGGAAAAGACGTCGGCGTCGGGCGAAGCGCTGCGGGAAATCATTGCCATGTCGGAGAAGGTTGGGGACATGGTCACGCAGATCGCGACCGCGGCTACGCAGCAATCGGCAGCGACGGAGCAGGTGAATGCGAATGTGTCGCAGATTTCAAGCGCGACGCAGGAGTCAGCGGCAGCGGCGGACCAGGCTGCCAAGGCTTGCGCGGACTTATCGAGCCTCGCGCTGGATCTGCAGAAGGTGGTCAACCAGTTCCGCATCGAGAATACGAATCAGGCGATGCGGGAACAATATCCGCAGGCGCGGGCCATGGGGGCTGCGGCCGGAATGTAGTTTGTTGGGCGCGTGCTTTGACTTGGTTCCTTGGAAGTCAAAAAGCCCCACCCTAATCTCTGCAGACGTCGCGGGGGTCGGGGTGGGGCAACCCGTTCTAGTCATGAACTCTGGAGATCGAAACAGAGTCTCCACGCTTCGACTCCCACGCGGGTTTTCTCGGGGATTTCTTACAAAGTCAAAGTCCCCACCCTTTTCGCAAATACGGCGAAAGTAGATGGGCCCCCTGTGCCGTGATCTACAATCGGACGGATTTCAGTTCTATCGTTGTGTCCCGGGAGGCGAGATGCTTCGTTTCATCGCTGTGTTTTTGTTAGCGAGTCTGGCTGTCGCGCAAAGTGTGGTGCATTACACGACGACCAACGCCAACGTGAAATATCTGTTTGCGACGGCGGAGCCGGTGCTGCATTTGAAGCCTGGCGACATTCTGGATACGAACACGCTCGATTGTTTTGGCAACGGGCTGAAGAAGCCGGGCGACACGCTGGATATGGCAAAGGGCGACAACCCGCTGGCGGGGCCATTCTTCGTGGAGGGTGCGGAGCCCGGCGATACGCTGGCGGTGAAGATTCTTGACCTGCAAGTCGACGGAGAGTATGGCGTGGGCGCGCTGTCGCCGGGGTTCGGATCGATCAATTCGTCGCACTACACGCCGATGCTGGAGAGTTCGCCGATCAAGGAGCACGTGTGGTTTTATCGGATCAATCATGACGACAACACGGCGACGTTCAAGGCCAACGATACGGATTTCGCGGTGAAGATTCCGATGCAGCCGTTTTTTGGGTGCATTGGGGTGGCGCCGGCAAATGGGGAAGCGCGCAGTTCGATCGTGCCGGCGGAGTTTGGGGGGAACATGGATTCTCCCGAAGCGTCGGCGGGGAACACAGTTTACTTTCCAGTGAACGTGAAAGGCGGGCTGCTCTATTTAGGGGACGGGCACGCGGCGATGGGCGATGGCGAGGCGGCAGGATCGGCGATTGAGGTGCCGCTGAAGGCGCGCGTGCAAGTGTCGGTGATTAAAGGACGGACGATTGAGTGGCCACAGTTTGAGAATGATGACGCGATCATGACGGTGGGCGCGTATCGTCCGCTGGAAGATGCGACCCGCATTGCGCTGACTGAGTTGGTGCACTGGATCCATCGTGACTATGGACTATCGGAGATGGACGCGTACGAGTTGCTGTCCAAAGTCGCGAAGCTGCACTTGAATGAGATGGTGGATCCGAATTACGTGGTAGTGGCGTCGATCGAGAAGAAGTATTTGCCGAAGAAGAAATGAGTGCGCCGCGGCCCGATGAGTTCGTGGCGCCGGACAGCCAGGGCGGCTGTCCCTACAAGGGCTGTGTCGATTGGCCAGTCTCGCAAAAGTGGGCTCTAGTTTGGAATCTCGGGAAGTTCTCCAGTGAGAGTTCTCACGTATCGGCCCGAACCTCTCATGTCTGGCATTAAGTGGCGGAAAAGGTAGACGAGCTTAAACCATCCGGTAGTCTCCAAAAGCAGCAACGCACCCCACAGATCGCTGTGCTGACCGCGATACCGTGACTTCCAATGCCAGATGACGAGGACGTAGAGGTAGACCGCTCCGGGAAGAAAGAGAAGAACTCCCAAGATGGCAAGCGGTAAGGATGGCTGGCGATCGAGCGATGTACTGATCATTACTCCGAACAGTATGGCCACACCTGCCAGAGCAGCAAGCCCGAGCCGCTTCAGAGTCCGGAAACGTTTCTCCCACATAGGAGTGCAATCTTAGCCTCAGCTTTCTGAGGTAAGCAAGCGAGGTAGGTCCGGTGATTGCCGCCAGCATGTCCCATCAATCGCGATACAAAAATCCCCACTTCTCCCAAAACCAGGAGGAGTGGGGTACTCGTTCACATTTCTCTTCTACTGCCTTTTTATCCCTTGACGATTTTCTTTGAGGCTGGATCCCAGACTGCTATGCACTTGTTGAAGTACGAGAAGTTGGCGAGATGGCAGCCGATGCTGGTGTGGTTGCCGAAGACTTCGTTTTCGACAACCGGTTTGCGCGAGCGGACCGCGGCATAGAAGTTGGCCTGGTGGTCGACGGTGTCGCTGTAGCCCGGCGGCGTGACGTAGCTTTCGCCGGTGTGATCGACCTTCCATCCCAGGGCGGGCGGTTCGGGATGCTCGTCGTGCCACTTCTTGTAGTAGGCATCGCGCATTTCTTTGGGCCATCCGAAAACGGAGTAGCCTTCGGGATCGGGACGAGTGTCTTCCGGTTTGAAGCTCAAGGTGTTGTCCTTGATGAGCAACGTGCCCTGCGTGCCGTAGAAGGCGATGAACTCGCCACCGTTGTTGTTGAGGTTGCAACGGAGCGTGACGCGGAACTTCGGATAGTCATACATCGTCTCGATGAGATCGGGGAACTCGCGGCCGTCCTTGAAATGGAACAGACCGCCGCTGGATTCGGCGCGCTGCGCGGGCTCGTTCGTGCTGGTGATGAAGTGGATGCCGCTCAGCAGGTGCACGAAGAGATCACCGCCGAGTCCTTCGCCGTAATCCTTGTAGCAGCGCCACCGGAAGAAGCGGATGGGATCGAAGGGAACGCTGGGGGCGCCGACGAGGAACTCTTTCCAGTCGATGGTCTTCTCGCTGGCGTCGGGCGGAATGGGGTAGACCCATGCGCCGGAGGGCGAATTGCGGTCCCAGTAAGCGTTGATGGAGAACACCTCGCCGAGTTTGCCGGAGTCGTAAATCTCCTTCGCTTTGGCATAGAGGACGGAACTGACGCGCTGGCTTCCGACGGCGACCATGCGGTTGTGTTTGTGAGCGGCGTCGACCATGGAGAATCCGTCTTCGACGGTGTGCGACATGGGCTTTTCACAGTAGACGTCTTTGCCGGCGGCGCAGGCATCTTCGAAGATGCGGCGATGCTGGTGGTCCATGGTGGCGATGAGGACAGAGTCGACATCCTTGCGGTCGAGGACGCTGCGATAGTCGCGGGTGGCGGCAACGCTGGGATTATTGACGGCCTCGCGGGCGGCAGTGTGGCGGCTGTCATAAAGGTCACAGACGCCGACGCACTCGATGCCAGGAACACTGAGCGAAGCCTGAAGGTGCTCGCAGCCGCGGACCCCGGTGCCGATGGAGGCGAAACGGATCTTGTCGCTGAGGGCGAGCCGTCCGGCAGCGAAGAGCTTCTGGGGCTGCAGGAGGATCGTTGTGGTGGAAGCAGCGGCGAGAGCTCCGGCGCTGAGATTGATGAATTCACGACGAGTCAGGGAATGCTTAGCCATGATTTCCGCCCTTCACGAGATTTGGGGATTCCGGTTGAGGCGTGCGGCCTGACCGGAAAGGTATCCGGGGAGGAATTATTGCACAGGGAAGGGGGAGTTAGTAAAACGATTTTGTTCACGGGCGGGGGAGAGGTTCCGGAAATGAAAACCGCTGAGTACGCTGAGAGACTTTCTGCGATTTCGGGACCGACTTTAGTCGTGGCCCTTTTCTAAGTCCAAGTCCCCACCCCTGTCGCAGAAACCGAGACGAGGGTAGGGAGCGGGTTTTGTGGCGACCTTAATTCTGGGCCCTTCATCGTTCACGGGAGTGCTGGCCATGGAGCGAGCGTCCCCGACTCGGACTATGTCGACTTCCCCCCGCTGGAAAAATGGGCAACAGGCGGGGCAAACGCGGGTGCGCCGGACCACGAGAACCTCGTCGGTTTCGACCGTAATCTCGGTTCTCTTATGTACGGCCATGCGGGCACCAAACTTCTTTCCGGACTTCGTTAATCGTGATAAATTGCCCCCACGTGGGGCGACTTCTGAACGCCATTCGATAACGGAACAAGCATCCTCCCGCGAGCGCGGTTCGGAAGTCTTCAAAGAAATCTCAGAAATTTCTCAGGCACCTTATGGCGAATGAAGGAAAGGAGTTATACGAATTTGGGCCGTTCCGGCTGGATGCCGAAAAACGCCTGTTACTGCGGAACGACGAGCCCGTTCCGCTACAACTCAAGGCGTTTGACACCCTGCTGGTGCTGGTGCGGCACAGCCAACAGGTGGTTCTCAAAGAAGAATTGATGAAAGCGGTTTGGCCGGACACGTTCGTCGAGGAGTCGAACCTGGCGCAGAACATCTTCGTTCTGCGCAAAACGCTGGCCGCCAACAGCGAGGTCGCGGATGGCCACAGTTACATCGCGACAATTCCAGGCAGGGGATATCGATTTGCGGAAAGCGTCCGCCTAGTGGAGGAGGCCGATGCGCTGGTGGTGCATCGGCACTCGCGGACGAGGCTGCTGATCGAGGAGAAGATTGCGCAGCCAGGCGAGAGTTTGGTGACGGTTGCGGCGGAAAGGCAGCCGCAACATCGGCGCAGGACTTGGGTGGCGGCGGTCGCTGGCTCCGTTGCGGGTTTATTGCTGGTTGCGTATGGACTGCGTCCTGTAGCGCCTGCGCCGCGAGTCACAGGCATTCATCAGATGACGCACATCGGCACACTGACGCATAACACTCGCCTGATCACGGATGGGCCGCGGATTTATTTTCGGGTATGGCACGGAACATCGCGCGACTTAGGATCCGTGTCAACGTCCGGAGGTGAGGTTGCAACGGTGCCGATGCCATTGCCCCAGATCGATATCAACGACATCTCCCCGACGGACTCCGAGTTCCTGGTGGTGAACTACGCGGATTCGCAGAAGGTGGAAAACTCCTCCGAAGCTTATACGGGCTTGTGGCGTGTGCCGGTTCCCACGGGATCGCCGCGGCCAACAGGGGTGCGAGCGCGGGAGGCGGCCTGGTCGCCCGATGGCAGCAGTGTGGCCTATTCTCTGGGTTCTGCTCTGTGGCAGGCGAACCTTGACGGAACGCACGCTGCAAAAATCGCGTCTCTTCCGGATGAGGCGTTCTATTTGAGCTGGGCGCCGGATGGGAAACGCATTCGTTTTGCGGCGTGGGATGGTACGAGTTCCGGCACTTCGCTGTGGGAGGCCGATCCTTCTGATCATTCGGTTCGCAAGCTGATTCCCGAGTTGCCGGCGACGGCGCGTCCGTGGTCCGCAGGTTGGACGCGGGA
>Ga0335070_10010354_pt1 | contig 10900 bp, 4 predicted proteins | sample Lox_Sample_13_FD_206722 | JGI IMG/M metagenome (GOLD analysis project Ga0335070, IMG submission 206722) | Soil microbial communities from Loxahatchee National Wildlife Refuge, Florida, United States - Lox_Sample_1.3 | ecosystem: Environmental > Terrestrial > Soil > Wetlands | place: USA: Florida... | reverse complement strand
GCCGCGTGTCTCCAGGGCCGATGTCGTTTCGGTGGCGATGAATTTCTTCCCCGGGAATCTCTGCGGGAAGTCAGGATAGGTGCCGATACTGTAATTCTGGCCGATCAGGTCAAGCGCGCCGGAGCGAAAGAGCGTGTTCATGGTGTCGGGATCGTTGCATGCGGCGGTGATCACCCGTGTGGGATCGAGTGATCGAACGATGCCGGCCAGCTCCCGTGCGATGTGGATGCCAAGGGTATCTTTGTGATCCCACTGTTCGCGGACCTCGTTCCCGATGCTCCAGATGATCACGCTCGGGTGGTTCCGGTCGCGCAACACCATGTCGCTGATGTCCCGCCCATGCCATTCATCCCAGTTGTTTGCGTAGTCGTATTTTGTCTTTGCCAACTTCCACATATCGAACGCTTCGTCCATCACAAGGACGCCCAACCGATCGCAGACCTCCAGAAGTTCCGGTGCAGGAGGATTGTGAGAAGTACGAATGGCATTCACCCCCATTCCTTTGAGAAGCTGGACCTGCCGTTCGATCGCGCGATAGTTGACGGCGGAGCCGAGACAGCCGAGATCGTGGTGGTCGCATACCCCCTTGATCTTGACCGGCTTCCCGTTCAGAAAGAACCCTTTGTCCGGGATGAATTCAAACGTGCGAACGCCGAACGGCGTTTCGTATCGATCGACGGTTTTCCCGTTCAGGAGAACGGTTGACACGGCTCGATACATCGAGGGATCTTCGATCGACCACAAGGAGGGCATTGCGACAACCAGAAATTGCTCCACCGTAGAGACTGCCGCATCAGCGATTTTCTGCTGTGCTTCGGTGCTGGCCACTTCTTTCCCGGTCGGATCGAGAACGACAGTGCGGAGAACGAAGGCCTGATCGCTGTTCGAGGAATTGCGTACTGAGGTCCGAATGGCGACCGTTGCCGACGAGGTGGTGACGGTGGGGGTTGTGACATACGTCCCCCAATGATCGACCCGCAGCGGTGCCGTGCTCGTCAGCCAGACGTTCCTATAGATCCCGGAGCCCGAGTACCAGCGGGAATTCGGTTGTTCAGAGTTGTCCACGCGAACCGCCATCACGTTCTTTGCGTTGCCGTATCGAAGATAGGGTGTCAATTCATACTCGAAGGAGCTGTAACCGTATGGCCGTGCGCCGAGGAAGTGCCCGTTGAGCCAAACCTGGCTGTTTCTGTACACGCCGTCGAACTCGACGAACAACAGCCGGTCCTTCTGCGCATCGGGAACGGTAAACTCTTTCCTGTACCACCCTATCCCTCCAGGAAGCGCTCCGCCGCCGACCGTCGCGGGGTTGTCAGTGCTGAAGGTCCCCTCAATACTCCAATCGTGGGGGAGATTCAGTTGACGCCAATGGGAATCGTCAAAGCCGGGAAGTTGACCATCGGCGACATCCCCCAGAGTGAACCGCCAGCCGTTGTCGAATTTCTGCACCGTCCTTCCCTCTGTCTGGGCGATGGAGTAGTGCATCGAGAAGGCGACCAGTCCGATCAGCAACGGGATCCAGAAGCGGCCGGACTTCTGCAAGCGAGATTCGGCATTCATGAATAGTGTCCTTCCTCATGCTCGAAGTGGTGTGGTGTGTGTCCAGATCAGCGGCGAACCGCACTCATGGTGATCGATGCCGGTGAACCGTCATAATGCATCACGGCATCGGCAGGACGCGAAAAGTCAAGCCCCACGGGCCGGTCTTTCGTGACCCAGACAATCTCAAACGTACGCTGGTGCAACATCCCGGGGAACGAGCCTTTCCGTGCACCGATGGTCAGTGTATGGGATTGCTCGTCATAGGACAGCGGAATCGTCGCAAACATTCCCTGTTCATAATTGTAGTTGATGCCTTCGTCTTCGTAGAGGGAAAAGGCTGCGTCTTTTCCCGTGTAGACGAAAAGCCGGATGGGATCCGCGGGCTTCTGTCCCGTGTATTGGATGTCAGGTCCGCACGGGACAATCGATCCTTCCCGTACAAAGACCGGCATGTCATCATAGGGCGCGTCGGCCTGAACAGTGCGGCCTCCTTCATGGTACGTTCCGTTTTGCAGTCGATACCATCCGCTTCCCGGCAGATAGACCTGTCTCGCCCGGGCTTTGTACTCCGTCACAGGATTGACTAAAAATGCAGGGCCGAACATGTATTGGTCATTGATGTCGAGAACGTTCGCGTCATCACCAAAATCCATGACGAGCGCGCGAAGGATTGTGTAATCGTCGTGCGTCACCATTCCCGCGAGGGAATAGATGTACGGCATCAGGCGATAGCGGAGCTGGTCATACTTGAGCATGGACTGGTACGCGGGATGGCCTTCCGGCGCGATGTTGAACATCTCGCGACGCGGAAATTGACCGTGAACGCGGAAGAGCGGGCAGAAAGCGCCGAACTGATACCAGCGGGTGTTCAGCTCGCGCCATTCTTCGATGTCTGCGGCCGTCGGATGTTCATAGCGCGGCTCCACGGCGAACCCGCCGACGTCCATCGTCCAGTAGGGAACGCCAGCCAGGCAGAAATTGGCGCCCCCGGATATCTGCGCCTTCAAGTCGTACCATCGCGAGGCGATGTCCCCGCTCCACGTCGCCGCTGCGTACCTTTGCGTTCCCGCGAAAGCCGAACGCGTCAGGATGAACACGCGCTGCATCGGGCTTGTCGCGCGCTGACCTTCATACACGGCTCGCGTCTGCATGAGGGAAAACGTATTCAGATACCGCGAAGCAGAGCCCAGAGCGGTCGGCCCCTGCCGCAGGATCGTTTCTTTCCTTGAAAGGTTGGACTGGATATCCGGCTCGGTGCAGTCCAGCCACCATGCATCGATCCCTTTGCTGAACAGCGCATCGTTGATTTGCTTCCAGAAGAGTGCGCGTGCCCCCGGAGCGTACGGGTCATAAAAAGTCGAAACATACCCCGGCCCGACCCAATCGCGCTGTCCGACTTCGACGTTCCGCATGTACAGCCATCCGTTTTCCTTGAACGCCTCGTAATTCTTCGTCCCGACATAGAATTTCGCCCACACGGAGATCATCATGTGTGTGTGGAGATCGTTATGCAGTGTGCGGAGCATCCCTGCCGGGTCGGGGTACCGAGCCGGATCGAACTGATGGTCGCCCCACTTGTCCTCCTGCCAGTAGAACCAGTCTTGCACGATATTGTCAATCGGGATCCGCCGTGTGCGGAACTCACCGACCACGTTCAGGATCTCCTCCTGCGATGCGTAGTGCTCACGCGACTGCCAGAAGCCCAGCGCCCATTGCGGCATCATGGGCGCCTTGCCGGTAATGCGGCGATAGCCGTGGATGACCTGGTCGAGATTCTCCCCGCGGACGAAGTAGTAGTCCACCTCGTCTGCGACCTCGGACCAAAGCGAGAGGCTGCTGTCATACAGTGGATCTGCGGGGCCAAGACAGGTCAGGCTGATGCCCCCTCCCATGTGGATCCACTCGATCTTCAGCGTATGGCGTTTGCCCGGGTCCATGTGCAGTCGCACAAAATGGGTCCAGGGGAGCCAATTCTGCCGCCACGACTCAACCGCCAGCTTGCCATCGAGCCACATCTTTGTGTAGCCTGAACAGCAAAGTCGGAACGTGTAGTCCCCGGTGGCGCGGCTCTCGACGGCACCGCTCCAACGGACGGCCCTGACATTCTTCTCGAAGCCATCGGGGAAGGGATCGTGAACATCAAGGTATTCATGATCGATCGTCGATTCTTTCCGAGAAGCGAAGAGCGATACACATTGAGTGTCTCGGAAGTATTCCGCCGTCAAGCCCCCGGCAGCATCGTCGGCGCCGAACAGATTCAGGGCAGTCAGGGGCTGATAGTCGCGCACATCTCCGAACTTTGTGTGAGAGTTGTTGTCCCACAAGATTCCGTAGTTCTTGCTGGAGACGAGGAAGGGGACCACCTCAACCATGTTCTTCTGATAGAGATCGAGGTTGTGCCCCTTGTAGTTCATGATCGCGTTCTGGTTTCCTCCGAGCCCATAGAATGCCTCGTCGGCGGGAGAGTCGAAGAGTTCCTGGACATGGTACGTTTGCTCCCCGAGCACATTGGCAGGGGTGATGATCGTGCCCCCGTTCCTGCCGCGAAGGATCGTGTGGCCCGTCGGGTCGCAAAACGTAACAGCGCCGTTGAGCGGATTGACGCGGGCGATGACTTTCGAAGTCACGACATCGACGACCCCGTCGTGCTCGTTGACCGACCAGGGAACGGAGGGCCAGACGGGGTTCTGGACCATAAGGCTCGGCCGCGTCGAAAACACGCTGTCAGGTGAGGCGACAATGCGAATGATATCTTCCGTGCACACCTGAACCTTCAGCAGGCGCGGGTTCGTCGGCGCTTGTTTTTTGAGCTCAAACACCACCCCGTCGGACTGCTTCTCGAAGCAGTACGTCGGCATCGAAGGAAGAAGAACCATGAAAGTGATAATCGCAAGGAGAATTCTGCATGGGTGCATGGGGGGTCTTTCGAGAAGTCGCGGAAACAAAGCTATGTGCTTTTCTCAAGGATGCAAGGAACGGGAAGCGCGTTGAGAAGTGATGTTCAGAGTTCGAGCGAGCGTCGGATCCCGAGCTCAAGACCCCGGAGCTCGGCGAGCGCGCGCATGCGACCGAACAGGGAATACCCGGGGTAGAAATCCGCTCTGCCCTGGTCGGGGATCATCAAGTGCCCGTGATCGGGGCGCATCGGCATGCGGCTGTCACGGCGCCCCTCGCGCACGCGGCGCTGCTGCTCCAGGAGCAGCGTCTTCATGACGAGGAAAAGATCGATGTCGCCCTCGAAATGGTTCTCCTCATAGAAGTTGCCGTCCTCTGTCCGCCGTACGTTTCGGAGGTGGATGAAATTGATTCGCCGGGCAAACTGTTGCGCAATTGCCACGAGGTCGTTCTTGCTGCTCGCGCCGAAGGAGCCCGTGCACAGGGTAAGGCCGTTGGCATTCGAATCGACGGCATCGAGGATCTGCTCGATGTCATGCACGCTCTTGACCACGCGGGGAAGCCCGAGGAGCGACCACGGCGGATCATCGGGATGGATGGCCATCGACACACCCGCTTCCTCGGCCGCGGGCACGACGGCACGGAGGAATTGTCTCAGGTGATCCCGCAATTCCGCTTCGCCGATCCCTTCATAGCCGGCGAGTGCGTGCCGGAGTTCGTCGAGGGTGTAGCGTTCGCCGGAGCCCGGAAGGCCGAAGAGGACGGTCCGGATCAGTCGCTCTTTCCCGTTTTCATCGAGGCGTCCGAAACGTTCCCGGGCCTGCGCGATGATCCCCGCGGTGTATTCGTTCTCTGCGCCCTTGCGTTTCAGCACGAACAGGTCGAAGGCGGCAAACGCACTCGGTTCGAAGCGCGTGGTCACCGAGCCGTCGCGAAAGACGAATTCGAGATCCGTGCGGGACCAGTCGAGAACAGGCATGAAGTTGTAGCAGACAATGTCGATCCCGCAGTGCGCGAGATTTCTGAGCGAGGTCTTGTAGTTCTCGAGGAGGCGGGTATAGGAGCCGCGACGTTTCTTGATGTCCTCGTGCACCGGGAGACTCTCAACGACGGACCACCGCAGTCCTTCGGCCTCGATCATGCTCTTCCGTTTCTGGATCTCCTCGACAGGCCAGACCTCTCCGACAGGAAGGTGATGGAGCGCGGTGACAATTCCCTCTGCGCCGGTCTGTTGGATTTCTTTGAGTGAGACAGGGTCATGCGGCCCGAACCAACGCCAGCTTTGTTCCAGAGACATACAACGAACGCCCCCTAGGGTAGATACGCGGTCTGAAGGTTTTCCTCCCCGTCGAAGAATCAACACTTGCATGGGTGCTTCAGACGGGATGGTCAATATACGAAAGACCGATCAACATTTCTGATTTGACGGTCGACCTGTCTCACCGAAGGCCGGGCTCTGGGAGGCACCCATCCTGCCGCGATGAGAAGGAGGGTAGGACCTTTGACATAGCTGTAGGCCAAAAAAATTTTCGCAAGGTCTTGCTTTTTGATTTCTGCCGATGTATTATTGAACCGTTTCAGGCTCATCTAAATTGGTTAAGTAACCAACCAGTTTCCAACCGTTCTTTGTCTTCTGTCCTCCTAGGGACGCAATCTTTCGAAGCAAGGAATCGGATGTTTCCAGACGTGCGTTGTTCGATTTGCGTTTGACAGCCAGCGGCATGATTTTTCGGGACGTCTTGGGGGCAATCATGTCGTGCAGTCTCCGGTCGGGGGACGATCGGAGGTGCAGAAGGATCAGGAGCTGTTTTCACGCGTCGCCGTGTTGGTCCGAACGGAAAGTGATCCGGGGTGGTCAAGGAGCGGCGTGAAAAAGGGTGACATAAGCGTGTACGTTAACGCATCCGAGAGCAATGGGAGACGGGATGAAGGTTTGGTACGCTACAGTCGGTAATTCCCTTTCGCCAGGCAAGAGCAGCCATTCCCTCGTTGTGCTCCGCAGGGTCCGGAAAATCCAATCGTGTGGTTGATCGGTGCGCGTGTCAACGCTCGGAGTATTCTCCTCCGCAGAAGGTGGGGAGGAGGTGTGCCCGGGCTTCTTATCGCGGAATGAATGTTTAGCGCTTAACATCGTTGCGGGATTCCAGGTCCAGCTTTCCCTGGATGGGACATCGGACGAATGAGAAAGTTGACCATCGTTGATGTGGCGAAACGGGCAAAGGTGTCGAAGGGCACCGTGTCGGCCGTCATCAATGGGAAAAACAACGTCAAGGTCTCTACACGGGATCACATCCTTGAGGTCATGAAGGAGCTCAACTACCGACCGAAAGGCATCGCCCGAAATCTCAAGGCCGGTCAGCCGGAAAAAAGCATCGGCATGATCCTGAAAGACCTGACCTATCCGTTTTATACGTCGATCGCCGCCGGCGCGAAAGAGTTTGCGGAGAGCGAAGGGTACTCGGTCGTCGTGGCAAGCTCCGATGACGACCACAACACCGAAAAGCAATTGACACGGCTCTTCTCCGCGAAAGACATCAAAGGCGTGATCATCGCACCGATCGTCGCAGGTTCCGCGGAGATCGAGCATCTCTTCCTTTTGAAAATGATCAACTATCCGTTCGTCCTGCTTGAAGATGTTCAGGGGATCCAGGCGAACGTCGTGGCCATCGACAACATCAAGGCAATCAAGAAGGCCGTCAAATACCTTATCGACACCGGCCACCGAAAGATCGTCCATTTCGCGGGCCCGCCCCAATCCTCACATACGCTCGAGCGCGTTGAAGGTTTCCGATATGCGTTCAGCGAAAGTCCACTCGTGTTCAAGAAGGAGTACATTGTTTCGATCGGATCACACTTCGAGGAGAGCTACGAAAAAACGATCGAGTATTTTGAGGGACTGTGCCGGCAGGATTACCCGACCGCCATCGTGTGCTTCAATGATCACCAGGCGCTCGCCGTCATGCTCGCCCTGAAAGATCTCGGGATCCGAATTCCGCAGGACATTTCCCTCGTGGGGAATGACGACATCTACTATGCGAGGATGTACCCGATCCCCTTGACAACGATCAGGGCCCCGCACCGCGAAATCGGCGCCCGGGCGGCCCAGATCCTCATCAATAATATAGAGGCATCACATTCGCTCCCAATCGAGCGCGTGGTTCTCGAAACGGAATTCGTCGCCCGAGAGACGACGCAAAGCCTGAATCCCCAGGTCGAGGAAAAGGTCGAGCTCCAGGCGGCGCCCTAAGAATTCCGTCGGAAACGTCACTAACTCCCGTATCCGGTTACCGTCGTTACGGAATATCGCTCAATGGCCGAGGACATCGAACAAGCCGAAATTCACGTTCGCCGGCAATCCCTCATCTATAAGGATCCCGCGCGCAGCACCGATGATCGCGTGCGAGATCTGCTGGGACGCATGACGCTGGACGAGAAGGTCGCGCAGATGCTCTGTATCTGGAACCGGAAGAAGGATCTCCTCCTAAACGAGGAAGGCCGACCGGACGGCGCTCTGATCCGGAAGAACTTGCCGCACGGCATCGGACAGATCGCCAGGCTGAGTGACACGAACGGCGGGCTTACGGCGCGAGAATCGGCCGAGTTCGCAAACGCCCTCCAGCGGTTGATCATCGAAAATACCAGGCTCGGGATCCCCGTGGTCTTTCACGAAGAGTGCCTCCACGGTCTTGCTGGACGGGAAGCGACGAGTTATCCCCAGCCGATCGGACTGGCGGCGACATTCAATCCGGACCTCGTCGAGGAAATCTTCAGCACGGTCGCGACGGAAGTCCGCGAGCGCGGTGCTCACCAGGCGCTGACCCCGGATATCGATGTCGCCCGGGATCCGCGGTGGGGGCGCGTGGAGGAGACGTTCGGCGAAGACCCGTATCTCGTTTCGCGCATGGGAATCGCTGCGGTGCGAGGGTTTCAGGGAGACGGCACGTTCAGCGACAAGAAACACATCCTTGCAACGCTGAAACATTTCGCCGCCCACGGTCAGCCGGAGTCCGGCACCAACTGCGGGCCGGTGAATGTCTCGGAGCGCGTATTGCGTGATACCTATCTGTATCCCTTCAAAGAAGTGCTGGCACATGCCGGCGCAGCGAGTGTCATGGCCTCCTACAATGAGATCGACGGCGTTCCCTCGCATGCCAACCGGTGGCTGTTGCAGGAGGTCCTCCGCGGCGAGTGGGGTTTCGAGGGGTATGTGGTCTCGGACTACTATGCAATCACCGAGCTCCACCAGAAGTCTGATTCCCTGAGCCACGCGGTGGCGCGGGACAAGAAGGAAGCGGCACTCCTCGCGATCATGGCGGGTGTCAGCATCGAGCTCCCTGACCCCGATTGCTATCCGTTCATTCCACAACTCATCCGGTCCGGCGCATTGGACGAGTCGACTCTCGATGAACTCCTGGCTCCTCTCTTGAAATACAAGTTCCAGATGGGATTGTTCGAGGATCCCTACGTCGACCCGGATGCCGTGCGGGCCGGGGATCGCGCCAGAGACTCGAGAGCCCTCGCGCTGCGCGCCGCGCATGAGACGATCACTCTTTTGAAAAACGAGGGGAGCCTTCTTCCGCTTGATCGGAAGAATCTCCGTTCGATCGCTGTGATCGGGCCGAACGCCGACCGCGTCCTGCTCGGCGGATACAGCGGGACGCCGGTATATTCGTCAACGCTGCTGCAGGGGATCCGCGACAAAGTCCAGAAGTCCACGACGGTCCTCTATAGTGAAGGGTGCAAGATCACCATCGGCGGATCGTGGAACGAAGACGCAGTGACCCCGTCCAACCCGGAAGACGATCGCAAGGCGATTGCGGATGCGGTCGATACGGCGCGGATGGCGGATGTCGTCGTCCTCGCTCTCGGCGGAAACGAACAGACCTCCCGCGAGGCGTGGCTCAAGACGCATCTCGGAGACCGGGCCTCGCTGGATCTCGTCGGACGGCAGGACGAGCTTGTCCGCGCGGTGCTTGCCGCCGGCAAACCGACGATCGTGGTGCTCTTTCACGGCCGACCGAATTCCATCAACGTGATTCAGCAGCACGTCCCCGCCATTCTCGATTGCTGGTATCTCGGTCAGGAATCGGGGAACGCGGTCGCTGATGTCCTGTTCGGCGACCACAACCCCGGCGGCAAACTCCCGATCTCGGTCCCGCGGTCGGCCGGACATCTTCCGGCCTACTACAGTGCGAAGCCGTCCGCACGGCGGGGATATCTCTTTGACGACGTGTCACCCCTGTTTCCTTTTGGCTTCGGTCTCAGCTACACGCAATTTCGTCTGACAAATCTCCGGTTGGACGACGCGACCATCGGCGTTGACGGGCGGACAACGGTGCGCGTCGACGTTGCGAACACCGGCGATCGTGCCGGCGACGAAGTCGTTCAGCTGTACGTCCGCGACCTCATCAGCTCGGTCACGCGCCCGATGAAGGAGCTGAAGGGATTCTGGAAGGTCCACCTCGCCCCCGGCGAAAGCACCACCGTCGCGCTTTCCGTCGGTCCGGATCAATTGGCATTCACGAATATCGACAAGCGGTACTGCGTCGAGCCCGGCGAGTTCCATCTTATGGTGGGAACGTCCTCCCGGGACGAAGATCAACAAACGATTCTCCTTCACGTTGTACCCTGATACACGGAGCGAACCGGCCATAATCCAGTGCAGATCACTCCTAATGCATGCACTTTGAACCAGCATTGTTCAGGAGAGCACCTTGCAGACAGCCGTAGCAAAACTATCGTTCAGGGAAAAAGCGGGGTATGGAACAGGTGACGCAGCTGCGAACTTCGTCTTTCAGACGATGTTGTACTTCCAGCTGGCCTTCTACACTGACGTCTTCGGAATATCCGCGGCCGCAGCGGGGACGCTGCTCCTCGTCGGCCGGTTCTGGGACGCGGCGTTCGACCCGTTTATGGGGGTCATCGCGGACAGGACCAATACGCGTTGGGGAAAGTTCCGTCCCTGGGTCCTGTGGTCGGCGATCCCCTTCGCGATAATCTTCGTCCTCGCCTTCACCACCCCCGGATTCGAAGGCGCGTTGAAGGTCGTCTATGCCTATGTGACCTACATCCTCCTCATGACCGTCTACTCGGTCAACAACCTGCCGTACGCGGCCTTGAACGGGGTAATGACCGCCGATGTCAATGAACGCACCAGCCTCTCCTCCTACCGGTTCTTCTTTGCCATGGCCGCTGCGTTTGTCGTCCAGGGGTTGACGCTTCCCCTCGTGGCAAAGTTCGGCGCGGGAAATGCCGCGAAGGGTTGGACATGGACCATCGGCCTGTTCGCCGTCCTCAGCGTCGTGTTCTTCATTATCACCTTCTTCAGTGCCCGGGAGCGCGTGCTTCCGGATCCCAAGCAAAAATCCTCGGCTCGCCAGGATTTCGCAGATCTCGCGAAGAACCGCCCGTGGATCTCGATGTTTGTGCTCACACTGTTCCTGTTTATCACGCTCGCACTGTG
>Ga0335070_10010353_pt1 | contig 10900 bp, 4 predicted proteins | sample Lox_Sample_13_FD_206722 | JGI IMG/M metagenome (GOLD analysis project Ga0335070, IMG submission 206722) | Soil microbial communities from Loxahatchee National Wildlife Refuge, Florida, United States - Lox_Sample_1.3 | ecosystem: Environmental > Terrestrial > Soil > Wetlands | place: USA: Florida... | reverse complement strand
GCATGATGATATGTGCAAAAGAACTTGTCTCATCCGGATAGGAGGAAAAAGAGACGATGAGCGGGACGCGTTGAAGCGCCTTCTCAAAGCCCCACGATGCAGGCAGATGGAAGATCGGGTTCGCGCTATCGATGGCGAGAACGTCTATTTCGCCGCTTGCCATCCTGTCGGTAAGCTCCTTCATTTGCGCTGCGTAGAGCACGTCACTGAGCGAGACGGGATCTCCCCAATCAATAGTGGTTCGTGACGGTGAGTTCGACTGCAGCATATTGGCAGCCACTGCTGTCTGGAACGCGTTCGGGTCCTGGAAAGTTGCACCTTCCGAAAGAATGAGCGGATTCTTTGCTTTGCTCAGCTCATTCGCTATGAATCTGAGCCGCTCGGGACTCACTCCTGTGTGCGTCTGAAGAAGATCAGGCGTTATCTCCTGACCTGGCCCAGTCCGTGCATGTTTTGCGGCCATGCCGAGCAGTGCTCGCGCCACGAGAGATTCCGTGCCTGCTGGCACGCCAAGCCAGTGGTCGGCGTTCGCCGCTGTCATTGAAAGACGAGGACCTACGTACACGAAGATATTTTTGACGCCGCCGGGCTTTGGTTCATGGAACTGGGCGAATTGACGGGTGAACTGCACATTTGAGATCCAGTATTCGAGAAAATTGGCGCCGAAGGAGAGGAGGAAATCGGCCTGATCAATACGATAGGTCGGGATGAGAGGTTTAGCGAATACAACCTGATTTGCTTTACGCAGCACTTCGTAGGCGATGGGCTCATACATCAGGTGCTCGCCGCCAAGTGCTGAAGACCATCGCCCGATCAGTTCTTTTCGGCTTCCTGTCACAAGGCCGGTAAGAAAAACAATCCGACCTTTCTTATTTGCCTGTTTCAACTGGATGAGTTTTTGCACGAGAATCTGCTCCGCATCTTTCCACGAAGCACGCGTCAGTTTGTTGCGCGAGTTTCTGGTGAAGGGTTGAGGATAGCGATCCGGATTATATATGCCCTGGACAGAGGCCTGCCCGCGCGGACATACTTTGCCCGTGTTCACCGGATGAGCGGGGTTGCCTTCTACTTTGATGATGTGGCCATCACGATTCTTCGCCAGTAAGCCGCAGCCCGCAGGACATTCGCGGCACGTGGTCGCGTACCACGTGGCCTCTCCCGGAACAATGTCTTCAGGTGCAGTCACGTAGGGGATCAGCTTTGTCGTCATGTCGGTGCAGCCGACGACGAGCGCGCTTGTTCCTGCGACGCAAGCTGCTTTAAGAAACTGACGGCGTGAGAGTTTGGACATGTCGCAGACTGCCTCTGCAGAAATGTAATCACTCTCGAAATCTATGTCATCGGGCAATGAGGGAAAGTGCAACACTGCGCGGGCCCGCAATTGTGTATGCGCGCAGGCCAAAGATGCCACCTAGTGTACGGGCTCTGCTGCGTGCGGTCGAGAAGATTTTGAGGTTAATCGAGTTTGTACTTCTTTGCCTTCGCGATGAGGTTGACTCTTGATATGCCAAGAATCTGTGACGCTTTCGTTTTGTTGCCGCTTGTATAGCTCAAAATTTTCTTGATGTGATTTTTTTCCACATCCTCCAATGTCTTGAGCGGCATTTCCATGGGACCTGCGTCGGAAAGCACCGACGAATCCTCGAGGAAGTAGTGGGGGAGTGATTTCTTTCTGATCTCATTCGTCGATTCAACAATAACCGCGCTGTTGATGATGTTCATCAGTTCCCGGACGTTTCCGGGATAATCGTAATTGGCAAGAAGCCGCATGGCAGGGTCGGTGATCTTATCTATTTTCTTATCGTTCAACAGGCAGAACTTCTTCAGAAAATGCATGCACAAAAGAGGAATGTCACCTTTTCTTTCCCTCAGCGGCGGCAGATAGACCGAATTCATGTTGAGGCGGTAAAAAAGGTCTTTTCTGAAATTCCCCTTTTTTATCTCTTCGTGCAGATTCTTGTTGGTGGCGGCGATAATTCTGACATCCACCTTCAGATTCTTTGTGGAGCCGAGGCGGAAAAATTCGCCTTCCTGCAAGACCCTGAGCAACTTCACCTGTATGGGGAGACCCAGTTCTCCGATCTCGTCCAGAAAGAGCGTTCCCCTGTCGGCCTCTTCCAGAAATCCTCTCTTGTTTGAATTTGCGCCGGTAAATGCGCCCTGGCTGTGGCCGAAAAACTCAGAAGCAAAGAGTTCGTTTGCAAACGTACCGGCATTCACCGCCACGAAGCCGTTCTTGCTTCTCTTGCTGATTTTATGGACAGCTCTTGCTATCAGCTCTTTGCCGGTGCCGCTTTCACCCCAGATCAGAATGCTGCTGTCCGTCTGGGCCATCTTTTCAACGATGGAGAAAATCTTGTTCAGTTTCTCATCCTGCGTCACGATGTCCTTGAAGGCATCCTTAAATTTGAGATCGGCGGAAACCGTGACTTCCTGGTCGATGATCTTGTGGCTTTTTCTTTTCTCCAGCACGCTGTTGATGAGCGAGAGTAGCCGGTCGTTATCAACCGGCTTTACAAGGTACTCGTGGGCCCCGAGCTTCATGGCCGAGACCGCGAGCTCGATATCTTCGACACCTGTCAACACGATTGTTTCAACGTCGATATTATTTTCCTGGACATTCTTGAGGATATCGATCCCGGTGACATCGGGCATGTCCATATCCAGAAGCAGGAGATCATAGCGGTTGGACTTGAGCAGGTCGTAAGCCCTGGTGCTGTTTGCGAGTGTTGTGACATCGAAAGAGCCTGTCTGCAGCAGGAAAATATTCAGGTAGTTGAGAACGGCCTGATCGTCGTCGATAACGAGAATCTTGTTCACGCTCGCCTCAGATGTTTCTGGGGATGTAGATGCTGAAGGTTGTTCCCATGCCTGCTTTGCTTTCCACCTCTATGCGGCCCTGATGCTCCTTGATGATTCCATACGCAATCGATAAACCGAGCCCTGTTCCGCCTTGGTGACGCTTTGTGGTGAAGAAGGGGTCAAAAATCTGTCTCAAGATGCGGTCATCCATTCCCTTGCCGTCGTCCTTTACTTTGAGCACCACTTCTTTGTCCGTAGACTGGGACATGACGTGAATCGTGCCGCGTTGCTTGTCGATGGCCTGGGAGGCGTTGATCAGTATGTTGACAATGACCTGCTGTAACTTTTGAGAGTTCCCCGTGATCGAAGGCAGGCCCGGGTCCAGGCTGACTTTCACATCGGCTGTTCTCCGAATCTGGTTGTCGGCAAGCCGCAGGCACGCTTCGGTGATGGTATTGATATTAACTGTTTCATTGAGGAGGCCCTCATCTTTTTTTGCGAATTTCCGCAGACCGTCCACAATACCCTTGATACGATTGGCGCCCTGCACCATATCTTCAATGAGAACAGGCACGCTTTGTCGGAAAATGTCATAATCCAGGCGAGCTATCCTGGCGTCCGGGTTCGATTTATGGTACTGGTCCAGGATAGGAAAAATGTCGTTCATCGCTTCCTGAATGATGTAGAGGTTGCCGCGGATGAAGGTGTTGGGGTTGTTGATCTCGTGGCCGATGCCTGAAACGAGCTGCCCCAGGGATGCGAGTTTGTCGGCCTGCAGAAGCTGCCGCTCAAGGTTCTTCTCTTTTGTGATCACACGGGAAATCTCAAGCGCTGCCTCAACATTGCCTTTTGCGTCGAGAATCGGGTATGCCTGTAACAGATAGTGTCCGTCGTCTATCTCTTTTTCCTGCCGGACAGAGGTTTTCTGTTCAAAAACCCGTGCCACAAGGCAATCGTCGCATGGCTGTTCCCTGTTAAAGACTTTCTTGTAGCATTTTCCCTTGTTCCCGATGTTTTTCTGGTTCGACATCAGGATATTCAGGTCGTGATCGATAACCGTCACCGCGTCCGTGATGGCATTGAAGAGAATCTGGACTCTGCTCTTGCTCTCCCTCAGTTTTTCAGTAAGCGTCATCAGCTCATGGTTCTTTCTGATCAGGAGGTCCTTCTGATTTTCGAGGTCAAGGGTCCGTGTCCGTACCATATTCTCCAGATTTTCGTTCTGCTCAATGAGCTTTTGTTCCAGCTCCTTACGCAGTCTAAGGTCTTTATAGACAGATTCCACGCAGCGCTCGCCGTCGATGTCGATAAAAATGTAAGAGCCTGCGACAGGAATGGGCGCCCCGTTACGATCGAGCAGCGCGAGTTCGAAGTTGTCGACTCTGCCCTGTTCCATGAGCTTCTTGTAAATGGTTTTCCTGGCCTCCATGTCTTCGTACAGCTTATCCTTGACGAAATTGAGATGGACAGAGCCGTCTTCGGGGTAATCAAACAACTGGTAGAAGGCTCTGTTGGCCTTTATGATATCCCCGTTGAATCTTGAAAAGAGCATAGGGACAGGAGCGTCCTCAAAAAGATCCTTATATCGCTTCTTGGACTTCTCCAACTCACTCGTCTTTTCCTCGACCAACTCCTCGAGTCTGCGCACATATTTTTGGAGTTCGGAGTGCAGTTCTTCTCTCTCAATCCATTTCGAAATCTTCCTGCTTACCTCATTGATCAGTTTTTTTTCCTCGGGAAGAAAATCGGCGTTTTTTGTGTAGCAGACTTCGACTCTCCCTCTATCCTTTCCCTCAACGAGGATGTCGGATGAGAAAACGTTAACGCTATCCTGGCACGTGGATGGGCCGTCTGCTGAGTACTCGATACCATCCAGCCAGATCGATGCTTTGGCGATTTCGGGATACTGGAGGCCCTTTAGGAGGTACCCAATAGAATTGGTGAGTCTGTCTTTGAGATCGGCGTTAGATTCGAGCTCGGGGCTTATGCGGTAGAGACACTCGAGCTCCTGGACGCGTTTCTGCAGATCGTAGTTGATTTCTTCAAGGCTTCGGGTAGCCTTCACGACTCTGCCCTCTTTTCGCGCCCTCATCTGCATGCGGCTACACTATACCATTTTGTGAATAAAGCCACAAGCCTACTTCCCGGCTTTAGGCTTGGCTCGTCAGCCTGCCCTTGACGTTCGTCCGGAAGTAGTTTTCTGACGAGACATACTGTTTCTTTTCGACACTGCACGGGGAAAGATCTATCTTAAGAATGCTGAACTTTGCTTTCCCGTCTGGCGTCATGAATCCTTTTTCAAAAATAGGCTGCCCCCAGAATAATCCTGACTTCGTAGCCCCGTAGGCAGGAATTGCAGAGCGAATTTCAGAGGCTACGTCTTTTGCCGATTTGTATTTAAAGGGGGTGCCCAGCCTGTTCGCGAGCCCCGTGATTATCTGCCAGCTCTCCATCCCGCTACGTGGCGCAAATATCGCCTTGGTTTCCTGCACCCTTCGGTCGCACGCAGTGAAAGAGCCGCCGGTCTCAATAGGTAGCGACGCGGGAAGCACCACGTCTGCTTCCATGGCGGTCGGCGTCATGAAATAATCGAGTACGAGCATAAATTCAATGCCGCCAGTGAGCCTCACGTTGCGGGCCGCAGCCAGAGGATCTTCCCCGAATACGAGAAGAGCCTTGATCCTGTCTCCTTCCAGCTGTTCTTTGAGGTCAGTAGGTGTGAAGATATGAGTCAGATCAACGCCCCACAACGAGGATAGATCCTTTACGCCTTTTGTATTTTCAGGGCGGATATGGCCGGGAAGATAACGAGGGTCTGCTCCCATATCGAAGAGCCCCTGGGAATTGGCATACTCTCTCAAGAGTATGAGCCCGTTGCCCGGCTTGCCGATTCGCCCGGTGAGCAAGAGGAAGTTGCCTATTGCTCTGAGATCGTTACTCGACTTCTCCCATAGCGAATCAATATTGTACACGACAATAATCTTCTGATCGGGCTTTGCTATGAGGTCATACAATTTCGTAATTCTTTCTTTGCTCACACCTGTGAGCTCGGAAACACCGCTGGTGTTCAGATTTGTAATCGATTCCTTGAATGCGTCAAAGCCCTCGGTTCTCTTCTTGATGTAATCGGTGTCTGCCAGCCCCTTGCCGATGACAGTGTTTGACATGCCTTGCAGCAGGGCTGTTACCGTGCCGCGTTTTGCATCAATCCAGAGATCCGCGAATTTGTTGAGCTCCACCTCCGAAGAACTGACCGTGACCAGCTGCGCGCCGTTCCTCTGTGCTGCCTTGATCTTAAGCTCAGCCACGAGACTTTCCTCCGACAGCTCCGCATTCACTACCAGGATCAGGTCTGCGCCCGCCAGATCATCTGTCGTGGCCGTGGAGGTAGTGATGCCGAACATGTCATCCAGCGCATCCTGCTCGACTCCATTCAGCAGGTTGCTGAAGCTGCCGATGTTGTTGGTCTTGAGCCCGACCCGCGCCATTTTCTGCAGGAGATAGAGCTCTTCATTTGTCATGCGCGGCGATCCGAGGACCGCGACCGATCCTGAACCGTAGGCTTCAATGATCCCTTTGACCTTGGTTGCGGCATAGTCGAGGGCTTCGTTCCACGTCACCTCTTTGTATTCGCCTCTCTTCTTGATTTTGGGTTTCAGAAGACGGGATTCGTCGAGCATGTACCTGTAGCCGAACCTCCCCTTCGGGCAGAGGTAGCCTTTGTTGTGCGACGCGCCGTTTGTGGGCGCGATGGAAAAGAGGTGATCGTGGAATACCTTGTATTTGAGGTTGCAGCCGAGTGAGCAAAAGGAGCAGACGGATTCGATCTCCTCGGATGTCCATGGCCCGGGCTTGGCGAAAGGTACTTTTTCCGTTATGGCACCTGTGGGGCAGGCGCCGATACAATTCCCGCACGAAATGCAGTTAGTCTGGAGAAGCTTTTTCTCCATGGATGGCTTCACCACGGACTTAAACCCTCTATAGACGAAGCCGAGGGCGGAGATCTTGAGTATCTCCGAGCACGTCCTCACGCATCGGCCGCAGGAGATGCACTTGTTGGGATCGAGCGCTATAAACGGGTGATCCCGGTCAATTTTGTATTTCCTGACATCTCCTACGAACTTGGTAAGATCGACGCCAAAGTCGGTTGCATACTTTCTCAACGCGCAGTCGAAGTAGGCGGAGCAGCCGCACTCAAGGCAGCGGGACGCCTCGTTGTACGCCTGTGCCTCAGCAAAACCGACCTCAACCTCCGCCAGATTCCTTATACGCTCGGCAACTGGCAGTTCGGGCATCTTTTCTTTGGTGATTTTCGGGTACTGCACAAAATCGCTTTCGGCCAGGTCTCCGAAGCTCTCCTTGCGGCTCACGAATCCTGCGCTCTCCGTTTTAGCTTTTCCTTCCCGCATGTAGCCGTCGATTGCCTCGGCAGCCATCCTGCCATGTGCTATAGCGTCAATGGCCACAGCCGGTCCTGTGATTGCGTCGCCGCCTGCAAAGACCCCGGGTATCGACGTCTCGAATGTAGCCTTGTTGGTTTGAATGGCTTTCGACCGCGTTGTCTTCAACTGACCGTCGGCGGCGATAGTTCCGAGTTCAATATCCTGGCCTATTGCCGATACGACAAAATCACACTCCAGAAGGTATTCGGAGCCTTGAATGGGAACCGGGCTTCTGCGACCGCTCGCATCAGGTTCACCCAGCTCCATGCGGATACACTGCAGCCCGCGCAAGCGGCCATCTTTTGTGACGATGGCTGTTGGCGCTGAGAGAAAGACCATCTCGATCCCTTCATCGATGGCAGCCTCGATTTCCATCTCATTGGCAGGCATCTCCTTTTGGGTTCTCCGGTAGAGGATGGTCACCTTTGCGGCACCGAGGCGAAGCGATGTGCGCGCAGCGTCAATAGCGGTGTTGCCTCCGCCGACCACGACTACACGGCCGAATACTTTCGGCTTGCCTTCGTCTGTCGCTGCCTGCATGCTGCGCAGAAAGTCGGCGCCCCCTATCACGCCGGGAACTTTTGTTTCGCCGTCAAGACCCATACCCTTGGCCTTCTGCGCACCTATAGCTACGAAGATGGCATCGAAGCCGTTGTTCTTGAGGGATTCGATTGTGACATCCTTGCCGAGGATAGTATTGGTTTTTACGTCCACACCAAGGTCCGTAATCCACTTGATTTCCCTATCGAGCATCTTCTTCGGGAGTCGGTACTCGGGGATGCCGTAACGGAGCATGCCGCCCAATGCCGGCGACTGTTCGAAGATTGTGGGCGCATGTCCTTTCAGAGCAAGAAAGTAGGCGCAAGTAAGTCCGGCCGGCCCGCCCCCGATAATCGCAACTTTTTTCCCGCTGGAAGGTTGTGTTACGGGTACCCATGGATCTTCGATGTCTAAGTCTGAAGCGTACCGCTTCAGGTAATCGATGCCCACCCGTTCATCTACTAAGTTACGCCGGCACGCGTTCTCGCATTCCCTGACGCAGACCCTTCCGCAGACAAGGGGTAGGGGGTTCTTCTCCTTGATCAGCTTGACAGCTTCCCTGTATTTTCCTGCCGCGATCAGTGCGATGTAGCCCTGGACGTCTACACCTGCCGGGCAAGTCTGGGTGCAGGGACCAAGGCAGTCGGCGTAGTGATTGGAGAGAAGCAGTTCCAGTGCGGTTTTTCTCGATTGCTTGATCCGGGCGTTGTCTGTGTGAATCACCATTCCGTCAGAAACAGGACTCGCACAGGATGGAACGAGCTTCTCGAGTCCCTGTACTTCCACCACGCAGAGGTAGCACGAACCGTAAGGGGGGAGCTTAGGGTCATAGCAGAGCGTGGGGATGTCGTCGATCTGGTGCTCCCTCACAACCTCGAGGATAGTCTGACCGGGATTGGCCGAATATTCTTTACCATTGATCGTAACTTTTAGTTTCGCAGCCATATCATCCTTCTCCGTATTGGATTCTTACTCGTGCCCTTCATGTGTGCTCAAGCTCTCGTCTTTACCTCAAGCCTGGTTTAATCCTTAATCACTGCATCAAACTTGCACGTTTCATAGCACTTCCCGCACCTGACGCAAAGCTCCGGATTTATTTCGTGTGCCTTCTTCTTCTCTCCCTTAATGGCTTCGGAGGGGCAAGCCTTGACACACATGGCGCATCCCTTACAGGCAGTAGGGCTTATCGTGTAACTGACCAGCGCCGCGCAGCTGTGGGCCGGGCACTTCTTTTCGCGTATATGCGCCTCATATTCCTCAGGGAAGTATTTCAAGGTGGTGAGAACCGGGTTTGGCGCTGTCTGTCCGAGACCACAGATGGTATTATTCTTGATCTGATATGCAAGGTCTCTGAGCAGCTCTATGTCTTTTTCGTTGCCTTTTCCGTCGGTGATCCTCTCGAGTACCTCGAGCATGCGCTTTGTGCCGATTCTGCAGAACGTACATTTGCCGCAGGATTCGTCCTGTGTGAAACGGAGGAAGAACTTGGCCATGTCGACCATGCATGTGGTCTCATCCATGACGACGAGGCCGCCGGAGCCCATGATGGCGCCTGTTTTGTTGATCTGCTGGTAGTCTATCTGCAGGTCGTCCATGGAAGCAGGGATGCATCCTCCCGAAGGTCCGCCCATCTGCACCGCCTTAAACTTCTTGCCGTCCTTTATGCCGCCGCCGATATCATAGACGATCTCTTTAATGGTGATGCCCATAGGAACTTCGGCCAGCCCGCCCCGTGCGATCTTCCCTGCGAGAGCGAACACTTTAGTGCCTTTGCTGTTCTCGGTTCCCATGGAGGCAAAGGCTTCTGCCCCGTTCATGATGATCCAGGGAACGTTGGCGAACGTCTCCACATTGTTGATGTTCGTGGGTTTGCCCCAAAGGCCTTTGTTTGCGGGGAAGGGGGGCCTGAACCGCGGCATGCCCCGTTTGCCTTCGATTGACGCGATGAGCGCGGTTTCTTCGCCACAGACGAAAGCACCAGCGCCCTCTTTGATTTTCACGGAGAAATTGAAATCAGAGCCGAAGATCTTCTTTCCGAGGAATCCTCTGCTGAGTGCTTCCCTGATGGAATGCTTCAGCCGCTGCACAGCCTTCGGGTATTCGGCTCTGACGTAGAAATAGCCCTCGTCGGCGCCGATGGCATAGGCGCAGATCATCATGCCTTCCAGTACCGAGTGAGGGTCGCTCTCCAGGGTACTGCGGTCCATGAAAGCTCCGGGGTCGCCCTCGTCCGCATTGCAGATGATGTACTTCTTGTCACCCGGTGATTGGCGGCAGAACTTCCATTTTACGCCGCTTAAGAATCCGCCGCCGCCTCTGCCGCGCAGGCCGGAGTTGGTGATGATTTCTATCACTTGTTCAGGCGTGTATTCTTTCAATACTTTTTGGATGGCCTCGTAGCCCCCGACAGCTATATACTCATCCAGGGAATTTGGGTCGATGACCCCGCAGTTTCTGAGAACGATCCTCCGCTGTTTTTGGAAAAAAGTATCGTCCCCGGAAGGCCCCGAGTTCTGCACGACCCACTCTTTCACGGGTGTATTGCCGAGCACGTGTTCCGTCATGATGCGTTGCGCCTTTTCCGGCGTGACATCGCCGTACAGGAACGAGTGGTTGGACTCGTCGATCACTTCCACCAGCGGTTCGCGAAAACACATCCCGTTGCATCCTGTCTCCTTGAGCACGACCTGGATATTCTGCTTCTCTATCTCCAGTTTTACCGCTTCAAACGTCTTTTCGGCGCCGGCGGATACACCACAGGTGCCTAGGCCTACCTTGATCGTCTTCATTCTCGCTCTCCTGCGCTCATCTCTGGGTTCTTCTTTTTCTGGTCGCCGTCCGTCCCAGGACACGGGCTTCGCGCCTTTCTTCGTTGCTGCGTCACCGTGAATCCTCGGCGTACATCAGTACAGCCTGCGGTTCCCGGCTCCTTGCGCCTTGAAATCCATCGAATCCCGGCCGGGCACGTCCGACCGACACTCGCTGCGCTCGTGGTAAAAAACTTCGATTCTTTCAGAGTCGACATCTGAATATCTTTCATATGGTTGAAACTCAAATCAAGCCGCTAGTCTTTCGAGTCCTCGCGGTATTCTTTGAGCAGCTGTGTGACTTTTTTC
>Ga0335070_10010352_pt1 | contig 10900 bp, 10 predicted proteins | sample Lox_Sample_13_FD_206722 | JGI IMG/M metagenome (GOLD analysis project Ga0335070, IMG submission 206722) | Soil microbial communities from Loxahatchee National Wildlife Refuge, Florida, United States - Lox_Sample_1.3 | ecosystem: Environmental > Terrestrial > Soil > Wetlands | place: USA... | reverse complement strand
AACGACCCGATTCGCCTGATCCCCACGACGGGCGGCGCCCGCGGGACGACGGTGTCCGCGGCCGACATGAACGTCGCCACGGTCACCTTCGGGCTGACCCTGCTCTACTGACGTGACCGGGCCCGCCGGGCGCGCCCTCTACACGCGGCGATTCCCGCTGATGGGAGGGGCCGCGAGCCTCGAGTTCGTGGACGATCGCGGCCGGGACGTGGCGGAGCGGATCGCGCGAGCCGTCGAGGACGAGGCCTGCCGCATCGAGCGGAAGTACTCCCGCTACCGCGAGGCGAGCGTCGTGGCCCGGATCAATCGCGACGCCGGACGGACGCCCGTCGCCGTCGACGCCGAAACGGTGTTCCTCGTGGAAGCCGCGCTCGACCTGGCGCGCTTGACGGCGGGTCGCTTCGACCCGACCGTCGGCATCCTGCGGCGCGTCTGGGACTTCAAGGGAGCGCGGGTACCGTCCGAGGACGAGGTCGCCGCGCTCCTGCCCCTGGTGGGGGCCGACGCCGTTTCGGTCCGGGACGGCACCGTCTTCCTGCGCCGGGCGGGGATGGAGATCGACCTCGGCGGCGTCGGCAAGGAGTACGCGGTCGACCGGGCCGCCGAGATCCTCGCGCGGGAGGGAGTCGAATCGGCGATCGTCAATTTCGCCGGCGACGTGCGCACGATCGGGAGCCGCGGCGACGGGCGGCCGTGGAACATCGGGGTCGCCGACCCGCGGGATCGCGGCCGCTGCCGGTTCGCCGTGCGGGCGGTCGGCGGCACGGGCGTGGCGACGTCCGGGGACTACGAGCGCGGCTTCGTCCGGGACGGAATCCGGTACCACCACATTCTCGACGCCCGGACCGGGTGGCCGGCGCGCGGCGTCTCGTCCGTGACCGTCGTCGCCGCCTCGGCGTTCCGCGCCGGGCGCTTCGCGACGGCCGCGTTTCTCCTCGGCGCCGAACCCGGACTCGAACTCCTCGAGGACGAAGAGGGCGTGGAAGGAGCGCTGATCACCGAGGAAGGGTCCCTCGTCGCCACCGCTGGGATGGCGCTCCTGTCGGATCTGCCCGGAAGCCTCTTCGCGGCCCTGCCGTCGCTCTAGCCGGCGAGCGGCGCCGCGGCGGGGCTAGAATCCGCGCGGCTCCATGACGTCCACGGACGCGGCCGGCCGCAGCCGCCGGCAGTACGCGCTCGGCCTCGGCCTCTGGCTCCTCGCGCTCGCGGTGGTCGCGGTGATGGTGGCGCGGGACCCGGCGCGAAGGTCGGTGACGCCCGTTTTCCATCTCGCCTCCGAGCGCTGGTGGGCGCGGAGCGACCTGTACCAGGACCCGCGCGGGTATCACTACCTGCCGCAGTTCGCGGTCCTCTTCGCGCCCTTCCACGCGCTGCCGGTCCCTGCCGGGGACCTTCTCTGGCGCGCTCTGTCGGTCGCGGGCGTCCTCGGCGGGTTCGCGGCGTTTCTCCGGCGGGCTCGGCCCGAAAGGCCCGGCGCTTTCTTCCTCGCGGCGAGTCTTCTCGCGCTCGCGCCGTCGCTCGGGGCCGTGCGCAACGGCCAGACCAATCTCGCCTTCGGCGGGTTGTGCCTGCTCGCCGCGGCGAGCCTCGCCGCAGAACGGTGGGAGGCGTCGGCGGCCTGGCTCGCCCTGCTGGTCGCCGTCAAGCCGCTCGGCCTCGTTCTCGTCCTGCTCGCGCCGTGCTTCTACCGCGGCCTGCGCAAGCCGCTCGCCGCCGCTCTGGCTCTGCTCGCGGCCGTTCCGTTTCTCGCGGCGCCGCCGGGTTACGCCGCGGACCAGTACCGATCGGCCTGGGCGCACCTGGCGGGCTGGTCGGGAACGACCGAAAACCGGTTCGCGGACCTGACCGCGCTGCTGCGCGCGGCCGGCGCGAGCCTCGCTCCCGCGGCGGCTCTCGCGCTCCGCGCCGCGGCGGCCGCCGGAACGCTCGTCCTGTGGCTGCGCGCCGCGCCGAGAACCCGCGAGCCCTGGCGCGCGCTGACGCTCGTCCTGCTCGCGACGACGTACTTGATGCTCTTCAACCCGATGACCGAGAAGAACAGCTACGCCATCGTGGCGCCGGCCTACGCCGTTGCCGCCGCGGCCCTGCTCGCGCGGTCGGCGACGCGCCGCGCCGGGTGGCTCTTCGCCTTCGTGCTCGTCTCGGAGGGCGTACTTCCGGAGCTCCTGTGGCGCGTGACCCGGGACTTCGGTCTCTGGTGGGACCCGCTGACCGCGCTCGCGGTCGCGGCGGGCCTGACCGCCGCGATCGTCCGTCGGGGCGACCCGTTCGCCGAGGTGGCCGCCGCGTGAGGTGCCTCGACGTCGCGGTCGTGGACGGCCGAGGGCGCGCGGTGCTCGTCGAGCGCGCGAAGCCGCTTCCCGCCGCGGACGAGGTGCTCGTCCGTGTCGCCGCGTCGGGAATCAATCGCGCCGACCTGCACCAGATCGCGGGGCAATACCCGCCGCCGCCCGGGGAGCCCGGGATCCTCGGCCTCGAGCTCTCGGGGACCGTCGAAGAGTCCGGGGAGCGGGTGTGCGCCCTCGTCGCCGGGGGCGGCCATGCCGAGTACGCGTCGGTGCCGCGGGGTCAACTGCTGCCCGTTGCGTCGGCGCTCCCTCTCCGCGACGCGGCCGCGATCCCGGAGGCGTTCCTGACCGCGTACCTCAACCTCGTCGTCGAGGGCGGCCTCGCGCGGGGAGGCCGGGCGCTCGTCCATGCCGGCGGCTCGGGCGTCGGCCTCGCGGCGATCCGGACGGCGAAGTACCTCGGCGCTTCGGTCGCGGCCACGACGCGAAGCGGGAGCAAGCTCGACGCGCTGCGACGGGCGGGCGCCGACGTCGCCATCGACTCGACGGCGGGCAGCGTCGCGGCGGCGGTGGAACGGGCCTGGGGCCGCGACGCCGTGGACGTCGTGCTCGACCCCGTGGGCGCGGCGACGCTGGCGGACGATCTCGCGGTGCTCCGGCCCGGAGGCCGCGTGGTCGTGATCGCGACGATGTCCGGCGCGCGCGCCGAGGTCGACCTCGCGCTCCTGATGCGCAAGAGGGCGTGCCTCGCGGGATCGACGCTCCGGTCCCGGCCCCGGGCCGAAAAGGCGCGGCTGGTCGCCGGGTTTCGGTCCGACGTGTGGCCGGGCTTCGAGAGCGGCGCGCTCGCGCCCGACGTGGACGCGCGGTACCCGCCGGAGCGTGCGGGCGAGGCGTTCGACCGCCTCCGGGAAAACCGCAACACGGGCAAGGTTCTGATCGACTGGACGCGCGGCTAGACCTCCTGGCCGCCTCGCGGGGTCCGCGGGGCGTTTGTTAGACTTGGCGGCTCTCGAGGAGACCCATGGCCATTTTCGGTAAAGCGGAGCCCGCGAGCGGTGCGCCCGCCGGGACGGAACGGACGCCCGCGTCGTCCGCGGCGGCGACGCTCATCGGCCCGAACTCCCGTTTCGTCGGAGAGCTCTCCGGCGACGAGGACGTCGTGATTCAGGGCAACTTCGAAGGGCAGATCGACGTTCCGCGCCGGGTCACGGTGGCCGGCGCGGGGCTCATGAAGGGGGATATCCATGCCCGGTCCGTGGTCGTCGGCGGACGCGTCCACGGCCAGATCCGGGCCGACGAGCGCGCGGAGCTTCTCGCTTCCGCCTCGGTCCAGGGAAACGTCAACGCACCCAAGGTCGTGATCGCCGAGGGGGCACAGTTGCAGGGGAAGGTGGCGATGTCCGACGAGGCTTCGCCCGGGAAACCTGCCGGGAAGAGCACAAAGGGGGAGTGATGGCCACGGAGGTCGCGGTGGAGACGCAGCTCAATTTCGTCGGCGGGAAGTGGGTTCCCGCAGCGTCGGGGAAGACGTTCGAGAACCGGAACCCGGCCGATCGGGACGACCTGGTCGGTCTCTTTCCGAAGAGCGGCAAGGCGGACGTCGACGCTGCCGTGGCGGCGGCGAAGAAGGCGTTCCCGGGCTGGAAGAACACGCCGGCGCCGCGGCGCGCCGAGGTCCTGTACGCGGCGGGCGAGATCCTGAAGCGCGACAAGGAGAAGCTCGCGCGGCTGATGACGCGCGAGATGGGGAAGGTTCTCGCCGAAACCCGCGGCGACGTGCAGGAGGCCATCGACATGGCGTTCCTCGCGGCGGGGGAAGGCCGCCGGCTGTTCGGGTTCACGACGCCGTCGGAACTGCCGAACAAGTGGGCGATGTGCGTCCGCCAGCCGGTGGGCGTCTGCGCGTTCGTGACCCCCTGGAACTTCCCGATGGCGATCCCGGCGTGGAAGTCGATGGCGGCCCTGATCGCCGGCAACACGATCGTGATCAAGCCGGCGACCGACACGCCGGCCTCGGTGGTCGCGCTCGCGCGCGTCTTCGAGGAGGCCGGCCTCCCGCCCGGCGTCTTCAACGTCGTCATGGGGTCGGGCGGCGAGGTCGGCGACCCGCTCGTCGCGCATCCGGACGTCAAGGTCGTCTCGTACACGGGCTCGACCGAGGTGGGCCGGCAGATCTCGAAGGCCTGCGCGCCGACGTTCAAGCGCCTGCACCTCGAGATGGGCGGCAAGAACGCGATCCTCGTCATGGACGACGCGGACGTGGACCTCGCGGTCGACGGCGCGGTGTGGGGCGCGTTCGGCACCACCGGCCAGCGCTGCACGGCGTCCTCGCGGCTGCTCGTCCACAAGAAGGTCTACGACGCGTTCCTCGAGAAGCTCGTGGGACGCGTGAAGGCGCTCCGGGTCGGCAACGGCCTCGACGAGAAGGTCGACATGGGTCCGTGCGTGTCGGAGAAGCAGCGGGAGACCGTGGCGAAGTACGTCGAGATCGGCAAGGCGGAAGGCGCGCGGCTCGTCACCGGGGGCGAGAAGCTGACCTCGGGCCCGCTCGGCAAGGGCTGGTTCCACGCCCCGACCGTTTTCGCCGACGCGACGGCGACGATGCGGGTCGCCGCCGAGGAGATCTTCGGCCCCGTGACGACGGTCGTCCCGATCGGCTCGCTCGAGGAGGGCATCCAGGTCGCCAACTCGGTCGCGTACGGCCTGTCGGGTTCGATCTACACGCAGGACGTCAACAAGGCGTTCCAGGCGATGGGCGAGTTCGAGACGGGCATCTTCTACGTCAACTCCTCGACGATCGGCGCCGAGGTCCATCTTCCCTTCGGCGGCATCAAGGACACGGGCAACGGGCACCGCGAGGCGGGCATCGCCGGCCTCGACGTGTTCACGGAGTGGAAGTCGATCTACGTGGATTTCTCGGGAAAGCTCCAGAAGGCGCAGATCGACACGCATTGACGACGGAGACGGGCGGGGGACGAGCCCCGCCCCGACGGTCCCGAATGACGTAGGGGCGGCCCTGGCGGCCGCCCGCAGAGGAGGAGCGGGCATGATCGTCGGGCTGCCGAAGGAGATCAAGGACAACGAGAACCGCGTCGGCCTGGTGCCGGCGGGCGTCCGGGCGCTGGTCTCGGCCGGTCACCAGGTCTTCGTCGAGCACGACGCCGGCGCGGGCTCGGGAATTCCGGACGAGCAGTACGTCGCCGCGGGAGCGAAAATCTACGGAACCGCCGACGAGGTCTTCGGCAAGGCCGACATGATCGTGAAGGTCAAGGAGCCCGTCGGTCCCGAGTACCAGCGCCTGCGCGAAGGGCAGATTCTCTACACGTACCTGCACCTGGCGCCGGCGAAGGCGCTGACGGACATGCTCCTCGACCGCAGGGTCTCGGGCGTGGCCTACGAGACGATCACGGCCGCGAACGGCTCTCTGCCGCTCCTGACGCCGATGTCCGAGGTGGCGGGGCGCATGAGCGTCCACGTCGGCGCGTATTTTCTCCAGAAGTCCAACGGCGGCCGCGGCGTGCTGCTCTCCGGCGTGCCGGGTGTGCCGCCGGCCGACGTGGTGATCATCGGCGGCGGCGTCGTCGGGACCAACGCGGCCAAGGTCGCCGCCGGGATGGGGGCCGACGTCACGATTCTGGAGACGTCGCCCGACCGGATGCGCGAGCTCGACGACATCTTTCTCGGGCGTGTCAAGACGATCGCATCCAACGCGCACACGCTCGAGGAGGGCTGCCGGCGCGCGGACCTTCTCATCGGCGCCGTGCTGATCCCCGGGGCGGCGGCCCCGAAGCTCGTGTCCCGGCAGCTGATTTCCCAGATGAAGAAGGGAGCCGTCGCCGTGGACGTGGCCGTGGACCAGGGCGGCTGTTTCGAGACGACGCGCGCGACGACGCACTCCGATCCCGTCTTCTCGGTCGACGGCGTGATCCACTACTGCGTGGCGAACATGCCGGGCGCGGTGGCGCGGACCTCGACCTTCGCCCTGACCAACTCGACCCTCCGCTACGCGCTCCAGCTCGCGAACAAGGGCCTGAAGAAGGCCGTCGCGGAAGATCCGCACCTGGCCGAAGGCGTCAACACCCACGGGGGCAAGCTGACGTACAAGGCCGTCGCCGACGCTCAGGGGCGGCCCTACACTCCGCTGGCCCAGGCCCTGGCCTAGACGATTTCTTCCCTCTCCCGCGAGCGGTGGGAGAGGGCAGGGGCGAGCGAGGCGAAACCCCGGGAACCTCCCCGCGCGGCCTGCGTATCTTGGGGCGAGGGGGAAGACCATGAACCGTCACGTGCTGCCCGCGGTCCTGGCTTTGGCCGCCCTGGCCTGGACCGCCGTTCCCGTGGCTGCCCAGAGCCGCCTCGAGAAAGACCTGACCCTCGCGGCCGGCGGCGAGTTCCGCCTCGAGACCGACATGGGGTCGGTGACCGTCACCGGGAGTCCGGACGCCGGCGCCCACCTGCTCATCACGTCCAAGCGCAAGGACCTGGACGACCTGCTGACCTTCCGGTTCGACGAGGGCGCCGGCTCGGTGGCGGTGATCGCCAAGAAGAAGCACCGTTCGTGGTTCTCGAGCGAGAGCGGCTCGGTTCACTACGAGATCCGGGTTCCGGCACAGACGCGCCTGTCGATCGACACGTCGGGCGGCGCGATCCAGGTCGCGGGCATGCGCTCGCCGGCCAGGCTCGACACCTCGGGCGGCGGCATCAAGGTCGGCGATCTCGTCGGCGATCTCGACGCCGACACGTCGGGCGGCTCGATCGACCTGAAGGACATCAAGGGGAAGATCCGGGTCGAGACCTCGGGCGGCGGCATCGACGGCGTCAACCTGGACGGTCCGGTCCACGCGGAATCCTCGGGCGGCTCGATCGAGCTGCAGAAGGTGACCGGGGATATCGACGCCGAGACCTCCGGCGGCGGCATCCGCATCGCGGACGCGGGCGGCCGGGTCCACGCCGACACGTCGGGCGGCTCGATCGAAGCGTCGTTCACGAAGGGAAACTCGGCCGGGGGCGTCCTCGAGACGTCGGGCGGGGGCATCGAGGTCTTCATCGACCCGGACGCGAACCTGTCGATCCAGGCCTCGGGCACCTCCGTCAAGACGGAGCTGCCGATCCGCGTCCAGGGCGAGATCTCCCGCGGGAGCCTCTCGGGAAGCCTCGGCAAGGGCGGGAACACGCTGCGTCTCCACACGAGCGGCGGCTCGGTCCGGATTCAGAGCTTGTAAGACTCGACGCGCGGCGCCGGTGTAGAGTCCTCCCGCGATGACTCTCTGGCTCGCGCTGGCCGTCCTGCTCGCCGGCGCTCCGCCCGCGGCCGCGCCGGTGCGCGTCCTTTCCGGCGCGACGCTGATCGACGGCACGGGCGCGCCCCCGGTCCCGCAGGCGACCGTCGTGGTGCGCGACGGCCGGATCGAATGCGCCGGCAGGAACTGCGCCGTGCCGAAAGGCGCCGCGATGACCGACGTCTCGGGCCTCTGGATCCTGCCCGGCCTGATCGACGCGCACGTCCACTTCGGTCAGTCGGGCTGGGCGGACGCGCGGCCCGACTCGTTCGACCTGCGCGAGCGATTCCCCTACGAAAAGGCGGAGTCGGAGCTCGCGCTGCACCCGGAAAAGAACCTGCGCGCCGACCTCTGCTCGGGCGTGACCTCGGTCTTCGACAACGGCGGCTACCCGTGGTCGATCGACCTCGCGCACCGCGAGCGCGACGACCCGAATGCGCCGCGCGTGGCCGCGGCGGGACCGCTGCTCTCGACGATCGACTTCTGGCTGAACCTGCCGGCGGAGCGCCAGTTCCTCCACCTGAAGGACGCCGGGACGGCGCGGTCCGACGCGAAGTACCTCGCGGCCCGCGGCGCCGACGCCGTCAAGATCTGGTTCATCGTCACGCCCGAGCAGACCGTCGAGGCCTCGACGCCGGCGGTTCTGGCGGCCGCCGAGGAGGCGCGCCGGCTGGGACTGCCGCTCATCGTCCACGCGACCGGGCTCGCGCAGGCGAAGGTCGCGTTGAAGGCCGGCGCGCACCTGCTCGTGCACAGCGTGGACGACGCGCCGGTCGACGACGAGTTTCTGCAGCTCGCGAAGGCGAACGCGACGGTGTACTGCCCGACGCTGACGGTGATGCACGGCTATCTGCGCCAGGCGCAGTCGGCAGCCTCCGGGAAGCCGCCCGCGCTCGACGATCCCAATGGTTGCGTGGACCGAGCCCTGGTCGAGCGGATCACGGCGCCGGGAGCGCTTCCGGCGGCGGGCGCGGCGGATCAGGTCAAGCGCCTCGAGCCGATGCTCGGCGGGATGACGTCGACGATGGCCGCCAACCTCAAGCGCGTGTCGGACGCCGGGATTCCCATCGCGATGGGGACCGACGCCGGCAACCCGCTGACGCTCCACGGGCCGTCGGTCTACGCCGAAATGGAGGCGATGCAGGCCGCCGGCCTGACCCCGATGCAGGTCATCGTCGCCGCGACGCAGGGTGGGAGCCGCGCGATGGGCGCCGCGGCGGTGGCCGGCACGCTCGAGAAGGGGAAATCCGCGGACCTGATCGTCGTCGCGGCGGACCCGACGCGGGACGTCGCCAACCTCCGCAAGATTCGTCTCGTCATGCGTGCCGGCGTCCTCCGTCCCCAGGAAGAGCTCCGGGCCCCGGCCTCGCCGCGATGAGCGCGGCTCCGGTCGCGATCGCGGGCGCCGGCCCCACGGGGATCGCCTGCGCGATCGAGCTTTCGCGCCGCGGCGTCGACGCCGTCTGCCACGACCGCGGCGGACTGCTGGAGTCGATCCAGCACTTTCCCGAAGAGATGCGCTGGTTCTCGACCCGTGACCTGCTCGACATCGCGGGCGTCCCGTTCACGACGCCCGACCCGCACCCGACGCGGCTGGAAGCGCTGGCCTACTACCGCGGCGTGGCGGAGCGCTTCGGCGTTCGCGTCGAGGCCGAGAGCGCGATCGAGCGCGTGACGCCCGCCCCGGGCGGCGGCGTCGAGGTCGAGACGTCGGGAAGGCGAGGGGCGCGCCGCTTCCAGGCGCCGGCCGCCGTGCTCGCCACGGGCTTCTTCCACAACCCCCGCCGTCTCGACGTTCCCGGCGCCGACCGGCCGCACGTCTTCGCGCGCTATGTCTCGGGCTACCCGTTCCACGGGCGCGACGTCGTCGTGGTGGGCGGGAAGAACGGCGCGGCCGAGGCGGCGCTCGACCTCTACCGCCACGGCGCGCGCGTGACGCTGGTCCACCGGGGCGCGGCGCTGTCGGAGCGCGTCAAGTACTGGATCCGGCCGGACCTCGAGAACCGGATCGCGGCCGGATCGATCCGCGCGTTCTTCTCCTCGCGCGTCGTCCAGATCGGGCCGGATTCGGTCCGCGTCGCTGGCCCGTCGGGCGAGCTCGCGGTTCCGGCGGAGGCCGTCTTCGCGCTCGTCGGGTACGCCCCGGACTTCGCCCTCTTCGAACGCTGCGGCATCCGCCTCGAGGGACCGAACCGCGTCCCCGCGCACGATTCGGAGACGCTCGAGTCGAACGTGCCGAACCTGTATCTGGCGGGGGCGATCCTCGGCGGTACGGAGACCGGCCGGATCTTCGTCGAGAACAGCCGCCATCACGCCGCCCTCGTCGCGGCGGCCATCGAGAGGCGGGCGAGACCGGCCGTCACCGGGACCTAGGCGCAACCAAACGTCCGCCACGCGTGTTTCAGACACCGTGGAGGAAACGATGATCAGCGGTGGCGCCCCGGTCGCGGGGCAGGACGGGGCGCCGGGAGTGGCGCCTCGATTCCGGCTGGTCCTGGGGCAGCCGGAGCAGCAGAGGGGGAGGGGACGGTTGGCGGCGCTCGAAGACGGCCTCCTGCGCGCGCGTCTGGCGGAGGACCTGGACGGGTCCTTCGAGGACCTCGTCCGTGCGTACCAGGACCGGCTCTTCTCCTTCGCGCTGCGGCTGACCGCGCGCCCGGAGGACGCCGAGGAGATCGCCCAGGACGCCTTCGTGCGCGCGTACCGGGCGCTTTCGACGTATCCGGCCGAGCGCGTCCGGGCGCTGGCGCTCCGGGCGTGGATCTACCAGATCACGCTGAACGTCACGCGCAACCGGACGCGCGGGAAGAAGCCGCGGCTGGTGTCGCTCGATCACCCGCTCTCGCCGCGGGGCGATACCGCGTGGGAGGCGCCGGACGCGGAAGAGGCCCGGCCGGACGCCGTCTACGAGCGGGGGCGGCGTCGTGCCGACATGGCTTCGCTCGTGGCGCACCTCCCCGAGCGCTACCGGGCGGCCATCCTGCTGCGGTACGTCGAGGGTCTGAAGCTCGAGGAAGTGGCGCGGGTGCTCCGCCAGCCGGTGGGGACCGCGAAGTCGAACGTGCACCGGGGGGTCAACGCCCTGCGCGAAGCGCTGGTGGCGTCCCGCCGGGAAGGGGTGAAGCGATGACGACGAAGGATGCGGTGTCGGTGGTCGGGGCCCTGCGCGGGCTCGCGGCCGCGAAGGCGCCGGCGGCGCTCCTGCCCGCGGTGCTGCGGCGGGTCGGGCTCGCCGACGCGTACTGGAAGCTCGACTCCCCGGTCGGCGCGGTGTTCATCGCGCACAGCAAGGCCGGCATCTCGATGGTCACGCGGGCGGGGTCGGCGGCCGAC
>Ga0335070_10010350_pt1 | contig 10901 bp, 10 predicted proteins | sample Lox_Sample_13_FD_206722 | JGI IMG/M metagenome (GOLD analysis project Ga0335070, IMG submission 206722) | Soil microbial communities from Loxahatchee National Wildlife Refuge, Florida, United States - Lox_Sample_1.3 | ecosystem: Environmental > Terrestrial > Soil > Wetlands | place: USA... | reverse complement strand
GAGCTGGCAATCCTTCAATCCCTATTTCGACGATCTCTTCTGCCGCGGCATTGATCCGGACGTGGACACCGGCGAATGCCATTGGCATCCCGAAGTACCGGAAGAGTGGCCGACGCTACAGCAAACGACCGCGTATCGCGACGCGGTTCGGGATGCGATTTTGCGGGCGATCGAATCCATGCCGGAGCGCGCTTCGAACGATGTTCTTGGCCACGGCGGGCGGGTTTTCGACATGGTCCTGGAGCACGAATACATGCACCAAGAGACGCTGCTGTACATGCTGCAGCAACTGCCGTTTTCATCGAAGCGCCGGCCTTCGATGCCGCTCGCTTATTCATTTCGTAAAGTGGCGAGTTGCCAACCGGTCAGAATTCCGCAGGGGAGAGCGCGCCTGGGGGCGAGATTTGAAGACATCGCTTTCGGTTGGGACAACGAATTCACCGAGACCGTCGTCGAAGTGCCGGCCTTTACGATCGACTCGCTGCCGGTGACGAACGCCGAGTATCTTGAGTTCATCGAGTCGGGCGCCCACGATGACGAGCGTTATTGGCGGTCGCAGGATTGGCGGTGGAAAAATCTCGAGAACAAGAGACATCCCGCAACCTGGTACAGACAGGACAAGAGATGGTTTTATCGCTCGATGTTCGATGTGTTCCCGTTGGAACAGGTCGCGCATTGGCCGGTTTACGTGAGTTTGGCCGAGGCGCGCGCCTACGCCCGTTGGCGCGGCAAACGGCTGCCCACGGAAGCTGAGTTTCACCGGGCCGCCTATTACGGACCCAACGAACGGGAAACGCAGCATCCTTGGGGCAACGGTGAGCCGCGTCGCGACCACGGCAACTTCGCTTTCGTTGCATGGTCGCCCATGCCGGTGGGTTTCCACCCGTCCGGGACCAGCCGCTGGGGTGTTGCCGAGTTGGTCGGCAACGGCTGGGAGCTCACGGACACGCCGTTTGCGCCCTTACCGGAATTCACGCCCTACATGAGGACGTACCCGGATTATTCGCAGGATTTCTTTGACGGCAAGCACTTTGTTTTGAAGGGGGCATCGTGGGCGACCGCTGCAGAAATGCTTCGGCCCAGTTTCCGCAATTGGTATCAAGCGCATTATCCGTACGTGTTTGCGAAATTTCGCTGTGTTGCCGACTGAGGGGCGGCAAGGAGGTATCCTATGAAAGCCGTTTGGGAAGATCAAACTTTGGCCGAATCCGACAAAACCATCGTCATCGAAGGCAATCACTATTTTCCGCCCGATTCGATCAAACGCGAGTATTTTGCGCCGAGCGATACCCACACCACTTGCCATTGGAAGGGTGTGGCGAGCTATTACAACATCCGTATCGGCGATAAAACCAATCCTGACGCCGCCTGGTTTTACCCCGCACCGAAGGAAGCCGCCAAGACGATCAAAGATCACGTGGCTTTCTGGCGCGGTGTCAAAGTCTCCGAGTGAATACACCGCGCGACCCGAAACTACAGTGCCGCATCTGAGACTCGCCTCGTGCATGGCGGAAAACAGTGAGCCGGTGTGCCGGCTCGTCGCCTCCTACCTAGGCACAAAACTTGGCATCGACGTCGAATATGTTGCAGGGATTCCCTGGCAGGAGCGCCAGCGCCGCTTCGACCGGGGTGAGATCGAGATCCTGTGGATCTGCGGCTTGCCGTACGTCGATAAAGTCGATCAACAGCGCGCCGACATGGAGCTGCTGGCGCTACCTGTGCCGGCGGGAGCGCGTTATCACGACCGGCCGATTTATTTCTCGGACGTGGTGGTACGCCGGGACTCGCCGTTTTATTCCTTCGCTCAACTGCGCGGCGCGTCGTGGGCGTTCAATGAGCCCAACTCACATTCCGGCTACAATGTCGCGCGAGCGCGCCTCGCCGAGCTCGGTGTGCGCCAGGGATTTTTTCGCGAAGCCGTGGAGTCGGGCGCGCACAGTGTGTCGCTGGAAATGATCTCGGATGGCCGCGTCGACGGCGCGGCCATCGACAGCACGGTGTTGGAGTGGCTGGCGATCGAGCAGCCCGAGTTAAATGCCCGAACTCGCATCGTCGAAACCATCGGTCCCAGCCCCATCCCGCCCTGGGTGATTTCCACAAAGGTGGCGAAACGATGGCGGCGAAAATTGCGCGCTGCGCTCCTAGAAATGCACCGGGATCGGTTTGGCCGCGAAGTGCTGGCCTGCGGACGCTTGCGCCGTTTCGCTGCGGCGCAGGACGCCGACTACGATGCGATCCGCGCCATGGCGCGGATCGCGGCGGAAGTTTCATTCGCGTAAATTTTTATGCTAGAGGGTGGCGTGTCCGAAAAACAGAGCGGCTGAAAGAAGGAGGAGCGAGGCATGGCCAGTTTGGAAGGGAAGAAGGCGCCGGCGTTCAACTTGGACGGCAACGACGGCAAGAAGCATTCTCTGGAGGATTATAAAGGCAAAACCGTGGTGTTGTACTTTTATCCGAAGGACAACACGCCCGGTTGCACGAAAGAAGCGTGCGGCTTTCGCGATCTTAACTCGGCGCTCAAGAAAGCCAACACGGTGGTGCTCGGTGTCAGCAAAGACAGCATCGAATCGCACAACAAGTTCGCCGGCAACTACAAGCTGCCCTTCACGCTGCTCTCCGATCCCAAGGCTGAAGTGATGAAAAAGTACGGCGCTTTCGGCAAGAAGATGATGTACGGCAAAGAAGTCCAGGGGACGATCCGGTCGACGGTGATCATCGGACCCAAAGGCGATGTGATCAAACATTGGACCAGCGTAAAGAAAGCGGAGAGCCATCCGGAAGAAGTCTCGGAGTTCTTGAAAAGCCTGTGAGCGGCGCAGCGTCAGGCCCAAGTGCCCCGCTTCGCGCTGCTATTATAATTGACATTGGCCCTTCAACGGATATATTGGGCGCATTGATAAGTCCTATGGAGTGGACAGGGAGGGTCTATGAACCGGCGCGATTTTCTTAAACAAAGTCTCACTGTTTCCGCGGGCCTCGCGCTCAACGGCGTGCCCGGGTTTGCGTCGTTCGCCAGGGCGAACGACGCCAAGTGGCGCACCTTTGAAGTCACCACGCGGATCGACGTCGCCGATCCGGTCGGCGCGGTGCGCGCGTGGGTGCCCGTGCCGCTGATGACGAATACGAATTATTTTAAACGCGAACCCGATACCTGGAGCGGAAACTACAAAGATGTGCGCGCGGTGCAAGTCGACAAGGTGGGAACCGGACTGGTTTTTGCCGATTGGCCCGCCGGCGAAAAGAACCCGACCTTGGAAATCAAAAGCCGCTTTATGACTCAAGATCGGTTCATCGATCTCAGCCAGAAGCCCAATCCGGCGATCAAAGAAGACAAGGCGGTGCTCGATTATTTTCGCAAACCGACGAGATACATTCGCACCGACGGCATCGTCGCCACGACTTCGAAAGGCATCGTCACCGGTTATAAGAACGACGTCGACAAAGCTCGGGCGATTTACGAGTGGATCGTCGACAACACCTTTCGCGATCCGAAAGTGAAAGGCTGCGGCATCGGTGATATCACGACGATGCTCGAAAGCGGCTATCTCGGCGGCAAGTGCGCCGACTTGAACGCTCTCTATGTGGGTCTGGCGCGTGCCGCCGGCCTGCCCGCACGCGACGTGTACGGGGTGCGCGTGGCCACCTCGGCAGAGTTCAAGAGCCTCGGCAAAGCCGACGACATTTCCGGCGCGCAGCATTGCCGCGCCGAAGTCTTTTTGAACGGTTACGGTTGGGTGCCGGTGGATCCGGCCGATGTGCGCAAGGTCGTGCTTGAAGAGAATTTGCCGGGCGAGCCGCTGCCGATTACCGATCCCAAGGTGAAGCGGGCGCGGGAAAAATTGTTCGGCCAATGGGAAATGAACTGGCTGCCCTACAATTATTCACACGATGTCAAGCTGCCGCAGTCCCGCGGCGCGGAAATCGCCTACCTCATGTATCCGCAGGGCGAGACCGCCAACGGTCGCAAGGATAGCCTCGATGCAAAGAATTTCACGTACTCGATTAAGTCGAAGGAAGTTTAAGGAAGATTAAAAGAGCTAAATTCGCGATGACGGGCCTCCACTGCGGTGGAGGCCTCGTCGTTTCTAGACGAGGAGAATGCAAAATGAGACGATTTGCATATTTTTTCTTCAGCGCTTTGCTGCTGCTGCCGGCGTTATCACAGGCGCTCACCGTCGATGAGGTGATCAAGCTCAAACGAGCAGGCGTCGCCGATTCGACGATCGAGGCATTGATCGAAAAAGATGCGGCGACGGCAAGGCGCACGGGGATGATCCGGCGCGACGGTTGGCTCGTGCACACCACCGACACCCGCGAAGCCGAGCCCGTGCCGGTCGAGACTTATGGCAACGAGTATCCCATTCAGGTTTACCCGTGGGTCGGCGGCGTGCGGCGCAGATAGGAATTTAAAGCTGCTCGGTTCAATTACACAGATCGTTGGCAGTCGAAACGTTCTGTAAATCAGGGATGCTGAGAAAATCTCGCGCTGAGGCAAAGCAGTACCATCCAGGTTGAGACTCGGTGCGAGTTAGAAAATGCCTGGATTCCGGCATCCGCCGGAATGACGGAGAAAATCGCACCCCTTCGGTAAATACCACCTGCGATCTTGACGACAGGTTCGCTCAGCTCGCCAGCGCCTGCTGGAGCGCTCGCGCCACATATACTTCGGTGAGGTGCTTGCGATATTCCGCGGAGCCGTTGATGTCTTCGATGGCTTCAACATTGTGCGTCGCTTCGGCTGCGGCGTGCTGTATCACTGAATTGTCGATCGTTTTGCCGATCAACAGCTGTTCGACACGGTCGGCGCGATAGGCTTTGTCGGCGACGCCGGTGATGCCGATGGCGGCGCGGCCGCAAGTGCCGTTAGCGTCCACCGATAGGCGGGCGGCGACGCCGACGACGGCGAAGCCCGAGGAGCGCGGCGCCGCCTTCAGATACGCCGTCTTGTCGTTGCCGGCGACGGGGACTTTGATTGCCGTCAGGATCTCGTCTGGTTCGAGCACGCTCATCAGCAGACCGAGAAAAAAATCTTTACATTTCACCCAGCGCTCCCCGTTGGGACCGCTAATTTTCACTTCGGCCTCGAGGGCAAGGACAGCCGCGGGCCAGTCTCCTGCAGGATCGGCGTGGGCGATGCTCCCGCCCAATGTGCCGCGGTTACGCACTTGAACGTCGGCGATGGTCGTCGCGGTCTGCGGCAGCAGCGGGCACTTTTTTTGGAGCAGATCCGAATATTCGATCTGCGAGTGAGTCACCAGCGCGCCGATGATCAGACTGTTGCCTTCCTCGGCGATACCGTCGAGCCCTGGGACGCGGCCGATGTCGACGATGAAACCGGGCTTCGACAGGCGCATTTTCATCAGCGGTAAGAGGCTCTGGCCGCCGGAGAGAATCTTCACGTCGTCTCTATGCGCGGCAAGAAACTGGACGGCGTCATCGAGGGAGCGGGGCGCGTAGTATTCGAAAGAACCGGGGATCATGTCTAGTAGGACCTCCGCTCAACTTCAGGATTGTGATTGGCCAAGCGCCACACCGCTTCGGGCGTCAGCGGTAGATCGCAGACTTTTACGCCAAAGGGTTCAAGCGCATCTTCGACGGCGCTGGCAATGGCGGCGGGCGAAGGGATGGCGGCGCCTTCGCCGGCGGCCTTTTGTCCAAGCACGGTAAATGGCGACGGCGACGGTTGGTGGACGACTTCAACGCGCGGCGTTTCCGCCGTCGAGCACTTGCCGTAATCGAGATAGGTGATTGTCAATGGCTGTCCTTCGGGGCTGTACATAAACCCTTCACCGAGAGCGACGGCAATGCCGTGGGCCGCGGAACCGTACACCTGGCCATTGACCACGTCCGGATTGATCACCGTGCCGTTGTCGCCGACGATCAGGTAACGGATGACGTGAACCATCCCCGTGTTCTTGTCCACTTCGACAATGGCCGCGTGAGCGCCGGCGGAGAAAGTGAATTGCGCGCGCACCATGCGATCCGCGCCGGGGACGATGTTCGGTTTGGCGTGGGGAAACATGTAGTAGAACGTCGCCTCCAGTCCGGGTTCCATATCGTCGGGGATGAGATGCTGGTTGTTGTAGGCGATCCGGCCGAGCTCGGCGAAGGGGATCTGTTTCGCTGCTGCGCCGGGCACTTTGACCACACTGTCTTCGATAATCAACTCGGACGGTTCGACCTTGAGATTGAAGGCCGCGAGCTTAAGAATTTTTTCGCGCAGGCGGTTGGCGGCGCCGTGGATGGCGCCGATGTCGTAGAGATGAAAGTTGTTACCGCTGTTCGCCGCCGCCACGCCCCACGACGACAAGTCGCTGTCGAAGGGGATGCTGGTGCTGATCTTGTCGGGCGTTGTGCCGAGAATCTCCGCCGCGACTTGGGCGGTGGTGGTCTCGTGTGCCTGGCCGCAATTGGGCGAGCCGAGGTTAAGGGTCAGCGTGCCGTTTTTCTCCAGTTTGATCTTGGCGCCGTTGACACCGCCTGAGCCGGGCGGTTCTTTCATCTCCGGAAAGATCGCCATGTCGCGCGCGGCGTTGCGCCCGCCGGGCTCGACTCCAACGACGATACCGATGCCGAGAAGCCTGCCCACAGCGCGCGCCCTTTTTTGCTCTTCGCGCAACTTGTCGTAATCGATTTTCTGCAGCAGCGTAGCGAGCAGTCCCGGATAATCGCCGCTGTCATAGACGTTGCCGCTGATTGTGCGGTACGGCATTTCGTTGGGCTGAATCAGATTTTGCCGGCGCACCTCGATGGGGCTCAGGTTCAATGCCTGGGCGACCCGGTCCATCATCCGTTCCCAGATGTAACACATGCCGGGCTTGCCGATACCGCGGTTGGGAATCACCGGACATTTGTTGGTGACCACGGCGTTGCCGATCATGTGAATGGCCGGTGTCCGGTAGGTATTGGATAGATTGTTGAGTTTGTTGGTGAAGTGAATGGTCAGTGTGCTGATCGAGCCGCCCACGTCGTCGTACTCGTTAAAGCGCAGGCCCAGGACGGTGCCGTCGTTCTTGACCGCCGCCTCACACTCGAACTCCTGAGCGCAGGCGTGGCCGCCGGCCATCATGTGCTCGGTGCGATCTTCGATCCATTTCACCGGCCGTCCGGTCTTCATCGCGAGCAGCGACACGAGCACGACGTATTTGCGGATCAAGTGGATCTTCTGTCCGAAGCCGCCACCGACGTCGGGAATGATGACGCGGATATCTTGCAGTCCCAAGGCCTCGCGTAAACCGTCGTAAATGACTTCGGGTACCTGCGCTGTTACCCACACGGTCAACCGCTTGCTGGCGGCATCGTAAGACGCGATCACCACAAACGGTTCGAGGGGCGTGGAGCTGTAGCGATGAATCTTCAAGTTTTCCTTGACCACGCGGTCGGCGGATTTGAAGGCGGCATCGATATCGCCGTATTGCAGTGAACCCGTCCAGGCCAGGTTGGTGCCGAGCTCGTCGAACAGCGTCGCCGACGAAGGCTTGATTGCCTCGCGTACGTCGACGACGGCACGCAGGGGCTCGTAGTCGACTTGAATCAGCTCCAACGCGTCTTCGGCACTGCCGCGGTCACGTGCCGCCACGGCGCCCAGCGGCTCGCCGACATAGCGGACCTTTTCCACTGCACCGGCATATTCATCAATCGGCCGCTTCAAGCCGGCGGCATAGCGTCCAGGCTTGAAGGGTTTGGTCAGGCGCTTTACGTCGTCGGGCGTGATCACCGCCATCACGTTGGGGTTCTTGAGCGCTTCCAAAGGATCGACGGCGGTGATTTTCGCGTGCGCGTGCGGGCTGCGTAAAATCATCGCCTGGAGCATCCCAGGCAATCTGAAATCATCCGTGTAGAGTCCTCGGCCAGTGACGTGCCGCGGTCCTTCTTTGCTGCGGCTGCGGCCGCCGATAAACTTAGCCATTCTTCATTCCTTTTGCGGCGTCCTTCACGGCGTCGACGATCTGCACGTAGCCGGTGCACATACAAAGGTTACCGGCCAGAGCCTTGCGGATCTCTTCATCGGACGGATTGGGATTGCGTTGCAGGAGCGCGTGGCTCGTCATCACCATGCCCGGCGTGCAGTAGCCGCATTGAAAAGCGTAGTTCTTGACGAAAGCTTCCTGCACCGGATTCAATTCGCCGTCCTTGGCCAAGCCCTCGATAGTCGTGATTTCGCGTCCATCCGCCTGCACGGCAAAGTGTAGACAGGACTTGACCACTTTGCCGTCGAGCAGGATCGAACAAGCGCCGCATTCGCCGATGACGCAACCGACGTGGGTACCGGTGAGACCGATGTTTTCGCGCAAAAAGTAGGACAACAAAATACGCGGCTCGACGTCTTCCTCATAGAGCCGCCCATTGATCGTGACGCGGATCGTCTGTTTCATAGACGCCAACAATAACGGTTGGAAGTAAATGGGTCAAGCAAGGAAGCGCCGCCGCGTAGGCAAGAAAAACGGTGTCCATTTGCGCCTCCGAAGCGGCAAAACTTTACTCGCCTTCCGGAAGTGCGCGGAGTGATTCCCCACAGCTTGCCGCGTTTACGCGATGGCCGATCCGAAGTCCGGCACGCGACAGGTCGCTGAAAAACCGTTTAAGGGTCCTTCGACAACCTGCAGGACGAACGGATGGCTACTGAGATCATCGAAGCGTCCTCCCCTCCTACGGAATTCCTCGACGCACTCCAATGCTTATTTCAACAGCCCGCCGGCGGAATCCAGACGATCCGCGTCTGGACGACGGCGAGAAACATTCGGGGGTGACGCGATCGGCCAGTCAGGTGAGGCGCGCGCGCCGGGCGAAATCGAATGAAGTGCTCATCGCCCACAATATTTCCAGCTCCGCGTACCCTCTTATTTCAACCAGCTTGGGGCTGGGGAATTTCCGCGGGCCAGTTTTCGATGTAAACCGGCTCGGGCGGAAAGCCGAGGACGTTGAGATAAAGATACTCTCTCCATGCGGGAAATTTCCGCACGTTCTCGACTGGAACATTAAAATATTTGCGCAGGAATTCTCGTCGCGGCGGATCGAAGACCGTGCGCGGGCGACTGTTGAGCGCTTGCTTCTCGATCTCGCCGATGCGCCGGCGAATCGGCCCTTCGCCCCAAATCTCGATCTGCTCCCATACGTAGTCGTGGATTTTCTGTAAAATCGCGTCGTGATGCGTGCGCTCTTCGGCGTGCACCACGCGTTCTTCGAAATCGAGCAGCTTGGGCGTCGTAATCTGAATGCTCTGGATGCTCGCCGCGGTGACGTGGCCGTAGGGCCACAAGTTGCCAGAAAAAATGTAGCTCAAAAAATCACGCTTCATGATCTGATGATGCTCGGTGCGCGGCGTGAGGCCGTATTGCCGCTCGAATTCCGGGTCGGGTTTGGAGTGATCGCGGCTTGGGTCGATGGCGTGGGCCTGACGGATGTAACCCCAGCCGTGGCCCGCCTCGGTGCCGGCGTGCTCGGCGAGAAAATAGCGCCATTCGCAGTCCATTTCGAAGTGCGCCATGGCGTAACACGCCGTACCGACCGTGACTTCGAGCTCGTCGCGGCCGCGGTGCGCCAGCCAACGCGCCAGCCGTTCGCGCTCCTCGTCGTCTTTGGGCGGCCGTTTGATGCTGTCGCGGTTTTTGCGCAGCGCATCGACTTCCGCGCTGATCGGATTGTCTTCGCTGTAGGTGATCTTTTTTCCAACTCCACGAATATCGGCCATGGCAACCTCCTGAAAATTCTATTTCGCCGCGTAGAGCGCTTTGATGAATCCCTCTTTATCGATGCGCTCGAGCAAGCTCATCTCCAACACGCCGAATGGGTTTCGACTCGACGCCAGCGGCGAAACCTTGACCACGGTCTCGATCGCTTCTTTCGGCACCAGCGGCACGCGCTCGTAAGCCAACACGGCCCGTTGATAAACTTCATCGAGAGTCTCGCCCTCGCTGAGGCGCATATTTCGGCTCAAAGTCTTCTTTGCCATATCCGGATTGGTCAGCGCAAGTTTGATCCCGTGCAGTATTCCTCTCAAAAATCGATCGAGCGACGCCGGTGATTTCTCCACGACCGTTTTCGTCGTCACGACCGAAGTGAACGGGCAGGGGATGCGCGCTGTCGCAAGATCCATCACCATGCGCATCCCGGCTTTCTTTGCTTCCACAGTGTCGGCCGCCGACAAAAGCGCCGCATCGACAACCCCGGTGAAGAGCGACTGGGAGACCAGCCCGATCCGGCCGAACGCGACGAGTTTCACGTCTCGCAAAGGATCGAGTCCGGCCCGCGCGAGCAAGATCTGGTTGGCGAGATTGAGCGATGTGCCCGGCGGAGTGTTGGCGATCAACCTGCCTTTGAGATCCTTTATTTGGGCAATCTCCGGCTTGGCCCAAAGTTGAAAGGGGACGATGTTGACGAGCCCGCTGATGATGCGCACGTCCACGCCCTTCAGATACGCGCTCAGCGCCTGCCCGCCGCCGACGATGGCGACTTGCAAGCTGCCCGAATCGAGCGCGCGGATCATGGTCGTCCCCGCCGATTGCGTCAACTCGACGTTGACGCCGTAAATATCGAACAGCTTCTGATCGACGGCGAGATAGCCCGCCAACTGGTTTGCGCTCGCTCCCGAGAACCCCAAGCGGAGAGATTCCGCGCCCCAAACAATCGCGCAGTTGTGAGCGAGCATGAATGCCGCGAGGGCAAGGAGGGCGGATGGCTTGGCGAAGAAAGAGAAAATATTATTCGATAACATCGGAGAGTCTTACGCGCCCCAAAAAAAACTTGGCCGCTCGCCAATCTCAAAATCCTTCTCAATTCTGTCCCTGAAGTTCGACGATCACGTCAAGCCGTCATACCGGCGGAAGCCGGTACCCAGATGCCTTTGAAATTTCCGGATTCCGGGTCGCGCTAGCTATCGCCAGCTTGCCCGGAATGACGAT
>Ga0335070_10010348_pt1 | contig 10902 bp, 10 predicted proteins | sample Lox_Sample_13_FD_206722 | JGI IMG/M metagenome (GOLD analysis project Ga0335070, IMG submission 206722) | Soil microbial communities from Loxahatchee National Wildlife Refuge, Florida, United States - Lox_Sample_1.3 | ecosystem: Environmental > Terrestrial > Soil > Wetlands | place: USA... | reverse complement strand
TCGTCCAGGCGATCATCGACTTCTCGGATCTCGGCGTGTACAGCGGCAACTAACCAATCAGGAGACGACATAAACTATGGGTTCCTCAACTGGCCGCGATCTACACGTCGACATACTTCTGTCGCAGATCGCTCTCAATTACCGGCCGCCGGGGATGATCGCTGATCAGATCGCCCCCATCGTACCGGTGCAGAAAGAAACGGACTCGTATCCGGTATTCTCCCGCGGCGAGGCGTTCGCCATCGAGAAGACGAACAGGAGCCGTGGATCACAGGCGAACCGGGTGACGCGCACGGTCAGCTCGGGTCAGTATGCGGCGAAGAACTACGCTCTGGCGTACGACATCCCCGTGGAAGATCGGGCGAACATGGATCCGACCTGGCAGCTCGAGCTTGAGGCCGGGGCCGTGCGGTACCTCACCGACAAGCTCACCCTCGACTGGGACCGCCGCGTGCTCACGCTCGCTCAGGCGAACGTGTCGACGTCCTTCCTCTGCGGTTCGTCCTGGACTGCGGGTGGCACGGGAACGGGTGCAGGCGATCCGGTCTCGATGTTGTGGAAGATGCAGGAACAGATCCAGAGCCAGACGGCGGTGAAGCCGAACTCCGCGCTGTTCGGTTATCGGGCATGGAACTATGCTCGCCGGAACTACAACTTCCGCAACTTCGTCCAGGGCCTCTACGCGGGCGGTAACAACGTCTCACGGGCAGGGGCGCAGGCGGCACTTGAACTCGATCGGCTCCTGATCGCACAGGCGTTCTACAACCCGATGAACGAGGGGCAGACGGCGACGTTCTCGAACTACTTCCCCTCGGACGGCGTGCTGATGTACTACGCGCCGATGGCCGCCTCGCGCGAGGTGCCGTCGTTCCTCTACTCGTTCCGCTGGACCGCACCGGAGCTCGGCGAGCCCTTCGCCGCGATTCGGCATGCGTTCGACACGCGGGCACGGGTGGACGGGGTCGAGGTGCAGTACTACCAGGACGAGCGCGTCACGGGCTCGGACTATGGCGCGCTGCTGCTGGGCGTGGGTTCGGCCCAGGCCAATGGACTCGTCTGACAAGGCAGAACGCTCTATCCCCAAGGGCAGACAGGCGAGATTGGCGGGGGCCTGACACGCCCCCGTCCTTTTAGCCGTAGGAGAGCAAGTCATGGCGAAAGCAGTGTGGCACCACACGGACCGCAAGACGGGCGCGCGGACGGAGGTCTGGCTGGATGAGCGCCAACAGGAGGACGACGTCCGCTGCGTCCAGGAATTCGAGGGGATCGAGATGGCGCTCTACGCGGACAAGGATCACGACGTACGCAAGGACGAGCGCGTCGCGACGATCCTCAAACTCTCCGCCGGCCTGCCGCCGCTCAAGCGGCAGCACTGGTTGGACGAGCTCACGCGGATTGGCGCGAAAGTTCCGGTGTCTCCGCCCAAGGAGGAGAAGCCCGCGAAACCGAAGCAGAGCGAAGGCTGATTGACACCAACGATAAACGGAGGCTCAAGTGCATATCGTCATACACGCGATGGGGATGCCCTTCGACGGCGACACGATCAGGGAGCGGTCGCTCGGAGGGTCTGAGAGTGCGGCCTACTACTTAGCCCGCGAGCTTCTGGCACTCGGCCATCGGGTCGACGTCTGGACGGGCAAAGAGGCCTGCGACGGGTTCTTCGACGGCGTGCGCTACGCCTGGGTCGGCCACGCGAACGAGCACGCGCCCTGTGGCACGCGGTTCGAGCAGTACGCGGTCCACACCCCGTTCGACGTACTCATCGTGCAGCGCCACCCGGTGGCGTTCCACAAGCGCTTCGGCGCCAAGGTCTGTATCTGGCAGCTCCACGACCTGGCGCTCCACCGTTCGATGCCGGTCATCAGCCACGGGCTGTGGCAGATCGACGCCATCACGGGCGTCTCGCACTGGCACGTCGAGCAGATCAAGGAGGTCTACGGCTTCAAGCCCGACCACCACCACGCGGTGCCGAACGGGATCGACCTGTCGCTGTACCAATACCGCGACATCACGGCGCCGCTGAATATTCCTGAGGGCGTGCTCGGCAAGCTCTTTGACGACACCGAGTTCAAGCTCCTCTACCAGTCGCGCCCCGAACGTGGCCTCGAGAACCTGGTGCGCCCGGGCGGCATCATGGAGCAGCTCAAGCAGGCGAACGTCCGGCTCTACACCTGCGGTTACGGCAACACCACGGCCGAGATGGCCGCCTACTACGCGCAGCTGGACGAGTGGTCCGACGCGCTGCCGAACGTCACGAAGCTTGGCACGCTCACGAAGGCGGACCTCGCGCAGGTCCAGATGCGGTGCGATGCGCTCTTCTACCCCTCGAAGTTCGAGGAGACGAGCTGCATCAGCGCGATGGAGGCGATGGCCGCGGGACTCCCGATCCTTGGGTCCAAGGTCGGCGCGCTGCCCGAGACCTGCAAGGGCGCGGGCGCCCTACTGCTCCCACTCGTGAACGGCGAGCCAGACATCAAGCGCTTCGTCGGGATCGTCGAGGACTGGGCACAGCGTCCGAAGGTGCTGGATGAGATGCGCGAGCGGCAGCTGAAGGCCGCGCCGCGCTGGACGTGGGCCGAGTCGGCCAAGAAGCTCGACGCGCTGATCGCGAAGTTGTTCGCCAGCCGTAGCGGCTCGCTCGCCCGCAACTTGCGGCACTGCGTCGAGCACAGCGACATCGTGTTCGGTGAATGGCTCATTAATAGGTGGGCGAAAGGGCAGGAGGACGCGCCCCCTATCGACACCATCGCATCGCTCTCGATCGAGGAGATTGAGAAGATGTACGCCTTCGCCGACGACGGCCCGAAACTGAAGGCGCACTACGAGCATCACCAGGGCAAATACTACGACGAGCACGAGGAGCACGTCGTGGGTGAGGATGTCACCTCGACCACGCGCTTCCGCGGCGTGCTCCAGTTCGTCGCCGAGGCGGCCAACCGGCAGCCGCGCGTTCCAATGCGAGTACTCGACTACGGCTGCGCGCACGGGCACTACGTCGTGCCGCTCGCGAAGATGCTCTCGGCGGCGCAATTCACCGGCGTCGATATCTCGGCCCGCGCCATCAAGGCGGCATTGCGCTGGGCGCAGCAGGAGAAGCTGAACAATACCGCTTTCGTGGTAGGCGACCAGACCGCGCTCAATCCAGCGTTCCTCTGCGAGCGCGTCGAGGGCTTGGCGACTGGGACTGACGGCGAAGTCGTGGCACCGGCCTACGAACTGTTCGACGTCGTGATCGCTGGCGAGATTGTCGAGCACGTGCGCGACTACGTGGGGCTGCTCAACCAACTGGAATCCGTGCTGAAGCCCGGCGGCCTACTCATCGTCACGACCCCGGCGGGCCGCTGGGAGTGGACCGGGCGTGAGGCATTCAAAACCGGGCGCGAGCACTTGCACCATTTCGAGCGCGCCGACATCGAGGAGGTCTGCGGTGACAAGGATGTCGACATCGTCTACGCGCCGGCCGAGCCCGATATGTCCGGCTTTCCGCTCGGCTCATGGGTGTGGTCTATTCGCGCCGACGGCGAGCCGTACCGGCCCGTGAACTACGAGCGTAAGGCCAAGCAACTCGCGCCGCGCGAGCTGGTGAGCGCCTGTCTGATCGTCAAGGACGGCGAGCACCGCCTCGAGCCGTGCGTGGATCGCTTCGCCGACTTCGTAGACGAAGTCGTGGTAGCTATCGACAAACGCTCAAGCGACGGGACTATGACCGCCGTAGATCGCGTACGTCGCAAACATCCGTGGGTGCCGATTACGGTGCTGGATGGCAAGGCGGCGCTCGAGGACGGCTTCGCCGCTGCCCGCAACGTCACGCTGGACGCCATGTCTGGCGACTGGGTGCTGTGGCTCGATGTCGACGAGGACATGCAGACCCCGTGGGGCATCCACCGGTTGCTGCGCGATGGCTGTTGCAACGGCTACGCGCTCGGGCAATTCCACTTCGCGATCGACCCTCCGGCCGTGATCGGGACCGACTGGCCATGCCGGCTGTTCAGGCGCGACAGCGGCGCGCGCTTCCACGGGCTGGTCCACGAGCACCCGGAAGTGCGGATGGGTGATGCCGTGCCGCACACCTACATGCGACCCGAGACCAAGTTCCTGCACTCAGGGTACGTCGACGAGAACACCCGCCGCGCGCGGTTCAGACGCAACTGGCCGCTGCTCCAGCGCGACATGGAGCTAAACCCAGAGCGCAAGCTCAACGCCTTTCTGATGCTGCGCGACATCGCTCAGTCGATGATGTTCGAGATGCAGCAGACGCAGGGGCACGTGCTCGAAGGGCACCCTGATAGGGCACGTCTCGGCATCAAGCTCTTCGAGCGCGTCATGTCGTTCCGCCAGATCAAGATGCTGGTGGACTGCATGAACTACTACTCGCTCTGCTGCGAGGTGCTGCAGTCCGGGTTCGAGATCGACATCAAGTTCCAGGTCGCGCATCCGCAGGCCCGTGATCTCGCTGGCACCGTCGAGCTCAAGGGCCGGGTGTACTCGCGGGAGCACCTGAGGCAATTACTTACACTCGTCACCGAGGAGTCAACGAAGCACTATGAATCCCAACATCTCTGAGAGGCTGAGGAACGCGGTCCGGGCGCTGAACGGCACGCTGGTCCCCGACGACCGGATCTCGGTCGAGGGGTGGTGGGACGTGGTCGTCACGCGCGCCGACGGGCGCATCGAGAAGAAGACGCTCAAGAACCAGGTGACGTACTTCGGGATGAATCGCCTGGCGAATCGGGGAGTCAATACGGGCGCGGTGACCTCCGCGGCTGCCTATCTCGTCATCGGCACGTCCACGCTCCCCGGCACGTACAACAGCGTGCAGAGCTACATCGGCGAGGCTGGGTCGGGCCGCAAGCTGGCGTGCAACGCCGGGTCTACCAACGCGCAGTCGGAGATGTGGATCGCGCTCACCGCGACCTGGGCCGGGTTCGTCGACAATATCGCGACGCTCACGATGGACTCGTGCGCCATAAGCGACTACGCGAATAGCAGCCAGTCGACCGGCATCATCTTCAACCACGTGAACGGCATGGGCGTCACGCTGCAGAACAGCGACTTCCTCAACCTCACCGTGCGCATCATGGTCGGCTCGCACAACGTGGCGCACACGACCTGAGTATTGGCAGTGATCCGCGTCCCCGTCACCGAGGTCCACGAGATCGAGCTCACCTCGAGGTGCAACCTCGCCTGTGTCTACTGCCCGCACCCGAAGCTCGAGCGGCCGAAGCGCGACATGGAGTGGATGACGTACCTGCGGGCGCTCGAGCACGTCTCGTACTACCTGGACCAGGGGACGCAACGCGAGCTGTCGCTCACCGGGATCGGCGAGGCGATCCTCTACCCGCGGCTCGAGGAGGCGCTGCGGCTCGCGCGCGCCGTGATGGGAGACAAGGCGATCGTGCTCGCGACCAACGGCGTGGCGATGACCGAGGAGATCGCCGGCTGGCTGGCTCGCTACCAGATCTTCGTCTACGTCTCGCTCCACCGCCCCGAGGCCGCAGGGCCGGCGATCCAGATGCTGAAGGCGGCGGGCGCCATGGGCGAGACCAACGACAAGTTCGTCACGCTCGCCTTCGACTGGGCGGGGCAGGTCGAATGGTACAACACGATGCAGCCCGGCGACTGCCATTACCTGCGCAACGCCTGGGCCGTGGTGCGCGAGGACGGCGCGGTAAACCCCTGCTGCTGGGACGCGCACGGCACGGGGAAGATCGCGCACGTGGACGATGAACTGGGCTCGTTCACGACACACCCGATCTCGCTCTGCGGACAGTGTGCGTTTAGGGTCCCGAGGTCGTACATCCAGGAGGCCCCATGAAACGGCTGATGCTCTCGCTCCTGTTGCTGCTCACCAGTGCGGCGAATGCGCAGACTGTGCCGGCGCCCACCTGCTGGCCGGCGGAGATCGGCGGCACGGGCAACAGCACGCACGTCGGAACCAACGCCGCCGGCTGGGTGGTGCGCTGGAAGTGCCCGGACGCCACCTACAGCTGGGTGTGGGGCCACTGGTCGGAGATGGCCACGAACTGGCGCACCCAGCTCGGCAACCTTACGACGACCAGCGCGGCGGCCAAGTGGAACGCGACCAACATCAAGCCCACGGCGCTCGCCGACATCTCGCCAGGCGGCGCGTACTACGATCTCGAGCCGCTCTACATGTCGCTCGGCTACCCGGAGACCACGTCGATGCCGTCGCTCGCGAGCGGCCCGGCGTACTCGCCGATCAAGACTGGCAACACCATCGTGCTTCTGGTCGTCGGTACAGTGCCGGCGAACACGCCGTGCGACCTGACGCAATCGATCACGCAGGCCGGCATCGTTTACTACGTGGTCCCGGTCGCCAACGTAGTGCTCACCGATCCAAAAGCGGAGCCGACGGCACTTGTTGCAAAGTGTTTCTAATGTGGCAATGGCTGATCACACTCTGGCATCGTTTACGCAGGCGTGGGCGGCTCGATCCGCCGCGTCTCTTCCCCGCATCTATCACGACAGGAGTTAACGGTATGTCACGCGCAACGATTCCCCTCCAGGTAACGCTCACCCGCGGCGGCGGCAAGGTCACGGCGACGATCGGCGAGGTCGCCAAGATCGTGTCCCAGATGACCGCCGACGGCACCAACTGGTCGTCGCTCCCGGATCTGCCGCCCACGGCAACTGAGATCGTGGTCGACGCGCTCGACCCCGGCAACTACCAGGTGAGGGCGGCGGAAGTGGATACACAGGTACCACCACTCACCAGCGCGTGGGCTACGGTGTCGTTCGCTGTGGTCGCCCCGCTCGCCGCACTCGATCCGCCGACGCTTGGGACGCCTGTGGTTGTCTGATGATCGTGCAGAGGATCCGCGCTAGTAGCACCTACACAGGGCTCGTGAAAGTGGACTACGAGTGGCCGGACTTCACGCCTAGTCTCGGCCGTAGAACTTACGTGATGGCGGCGGGAGAGAAGCAGCCGATTCACCAGGCGCACGAGACGATACGTGAGCAACGGCATCACGCTCGCGGTCCAGTGATGCTGCACTTGCCGATCGAGCAGTTCCTGTAGAAACGAGGAGGACGCGATGCTTTCGTTCAAGGTCCGGCGGGTTCACCAGATCGAGATGACCTCGCAGTGCAACCTGCGGTGCCGCTATTGCCCGCATCCGCACATGGGCCGGCCGAAGGAGCACATGACGGCCGAGGTCTACGCGCGGTCGCTCCACTGGGCGCGGCACTTTGTCGAGAGGAACGGCCCGGCGGAGCTCAACCTCGCCGGGATCGGCGAGTCGACCATGCACCCCGAGTTCGTCCGCAACGTGTTCCTCGCTCGGGAGGCGGTCGGTGAGGCCAGCCAGCTGATCCTCGCCACCAACGGGCTCCTGATGACGCCGGAGCTGGCGAAGGCGATCGCACCCTCGCGTATTAGGGTCTGGGTGTCGCTCCACCGGCCCGAGAAGGCAGGACCAGCTGTCAATGCGCTGCGCGCCGCGGGGATACTCGCCGGAATCAGCGCTGACCCCTCCGTTGCGTCGATCGACTGGGCCGGACAGGTGCCTTGGGCGGTGAGCGTGCAAAAGGGGCGGCCGTGTCCTTGGGTTACAGGCGGATGGGTGACCGTACTCTCCGATGGCCGCGTGAGCCGCTGCTGCATCGACGCCGAGGGCGTGGGCGTGATCGGGCACGTCGACGGTGACATGGAACAGATGCGCACGTCGCCGTACGTGCTCTGCACGACATGCGATCAGGATGTGGGCGTGCCAATGGACGAGGAGGAGGTTGCGGCGGCGTGATCGTGCGCCAAACAATAAAACGCTCGCTCATCGCGTTGGCGGTGAGTACCGCGCTTGGTAGCACTCTCGGACTGTCGGCAGCCGCTGCCGATGTTCCGTGGAATTTCGGCAGAAACCTCATCGCCTCGGTCCATGAGCGTGCGCAAGACATAAAGTTCGCGGCCTTTACCGCTGTCGGGAGCGCTACCTCAAGCAGCAATACCGTCTCTATCCCTTCACACCAAGCGGGCGACATCATCGTCATCTGGGCAGTTCAGGGCGGCGCTGCTACAGCTCCATCACTGGGGGCTGGCTACCGAAGCATCCTCACGAAAACTCAGGCCGGTTCGCCGGCGATCGGTGCGCGGCTCGGTATTCGCGTAGCGACCTCGACCAGCGATACGAGCGGCACGTGGACCAACGCGAACGAGATGTGCTGCCAGGTCTACCGCCCTCAGATCGGTTATGTCGCTCGGATCGGACAGAGCGCGTCGAGTTCGTCGACAACGGCTACTGTCACATTCCCGGCTCTTACGCTGGCTGATGGCGGTGGCAATTCTTGGATCCTGGGTTTCCTTGGGGTTTCTAACCTCGTCCAGACGATGAATGCTCCCACCGGCATGACGAGCGTGAGTCCGGTCCAGGGCGCGAGTTATGAGGCGTGCGGCTATGATACCCAGGCTGGAACGTCAAGTTGGTCCGTTCAGACCGTCAATTCTGGCTCAGCAGGTCAGAGTGTATCGGCGACCGTAGAGCTAGTCCTGGCGCCGGCGTACACGAGCTGTCCTAACATTTACTCGGTAATCGGCGGCGGCGGCAACGCTAATACGGGCAGCAATCCAGGTAATAACTACAAGTTCAAGACACCGAAGCCAACGGGCGCTGGGAATACGTGGGTTCTATTCGTTACCTACGACCACGACAGTGGCCAGACAATCAGCAGCATATCGGGTGCGGCTAACGGCAGCTTCGGCAGTGCACGGGCGACGGTTACTGGAGGAGCCGGGCACCTTGATACGGTAGCCTATGCATTGCCGAATCTCGGTACCGCCGGTACGGATGAGATCACGATTACTTTTACCGGCACAGTCACGGTAATCCAGCTGTGCTTCGTCGAGGTATACGGTGTCGCGGCTTCTCCGATCAATAGTTCGACAGGGACAGCAGCGTATTCAACGAGCACCGCAACGGCGAGCTTCACGCCAGACAACAACGATGCGACCGGCGGCAATTTGATCATCACGTACTTCGCCAAAGCTGATCTGACGCCGACGCACATAACTACGGATATCTTCGCCGATTCCGCGTCTACTTTGCTCGTGGCTGATATTGGGTGGGCTAATGCGACCGACAGCGTAACTAAGGCCATGACGGGGTTCGTTCAGACATCGCATGCGGCGATCACTCCATCGATAACCTCGGTCGCAGAGTCTGGAGATCATTGGAACTGCATTGCCCTTGCGCTAAAGGTACAGGCAGGTGCAGGAACCTCGCCGCCAACGGGCATCCAGATCAACAAATTCGACCACTTCACGACGCGGCATTACCCCGCAGCCTCTGCGAGCAACAATTTCACGCTTCAGTGCCCGTGCTCTGGCAACTTGCGCGCCATTGGTTGCACCGATCAGGCATTGAGTTCCTCGACCATCGTGAGGGACAACGAAGGCGTTCAGTGGAGTCTCGCTGGCAATACGCCACCGGATGTCAGCATCTGGTATCGGCTGAACACGCCGCCGAATGCGAATCTTGAGGTGACCATCGATGGCGGCGGTGGCGACATCGGGCTCTCCTGGCGCTTCATGGATGCCTACGCACCGAGCGTAACGTGGTCATATGAAACCGGGATCGCTCTGAATGATGACCTGAGCGGCGGCGTAACGACTTACACGCCGGCATCCAAGCCTTCGCCGCTGACCACAAATCCGACGTTGATCTTTGCAAACATCGGATTAGGTGCAGGCCCAGGGCTTGCGGTTACGGCTCCCTCGGGAGCTGTCTGGGACCTCTGTACCTATACGGGGGAGGTGGATTCTGACGAGATGGAGAATGCGGACATCATGTGCCACTACGTCGCAATGGCGACGGGCGCGATAACTTTCACGTACACCATCACTGGACAGTCATCCAACAATTCTAGCGGCGGCTACGCCTTATTCGTCGCCACGCCACTGCCGGTCTATTCAGGGCCACCTTGCGTCGTGCCTACCGTCGTGAGGACCCATTGACCACGCAGGCACTCACAACCGGCTCGCAGTGGACCTGTCCGAACGGCATTAGCTGGGCCGTGGTGGAGTGCTTCGGAGGCGGCGGGGCCGGCGTCACGCGCACGACGAGTGGTCCAGGAGGAGGCGGGGGCGGCGGTGCCTACGCGCGCATCAACTCGTTCGCCGTCAACCCTGGCTCGATTTACCCGTATCTGATCGGCGTCGCGGGCGTTAGCAGCGTCACGACTCAAATCAACGGCGGCGTCACGACGTGGAACAACTCGTCCTGCATTGCGGCCGGCGGCCTCACGAACGCCGTCAACACGACATCCGGTGCGCTCGGCGGGTCGGTCAGTAGCTGTACCGGAGACTTTAAATTCAACGGCGGCAACGGGTACTTCGGCACGGGCACTTCGGCCGGTGGTGGGGGCGGGAGCGGCGCGACCGCGAACTCCGGCAACAACGCCAACAGCTCGAGCGGCGCGCTCGCCGCGGCTAACAGCGGCGGAGTGGGTGGCAACGGCAAGATCACGTCCGTAGGCAACGGTTCGGCGCCCGCAAGTGGCTACGGTGGCGGGGGCGGAGGTGGCTACCGTACCTCAAGTAGCAACCGTTACGGTGGCAATGGCTACCAAGGCCAGATCATCCTCACATATCCCACGGTAACGACCGTCAACGACACGCTCATCCTCGCCAGTGACGGCGTGATGAAAGTGAACCAGCTCAACTGGACCGACGTCGTCAAAGTCACGGACAACGACATCGTTACCGTGATCCCAGCCGGCGGTCCAACCGTCTACACAATCGGCAAGGACGACACACTCGTCATCACCGACAACAAGATTGCATGGGTGCTGCGAAACCGCTGGGAGGCCGAGGCGATCTTGATGTCGGACAACGCGACGCTCAGGTACGCCCTGCGCAACCGGACGACGGCCGACGGCCTGACGCTGAAC
>Ga0335070_10010347_pt1 | contig 10902 bp, 9 predicted proteins | sample Lox_Sample_13_FD_206722 | JGI IMG/M metagenome (GOLD analysis project Ga0335070, IMG submission 206722) | Soil microbial communities from Loxahatchee National Wildlife Refuge, Florida, United States - Lox_Sample_1.3 | ecosystem: Environmental > Terrestrial > Soil > Wetlands | place: USA: Florida... | reverse complement strand
TGATGCGGACCTCGTCGCCCATGTTGGGATCGACGACGGCGCCAAAGATCAGATTGACGTCAGGGTGGGCCGTTTCCTTGATGATGGCAGCCGCCTGGTTGACCTCGAAGAGGGTCATGTTCGGGCCGCCGGTGACGTTGAAGAGGATGCCGCGGGCGCCGTCGATAGTAATGTCGAGGAGCTGGCTGGAGATTGCCATCTCGGCGGCGATGCGGGCGCGATCCTCACCGGAGGCGTGGCCGACTGCCATGAGAGCAGCCCCGCCCTCGGACATGATGGCGCGCACGTCAGCAAAGTCGAGGTTGATCAGGCCGGGAACGGTGATCAGTTCGGAAATGCCCTGGATGCCCTGGCGCAGAACGTCGTCCGCAACCCGGAATGCTTCCTGCAGGCTGGCGCGCTTGTCCACAATTTGCAGCAAGCGGTCGTTGGGGATGACGATGAGGGTGTCGGCGTGTTCCTTCAGCTTGGAGATGCCACCTTCGGCCGATGCCGCGCGACGGGCGCCTTCGAAGGTGAAAGGGCGGGTGACGACGCCGATGGTCAGAGCGCCGACTTCCTTGGCGATCTGTGCCACGATGGGAGCAGCGCCGGTGCCGGTGCCGCCGCCAAGGCCGGAGGTGACGAAGATCATATCGCTGCCCTTGAGCACTTCGTATAAGTCTTCAGCCGATTCCTCTGCTGCGCGCTTGCCTTGGTCGGGGTTACCGCCGGCGCCAAGGCCGCGGGTCACCTTATCGCCGATGCGGACGCGAGTGGGCGCCTTGGAGAGCAGCAGCGCCTGGGCGTCCGTGTTGACAGCGATGAATTCGATGCCCTGCACGCCCTCGTCGATCATCCGGTTGACTGCGTTGCAGCCGCCGCCGCCGACTCCAATTACTTTGATCCGGGCGAACGATTCAGGGCTTTGGGGTTGTACGATTTGGTCCATTTTTTCCTCCGCTAAGTGAACGAATTGGTCAGTTTTTCTTCACAATTGCTGGCGTGTGCCAGGTGATTACGGTAAAAGGCGCTTGAGGATATTGTTGATGGCATCCCAGTTAAGCTTTCCTCCTCCTTTGGCACGTCTCCCGGCCTGGGGAGCCATGCTTTCATTCATCAAAAGCGCCCAGTACAGCAGGCCAACGCTGGTGGAATAGGCCGGCGAATGGAGCTGATCGACCAGGCCGACCAGGTTTTCTGGCTTGGCGATGCGGACTGGCAGTCCTAGAATCTCGCTGGCCAGCTGGCGGATGCCCGGCAGGTTGCTCGTGCCGCCGGTCAGGATCATCCCGGCAGGCAGCAGGCCGTCGTACCCGGAACGCTTGATTTCCTGTAGCACAAGCTGAAATATTTCCTCGGCGCGCGCTTCCACAATGTGCGCCAATTCTTTACGGCTGGCAGTCATGGGCTGTTCTTCGCCAAACGAACGGACTGCAAAGCGCTCGTTTTCAGCCACTTCTGCCTCGATGGCGTTACCATACTGCTTCTTCACGTCTTCCGCCTGCGAAATCGGCAGGCGTAAGCCGTGCGCAATATCCGAAGTAATGTGATTGCCGCCGATTGCCAGCACCATGGTGTGCCAGATGTCGCCGTCAATGTAGATCGCCAGGTCGGTGGTGCCGCCACCTATATCGCACACCACGGCGCCCATCTGGCGCTCGGTCTCCGAGAGAACAACCTCGGCTGAAGCCAGGGGATTGAGCACGAACTGCGAGACCTGGACTCCGGAAGCTTGCACGCACTGGCGTAGATTTTCAACGGTGGATTGGGCTGCCGTGATGATGTGGGCTTCCACTTCCAGGCGGTAGCCGTGCATGCCGACCGGCGTGCGAATCCCGTCCTGGCCGTCGACGATAAAACCGCGCTGGATCACGTGGATGATCTCGCGATTGTGCGGAATGGCGACGGCCTGGGCGGCATCCAGGGCACGAGCCACGTCATCGTGGTCGATCACGCCGCCCGAAATGCCGACCACGCCCCGGCTGTTGACCGAGGAGACGTGCGAGCCAGCCAGGCTGACCAGGGCCGAATTGACTTCCAGGCCAGAAGTGCGCTGGGCTTTTTCAACTGAGCGGGCGATAGACTGCGAGGCAGCGGCCAGGTCTACGATCGTTCCCTTGCGAATGCCCTGGGCGGTTTCGATGCCAACCCCAAGGATGCGCAGGCTGCGTTCGCCTTCCACCCGGGCAATCAGGGTGCAGACTTTGGTCGTGCCTATATCAATCCCAACAACGATCGGTTCATCCATCTCGATTATGGCTCCAGGCGATAAAATGGGGCATTTATATTCTCAACGCTGATGACAGCGGGCTTGATTTTTTTAGCGGTCAGCTGGTCGACGATGGTCTGGTACATAACGAATTTAGGCTCGATGTCTTCAAGATTCAATCCAAAATAGACCTTCCAACCGCGTGAGTCAGTCCATCCCAAACCGTTCAAATTATTATAGACCAGAACAGATTTTTCAGGCATTTGCGAGCCCAGGATAGTTGCAGCCTTGAGAATGCTCATGTCAACTCGCTGCCTGGATGCATCCTGGACCGGCGGAGTGGTGGAAGCCGGAGAGGCGGCAGAAGACGCAGTCGCAGCGGCATCCGGCAGGGGTGGCGGAAGCGTCTGGAGCAGGGGCGGATTGTCGTCCGATTCAATCGTCAGCACGTTGCCGGCGTCGCCGTGGGCGGGGAACCTGACGCCTTCCGCATCGATCCAGGTGACGGTATCCTTGATCTTCCAGGCCATGACTGGCTGGCGCTCGCGCACGCTGACAGACACGGTTGCCGGCAGCGAGACGTTAACAGCCACAGACGAAAGCTCCGGGAAGGCCTCCTCGATCTTCGTGCGCAGCGCGCCCGGATCGACCGTGATGATCGACGAGCCCTGGATATCCATCACGGCTTCAACGTCGCCCTTGGCGAGGCGCTCGAGCCCGCTGAAGCGAGGGGATTTCACCTGGAACGTCTTGGAGGAGCCCACCAGGATGATGAGCACGACCATGGTTATCACGACCATGCCGGAGAGCAAACGCCATCCCGGCCGGAGCATAGGCAAGGCGGGCATGGAGAGCTCGGCGCCGGCGGCATCGAGGGCCACGTAATATTTACGGCGCGTCTGGGTGGAGGCGTGCTGCAAAATGGGGCGCCCCATGCCGCTGCCGCGCACGGTGACCACCGGATTGGAGGATGGGCGGCGGGTGTGAACCACGTTGGAGGCCCGGGCGACGCGTTCCTGGCTGCGCTGGTTGCGTCGCTGGCGGATCTTTTCCGAGCGATTGGCTGTTGTGTCGGCTGTCATGCTCTTCCTCTACTCTCGTATCGTCTTTCAGTCCGGTCGCGGCTGGATTTGCGCTCCAATGCCAACTCAACCAACCGGTCCAACAGGGCGGAATAACTCAGTCCGCTGGCTTCCCACAGCTTGGGATACATGCTGATTTTAGTAAAGCCCGGGATCGTGTTAAGCTCGCTCACGAAGACATCATTCGTGGCCCGATCCAATAAAAAGTCCACCCGCGCCATGCCGGAGCAATCGACTGCTTTGAAGGCCTTCAAGGCGATCTCCTGAATTCTGGCAACCGTGGGTGCATCCAGGCGGGCCGGAATGACGAGCTGGGTGCGCTCGTCGATATACTTGGCCCGGTAGGAGTAAAATTCATCAGCCGGGATGATCTCACCGGGGAGAGAAACCTGCGGCTCATCGTTTCCAAGCACGCTAATCTCGATCTCGCGCGGGTTGTTCAACCCTTGTTCTACCAGGACGCGGCGGTCGAAGCGAGCCGCATCCATCAATCCTTCCAGCAGGTCTGAGCGGTTATGGCACTTGGTAATACCGACGGAAGAACCGAGGTTGGCGGGCTTGGTAAAGAGCGGATAGGGGCTTAATGCTTCGGCCGCCTGGAAAATGGCCTCGGAGTCCGTTTCGACCTGGGAGCGATTGAAGGTGATCGAGTTGAGCACAGGAATGCCACGCGCCCGCATTAGATCTTTGAACAGACCTTTATCCATGCCTACCGAAGAGCCGAGCACTCCTGCGCCCACGTAGGCCAGGTCCCCCAGCTCAAAGAAACCCTGAAGCGTTCCGTCTTCACCGAAGGTGCCGTGCAGAACCGGGAAAATCACGTCCAGCGGGGTCAATTTTTCGAGAAATTGGCCGCCACCGGCCTGGCGGATAGCGTACAACCAGCCGTCGCCAGGAATTGGCAGTATCATGGCGTGGGCCAGTTTCTCGGTGCGGCCGTTTTGGAGGGCATCCAATGCACCTTCTCCAGCCAGCCATTCGCCTTCATGGGTGATGCCAATCTCAATGACCTCGTATTTGGAGCGATCTAGCACAGCTAAAACGGAGCGCGCCGACATCAGCGAGACCTCGTGCTCACCTGAACGCCCTCCGAAAATCACTCCGATCCGTGTTTTAGCGGTCATTGCTACCATTCACCTAACTTCTCAATTTCCAACTCGAGCTTAACTCCAAACTTTTCAAAGACTTTCTTCTGAACCAGGTCGATCAACCGGGCGATGTCTGTGGCAGTGGCGTGTTCGTTATTGACGAAAAAATTGGCATGGATGGAGCTGATTTCTGCGCCTCCGATGCGGGTGCCCTTCAGGCCTGCGGTTTCGATCAAACGCCCGGCGTAATCTCCAGGCGGATTTTTAAACATCGATCCCATACTGGCGCCGGGTGGCTGGGTCCGGCGGCGTTGGGAAGCAAACTCGTCCATTTTTGCCTGGATATCTTCCTCAGGCCGGGCGAAAGCCAACTTCATGCGGGCCGTCAAGATAACGGCCTGGCCTGGCTGAGCTTTGAGACGGCTCGTGCGGTATGCATATTCAAATTTTTCAACGGGCCATGAAACCTTACCCTCAGTTCGATGCAAGATTTCTGCCAGCAGAAGGCTGCCCTGCATGTCGCCGCCGTGGGCGCCGGCGTTGCCGTAAACAGCGCCGCCGATCGAACCGGGGACGGTAGCGGCCCATTCCAGCCCGCTCAAGTTGCGCAGGGCCACCTGGCGGGCAACCCCGCCAAGATTTGCGCCCGATTCGGCCCACACAGAGGGCTCCGGAGAATGCACGTCGATCTTGACGTTACGGGCGTGGTTGATCAGCACCACGCCGCGCATTCCGGCATCGCTTACCAGCACATTCGAGCCTACGCCTAGAATGTTGAATGGCACGTCCAGCTCCCACAACCTGCGGGCTGCATTTTCGAGCTCAGCGGCGGTGTGCAGGATGAGCATGGCATCCGCCGGCCCGCCGACGTGGGCGGTGGTGTAATTTGCCAATACCACGTTCTCCTGCAGGCGGTCGCCGAAAGCAGTCCGGAGGGCGTTCAGTGGGGTGGAACCAGAAGGATAAGCCATTTTTGAGGGTAGGGTATCTGTCCTGATTCAGATCAAATCGATTTCAAAAATTCGATCAATTTCAGCATCAATTCCTTGCGCTGGCGGACGGTTAATTTGGAATTGCGAGCCGTGATGATTTCCTCCAGCTTTGGGGATGAGGACAACGCTATCTTACTTACGCCCGGTTTCAGCGAAATTTGAGACTCGAACGTCCGTTTTTGCCTGTTTTCAGCCATTTTTAACCTCTCGTTGTTTGAGCTCGGCGTATACGCTGGCGCTGATCTGGTCGGCGTCGCCGGCAGAGAGCACCAGCACCACGTCGCCCGGCTTTAACTCCGCCAGCAGCAGGTCTGTCGCAGCTTGCAGGGTTTTAGCATAGTGGGCCGCTGGACGGGCCATTTTAGCGACCACGCTGGCGGATGAAAATGAAGCGACGGGCTCGCGGGCCGGGTAGACTTCGGTCACAAGGACCTGGTCGGCATCCTTGAAGGAGGCCGCGAAGGCATCCAGGAGGGCCTGGGTGCGGGAATAAGTGTGGGGCTGCCAGACAGCCCAAATGCGCCGGTCCGGATAGCGTTGGCGAGCAGCCGCCAGGGTGGTGCGGATCTCGGTAGGATGATGCGCATAGTCATCGAGCAGATCGACGCCCCAGGCAACGCCGCGCAAGTCAAAGCGACGCCCGGTGCCGGCAAATTCCATCAGGGCGGCGGCGGCAGCCGCAAGCGGCAGGCCGGCCTGGTGAATGAAGGCCAGCACGGCCGAAGCGTTCTGCACGTTGTGCAGTCCAGGTACCTGTAGGCTGGTTCTGACGAGCGGCCTGGCGGTTACACCGGCTTCAAAGCTGAGCCCGAAATCCATCCCGCCGAATTTGTTGGGGGTGGTCTCCCCGGCGCGGTAGTCCGCGGAAGGCTCAAGGCCGTACGTAAAGATCTGGCAGCCGTCGGGGCAGGCCCTGGAAAGGGCGACCGCGCCGGGATCGTCCTGGCAAAGCAGGAGCAACCCGCCCGGCTGGAGCTTGTTGACGAACGAGGTAAAGGCCTTTTGATAGTCGGCAGGAGTGGGAAAACAGTCCGGGTGATCATACTCGACGATCGTCACAATCTCACAGGTGGGTTCAAGACCCAGGAACATGCGGTCATATTCGTCCGCCTCGATCACAAACTGCCTGCCCTTGCCGGCGTGAGCATTCCGGTCCAGGTTCTTGAGAACACCTCCAACGATGAAAGAGGGATCCTGGCCTAGCCGGGTCAGAACCCAGGCGAGCATGGCAGTGGTGGTTGTTTTACCGTGCGTGCCGGCGACGGCCGTGCATTCGCGTCCGGCCATGATTGAGCCCAGGAAATCAGCACGCTTGAGAACCGGGATATGGGCGGCCCGGGCAGCAATCACTTCGGAGTTATCATCCGGCACGGCTGAGGAACGGATCACCAAGTCGGCGCCGGCAACGTTTTGAGGGGCATGCCCCACAAATACGCTCACGCCCAGCTCCACCAGCTCGAGGGCCAGAGGAGAAAGGATCCGGTCAGAACCGCTGACCGAAACTCCCTGCTCCACCAGGATGCGAGCGATGGCAGAGAGGCCTGTTCCGCCGATGCCGATGAAGTGAACCTTTTTCATATGAAGACAACCAGCACAAATGCGAACGCAAGTGCGACCGCAAAATAAATCACCGGAATGCCCAGCCACTGCGGAGGTAGAAAGGCGATGAGCTGTGAGGCGGCCGATTCAGGCGCGGGCGCCGAAATGAAGTTCGGATACGGGTACTGAGCCTGGTGCATGAAATACCACAACGTTCCGACGATCATGTACCCATTCACGGCCCCCAGGAACAAGCCTAATAACGAATCTTGCAGCCTCTCACGCACGAAGCGATTTCCGCCTGCCAGACGGGTGATATTGGGGGTTTGATAACCGAAGAAAACCAAAACCAACACCAAGATGGAGCGGAACCATAACAAGGCTGCGGCGTTATCCAACGACAGGGCTGTAATAATCTGCGGCTCAAACTGCTGCAGGACAGTGAGAATAAAGAGGGCGAGGACGACCGAGAAAGTCACCATCACTTCTTTGGCCCAGCCACGCATAAATCCGATCGATGCAAAAATGAACACAAGTATCCAGAAAAATGAATCCAGGCCTACCACGTTTTTTCTCCCTTCCCTCCCTGGGAGGATCTCTCGGCCAACTCTTTGAGCATGCCTGCAATCTGACTGGCAGCATCGGGGCGGGCTTGGGACCGCATCGCTTGCTGCATGGCGTGCAGACGTTCCGGATCGCCAAAGAGGCTGCGCAGGGTTGGCATGAGCTGGTCAGCAAGCTGATCCGCTTCCAGAATAACGGCAGCTCCAAGGCGCTGTAAATAATCCGCGTTGACTTTCTGGTACCGCCAGGCATACTGGTAAGGGACGAGGACCGCCGGCAGGCCTGCCAGTGGATATTCGCCCAATGTAGATGCGCCGGCGCGGGTTATGGCAAGGTCAGCGGCTGCCAGGGCTGCGCCCATATCCTCGTGCAGATAATCGAATACGTGGTAGCGACCCTGGAGGTTTGCCGGTAATTCATTATGGGCTTTATCGGCCTCAGGCTTGTCGAGACTGCCGGTCAGGTGAATGACCTGGGCCAGCCGGAGCAACTCGCCTAAATTTTCAAGAACAGGCTGGTTGATGGTGCGGGCGCCTTTGCTGCCGCCTGAAACCAACAGGACGGGCTGGTCTTCGGTCAGGTTGAAATGCTTACGTGCTGCAGCTCCTTCCCATTCAGCCAGCTCGGGGCGAGTAGGATAACCGGTAACTTTAACTTCTGCCCGGGTGGAGAAATACTGGCGTGAAGATTCAACCGTCAGTGCAATGGTGCTGGCAAAGCGGGCCAGGAAACGCAAAGCAAGGCCTGGCTCTATATCCGGCACGTAGAGCAAGATCGGGCGCTTCCGGCCGGCTACAGCCACCGGGGCAGCCACGTAGCCGCCGGTGAAGAAGATCACGTCCGGCTTGAATTCGGAAAGGATGCGCCGAGCGGCTAGCGTGCCTTGCGCCAGACGGAGCAGGTTCCCGGGCAGCGCCCGCGCCCCTACCCCGTGCACCCCGGCAGCGGGGATTGCGGTAAAAGGCACGCCAGCGCGTGTTACCAGGTCAGCTTCCATTCCACCTTTGCCTCCGACCCACAGCACGGCCTGAACCTCATTCTCCAGCATCTTGAGGACCGACAGGGCGGGATACACGCCGCCGCCGGTCCCCCCGGCGCAAATCAACAACCGCACTGAACGACCTCCCATCCGGCGCAGCCGGGTCCTGCGAGGAGGACCTGGCCACATTCATCAAAATCCCAATGCCAGCCAGGACGGAAACCATGTTCGAACCGCCGTAGCTGATGAGGGGTAAAGCATTCCCGGCGAACGGCACCAGGTTGACCATCTGGCCGGTATTGACGACCGCTTCAAACGCCACCCATAGGGTTACGCCGGCTGCCAGGAGACGGCCGAGCATATCCGGGGCTCGCTTGGCAATCATTAGGCCGCGCCACAAGAACGTTCCGTACAAGGCCAGGATGGTCAGCGCCCCAACAAAGCCGGTCTCCTCAGTGATGACTGCAAAAATACTGTCCGTCCACGGCACGGGCAGGCCGGTGAACTTGGTTGTGCTGCGGCCGATGCCGACCCCGAACGGCCCGCCGCGCACGATGGCCTCGATTGAGCGCAGGACGTGGTCCGAGGATTTTTCGGGATCCTGCAGGCCGGCGATGAAATCAGTGAGACGGGTTTGAGCCGTGTGCGAGACCGAAACGATCAGAAAGCCGACCAGGGCGGCCACAACGAAGACAAGAACGATCTGGCGCAGCTCGCCGCCGGCCAGGAAGAACAGGATTGCGCCCAGGAAGAAAATGGTCGCCGTAGCGCTGATGTCCGGCTCCAGCATGATCAAGCCCATAAACAGCCCCAATATGATTGCCATTGGGAACAGGCCAAACGAGATATTGTTCAGGACCTCGCGCTTGGCGTACAGCCAGAAGGACAGGTATACGATCACAACAAATTTGGCCAGCTCAACGGGTTGGATCGATCCGCCCAGGAGGGTGCGCACGGCGCCATTCCGCTCATTCTTGAGGATCACCACAGCCAGGAGGGCCGCCAGGATGGTAATGAGCATAGGCACAAGCAGGCGCTGGTAGCGGTGATAGTCGAACATGGAAGTGAACACAGCCGCAACGATGCCAAACGCCGCAAAAGTCATCTGCCTTAACAACATGTAATAGGCTGGCTGGTCCTGCTGGGAAGCAAACTGCCAGCTGGCCGAATACACAAAGAGGAAACCGATCACCAGTAAAGCGATCGTAACCAGGAAAAGCGGCACGTCGATTTTGAGCCGCAGTGAACGCGGCGTTTTGACAGCGCTGACCGGAAACTTGGTGTTTACGAAAGTTGTTTGACCCATAATCTAAAACACTCCCCACGCTCCTCAAAATCTTTAAACTGATCAAAGCTGGTGCCGCCTGGCGAAAGCAAGACGACGTCGCCGGGCTCGGCCACCTCTGCCGCAGCCTGGACCGCTTCCTGCAAGGTCTGGCAATTCGACAGGGTGAAGGGGCGACGCCCGGGTTGTTGGGGTCCTAAGGCCTGCAGGATCTTCGGCCTGGCCTCTCCGAAGACGATCACGTGGTCGACGCGTGCGTGGACAAGCTGAGCCAGATCCTCCCACGGCAGGTTCTTATCGCGTCCCCCCAGCAGCAGCACGATGGGTTCTTCGAACGATTGGATGGCCGCGATGGTGCGTTCGGGTGCAGTGGCAATCGAATCGTTGTACCAGGCAATACCGTGCAATTGTTGCACCAATTCCAGGCGATGAGCCACCCCGGCGAAACCTTTAATCCCCGCCTGGATGGCAGCCGGGGGAAAATTGGAGGCGGCGGAAATGGCGGCGGCCGCCAGCACGTTCAACAGGTTGTGCCTGCCGCGCAGGGTTACCAGGCCGAGGGAGGCCAATTTGTGGGAATGACCGCCATTCTGGAAGCACACGAATCCATCCTGAACGAACGAACCGGATTGGTCGGCCGGGGGCTGGTCGAAGCCGAACGAAACCAGGCGCCCTTTCACCTGCGGCGCGAGAAGCCAGGCGCCGGCGTCCTCGCGGCCCAGCACTGCGACGTCTTTCTGACCCTGGAATGCCAGGATGCGGGCCTTGGCAGCGGTGTAGGCCTGCATGGTGCCGTGCCGGTCCAGATGGTTGGGGGTGATATTGAGGATGGCAGCGACGGCAGGGCTGGTGGTCATCAATTCAAGCTGGAAGCTGGAAAGCTCGAGCACGACCAGGTCGATGGGCTTGATTTCCTCCAGATGGTCGATCAAAGGAAGCCCGATATTGCCGCCGACCCAGGCGCTCTGCGGGGGGATTACGGCGGCTTCAGCCATGCGCCCGACCAGAGTGGTGGTGGTAGTTTTGCCGGCCGAGCCGGTGATGGCAATCACTTTGGAAGGCACGGCTTCCATAAATATCTGTGAATCATTGGAAAGTGGGATGCCGCGGCGCCGGGCTTCAGCTACGATCGGCTGCTCGAGTGGAACGCCACCGGACAGGCAGAGCAGGTCCGCTCCGTCA
>Ga0335070_10010346_pt1 | contig 10902 bp, 10 predicted proteins | sample Lox_Sample_13_FD_206722 | JGI IMG/M metagenome (GOLD analysis project Ga0335070, IMG submission 206722) | Soil microbial communities from Loxahatchee National Wildlife Refuge, Florida, United States - Lox_Sample_1.3 | ecosystem: Environmental > Terrestrial > Soil > Wetlands | place: USA... | reverse complement strand
AAGATTACCCCGATTGCCCAAAAGGACCATATGTTCTTGTCCTCCAGAGAGATAGAGAGGGTAATCCCATTCATGTTGTATGGGGTATCTCAAAGGGAACATCTTCTCCGACAGTTTTGGTGACTGCATATAAACCCGATCGTTCGATTTGGTCAGATGATTGTATGGAGAGAAGAAAATGAAAAAGAGACGCTATGTAAAACTTGTTCATGAGGGGAATTATGTTGCGGAAGTTGATGTTGAACTCATTGAGACGGGCGAAGGCTGGTCTCCTTATCTTTCACTTGAAGAGGCAGAAAAGCTGGACAATGTGAGAGAAGCACTTCGTCGGGAAGATATTGAGTCTGCAAGTAGAGTGGCTAAAGTGTATCGTCTTGCCCCTGTGAACTAAGAACATGAAATAACCTGCAGTTTGTGCCACCGGGATGGCGGTTCAGGTCGAGACTCCTGAAGAAGACGGGGGATGAGTTTATGGAACTACATAGGGCAGTCGATATTCATACTGACACTACTTTCTGCTATAGTGCTGTAACTAGCTAATTACTTGTTGGCCGAATAAGAAAATATGAACATATTTACGGATTGCGCTATGCGTGAAACTCTAAAGGGATTTGCCCCATGGGTTGCAATTGCCGTCTCTATCGTAGTTTTATGGATTCAAATCAGAAGGGCCAGATTTGCACAAAGCGTTGATCTCATTTTGAAATTAGAACAACGTTTTTTCGAAAGTGAAAATATGATAGAGGTACGAAGAAAAGCAGCTGGTGCGTTAAGAACTAACCGTTCCTCGCCGGCGTCGGACGTTGATGATGTACTCGACTTTTTTGAGACGCTCGGCCTATTGGCACGCAAGAAAGCGCTTGACAAAGAAATGATTTGGAACACTTTTTATCATTGGATTCACAGATATCGGCTGTTATTGAAGGACTACATTTTGGAAAAGCAAGAGACTAACTCTTCCATTTGGGAGGACTTATTAGCACTTGATAATGCTTTAGTGGCAATTGAACTAAAGAGAAGCAAGTCGCGTTTTGACATCGATATACCCGAAATTGAATTACTCGAATTCCTTAAGGATGAATCTAACCTCTAAGCAAGTATCACGGCCAACGATTAAATTAATCCGACTTGCAATAGCCGTCGGAGTTTTTCAATCGCTGGTTGCGCCGACGGGTTATTTAGGTCGTTAGCTGTTAAGAGGCGCAAGATAAAGTGATTAATAGAAACAATCGTGTATGCCCGGTTGAAAGAGCGGGCAGTCTCGACAATAGAATCAGAAGATGGATACAGAACCCTCAGAAAATACTAAAACCCTTTATTGAAGAAGGGATGACGGTTCTCGATATAGGTTGTGGTCCAGGCTTTTTCTCTATTGACATGGCTCAAATGGTTGGCAAATCCGGTCGAGTTATTGCTGTTGATTTACAGGAGGGAATGCTTCAAAAGCTAAGAGACAAAATTCAAGGAACAGAACTTGAGGAACGTATCACACTGTTTAAGACCGAAGAGAGCAGAATAGGCGTATCAGAGAAAGTCGATTTTGTCTTAGCTTTCTACGTGGTTCACGAATTGCCAAATCAGAAAGACTTTTTTAAAGAATTAAAATCCATTTTAAGACCGAAAGGGCAAGCTCTTATAGTAGAACCGCCATTCCGTGTCTCAAAGACGGCGTTTGAAGAAACTATCGGGAAGGCCAGAGATGCTGGATTTACACTGGCTGAAGGGCCAAAAGTGTTTCTTAGCAAGACAGCGATTTTAAAAAAGGGCTAACAAATTCATCCAGCCTCCTTAATTATTTCTCTTCCTAGCCTTTTAAGTGTACCAGCACTTCCTCGGTCTTTACCTTGACCGTCTCTTTTGTCTTTCTGTCCTTGATCTCCACAAGACCTTCCTTCAGGTTCTTCTCACCAAGAATAATCTGTGTGGGGATGCCGATGAGGTCAGCGTCCTTGAACTTGACTCCTGCCCTTTCGTCACGGTCATCCATGAGCACATCCATCCCTTTTTCTTTAAGATCATGGTAAAGCTTCTCAGCAATACCCACGGTCATAGAATCATTCATATTGAGAGGTAACAACTCCACATCAAAGGGTGCGATGCTTTTTGGCCAGATGATGCCGTCCTTGTCATTGCTCTGCTCTATGGCAGCAGCCGCGATCCTTGCAGGGCCGATGCCGTAGCTGCCCATAATAATCGGTTTTTCCTTGCCGTCTTCATCAAGAAAAAATGCCTTCACCGGATTTGAGTATTTTGTGCCGAGCTGAAAGATGTTGCCGATTTCAATGACCCGCTCAATGCGAAGTGGAGTCCCGCAAGTGGCGCAGAGGTCTCCTGCCCTTGCAGTGTGGATATCATGCCAGTCTGCAGTGAAATCCCTTTCCGCCATTACCCCCTTCATGTGATAATGGGGTTTGTTCGCTCCGCTTATAAAGAGCCCCTGCTTCAGGCATTCATCCGCAACTGTTCTCAGCCGATGACCCATGGGCCCTATAAAACCTGCCTCTACGCCGAGTATCTCTTTAACTTCCGCCTTTTGCGCGGGTCTGAAACTGCCGACTATCTTTGAGAGCTTCTTTTCGTGCAGTTCCTGGTCTCCCCTCACCAGCGCAAGCACCGGGACCTTGTCGTTCATCACCAGTATGCTTTTGATGAAATACGAAGGGGGCAGTTTAAGGAAATTCGAAACCTCCTGGACAGTCCTCTTGTCAGGGGTATTGACCTCTTCCAATTGCCAGTCCTTCGGTTCATTCTTCAAAGGAATCGAGCGCGCAAGCTCTATATTGGCGGCGTATCCGCATTGGGCGCAGAGTGCGACATCATCTTCCCCTGCAGGGCTGGGGGCCATGAATTCATGCGAGGTTGCTCCTCCCATCATGCCCGGGTCAGACTCCACCTGATAGAATTTCAGGCCGCAGCGGGTGAAAATCCTGTGGTATGCCTCTGCATGGAGCTGATAGTTTTTCGCGAGGCCGTCGTTCGATGCATCAAAGCTGTAGCTGTCCTTCATGATGAATTCCCTTGTACGCAATACCCCGCTCTTTGGTCTCGCCTCGTCCCTGAGCTTTGTCTGTATCTGGTACCATGTCTGGGGGAGGTCCCGGTACGAGCGAATCTCTCTTGATGCGAGCCATGTCATGATCTCCTCGTGGGTCATGCCGAGACACATGTCCCTACCTGTCCTGTCCTTCAGCCTGAACATCTCATCACCGATGGCGTCCCATCTCCCTGTCTGCTGCCATAGTTCCGCAGGATGGAGCACAGGCATGGATATCTCCTGGCCGCCTATGGCATCCATCTCTTCCCTGAGGATCGCGTGTATCTTGTGAAGAACCCTCCAGCCCAGGGGAAGAAAGACATAGAGGCCTGCGGCGAGCTGCCGGACGTATCCGGCCCTGAGCATTAAGTTATGGCTTATTGCCTCAACTTCTGAAGGGGTTTCCCTCAAGGTGGGTATCAATAATTTTGAGAAACGCATGTGTCCTCCTCAAATTCAGTTGTGAGTGAAAACTGCATAGTGAATAGTGATAGGAATATGAACGGAAAGGAGAGGGCAGGCCGCTGCTCATTTAAAACTATCCACTATCGTAAATTAGAGTAATGAATACGCAGGCAATAGTCAAGGGAACTTTAAAAAAATGCGGCGAAAGTGTTAAATTACTTTAGTCTTGACGAGGGAGGAGAAGTGATGCAGATGAGAGTACCGGTGACCCCTGAGGGTTTTCTCAAACTCCAGGAGGAACTTGAGCGGCTTATCAAGGTGGAGAGGCCGAAAAATATTCAGGCCATTGCAGAGGCCCGTGCGCATGGTGACCTTTCGGAGAACGCAGAATATCATGCTGCCAAGGAAAGGCAGTCCTTTCTGGAAGGAAGAATACAGGAGCTCCAGGCAAAAGTAGCCCTTGCCGAGATCATTGATCCGTCAAAGATAAACCAGTCCAAAGTCGGCTTTGGTGCAAAGGTCAAGGTCCTTGATATCGAAGCGGATGAGGAGTATACCTTTACCCTTGTGGGTGCGGAGGAGGCGGATGTAAAGCAAGGGAAGATATCCATCAGCTCTCCTGTGGGCAGGGCGCTGCTCGGAAAAGAGATCGGGGATACGGTGACCATCAAGGCGCCTGCAAGGACCATGGAATATGAGATCTTAGAGATAACCTTTGAGTAGATATTTCACTGCAGAGATAGCAGAAAACAGGCCGCTCAATAACGATTTTCACCTCCTCACCTTCTTTCCTCTGGGACACACAAAAGAGCCCCAACCCGGTCAATTCTACATGCTTAGTACTCTCGGGAAGTCCAGGGCAGGTTCATCCTTCGAAGAGATCCATGACCCACTTCTGAAGAGGCCATTCAGTCTTTTCAGGAAAACCGGAAAGGGGCTCCAAATACTCTTCAGGATAAGGGGCAGAGGGACTGCAATGATGAAGGAGTTGAAAAAAAGTTCGCTTGTGAACGTCCTGGGACCGCTGGGGAATTCCTATCCCTTTCCAGCAGGGAACAAAACCCCCTTGATCATTGCGGGAGGCATCGGGATCGCCTCCCTGTTTTATTTCGCGGAACGGCTCTCGAAAGCGAAGAAGAAGGCATACATCTCCTATGGGGTACGGTCCGAAAATGAGCTTTTTATGACGGATGAGGTGAAGAGATTTGCGAAAGAGCTCTTCATAAGCACGGACGACGGCTCCTGCGGTGAAAGGGGATGCGTCACCGATATGGTGGGCGGTCTTCTTTCCCGTATTCCCTCGCTGGGCACCAATAGCGTGATTTATGCATGCGGTCCGAGAAAGATGCTTGAAGCGGTATCACGGATGGCAAAACAGAAGGGGATTGAGGCGTACCTCTCGATGGAGGAAGTTATGGCGTGCGGAGTGGGTGCGTGTCTCGGGTGCGTGGTGAAGACGGTCAGCGGGTATAAAAGGGTATGCAAGGAAGGGCCGATATTTGACGCGAAAGAAATTGTGTGGTAGATAGAAAATCAGGGATTCGGGATTGAAAAGTCTTAAATGCAATAATTTTACAACCGATGCGAAATGTTGCGGCAGATATTCCTCGCAGTCTTAACAAACGGCTTTGTCGTTTGTTAAATGAGATTTGTAATGTAGTTGGCCAAAACTTTAAGGTATCGTTAAAACTTTATCACCCCACATCCCTGATTGTAGCGAAGGGTGTGAAGACCGGGGGCAGGATACATGGACTTAAGTGTTGAAATAGGGAAGCTGAAACTCAAGAATCCGGTGATGACCGCGTCAGGAACGTTCGGTTACGGTGAGGAGTATTCGGAATTCATGGACCTGAACAGACTGGGTGCGGTGGTGGTGAAGGGACTCTCTCTCCTGCCCAAGGAAGGAAATCCTCCGCCCCGCATTGTGGAGACGGCCGGGGGGATGCTCAATGCTATCGGGCTCCAGAACATTGGGATAGAGCGCTTTATCCAGGAGAAACTTCCCTTCCTTAAACAGTTCAATACTCCGGTGATAGTGAATTTTTTCGGGGACAGTGTGGAAGAGTATGCAAAGGCGGCAGAGCGGCTCAGTACAAGCGGGGGAATACACGGTCTCGAGATGAACATATCATGCCCGAACAAGCAGGCGGGCTGGTGTATTTTCGGTACCGACCCCAAGGTGACCTTTGAGGTGGTGAGCGCGGTCAGAAAATCCACGGACCTTATCCTTATCGTAAAACTCTCGCCCAATGTGACGGATATCGGGGTTATGGCTCGCGCAGCTGAGGATGCGGGTGCTGATGCGGTTTCCCTCATAAACACCATTACGGGGATGGCTATCGATATCGAGACAAGAAGACCGAAACTTGCAAATATTACCGGTGGCCTGTCCGGACCTGCGGTGAAGCCTGTGGCACTGAGGATGGTGTGGGAGGTTTACAGGGCGGTGAAGGTCCCCATTATTGGTATGGGGGGGATAATGAATGGACGCGATTCCATAGAATTCATTCTTGCAGGGGCCACAGCAGTGGCGGTGGGCACCGCGCATTTCATAAATCCAGTCACTTCTGTTCAGGTCATTGAAGGAATGGAAGACTTTATGAGGGAGAAAGGGGTCTCCCATATAAAAAATCTCATAGGTGGTTTGATCACAGAGTGAAAAGCGCTCTTTAGCAAAGAATTATTCGGAGGTATGCAATGGCGAATAATCCCATTATTACCCTCACCACAGACTTCGGGTATAGGGACCCTCTGGCCGGAATTATGAAGGGGGTCATCCTCAGTATTAATCCGGATGTCAATATCGTCGATATTACCCATGGAATCAGTAAATACAACGTGAGGGAGTCTGCCCTCACCATCGGGATGAGCTATCATGAGTTCCCCTCAAGCACCATTCATGTAGTGGTGACCGACCCCGGTGTTGGCTCAGAAAGAAGACCTATCATGGTAGTAACTGAAGACTACTATTTCATCGGTCCCGACAACGGTGTGTTTTCCATTGTCTACAGTGAGAGTGAGCGCTGCGAGGTCCTCCATCTCACTGCAGAGCACTATTTCATGCGTGACAAGAGTGCAACGTTTCACGGCAGGGACGTCTTCGCTCCTGTGGCTTCGTGGCTCTCAAAGGGAGTCATTTCATCGAAGTTTGGTGATCCGGTAACCGACTTTGTGAAGCTTCCCTTCCCCGCGCCTTCCATGCCCACAAAGACGGCACTGGAGGGCGAGGTAATCCACATAGATCACTTCGGCAATGCAATCACGAACATCAAGGTGTCGGACCTGAAACTCCTCCGCAGCGCCAGTGAGAAAGGGGTGCTGAGAATCGTGGCAAAGGGGAAACAGATTCCCTTCAAGCAATACTACAGTGAGGCGGAAGATAAAGGTCTTTATGCCCTCATCAACAGCATGAATTACCTTGAGCTCTTCATCTACCGGGGGGATGCATCTTCAGAATTCAATATCAAGGTGGGTGACACCCTGGGAGTGATGCTTGTGGGATAGGGATAAGGTCTGAGGAAATGCACAATCCTTGGTTGCCGTTACGGGTGTTCATTTCGTTGACTCAACCTCGACGATTATTGTAAAATAAGTGAAACAATGGAGGGTTAAGATGCCGATATATGAGTATACCTGTATAAAGTGTAACAAGGACTTCTCTGCTTTGCAAAGAGTAGGTTGCACGGAAAAAGACACTCAATGTCCGGAGTGTGGTTCTCATAATGTGAAGAAAAAAGTTTCCGCATTTTGCTGTTCCCCTGGAGGTACGTCATCTCCATCCTCTTCAGCCCCCCGCTTTACCGGAGGCGGTTGAGGCGTCTCCTCCTGCTGAACCGTTGGTTCAGGGAATCATACGTAAATACCTAAATAAGAAAAAATCTTGACATTTCCCCCCCTATAACAATACAATTGGCTGTGGAGCATGCAAGGGACGTTGTCCCTTGACTATATCGTGTTAGAGGGGTGGCATCCCCCAGAGGGAAGGGAATATGGCACGCAGACTTCTCCTTGCTGATGACAGTATCACAATCCAGAAGGTGGTTGAACTTGTTCTCGCTGAAGAGGGATATGATATCAAGACCACGGGTAACGGCGAGGATGCACTCTCTGCCCTTTCTTCCTTTAAACCCGATGTCGTCCTCGCTGACATTGATATGCCCAAGATGAACGGATACCAGCTGTGCGAGAAAATAAAAACGAATCCCGCAACGAGGAATATCCCTGTTATCCTCCTGGCAGGTGCCTTTGAACCTCTGGACGACGAACTGGCGAGGAACGTGCGTGCAGAAGATTTTATTGTGAAGCCCTTTGAATCCCAGGAACTGATTGACAAAATCCATGCGGTCCTTTCCGGGGAAACGGCAGTAAAGGGCATTGCAGAGGAGGAAGTGGCTGTTTCGGAAGTTATGGAGGGAATAGAGCCAGAGGAGGATCTCTGGACAATGGAAGAGGTTGTCTCAGAGCCCCTCGCTACAGAGGCACTTAAGGAAGAGACTCCTGTCGAGGAAGTGAGCATAGAGGAGGCCTTTGGGTTTGCGGAGGAGGCTGAGGTGGGGGCTGAAAAAGAGTTTCTTCAAAAGCCTGCTCCAGCACGGTCTCCGGAGAGGGTGGAGGTCGCGCCCCCCCGGGTCGAGTATCTGTCCAAGGAAGAGGTCGCCAATATCGTCAGAAGGGAGGTTGCTGAGAAGGTCTCTTCAATGCTCTCTGTTGATATGAAGGATATAGTACTTTCATCCCTTATCCCCTCATTAAAGGATTCCGCAGAGAAAGTCTTGTGGGAGGTTGCTCCGGACCTTGCAGAAAAGTTGCTTAAGGAGATGCTCCAGGGCGCCCTTGCGTCCCTCACCAAGGAAGTGGAAAAAGTGATCTGGGAAACCGTTCCCGACCTCGCAGAGAGCATGATTGCCAAGGAGATAGAGAAGATCAAATCCGGCATTTAGCACGGTCTTTCTCCTCCAACATTGCTGAGTGATTCTTTCCCCTCGTATGACAACTTTAGAAAAGCATTACAGCCCCCAAGGACTAGAAGAAAAGTGGTATGCCCTTTGGCTTGAAAGGGGATATTTCAGTCCCAGCCCTGAAGGAAGTGCCCCGTATTCCATAGTAATCCCCCCCCCGAATGTGACAGGCTCATTGCATATGGGCCATGCCCTGAATGCCACATTACAGGACGTGCTTGTCAGATGGAAGAGGATGCTGGGGTACAAGGCCCTCTGGATACCCGGGACCGACCATGCAGGGATTGCCACGCAGAATGTTGTGGAAAGGGAAATCGCCCGCGAGGGGAGTGACCGTCATGCGCTGGGACGGGAAGTATTTATTGAAAGGGTATGGAAATGGAAGGCTGAATATGGCGGCAGGATAAGCCATCAGCTGAAAAGGCTTGGAGCGTCGTGTGACTGGTCAAGGGAGAGGTTCACCCTTGATGAAGGTCTTTCCAGGGCAGTGAGAGAGGTTTTTGTGAGTCTGTATGAGGAAGGGCTCATTTACAGAGACAACAGGCTCATCAACTGGTGTCCCAGGTGCCATACCGCGCTTTCGGACCTTGAGGTTGAGCATGAAGAGATTGAGGGTACCCTCACCTTTATCCGTTATCCGCTCTTTGGCGGGAAAGGGAATGTGGTAGTTGCGACGACGAGGCCGGAGACGATGCTTGGGGATACTGCCGTTGCAGTAAATCCGGACGACGAGCGATATCAAGGGGTCATAGGGAAAAATGTTACGCTGCCCTTGACCGACAGAAAGATACCCATAATCGTTGACGCAGCCGTGGACCCGGCATTCGGAACAGGTGCAGTGAAGGTTACGCCCTCCCATGATTTTAATGATGAGGCCATGGCTAAACGCCAGAAGCCGGCACTGCCTTTTGTTACCGTAATTGGCGATGAGGGAAGGATGATGCCGGAGGCGGGGAAGAGATACGCGGGCTTGGACCGATACGAATGCAGGAAGAAGGTCGTGGAAGACCTTAAGGCGTCGGACCTTATAGAAAAAGAAGAGCGGTACAGACACTCGGTAGGCCACTGTTACCGCTGCAAGACGATCATAGAACCGTTACCCACGCTGCAGTGGTACGTGAACACGCAATCTCTTGCGAAAGAAGCCATGGACGTAGTGAGGAGAGGAAAGATACGGATAATTCCCTCATCCTGGGAAAATACCTATTTTGCCTGGATGGAGAATATCAAGGACTGGTGTATATCCAGGCAGATATGGTGGGGACACAGGATCCCTGTATGGTACTGTGATGAATGCGGTGAAGTGATTGTTTCCAGGGAAACTCCTAAGGGATGCAGAGCATGCAAGGGTGCCGCTCTCAGGCAGGATGAGGATGTGCTGGATACATGGTTCTCTTCCGCACTCTGGCCCTTCTCTACCCTCGGCTGGCCTGACAAGACCCAGGACCTCACTACCTTTTACCCCACCAGTGTGCTCGTCACCGCCTTTGATATCCTCTTCTTCTGGGTTGCGAGGATGATCATGATGGGGCTGAAATTTATGGGTGAGGGGCCATTCAGGGAGGTTTACATTCATGCTATTGTGAGGGATCCACAAGGAGAGAAAATGTCTAAATCAAAGGGGAATGTCATTGATCCCCTCATTATGGTCGATAAATTCGGCACAGATGCTTTCCGGTTTACCCTAGCAGCTTTCGCAGCCCAGGGAAGGGACATCCGGTTCTCCGAGGAGCGGGTCGAGGGATACCGCCATTTTGTGAACAAGCTATGGAATGCGGCACGTTTTATCACCATGAACCTCAAAGACATGGATGCCCGGGACCTGCAGATTATCAAGGGGCAGGGGGGTCCTTTGCTTACCTCGGAGAGTGTCTCTCTGGATCTTCCCGGCAGATGGATCCTAAGCAGGCTTTCCGTGGCTGTTCAAGAGATCAACGACTCGCTTAAGGAATACCGGTTTAATGATGCGTCAAGCGCTATTTACCAGTTCATATGGCATGAATTCTGTGACTGGTATATAGAGATGTCAAAGCATGCACTCTACGAGGGGGGAAGAGATAAACCTTCTACCATCGCCTGCCTTGTCTCTGTTCTTGACCACGCGCTGCGGCTTCTCCACCCGTTTATGCCCTTTGTAACCGAGGAGATATGGCAGACCCTAAGGACCTACCTTCCTGAAGGAGCTGAAAGTATCGTGATTTCTCCCTATCCCGAATCCCTGCCTCGAGACCTCTGGGCTGAAGAGGAGATGTCTCTTGTTATGGAAGCAATCACAGGCATTAGAAATATCAGGGGGGAATTGAATATCTCCCCTGCTACAGAAGTGAAGGCCCTGTTTAAGACCTTCAGGGACGAAGTGGGGGGAATACTTGAGAGAAACCTGCACCTTATCCAGAAGCTCACAAAGGCGAACGAGATAACCATAGGAAAGGATATAGACAAACCAAAGGGAAGTGCAACCGGAGTGAGGGCCTCCTTTGAGGTCTATGTTCCTCTGGAAGGAGT
>Ga0335070_10010345_pt1 | contig 10902 bp, 12 predicted proteins | sample Lox_Sample_13_FD_206722 | JGI IMG/M metagenome (GOLD analysis project Ga0335070, IMG submission 206722) | Soil microbial communities from Loxahatchee National Wildlife Refuge, Florida, United States - Lox_Sample_1.3 | ecosystem: Environmental > Terrestrial > Soil > Wetlands | place: USA... | reverse complement strand
GCAGCAGCGCCTTCGCCCAGCGGTGCCGCCAGAAGAACGACGACAAGCCGAGACGGGCCCCCCGCAGCGGGGAGCCCGTCTTCGATACGTCAGCAGCGCGGACGGCCAGGGCTCAGCCCTTCATCTGTGTCCAGGCCTGCTGCCACTTCGTGTAGTCCATGCAGTTGTTCTGGCCGTTGCCGCACGCAGCGACCGGCGTCTTCCAGAACTTGATCGAGTTGAAGTAGCTCGCCGACGCGCCGCAGTGATACTGCGCGGCCGAGCCCGGGGACAGCGTGTTCATGATCGGGCAGGCCTTCACGTTGGCCGGCGTCTCGCCGAAGTAGATCGCCTGCTGCGCCTGCACCTTCGGCGTCGAGACCCAGGCCATCCACTTGTACATGCAGTTCGGGTGCTTCGCGTGCGCCGACATCATCCACGTGTCGGCCCAGCCCGTCGCGCCCTCCTTCGGGATCAGGTCCTTCACGGGGACCTTCGCCGCGATCAGCGTGTTCGTCTGGTACGGCCACGAGGCGCCGATCACCGCGTTGCCGTTCTTGAACAGGTCGATCTCGTCCGACGCGAGCGCCCAGTACTTCACGATCAGCGGCTTCTGCGACTTCAGGAGTGCGATCGCCGCGTTGAACTGCGTCGAGTTGAGCTCGTACGGGTCGGTGATCCCGAGCGACGGCTTCGACTTCGAGAGGTAGAGCGCCGCGTCCGCGATCTGGATCGGGTTGTCCGGCACGGTGACCTTGCCCTTGTACTTCGGGCTGTAGATCGACGACCAGCTCGTCGGCGCCGGCTTCACCTTCGTCGTGTTGTAGAGGAGCGTGTTCGGGCCCCACTGGAGCGAGATCCCGTAGTGCACGCCGTTGATCGTGTTGTGCGGCGGCGACTTCAGCGCCGGGATGAAGTTCTTGAAGTCCGGGATCAGCGCCGGGTTCACCGGCTGCACGTCCTTGCCGTAGATGAGGCGGAGGCTCGCATCGCCGGAGGCCGAGACGCCGTCGTACTGCGACCCGCCGCCGGACCGCATCAGCGTCACCATCTCGTCCGAGGAGCCCGCGTACTTCGCGTGCACCTGGCAGCCCGTCGCCTTCTGGAACGGCTTGACCCACTGCGGCTGGGTGTAGCCCTCCCAGGCGATGAGGTTCAGCTGCCCCTCGCCCTTCCCGATCGACGTGGGCAGGCCGCTGCTCTTGCTCACGCCGGCCGCCGGCACGCACAGCGCCGCGACGAACGCCGCCGCGAGCACGTGGGCCTTCCGAATCCTTCTCACCGCTCGTCTCCCTCCTTGATGACGTACGTGTGCTCCGGCCGCCAAGAGAGCCGGACGTGCTTTCCCTGTGCTTCGAGCGCCTCCGTCGAGGACGTCTCGAGGTTCTGCTGGACGACGACGAGCTCGCCGCCGCGGTCCAGGTCGACGATGTAGCGCGTGACCATGCCGACGTATACGACGTCGCGAACGACGCCCGGTTCGGCGAATTCATGCTCCGTCGCCGGCGTAGCCGGCGCCTGCGCTTCGCGAGCTCCGTCGAGCCTACGCTCGCCACCCGTCTCCGACATGTGGATCTTCTCCGGGCGGATCGTGAGCTTGCGGCCGTCGCGCTCGAGGACGTTCGAGACGCCGACGAAGCCCGCGACGAACTCCGTCTGCGGATGCTCGTAGACGTCGGCGGGGCTCCCGATCTGCTCGATCCGCCCCTCGTTGAAGACGGCGAGGCGGTCGCTCATCGTCAGCGCCTCCTCCTGGTCGTGCGTGACGTAGACGAACGTGATCCCGAGCTCTCGCTGCAGCTCCTTCAGGAACACCTGCATCTCCTGGCGCAGCTTCAGGTCGAGCGCGCCGAGCGGCTCGTCGAGGAGGAGCACGGTCGGGCTGTTCACGATCGCGCGCGCGAGCGCGACGCGCTGGCGCTGGCCGCCGGAGAGCTGCACCGGCTTGCGGCCGCCGAGACCGGGGAGACGGACGCGCTCGAGCACCTCCTCCGCCTTCGCGCGGCGCTCGCCGCGGCCGACGCCCTTCACGCGGAGCCCGTACTCGACGTTCTCGCGCACCGTCATGTGCGGGAAGAGCGCGTAGTCCTGGAAGACGGTGTTCACGTCGCGCTGCGATGGCGCCGTGCCCGTCACGTCGACGCCCGCGAGCTCGACCGTTCCCGTGTCGGGCCGCTCGAAGCCGGCGATCACGCGCAGCGTGGTCGTCTTCCCCGAGCCGGACGGGCCGAGCATCGTGAAGAACTCGCCCTCCGCGATGTCGAGGTCGAGGTTCGCGATCGCGACGACCTCGCCGTAGAGGCGACGGATGCCCGTGAGGCGGACGGCGGGCGGCGACGCCGAGCCGGCCGCGCTCTCGGTCTCAGCCGGAGCCTGCGTCGCCAAGCGCGTCGTCCAGGATGGCGAGGCCCTGCTCGAGCTCCTCGTCCGTCGCCGAGAGCGGCGGGAGGAGCCGGATCACGTTTCCGTACAGGCCGCAGGAGAGAAGGATCAGTCCGTGCGCGAAGGCGTACGACGTCACGGCCTTCGCCGCGTCCGGCGTGCGCTCCGCGAGCTCCATCGCGAGCATCGATCCGAGCCCGCGCACCTCGCCGACGACCGCGTGCCGCGACGCCATGTCGTCGAGCCGCGCGCGCATGAGCTTCGCGATCTGGCCGGCGCGCTCGGCGTAGCCCGGCGCGGAGAGCTCGTCGAGGACCGCGATCGCCGCCGCGCAGCAGACGGGGTTCCCACCGAACGTCCCGCCGAGCCCGCCCGGGTGCACCGCGTCCATCACGTCGGCGCGGCCGGTGACCGACGCGAGCGGCAGGCCGCCGCCGAGCGTCTTCCCGGCGACGAGGATGTCCGGCTCGATCCCGTAGTGCTCGATCGCCCACATCTCGCCGGTGCGCCCGCAGCCGGCCTGGATCTCGTCGTCGACATAGAGGATCCCGTGCTCGTCGCAGATGTCGTTCAGCGCGCGGACGAACTCCGGCGGCATCGGGATGAAGCCGCCCTCGCCCTGCACCGGCTCGAGGACGATGCACGCGACGTCCGTCGGCGCGACGTCCTGCTTGAAGAGGAGCTCGAGGCCGCGGAGCGCGTCGTCCGTCGAGACGCCGCGGTACGGGTACGGCGCGGGCGCGCGGTGGATGTCCGTGGCGAGCGGCCCGAACCCCTGCTTGTAGACGAGCTTCGACGTCATCGCCATCGTCAGGTTCGTGCGGCCGTGGAACGCGCGGTCGAAGACGACGACGCCGGCGCGCTTCGTCGCGGCGCGCGCGATCTTCACGGCGTTCTCGATCGCCTCCGCGCCGGAGTTCACGAGCAGCGTCTTCGTCGGCGCCTCGCCCGGCCAGAGGTCGTCGAGCCGGCGCGCGACCTCGATGTACGGCTCGTACGCGCCGATCATGAAGCACTGGTGGAGGTACCGGTCCGCCTGCTCGTGGATCGCGCGGACGACGCCGGCCGGCCCGTGGCCGAGGTTCTGGCAGGCGATGCCGCCGCCGAAGTCGAGGAACTCGCGCCCGTCGGCGTCCCAGATCTTCGCGCCCCAGGCCTTCGAGACGACGAGCTGCGGCGCCGCGACGCCGCGCGGGACGTACCGCTCGCGCGCCTGGAGCACCCGCTCCGTCCCGGTCCGTTCCTCCACCGACATTGCGGCGTAGTATCTCTGCTCGCGTTCCCCGTTTTCAACGCGGATTGCACACGCATTGCGTGGCACGCGGCCGCCGAGGCTGTCGAAATGCGCAGCCGGCTACGGGGCGGGCGTCGCCGCGGGCAGCGGGGGCGTGGTGGCCGGCGGCGAGCCGGTGCCGTTGCCGTCGCCCGAGCCGGAGCCCGCGTCGTGCCTGAGGGCGGCGCGCGCCGCACGCGACGCGGGTGTCTCCGTGGCGGCCGGCGACACGAAGGTCGTCGAGCGCGGCGCGGCCGACCGTGGGTACGGTGCGGCCGCGCCGTCGGTTTTCCCCAGCGGCCTAGCGACCGCTCGGCTGCGACGCGACCGGCGCCGGGCAGCGCCAGTAGACGTAGGTACCGGCCGAGCCGGCGCTCCTGCAGCCGTTCGTCGAGAGATCGGGCATGCCCTGGAGCTTCCCGGGGCGGCACGCCTCGATCTGTGTCCCGTCCGCTGCCGTCTGGGCGACGGTGCAGACGGCGGTGAGCCCGCTCGACTGCAGGAGGCGGCCGTTCTTCACGGCGACCATCACCCCCAGCACCACGACGGCGAGCACGATGACCCTTTTGACCATGCGGCATCCCTCCGGCCGCAGGTCGGATTCCTCGGCTCGTGAATCGGCGTCCCGGCGCCCGCGGGCGATCCCTCGTTCTAGGCGTTCCAGACGGCCTCGAACGTCCCGAGGCGCAGCTCCTGGTCGTAGTGGAACCGGGTGTCGTCGACGCGGCGCATGTACTCGTCGCGCGTGGCGTTCGCGAAGTCGTTGTAGGCCTCCGCGGACTCCCAGCGGTCGATCACGACGTACCGGCCCGGAGTCTCGACGTCCCGGAGCAGCTCCGTCCCGACGTAGCCCCGGCCCTGCCGGAAGAACCGGGCCCACTCGCCCTCGGGCCCGTAGACCCGCTCGAATTCGGCGTCGTCCCGCACCTCGTAGCTGAAGATCAGGGCGATCACGGACCGAGTCGTACCACGGGAGCGTTAGATTCTGCGCGATGAGTGCCGAGCCGTTGAGCGAGGACCGGGAGGAGGGGGAGGATCGCGGCGCCTACGCGGGGGTGCTGCGCTTCTACCACCTCGCCAAGCACCAGGAGTGGGCGGTGCGCGACCTCCCGTGGGGCGAGATCTCGCCGGTCCCGGAGGGGAAGGGCTCGCCGCAGCGGCGCGCGCGCCGGATGGACGTCTGGCGCTCCGTCGTGATGCAGCAACTCCAGGCGGACATCCTCGCGTGCGAGATGTCGGCGCAGCTCCTCAACTCCGCGCCGGACCCGGAGGCGAAGCTCTACTACTCGACGATGGTGCAGGACGAGTCGCGCCACACCGAGGCGTGGCTGAAGCTGATCGGCCAGGTCGGCGGCGAGGGCGAGCGCGACCCGCACCTCGACGCGCTCGGCCACATGTTCCTCGAGGCGGACTCGCTCGAGGAGAAGGTCTTCCTGATGCAGGTCTTCTTCGAGCGGCTGATCATCCCGCGCTTCCGGCTCATCGCCCGGTCGTCGCGCGGGACGATCCTCGAGAACCTCTGCAACCGCCTCGCGATCGACGACGGCATCCACCACGGCGCCGGGATGGCGTACGAGCGCGTGCTGCTCGTGAGCGCGACGCCGAAGACGAAGGCGACGCTGATCGACGCGGCGAACCGGATGCTCCCCGAGTTCGCGGCGCACGTCCTCTGGCGGCCGAAGGCGCGCGAGATGATCGGGCAGCTGATGGAGGCGCGTGACCGCGAGCGGCTGAAGACCGAGCTGAACCACGGCGTCCGGCTCGCGAAGTCCCTCGGCCTCGACGTCCGCGACGTCGCGCTTCCGTTCTGACGAGCCCTCCTAGCGGAGCCCGCCGCGCTCGAAGTGGGCGCGGAAGAAGTTCTCGCTTCCGGCCGTCGCCATCGCGGCCGATGCGCTGATCTCGAGCGCGAGCGCCGCCGCGGCGACGATCTGCGCGAAGCGGTACACCGTGCCGGCGCCGCCGCACCCCATCAGCGCGAGCCACTCGCGCGGCGTCGGCAGCGTCGTCCCGCCTCCGACCGTCCCGACCTCGAGCCCGGGGAAGCGGATCGAGACGTGCATCCCGCCCTCGACGCGGCGGCCGGTGCCGTGCGCCATCGAGCTCGTGCCGACCATGCCGAGGTCCTGTCCCGTTGCCGCGAAGATCGCGGCGATCGCGGACGCCGGCGTGAACGCGACGGACTGCATCCCGGACGCGACCGCGCCGTGCGTGCCGGCCCACGCGAGGTCGGCGAGGTCCTCCGCGGTCGTCCGGAGCACGCGACGGATCGCCTCGTCGGTCAGCGTCGCCTCCGCGATCACCGTCTTCCCGTGGCCGGACTGGAAGAACTCGAACGACGGCTTCTTGTCGCCGCCCATGTTCGCCTCGAGCAGCGTGCGCTCGATCGCGACGGGCGCCTGCGGGAGGACGTACGCCATGTTCAGCGCGTACGCGTTGCGGGTCATCATGTTCGGCCCGACTGCGTCGCCCGTCGTGAACCGCCAGAGGACGTGGCACATCGGCCCGACGACGTGCGTCTTCGCGTCCCGCAGGATCGCGTGGCGCGAGAGCTCCGGGATGTCGGACGCGCGGAGGAAGTCGCGCATGTCGGACACCCGCCCCTCGATCCAGCGCGCGAGCGCGAGCGCGTCGGCCGCGTCGCGGCAGACGAAGCAGGACGCGCGCGTGATCCGGTCGGCGACGACGTGCGTGCGGAAGCCGCCCGACTCGGCGACGGCGCGCGCGCCGCGCTGGAGCGACGCGGTCAGGCCGCCCTCGGTGTGCGCGAGCGGAACCGTCACGTCCTCGTCGGCCCGTCCGGTCTCGACGACGTCGCCGTCGTCGGAGAGCGCGTACGCGCCGAGCGAGATCCGGAGCTGCGCGACGGACACCGGGATCACGGCGACGCCGGTCACGGTCTCGGCCGCGGAGGCGAACGGCTCGAGGTCGCCGCCCGTCACCGCGCCGTCGAGACCGAGCGCCTCCTGCCGCGCGCGGATCGACGCCGCGTCGTTCTTTCGTGGGAGCCGCTCTGCCACGGGCGGAGCTTATTGCGACACAAAGGCGTGACGAAGTGCCTGGCACCTGGGACCCGCGAAGTGCCAGGCACCTCAGGCCCGCGAGGTGCCGGGCACTTCGGGCCCGCGAGGTGCCAGACACCGCGCTAGGCTCCGACCCGTGACGGCGATCGTGATCGACGGGAAGGCGCTCGCGGCGAAGGTCCGCGCCGAGGTCGCGGCCGACGTCGCGGAGCTCGGCCACGTCGGGCTCGCGACCGTCCTCGTCGGCGACGACCCGGCGTCCCACGTCTACATCCGCGGCAAGCACAAGGCCGCCCGCGAGGCGGGGTTCGAGTCCCAGGACCACCACCTCCCGGCCGACATCTCGGAGGATGACCTCCTCGCGCGGATCGCGGAGCTGAACGCCGACGACTCGGTGGACGGGCTCCTCGTCCAGCTCCCGCTCCCGGACCACCTCGACGAGCACACGATCATCGAGGCGATCCACCCCGGCAAGGACATCGACGGCCTCCACCCGGAGAACGCCGGCCGCCTCGCGCTCGGCCGGCCGGGTCTCGTCCCGGGGACGCCGCTCGGCGTGATGCGGATGCTCGCGGAATACGGGATCGAGACGAAGGGCGCCGAGGCCGTCGTGATCGGGCGCTCCAACATCGTCGGCAAGCCGATGGCGCAGCTGCTCCTCCGCGGGCACGCGACCGTGACGATCTGCCACTCGCGCACGCGCGACCTCGCCGCGCACACGAGCCGCGCCGACATCCTCGTCGCCGCCGTCGGGCGCCTCCACGTCGTGACGGCGGACATGGTGAAGCCGGGCTCCGCGGTGATCGACGTCGGCATGAACCGGACCGACGACGGCCTCTTCGGCGACGTCGACCCGGCGGCCGCCGACCGCGCCGGCTGGCTCACGCCGGTCCCCGGCGGGGTCGGTCCGATGACGATCGCGATGGTGCTCCAGAACACCGTCGCGGCCGCCAGGGCCCGCCGCGATGCCCTTGCCAAGCCGATTTCCTGAGCTACACTCCGGCTGCTTCATCATCGGTCGGCGGCTCGGTGCCCGAGTCGTCGTTGTTTTGTTGCTAGGAGGAAGGTCAAGTTGGCAGAGGGCACCGTTAAGTGGTTCTCCAACGAGAAGGGCTACGGCTTCATCGAGCGCGAGGGCGGCGACGACGTCTTCGTGCACTTCTCGGCTATCACGATGGACGGCTACAAGTCGCTGACCGAGGGCCAGCGCGTGTCGTTCGAGGTTGTGCAAGGCCCGAAGGGCGCGCAGGCCGCGAACGTCCAGGCAGCCTAGGAGAACTCTCGGAACCATGTGCGGCGGGCCCCGAGAGGGGCCCGCTTCGTTTTGGAAGGATGCAACGCGATGGCGATCGACCGCGAACAGCTGCTCCACGTCGCGCATCTCGCGCGCCTCGAGCTCCCGGAGGACGAGCTCGAGCGTCTCGGCGCGCAGCTGAACGACATCCTCGCCGCGGTCGGCAAGGTCGCCGAGCTCGACCTCTCCGACGTCCCGCCGACGTCGCATCCGCTCGACGTCGTGAACGTCTGGGACGAGGACGAGCCGTGGGAGTCGCTCCCCGTCGAGGAGGCGCTCGCGAACGCGCCCGAGCGCGACGGCGACGCCTTCAGGGTGCCGCCCGCATGATCGACACCCTGCGGTTGTCGGCGGAGGACGCCCTCGGCCTCGTCGAGCGGGGCGAGGTCTCGGCGGCCGAGCTCCACGCGGCCTACGTCGACGCGATCGCCGAGCGCGACCCGGAGCTCCACGCCTACCTCCGCGTCGTCGAGGAGCCGAACGGCACCGCGATCCCGATCGCGCTGAAGGACGTGATCGGGACGAAGGGGATCGAGACGACGGCCGGCTCGAGGATCCTCGAGGGCTACGTCCCCGTCTACGACTCGACGGTCGTGCAGCGCTGCAAGGCGCGCGGGCTGTCGATCCTCGGGAAGACGAACACGGACGAGTTCGCCATGGGCTCGTCGACGGAGAACTCGGCGTTCGGGCCGACGCGGAACCCGTGGGACCCCTCGCGCGTCCCGGGCGGCTCGGGCGGCGGCTCCGCCGCGGCGGTCGCGGCGGGGATGGCGCCGTGGGCGCTCGGCTCCGACACGGGCGGCTCGATCAAGCAGCCGGCCGCGCTCTGCGGCAACGTCGGCCTCCGCCCGACGTACGGCACCGTCTCGCGCTACGGGATCGTCGCGTTCGCGTCGAGCCTCGACCAGGTCGGCCCCGTCGCGCGCACCGTGCGGGACTGCGCGCTCCTCTACTCGATCATCGCCGGCCGCGACCACTGCGACACGACGACCGTCGATCTGCCGCAGCCGGTCAAGCTGCCGGAGGCGGTCGACCTGAAGGGCCTGCGCGTCGGCGTCCCGAAGGAGCTCAACGAGCACGAGGCGATCGAGCCCGGCGTCCGCGACGCGGTGCAGCGCGCGATCGAGCGCTGCCGCGAGCTCGGCGCCGAGGTGGGGGAGTGCTCGCTGCCGCTCTCGGTCGACTACGGGCTGCCGTGCTACTACCTCATCGCGCCGGCGGAGGCGTCGTCGAACCTCGCGCGCTACGACGGCGTGCGCTTCGGCTACCGCGCGTCCGGCGGAGCCGACCGCGTCGAGATGTACGAGCGGACGCGTGACGAGGGATTCGGCGACGAGCCGAAGCGCCGGATCATGGTCGGGACGTACGCGCTCTCGGCCGGCTACTACGACGCGTTCTACGGGCAGGCGCAGAAGGTGCGCACCGTCCTCGCGCGCGAGCACGCCGAGGTCTTCGAGCGGTTCGACTTCATCGTCTCGCCGACGTCGCCGATCGTCGCGTTCGAGCTCGGCGCGCGCACGGCCGACCCGCTCGCGATGTACGTGTGCGACCTGCTCACGATCCCGTCGTGCCTCGCGGGCCTGCCGGGGCTGAACGTCCCGTGCGGCCTCTCGGACGGGCTGCCGGTCGGCCTGCAGCTGATCGGGCCGCAGTTCTCCGAGAACACGCTCTTCCGCGCGGGCTACGCGCTCGAGCAGGCGATCGGCTTCGAGCCGGTCCCGGAGCGGCTGAAGTGAGATTCGAGGATCCCGCGGCCGAGTTCGTCCCGGCGGTCGAGCGCGTGTTCGGCGCGGCGCCGCGCGTCCTCGACGGCTCGCGCGCGGTCCAGCTCGGCGGCCTGAAGCTCCGGCTCGAGGCCGGCGAGCGCGAGCTCTGGCTGATCGAGCTGCGCGGCGCGCTCGAGCGGCGCGTCGGGATGGTCGAGGTGCACGACGACGTCGAGTCCGCGCTGCGCGAGGCGAAGGAGCTGATGGCGCGTGGCTGAGTGGGAGCCCGTCATCGGCCTCGAGGTGCACGTGCACCTGAAGACGCAGACGAAGATGTTCTGCCGCTGCGCGCTCGAGTACGGCGCCGCGGAGAACACGCGGACGTGCCCGATCTGCCTCGCGCATCCGGGCGCGCTGCCGATCCCGAACGGGAAGGCGATCGAGCTGACGATCCTGCTCGGGCTCGCGCTCGACTGCGCGATCGCCGAGCACGCCGTGTTCGCGCGGAAGAACTACTTCTACCCCGACCTGCCGAAGGGCTACCAGATCTCGCAGTACGAGCAGCCGCTCTGCGGGCCCGGACGGCTCGTCATTCCCACGGCGGACGGCGACGAGACCGTCGGCATCGTCCGCGCCCACCTCGAGGAGGACGCGGCGAAGACCGTCCACGCCGGCGGCGCGACCGGCCGCAGCGTCGGCGCCGACTACTCGCTCGTCGACTTCAACCGCGGCGGCACGCCGCTGCTCGAGATCGTCACCGAGCCCGACATCCGCTCCGCCGACGAGGCCGACAGGTTCATCCGGCTGCTGCGCCAGACGATCGTCGAGCTCGGGATCTCCGACGCCGAGATGGAGAAGGGCACGCTGCGCGCCGACGTGAACGTCTCGGTGCGTCAGAAGGGCGAGGAGGGCTACCGCCCGCGCTGGGAGATCAAGAACATGAACTCGTTCACGTTCATCCGCCGCGCGATCGACGCCGCGATCCGCGAACAGACCGCCGCGCACGAGGCGGGGGAGACGGTCGTGCAGTCGACGTACGACTACGACGCCGACACCGACACGCTCACGGTCCACCGCTCGAAGGAGGAGGCGGACGACTACCGCTACTTCCCCGAGCCGGACCTCGTCCCGGTCGAGCCGCCGGCCGAGCTCGTCGAGCGGCTGCGGGCCGGGCTGCCGGAGCTGCCGGGGGCGCGGATCGCGCGCATCGGCGAAGAGATCGGGCACGCGCCGGCCGAGGAGCTC
>Ga0335070_10010344_pt1 | contig 10904 bp, 14 predicted proteins | sample Lox_Sample_13_FD_206722 | JGI IMG/M metagenome (GOLD analysis project Ga0335070, IMG submission 206722) | Soil microbial communities from Loxahatchee National Wildlife Refuge, Florida, United States - Lox_Sample_1.3 | ecosystem: Environmental > Terrestrial > Soil > Wetlands | place: USA... | reverse complement strand
AGCACATGTGGAGCGTCCGGCCGAGCTACGACGCGTGGGAACGGCAGTCCTGGCGCGCCTGGCTGCTGGAAAAGCTGCCGGGACTGAGCGCCGAGTCCTTTGCAGCCCGCCTGCAGGAGCGCTGGCGGCTTATGCCGGGCGAAGATCTCGGATTGCCCGCGATTGAGGACTTCCGGGACCGCAATCTGTGGGAGGGACGGAAACCTGCGCGCGTGCTCGATTATCGACTGTTCGCGCAGGAAATGTTCGCCCGCTGGGTGGGGCAGATGACGGAGGCCGTCCGCTCCAACGGCAATCCCGCCCAGATGATCACGGTCGGCCAGGATGAAGGCGGTTTGACCGAGCGCCCCAACCCGCACTTCTTCGCCGGTACGGTTTCGTTTACCAGCTTGCATGACTGGTGGCTGAACGACGACCTGCTGTGGGACAACGTCATGTCCAAGACCCGGCACAAGGCCAACATCAACGAAGAGACCGGGGTGATGTCCTATGAACGGCTCGGGGGCCAGGCGTGGCGGACTGAAGCTGAGTCGCGCAACCTGCTCGAGCGCAAGCTGGCGTTCTCGCTGGGAGCCGGTGCATCGGGGTTCATCGAGTGGGTCTGGAACACAAATGTTTACATGGCCTCCGACAACGAAGTGGGCATCGGCTTGTTCCGTGCCGACGGGACTGCCAAGCCGGAGTTCGACGCCCTGGGACCGTTCGCGCGCTTTTTCGCCGCGCATCGGGAACTTCTGACAGGGCGCCGGGAAGAGGATGTCGTCATGCTGATCCCCTTCTCGCAGATGTTCTCGGTCCGGGATTTTGCGACGGAAGGGACGAAACAGTGTGTTCGAGTGATGCATTACCACGCGGGCGCGCAGATGCGTGCTGTCGGGGAGTACGACGCGGCCAGGAGCCTCGGGACGCCGAAGCTCATTGTCGTGCCTTCGCCCAGAGTGCTTGCCGATGAAGCATGGAACGCGTTGCTGACTGCTGCCGGCCGCGGCTCGACGGTCCTGATCACGGGGATCCCCGACGACGACGCGTACTGGCTTCCGACCGGGCGACTGCGCGAACTGGACGTCGAAGCGACGCGCCGGCCGGTGATGCAGTCGGAATCGCTGAGAATCGATGAGAAAACGTTTCAGGTCGGCTATCGGGATCAAAAAATCCAACGCCTGGAACGCGCCGTGCCGACAGGCGAATCCCCAGCTCCTGTGAAAGTCGTCGCGCGGGGAAAGGGGCGCATTCTGTGGTGTCCCCTGCCGATCGAGCTCTCGGATAACGCTGAAGCCATTGCGGCTCTGTATCGATACGCGCTGAGCCAATCCGGATGGCAGCAGGTTTATACAATCGAGAAGCTCAATCCGGCGCTTCTCATCTATCCGACCGTTTACGATAGGGTTGTTCTCTACACGTTGGTCAACGAAGGGGATCAAGATGTGACTGTGCGGCTGACGCACGTCGAAAGCCGCACGCCGCTTTCGATACCCGTTGCGGCAGGGCGCACGGCAATGCTTCTGGTCGACCGCAAGACCGGCCGAGTCATGGATTACCTGGGTCAATGAACAGGGTTCAAAAACAATTCTCAATTCTCAATGGTCAATTTTCAAAGAACCCACGTCGTACGCTCATTGACCATTGAGAATTGAAAATTGAGAATTGAGAATTGTTTTTCAGAAGCCTGCCGGCAGGAATACAGAAGCTCCCGTGTAGACTCCCCACGGGACAATGACCAGGATGCAGGCCGTCCGGAACGACAGGCGGTTTGACACTTTGGTCAATCCCAAACCGATCAGAAGGATGTTGGCAAACGTGATGATGTCGAAAGAGCCGAGCAGGCGAAGTACCACCGGCGATTTTGGATGGAGGAAAAAGGCGGCGTTGGTCGCCAACGGATTTCGAATGTCGAGGTTTTCCACGTTTGGCATGATCGTTGCCGTGAGCGCCAGCATCGATTGCCGGATGACGACCGTCAGCATCGTCACATGAGCCACCACGGCCAACACTTTCCTGAATTGCAGGTCCTGCCCGATCACGGTAATGATCAGCCACAGAACCTTCGCCACGACGAATGCGGTCACGAACGTGCCCGCGAAGCTAGCGAGCGCCTGTGAGACGAGGATCATGGTCCTGTGCGCCATGGCGCTTTCCAGCACCGCCTGGGGGTCGACGGACATGTTAGCCTGCAGGGCGGCGTTCATCAGCCGGACGAGGCCGATCCGCCAGATGACGTAGAAATTCACGGCCGCCGAACAGCCGGCAGCCACGAGCAGCGGGCAAAGCCACCGTGGCCATTCCCGCAGCGAATCCAGAGTTGCCGCCGGCCTGGAAAACATCGAACTGAACCCAGGCGGCCCGAAGCCGGGCGCCGGCGGTTTTTCATCGGGGCGCTCCATTGTCTCCTCCGTTTTCAAATCCATTTCAAGTCTTCGAACTCCGGCGTGCCGACCACTTCCCACAGCGCACATTCCAGGCCTGTTTGCCCACCGGCCTCCGCCGCCTGGGTACCGGCCGCCGGCCGGTCGATCTCCCGTTTCAAAGTCCCTTCGTGAAGGATCCCGACCCGGTCGCACAGACGCTCTACCAGGGCCAGATTGTGCGATGTCAGCACGACGGTGCGGCCGTGAGCGGAAATCTGCTTCAGGGTGCGGGAGATTCGATAAATGGATGTGGGGTCGAGCCCAATGAACGGTTCGTCCAGCAGGAGCACTCGAGGAGCGTGAATCAACGCGCAGGCCAGTCCCAATTTTTGCCGCATCCCGTAGGAATATTGATACAGGTAGTGGCCGGCTGCTTCCTCGAGATCCAACAGCGCCAGCACGTCTTTCATCCGGCTCTTTGCTTCGCCGACTTTGAGTCCGTGCATGAGGCCGCACGTGACCATCAACTCGGCCCCGGTGAGATAATCAAAGAACGAGAGCTGGGGCGAGGCGAAGCCGACCCTTGACACCAGTTCGCGGCGATTCGGCCGCACATCCATGCCCAGGATCAACACGCTCCCCGCGGTGGGCGAGACCAGGCCCGCCAGGATCGAAAGCGAAGTCGTTTTGCCCGCCCCATTCGGGCCGATCAGGCCATAGATCGAACCCTCTTCCACCGTGAGGCTCAATTCGCGCAGGGCCAGATGCTTGCCGTAGTACTTCCAGAGACCTGTGACCATCACACTTGGGTTCATGACGAAAACACCGATAGTTTTGCCAGAATGGTTTCCCGATCGTCGATCATCGTTTTCTGGATCCGGTTCGGAAGCAGAAATGAACGCACGAGCCACAGCGGGGCCGGCACCGCAATCAACTCCAGCCAGAACGCCGCCGGGGACAAGTATCGGCGGGTCAGGCCCATCATCAGCCAGAACAGGAGCGCAAACGCCACCTGAACCACCGGCACGATCAACGCACCCGGAGTCGTTCCGCCCGAGAACTGCGACGATCGCTCGATGGGCTCCGGAAACCGCACCGAGAAGAAGCTGCCGAGGATCTCACCGAGCAGAATGCTCGAGTACGCGTAGCACACGACGTATAACCAGTCAGAGATCGCCATGCCGCGGACCGGATGCAGCAATCCCGGCAGCAACACGGCAAAAACCATGCATCCCTGCAGCATGCTCAATGTCTGGTTCTTCGCTCTGATCACTTTCTCAACGGGAACAGGAAACATGTAGTAAAGCCAGGCTCCAGCCTGATCGACTCCCAGCAGGTTGCCCCGCAGGTACCCATGAAAGAGCTGAACCATCCAGGAAAACATCAGAAAATCCAACGCTCCTGTTTCTTTGGAGAAGTACATCCAACAGAATCCATAAAGGCCGCCCCACGTCAGCAGCAACACCGAGTTGCGATTGCGTAGCCAGCCCAACAGGCTGATCCGCCATAACGGCACCGGCCAGGAAGAATGGAACAGCATCAGATCACCGCCCGAAAGCGTTCGGCTACCATGCCCGGACGGAGCGGTCATCCCCGAGTATGTGACCGCCCGCTGAATGACGAAATCGGCAATCGAAAAAAGAAAAACAAATCCGGCCAGGAATAACACCGGCTGGATAAAACCGCTGCCGCTGAGAACCCTCGCCATTTGGGCTCCGGGCAGAAACAGGTTTGTTTCAGGCCAAATGAAAGAGGCGACAATGCAGCCGGTAAGAGCTGAAATGACGGCACACAGAAATAACTTCAGAGGCAGCGACAGCGCGCTGCTTTTATAAATCCCCGTGCGAACGATTGAGACTGCCGACCGCACTGAAGCGGTGAACAGTCCGAATACTATGAGGATCTGAGCCCATACGACAACGGACAGGCCGCTCCTCGACAGTCCCACAATTTCAAGAACGATCAGAATCGGGCACAAAGGAAAGCTGACGAACGATAGCAGGAAACTGATTAGGTAGAGCCGGGCAAAGCCGGAAACCGGAAACGCTTTGAGCGGTTCCAGGCGAATGTGCCACGTAAAGTCTCTGCCAATGAACAGGCCCATCATGAGCCACGCTAACCACACGCGACCCAGAACAGCAGAAACGGTAATACGAGAGGAGCCTTGAGGCGGACGGGCCGCCCCCACAGCACCCATACTGGCGAGAGCAGTCACTACAAAAACGAGACTCACACACCCGGCCCATCCGTACTGCACCAGGAGCTTCCGCCACTTCTCTCGGATTAGCAACGTTGCCAGCCATATCATGATCACAGCTCCGGCATCTCATTCCGAGCCCCCGGACCGGCCCGGAACGAGAAACAAAAATCTGCGGTGTCCAAGGCATCTAGCAGAAAAGCGCGATCCCCTTGGCCACGACGGCACCGCCTGCACACCAGAGACAGCCGAAGACGGCTGCAACACCCATACCCACCGCAAAGCCGTCCAAGAAATCGCTGCAGCTACTTCCTCCCACTGCAAGGGTTTCTGTGGCGGTTGACATGGGGCGGCATCCGATGGCAGAGCTGAACAGGCTCACTGTTACACAAAGGAATGCAATCAGGATCACGGGGCGCAAACCCGCACTCCAGCTCTTTTTCCTAAGCATTTGCTCCTCCTTTCAATTAAGCACAGCGGCCTCACTCAGGAACCGACCAGGTGGTGCCGCCGCACGATATCGTAAAGGGCCCACAACGCTGCGAGCAGGCCCATGATGCGAATCAGTACCCTCCAGCGTAGCTTCGCCATGCGGACGTCCTAGCAATATGCGGCTATCAGAGCCAGGTCGTACCAGGCGGCGACAGCGCATATGATCGAACACGGGCTCAACGCGCCCACGGCGAGACCAACCCCGAGGCCGACGGCACGGCTACATGCGTCGCCCCCGATGGCATGTGCCTCAGCAGCCTGGGCCAGTGGCTGAGGGTTGACAGCGCTCGGCATAGCGCTGACGAAACTCACGGAAAAAACCAGAACGAGCACGCACAGCAATAGTTTCTTGTTGATCACTTTCATAGGTCTTTTTGCTCCTTTCTGATGACTTTGTTGTTGACTGCCACTGCACCACAACGGGCAATTCGAGAAGCATCAAGACGGAGTCCATTTCAGATCGAAGACCAGAGTCTGCCCGGACCACTGCTTTCGGAACGAGCGCACGGGCCATCGCAGCCTTCCCAGTGCCGGATCATCGATTTCAAAAACATCGGGCGCGGCGAACCGCCGAATCACGACGAAGTGATTGCCATGGATGAACGCGATCGACGGCAGAGGCAGATTCTTCAGATCGGTATGGCCGATCGCCCAGGAACGGGCCGGCAACCCCAGCCTGGTGGCGACCAGGCGCAGGTTGAGCATCGACGTGCCTGCCGGCGTCGTTCCCAGTTCCCGCGTGAGATCCGGCAGGCTGCGTTCGATCCCATGAGCCGCCAGAACCATCTTCAGGCAGGCAGCGCCGCAATTGTTGCCGCGCGTCTGCAGAACGGTTCCCTCATCCCCTGCATAAGTGGCGCCTCGCATTCTCGCCCGCGCACCCTTGACCCAGTCGCGATGCTCTTTCAGATACGCGACCGACCGCGGCAGCGCCCAAACGCCTGCCGCCAGCATGACGAACCCGGCGAGCCCGCAGAGGGCATTGATCCTGCGTGCGCCAAAACGCATGTGGCCTCTCATGGCTGCTCTTGGGAGAATTCCTTCAGCTTCTGCCGCAGAAGGCCCCGCGCATGTTCGCCAACCAGCCCGCCGCGGAGAACGCCCTGTTCGTCCACCAACAGAATTGTGGGAAGGCCGGACATCGGAAACGAACGCGAGAACACGCGGTTTGAGTCGCGGAATTCCAGCGCCTCTTCGAACCGGTCATGGGGCGGAAAGGATATTCCCGCCTCTTCGTTCACCAGGACTAGCTGGAGCGCGGCCGGAAACGGCCTCAGTTCAGGAAGCACGGCCTGGCAGACGCGGCAGGACGGCGAATAAAACGCGATGACGCTCCTGCTGCCGATGACAACCGTTCCGACATCCACGAGCTTTCCCGATGCATCGGTCACCGGAAGCGGGGGCAGCACGTTGCCCAGCCTGGCAATCAAAGCGGGCGTAGAAGCGTGGGTGTGGAGCCAGTTCAGCCTTGCGTATCCCGCCGTGAGAACCGCCGCACACAGGCACAACCCGGAAAGAACCCGCCGCCTGCCCTTTATGGGTCGGGATTCCCCAAGTGAAGGAAATGGGTGTCGCTCTCGGCTCATGGCTGCCTCCAGTGGCCCTCACTTGTACTAACGGCGAGGGGACCGGATGAGCGACTTTTTTTGATCGTTTAGATGAAAAATGAAAGGGATCAGTCGTTCAGGTAGGAAGTCAACGCCTCGTCAATCCTTCCCATATCGATGGCACGTGACAGCCCGACCGTTTGCTGTATTCTCTCTTTGCTTACCTGGCGAATTCCCGGCAGAACGGCGAATGACGCTTTACCGCGCGGCCCTTCCAGTCGTAGGCGCAGTGGCCAGATCTCAGCGCCCTGGGATGAGATGGGGACAACGACAACGCTTCCCAGGATCATATTCTGGTCCGAGTTCGACACGACGATTGCCGGCCGGGTCTTACCCATCTCCGGAGGAGAGACCGGCTCCAGGTTCACCCAGCAGATCGTGCCCCGCCTCACCGACGCCTCCGTCTGGGGGGAGATGCGAGGTCCGCTTCATCCCATTCCCGGAGCCAGGACCGCTCCTCGGGGTTCGCAGCCAGGAACTCCCGATACGAAGAGGCAGCCTGGACCAGCCTGCGACGCTGCAGGTCCTTTCTCAAGACCTCCCGAATGTAGGCCGAAAGGCTCATCGATTCAGGTTTGGCCGCTTCCAGTTCCTGGAGCAGTTCGCCTTCTATTTTAATGGTAGTAGCCTTCATGCTGATATTCTACTGGAGGAGCAGTTCGCTCGCATTGGATTTTACAGATGCAGATACCGCTTGCGCCGATCAAGGACTTTAGTCCGTGGCCAGCATGACGTTGGAGGCTTTGATCACGGCATAGACTTCCTTGCCGTTTGCGAGGTTCAGGACCTGCGCCGATTCCTTCGTGATGATCGATACGATTTCGATTCCTCCCGGCAGCTCGACGATAACTTCCGAATTTACTGCACCGTGGCTGACTTTTTTCACCTTCCCCTTCAACACGTTCCGGGCACTGATCTTCATGTCGTCCTCTCCGATGGGATGAGATTCCCGCCTTCGCTTCTCGAAAAAGGATGATCCGTGGATCGCAGGAGGTCTAGGATAATCTCAATCGCACGAACCGCCGGTTCGAACGCGCGCCGGTCAGCCGGCCGGGCGCGCCACGTAGCCGTGGGTGACCAGCCAGTCGGGCAGCTCCGCCACGGACCGTAACACCGCGTCGGGCCCAGCCTGCGTGAGAGTCTCGGCGGACTGAGTCCCTGAGGTCACCGCGATCGTCAGCGCCCCGACATTGCGTCCCTCCGCCACGTCCTGCATTGTATCGCCGACCTTGAGCACGCACCTGTAGTCGAACCGCGGCACGGGGTGATCGACGGGATCTTGCGGCTGCAGCAGCCCGGCAGCCTGAAGGGCGCGATTGAGCATATGCGGATGCGGCCGGCCGGCTCCGGCTGCCTCGCCGCACGTGACATAATCCGCCAGGCCTGACGCGGTCCAACCCAGATGGCTCGCAATCGCCTGCGTCACACTCAGGGGGAAACCGCTCCCCAACGCGACAAAAACTTCCTGCCGCTTGAGAAAGCGAAATGCGGCGGTGGCCCCGGGCATCTCTCGCAACCTTTCGACATTGCGCAGAAGCACGGCCGTCATAAGTTCCAGCAGGCGTCGGGACTCCTTTTCCAGCTCATCTCCGGACAAACCGCCGTGGCTTGCGAGCAGAGTGCGAAAGACCTCGAGCTTGTCCTTGCCGCGCTGCGCGTTCAGGACTTCCCACGGAACAGATACGTGCGCAGCCCCGAAGCAATCGGCGAAGCTCTGCAACACGAGGGGGCGCCCGTCGATCGTGTCATCAACGGTCGTTGCCGCCATATCAAAAAGGGCAAGCGAGATCTGCACAATTCTGTCTTCCCCAATCATCCGTGCGCTCCTCAATGAACCGGTTGACGACCATCTTCTTTTGCCATCCCGGCAAAGTCAACAACGTTGGTTGATCCTGTGATCCTGTCTGGTTTTGTTTTATGCTCTCGCCAACATCCAGAGGAGGAATGCCATGAAACGCCACGGATTCCACGGATAAAGGTTTTTGAATCTGTGTAATCCGTGGAATCTGAGGCGTTTTATTTTTGCTGGGGGGTGCGGTTCAGGAAAAGGAACAGCAGGCCACAGGCCACCATGAACAGGCCCCACCACAGGTCGGGATGCAGGTGCGAAAATATTTTGGCTTCCGCCGGGGGACTGACCAGCGAGTACAGTCCCGAGGCTGCGATCACAGCGCCCATGGTCGTCAGCAGCAATCCGACAAAGTACCAGATGGATTTCATGGACTGTCTCACCAGAAGTAGATGTTGAGTACGATCAGCACCAGAACCGACATGATCGCATAGAACTCCGGTCTCCTCAGGAATGGGACCGGTTCCGTCAACTTCTCCGCCGTCAGTCCTTTCACCAGCCCGGCCAGTTCTTCTCTCGGCTTCCGCTTCGTAAAGAGACTGACGAGAATCGTGACAGCAAAGCATATCAGCCAGGCCCACCAGGCCCGCCAGAAATTGACCGCCATGTCGCTCGCGCTTTTCGAAAGCGTAATCACCGTGGGCTGAATCCACGTAAACTTCACGGCCAGAAAGAGCAGGAAGGAAGAACCCATGCCGGCCAGCAGTCCCCAGAATGCGCCGCTGGGCGTGATCCAGACCACGAACATCCCGAGCAGCATGGTTGCAAAAAGCGGCGCGTTCACCCAGGAGAAGATCGCCTGCATGTAGTCCATGATGCTGGGAAAACTCTTTGCCCAATAGGCCGTGACTACACTCAGGATGATGCCGACGATCGTCGTCACTCTCCCCATCCACAGCAGATGCTCGTCGGAAGCCTTGCGGTTGATCAGAGCCCGGTAGATGTCGTAGGTCCAGACAGTGTTGAAGGCGCTCACATTTCCCGCCTGTCCGGCCATGAATCCTGCCAGCAGCGCCGTCACACCGAGCCCGATCAGGCCGGCTGGATAGTAGCGCCGGATCAGCAGCGGCAGCGCCGAGTCGTAATTAATCTGGCCGCCGTCGCGCAGCAGCGAAAATCCGCTGTGCGGATCGTTCGCCAGGGCCAGAGCCACGAGTCCGGACATGATCACCAGAAAAGGAACCGCCATCTTGAAGAACGACGCGATGATCGGAGTCATCCTCGCGGCCCGGAGGTCGCGCGCGGAAAAAGCGCGCTGCACGACGAGGAAGTCCGTCGTCCAGTATCCGAAAGAGAGCACAAAACCCAGGCCGAGGACGATGCCGGCCCACGTGATCACCATTCCGTTCTGTGCAGGGTCACCCGAGGTGGACCACAGGGTCGCGAACGACGGCGGAATCCGCGCAATGACATTGCGCACGCTTCCGATCTCCATAATGCCCATGACCGACACGAGAAAGAGCCCGAACCAGATCAGGAAGAACTGAATGATCTCCGTGAAAATCGCCGACAGCAGCCCGCTCAGCGTGACGTACGCGGCAACGGTGGCTGCCGAAACCCACATGCTTACATCCCAGTTCCAGCCCAGAAAAGTCCGCAGTACCAGCGCCATCGCGTACAGATTGATGCCGGACACCAGGAGCGTCATGCCGGCAAAAGCGAAGGCGTTGAGAACCCTGGTCTTTTCGTCGAAACGCAGGCGCAGGTAACCCGGGACGGAATGGATGCGGCTGCTGTAGTAGAAAGGCATCATGTAGATGCCGAGGAACAGCATTGCCGGAATCGCGCCGATCCAGTAGAAGTGGGCCACGTACATTCCGTACTTGAACGTATTGCCGGTCATTCCCAGCAGCTCGAGGGCACCCAGGTTGGCCGAGAGAAAGGCAAGCCCGGCCACCCATGAGCTGTTCCTTCTGCCGGCGAGGAAAAAATCTTCCTGATTGCGCGTGAATCTCTTGAGGTAGTAGCCGAGTCCGAGAATGAACCCGAAATAGATCGCGATGACGAGCCAGTCGACAGGACTGAGGCCGAGCATAGCCATGCGGCTCTCCTTGTTATGAGTTCAATCGGCGGCGATGCGAATATATCATCATTCCAACGCCGCGTGAAACTGATGCGAAGAACCGTAGACCGTCGCGGCGTCGGCGTATTGAGGTAATGTCCGGTCAGAGAACAAGTGGGTCCGGGCTTCAGCCCGGACCGGTACCTCAACCGCACGGTATCCCGGCGTCAGCCTGAAAAGCCGTTCGAGGTGTTCCGAGTCCGACCAGCGAATCGAAAATCGCGATCAGGTCTTCCGCCCGCCCGCCTTTGCTGCTAACATTTCCGCTCAAATCGAGAATCAATCAGGCGCGTGCACACCCCTCCGCCAAGGGTCGGAGACTGTCCACGCGCGAAAAGAGGAGTTTTTCAAT
>Ga0335070_10010343_pt1 | contig 10904 bp, 9 predicted proteins | sample Lox_Sample_13_FD_206722 | JGI IMG/M metagenome (GOLD analysis project Ga0335070, IMG submission 206722) | Soil microbial communities from Loxahatchee National Wildlife Refuge, Florida, United States - Lox_Sample_1.3 | ecosystem: Environmental > Terrestrial > Soil > Wetlands | place: USA: Florida... | reverse complement strand
TGGGCCGCCCGCGCTTCTCGGCGATCGTCCGCATATAGGCCGCGGCGTCGTTGGTGACCTTCCGCTCCATGGTCTTGTCCATCTGCCCGCCCATGGCCACGGGTGAGGCGGCGCCGATGTTGGTCCCGGGCGCCATGGCAGCGATGTTGGCGGCTATGGTGATGAAGGCCCCGGCCGAGGCGGCCCGGGCCCCGCTCGGCGCCACGTAGACCACGATGGGCCGCTCCGCCGCCAGCATCTCCTTGATGATAACCCGCATGGACGTATCCAGGCCGCCCGGCGTGTCCAGCTCGATGACCAGGGCGGCGGCCCTGTCCTTGTCGGCCTGCTTGATCGCCGAGACGATGTAGTCGGCGGAGCTGGGCGAGATCACGCTCTCCACCCGGATGACGTTCACCTGACCGGCGGCAGCCGCCGGGACCACCGCGAAAGCGGCGAGGAGACCCGCGGCCCCGAGCGACACACGAAGCCAGCCAAGAGTTCGACGGAAGTGATGCGCCATGTCGAGGCCCACCCTCTGCAGGAAGGGGTGTAAAGTACAGGGAAATTATACCACACCCAGGGATCGCAAGATAGCCGGGGCAATGTCGGCGAGGCTTTGGATCCCGGCCGCTGCCGCGGGGGAGCCGCGGCCCCAGAGCAGGGTCGGCACCGCGTTGCGCGTGTGCCGATCCGTGCGTAGGTCCTCCAGGTTGCCGTGATCGCTCGTCAGTAAGACCATGGTGCTCGCAAGATCGACCTCGGCCAGCACCCCGTCCAGGAACGCCTCGAGGTTTTCGAGTATCTCGACGGCCTGGGCCATGTCCTGGGCATGGCCGGCCTTGTCCGTGAGGAAGTGCTCGTACATGGTGAAGGCATGACGGGCGGCGATCCGGGCCAGCCGCTGGCCCGCCTCGCGGGGCGATACGACCGGCAGGACGACTCCCCTCTCGGGTAGGAGCCGGTTGGTGTAGTCGTGGTAGACGGCCTCGCCGCGCGCCAGGTCTTCCATGGTCCGGAGCCGCAGACCTGCATGCAGCATCGCCACCGTGCTGACCGAGAGGAAGCGGGGGCGCCGCTCGAAGAAGACCGGCGTGTAGGCGTTGGCGAAGGTGGCCTCCCCCCCGGCCGCCCGGACCCGGCTGAACATCGACTGGCCATCCAGCAGCGCCGCCAGCGACTTCGTGCAGTACCCGTTGACGTGCCGGCCCACCGCGGCCGCGGCGTTCACCCCGGCCAGGATCGAGGTTTGCCCCGTGGCGCTCTGGGGCAGCCCTGGCACGCCGAGGCAGGCGTCGGTGGGGACGAGGATTGCCGCCGGATCGGGCGACGGACGGCCCTGAAACAGCCGCAGGCGGCGGAGCGCACTCCGGGCCACCGGGTTCGCCCCCGGATCCTCCTCGCCCAGCCCCAGCCCGTCCACGAAGATGAGAAGCGCCCGCACCTGACCCCCCTGCTCAACCCGTCGCGCGCTATGCGCATCAGAGCCGCCTCGCCGCGTCTCTCCGCATCGCGACCCGCGGCCACTATTTCATGCGAGGGGGTCCGGGTCAAGCGAGGAGGCGCCTGGAAACGCTCAGCCGAACCTCCTGCCTTAGAGACCGTGACGAGGCGCCAGGCAGCGGAGGGGTGGCGCCGAGGCTCGGAACTTCACCAGCGAATTTCAGATGCGGAGAACGAGATGCCCGAAGGGATGGCGGAAAGGGCTTTGGTTGCGGGTGGCTGGATTTGAAGTCGCGAGCTTTGCAGTATGCGGTCGCGAACGCCAATGGCGCGGTCTTGCGTCAATTGCCGAACGTTAGCGGTTCAGGTGCAACAGGGACCGGCACCCATTCGTCTGGGCGACAACGGGCACCTCCAGAGCCGGACGGCTACTTCGTCACGCCTCGGGGAACGTCCACAGGATGATCCTGCCGTCCGACCCGGCGCTCGCCAGGATCATTCCATCCGGAGAGAATGCGACCGACCAGATCCAGTCGCTGTGCCTCGGGAGTCCCTCCTCCCAAGGCAGCTGGAAAGGCTCGCCGCTGGTCGTGTTCCAGAGCCTGACGGTCTTGTCCCAGCTCGCGCTCGCCAGCGTCGCGCTGTCGGGCGAGAAGGCAACTCCTCGCACCAGGTACTCGTGCTCGTTACTTTTCCCCCAGAGTTCCTTCCACGTCCCCTGCTTCTCCCAGACGCGAACAGCCTTGTCCAGTCCGCAACTCGCCACGCGTCTTCCATCGGGGGAAAATGCCACTCCCTCGATCGAGCTGAGATGCGCGTTCGAAATCACGAACGGCTCTCCTTCTGCCAACAAGTCCCAGAAGGTCAGCGAGTTGTTCAGGCCTCCTATGGCAACCAGCTGCACATCCCTGGTCGGCGCAAACGCGACCGAAGATACTCGATGTGACCGGAAGTTGTGACGTTTGACCACTCCCGTGGTTGCATCCCAGATCTGTACCTTACGATCGTACCCGCCGCTGGCGACGCGTGTCCCGTCGGGTGAAAACGAAACGGAGTACACCGCTTCATCGTGCCCCCTCTTCCTCCACTGAACGCCCGTCTCGAGATCCCTCACGTGCACGAAACCATCCTCACCGCCGGTCGCCAGTTTGCGTCCAATCGGAGAAAACGCGACGGAGTACACGAAGCCGTCGTGGATGTCGTCGAGTCGCTCAGGCTCCGGCGGCTGCTTCCACTCCCGGATCTCGGCATCGCCCCTCCACAGGAGAATAACTCCGTCACTTCCGGCAGCCAGACTCCGGCCGTCGGGGGCAATGGTAACGGAGAAGACCTCATCCTTTCCGCCCAGCTCAATCCGCGGCCTGAGCGTGGAGTAGTCGCGGCGAGGCCCAGTCCAACGAGTCTTCCGACTTCGGGCGATGTACAGATCGCCTTCGGTCCCGAAGACCCATTTCAGCGGCGTTTGCTTAGGGTTTTTGTCTCGAACGTAGTCATAGGTGTAGTTGTAGAGCTCATCGAAGGAGACCCAATCGTCATTGTCGCGATTGGCCTCCCCTGTCTCGAGCCCGTGGACGAGAGCCGCGGTGAAGAAGGACGATCCGGCTTCTTGAACGGACAGCTGCTCGCCTTCCCAGGCATACTCCATTGCATTCGACGCCGTCATAACGGCGCGTCCGTGGCCCTGCTCGAATCGCTCCTTGATTTCCACACTGCCGCTGCCGCGTGGCAGAGCGCCTGGCGCAAACGCGCCGCTGTAACAGCAATCCAACAGCAAGACGATGCGGCGGGACCGGCTTCGCGCCATCTGGAGATTGACGAATTCCGCAGAGATGGCGGTGGAGCCGAGCAGCCCCAGTTCGGTATCCGTGCTCGCGAAATAGAGATTGCCTTCGTCGTCCTTGATGCCGTGGCAGCCAAAGTGGAGCAGCAGGAGGTCGTCCATCTTTCGATTCTGGAAGAATTTTTCGATCTTCCGGCGGACAACCGCCCCGGTCTCGTTGATGGACTCCTCGACGTCGAAGCCACCGATGGCGGGATCTTGGAGCACGCGCCGCAGCGCCCTCGCATCGGCCGCAGGGGTGCGAAGCTGTCGCAACTTCGCATCCCCGTAAGTGTCGGCTGACACGATCAGCGCGCTGCGCTTGCTCTCCATTTCTACTCACCCGCGTTCGTGCGCCCTGATCCACCCCTCGACGAGTGCCTTCTGCTCCTCCGAGAGCCGCCCGGTAACCTCAATCGTGTCCCCGCCGAGTTGCAGCTTCACGGTACCCGCGCCCCGTGCCGCAAGCCACGACCGCACCGCGGCCACGAGGGAAGCCAGCGCCGTGGCACCCTTGGTGAACGTGACGAGCAAGGCGCCGATCTCTGCGGGCCCGATCGCCCGGGTGCCGGCCGGGGCTTCTCCGGCCGTGGGGCGTTCGACCGCATCAACGTCCAGCCGAAGCAGCTCTCGCCGAAGCTTAGTGGCCAGCTCATTTCTCTCTTGATCATCTTCGCCGTCCACAACGACCTTCACCTGCACTGTGTCCCCGTTCGCCATCGACTCACCACCTCCATCCGTCCCACGAGATACGCATCGGGGAACTCCGCTACGCCCGCCCGGATGAAAATCACCGCATCAGCCACATTGCTGGAGGGGGGACTGCCGTCTTCGACCTCTGGAACGCTGGAGGCGACAACTTCACCGATCCAGGCCAGCCTGATCGCCCGCCGAATCCGCCCGGGCCCATGGACCGGGAAACGCACTGGTTTCCTGTGGATACCGCACCGTACCAGTGGTGAGTCGGGCGGTCAAGGGGAAACTCTGTAGCCGGCAGCCCCCTGGCGGTCGCTCTGGCGGATCCCAGAGCTCGCCCTTCCGCACCGGAAGACTCCCACCCATTGACTAGGTACCCTGGCACGACATATTCAACATACGGCGCGCAGATCGGGGACTCTCCCTCCGCCCGGCCGCTCCGCTCCGGGCTGTAGGCCCGCGAACGCCCGAGACCGAAATCTCACTCTTCAGCGCCGGTTGAGTAGAGAATAGCCCAACAGGCGATACACCAGCTTGGCGGCCAGGAAGTCGGGGGCGACGACGCCAGGCAGCGGCGCCAGCTCGACCACGTCGAAGCCCACGATCTGTTTGGCGCTCGCCACTTCGCGTAGCACGGTCAAAACCCGGTACCAGTCCAGGCCCCCCGGCTCCGGGGTGCCGGTGGCGGGCATGATGGCCGGATCGAGCGCGTCCAAGTCCACGGTGACGTAGATCTCCTCCGGCAAGGCCCTGAGAACGCCGCCGATCCAGCGGCCCACGGGCGCGCTCACCGCCTCCGCTGCGAGCACGGTGCAGATGCCCCGCTCGCGCATCAGGATCCGCTCCTCGGCGCTGAAGGACCGGACCCCCACTTGCGCGAATGGGATGTCGTCGTCGAGTATCCGATGCATCACGCAGGCGTGGCTGTACGGCGAACCCTCGAATGTGTCGCGCAGGTCGGCATGCGCGTCCAACTGCAGCACGCCGAGCCGGGGATGAGTCGAGCGCACAGCGCGCACCAGCGGAGCTGTCACCGAATGCTCGCCGCCGAGTCCGATGAGGAACTGCCCCGCCGCCACCACCTCGCGGGCGGCACGCTCGATGCGCTCCATCACACCCACAGGATCGGCGTGGTCGGGAGCGAGCGCTGGCAGTGTCTGGATCGCAACCTTCTGCCAAGTCTCCACCTCCAGCTCCTCGTCATAGGACTCGAGGTGGGTCGAGGCGTCGAGGATCGCGAGGGGTCCCCGCCGCGCCCCCCGCTGGTAGGACACTGTACCGTCGTAGGCAATGGGCAGCAGTGCGGCCCGCGGTCCCCAGCGTCGATTCTGGTCCACGGCGATACCGAGAAAATACTTCCCGTGGGGAGACCGCTCGTCCGTCACCCACTCCCCCTGCGGATGGCAGTCAGGTAATCCGTCCGGAGGCGGGCCACGATCTCCTCCCGCCGATCGTATAGGCGCTTGAGCGCCCTGGGCTTCCGCTTGGCCAGCGCGTAGACGGCGAGCAGCGGTAGCGCGACAGTCGAGTCAGTATACACCACAACGGCATCGGACAGCTTCTCTGGAGCGAGCTTATTCCACGAGACCGCTTCCGCAGGGCTCGCACCTGACAAACCGCCGGTGTCGGCCCGGGCGTCGGTGATCTGCAGGAAGTAGTCGTGACCCGTCTCGGCCAGCCCTAGAACCTCCTTCAGCTGCGGTCCGGTCTGAAGTACGAAATTTTTCGGGCTCCCGCCGCCGAGGATGAGCACGGCGCTCTTGCCGCCTGTTCGCTTGGCGTCGTAGTGGATGGCTGCGGTTTCGGTGACATCACGATTGGTGTCGATGGTGAGTGTCGAGCCGGTCAGCGCCATCGCCGCCAGGTTCATTCCCAGGGAAGAGTCACCGGGGGAGGGGGTGTAGATCGGCACGCCGGCACGGTAGCAGGCAGCCAGCAGCGAGTGGCGTTCGGTGCCCAGAATTCGCTCCCGTTCTGCGACGTAGCGGCCAAGACGATGGTGGAACTCCGCCGAGGACATCGGACGCTGGAATTCCTCCGCCATGATCAGCTCCCGGACGAAGGCGTCGGTATCGAGCAGCACCTCGTACGCGAAGAAGATGTCGTAGATGCGGACGATCCCGTCTTGTTGCAGCTCCACATCGGACACGAACGGCGAGCCGTGGTGGATTGCCTTGCCGAGGCCATAGTGCAAATCGTGGTACAGGTTCCCCCCGGTCGAGACTATCCAATCGACGAAGCCAGCTTCGACGAGCGGGATCAAGCAGGAGATGCCGTAGCCTCCCGCTGTGAGGGCCCCGGAAAGCGAGAGAGCTACCGTAACGTCAGCCTCGAGCATCTTCCCGGCATAGAGCCCTGCCCCCTCCCGCAACCGGGCCGCGTTATAGGCAGTGAACACGCCGTCCACGAGGTCTGCTGCTGTCATGTCAGCGTGAACGCGCGTGGGAAGGATCCGGCCCATGCGCAGGTAGCCACTCTCTCGCTTCGCCATAGTCATTCCCTCGGGCGGATTTCGGTGTCGGATCTTTCTGATTTGGTTGTTGCCTGGATCGAGGTGAAATGGAGGTGACGTGGAGATCTCCTCTCCGCAGGTCTTTTCGCCAGGAGTGTGGCTGCGCCGCGCTCGGCCGGTCATGGAGTCCGGATCGAGCTCGGCTGCCCCGGGGGGACAGATCCGGGAGGAAGGCTGGTCATAGGCGTCCGCCGCGGAGGCTGAGGAACTCGCCCGTCAAGTAGGCCGGCGCCTCGGCGACCAGGTTCACGGCCAGGGTGCGCCGCCAGGTCGCATCGTCGATGGCGGTGAGGGAGTCGATGCGAGTTCCGATGCCGGCATTGTTCACGAGGGCATCGAGGCGGCCAAAGCGCTGGTCGAGCGCGGCGAACATCCTCTCAACCGCCTGAGCCTCGGCGACATCCGCCTGCAGCGCCACGGCCTCCCCGCCGCCGGCCGTGATCGCGGCGACGGTTTCCCCCGCCTGGTCCTGGCGGGAGAAATAGTTCACGCCCACCGCGAACCCCACCCGGGCCAGCTCCATCGCGATCGCGCGCCCGATCCCCCGGCAGGCACCGGTGACGAGGGCGACACGCTTGTGCATGGGAGTCCTCCGCCAGCGACGCGTCCCGCGCCGGGCGACGTCTCGGCGCTCTCGAATTCCGGAACAGGTTGCTTGATGCGGTTGGTCGAAATGATCAGCCGGAATGATGCCTATGAGTTGTCGAGAGCCACGCCTGAATCCGACAATTCATGAGGAGGTTCGTGAGTTATCCGGGCTCGCTGGCGACCTTGAGGATGATCTTGCCGATGTGCGCGCTCTGCTCCATCAGCCGGTGCGCCGCTGCCCCCTCGGCAAGCGGAAAGACCTGATGGATCACCGGGGAGCAACGCCCGGCCTCCAGGACCGGCCACACCGTCTCCAGGAGGGCCTGGGCGATCCGGCCCTTCTCCGCGGTGGTGCGCGGGCGCATGGTGGAGCCGGTGAGGATCGCCCGGCGCCGCATCACCGCGGTCAGGTCGAAGGCCTCCACCTTCGCACCGTGCATCGTGCCGACCTGGATCAGTCGGCCGTCCATGGCCAGGCAGGCCAGGTTCCGCATCGTGTAGGGGGCGCCGACGATGTCCAGCACCACGTTCACGCCCTGGCCGCCCGTGAGGTCGCGGACGCGCTCGGCAAAATCTGCCTGGCGATAGTTGATGGCGGCGGCCGCCCCCAGCCGCTCGCACGCGTCGCACTTGGGCTGGCTGCCAGCCGTGGCATAGACGCGGGCACCGAATTCGCGCGCGAGCTGGATGGCAGTGACGCCGATCCCGCTGGTGCCCCCGTGAACGAGCACGGATTCCCCCCGGCCGAGGCGCCCCGCCTGGAACAGGTTCGCCCACACCGTGAAGTACGTCTCCGGCAGGGCCGCCGCCTGGATGGCGTCGTACCCGGCTGGCCACGGCAGGCTTTGCGGCGCTGGGACAGCGCAATACTCCGCGTACCCACCCCCGTTGGTGAGGGCGCAGACCCGATCGCCCGGCTTGAACCCCGTCACCGCCTCGCCCGCAGCCGCCACCTCCCCCGCCACCTCCAGCCCGAGGATTGGACTGGCGGTGGGCGGCGGCGGATAGACTCCCTGGCGCTGCAGCACGTCCGGGCGGTTTACCCCGGCAGCCTGCACGCGGATCAGGACCTCGTCCGCCTTCGGCTGGGGAAGCGGGGCCGTGGCCAGGCGCAGCACGTCCGGCCCACCCGCCCCGGCAGTTTCGATGTATCGCATACGCTCCGGGAGCTGCATCCCTTGCCCTCCACGCCTCACGACCGGCGTCTTGGGTGTCTGCCGATCGTCCGCCCTCGGATGGTCGGCTGCCATCCGTCACCGCGCCCACCGACACGAGGCGTCAACGCGCCCCGAGAGAGCTTCCGGCCGCGCCTTCCACGCCGGTAATGCCCGCCACGCCCGATTCTCCCGGACGCAGGGATAGAGAAGGCTAGCCATGCAAGCGGGGTATGTCAACGGAATCGAAAAGCCGGCCCCGGGGGAATCGGGCTGTCAACTCTGGGGAGCTGTCCGATACCCTTCCATCGCGAGCAGCGCAAGGACCGCCTCAATCACGGGTCCCGGCATTTCCTGCGGCAGGTTGTGGCCCGCCATGGGTATCAGGCGGCGCTCGAAAAGCCCGGTGAAGAAGCGAGCATGGTCGACGGACCCCTCCGGTGGCGTGACCCCGTCGCCGCCCCCGTGGAGCGCGATCGTCGGGACCCGGATGCGTGGCTGCGCGGCCAAGCGCTGTTCGATCGCCTCCAACGCCGGGTCCCCCGGGGCGGAGCCGAAGCGGTGGCGGTAGGAGTGGATGACGACCTCGACGAAATCCGGGTTGTCGAAGGAGGCCGCCGTGCGATCATACGTGGCGTCATCGAAGCGCCAGTGCGGCGACCAGAGCCGCCACAGGAGCCGGCAGAAGTCGCGCCGGTGCGCCTGCAGCCCGGCCCGTCCACGCTCGGTCTGGAAGTAGTGCTGGTACCAGTAACGATACTCCTGCTCCGGGGGCTGCGGCGCGACCGAGCCGGCAATGTCCTGGATGTTGTAGCCGCCGATGGATACCAGGCCCCGCACCCGCTCCGGCCACAACGCCGCCACGATGCACGCCGCGCGCCCGCCCCAGTCGTAGCCGACCAGAATGGCCTGGCGAAGCCCGATCGCGTCGAGGAGGTCCAGCAGGTCCTGCCCGAGGGCTGCCTGCTGACCGGTGCGGGGCGCGTCGGCCGCCAGGAATCGGGTGGGTCCGAAGCCACGCAGGTACGGCACGATAGCTCGGCACCCCGCGCCGACGAGCGACGCCACCCCGGCGTCGTAGGCGCGCGGATCGTAGGGAAACCCATGGAGGAGGACCACCGGGATGCCATCCCCGGGTCCGCTGTCTTCGAAAGCGATGTCGAGCGTCCGGGTGCGGCTGCGCTTCAGAGTTGTGGATCCGGCCACGGTTTCCCCCTTACCCTCCGAGATGGCCGAGGCCCTTGCTGGCACAATGCCGCCAGGGAAACCCGGCGGGCCGACCCTGCTACTGATCCAATCCCCGCTCCGCGGCGTAGCGTCTCGCCTCCTCCGGAGACATGGGCACGAACTCGTGCTGGCCCGGGGGGACAGGGAAGCTGCTCCGCGGCGGGAGCACCATCTCCCGGACGTCCACCGCCTCGAGCGACGCGAGGACACGGCGATGCACGAGGCCGACCAGGACGTCGTCGTACCCCAGGTGGGCCCCCAGCCGGATCCTGACCCCCGGGTGCTTCTGGGCCTCGCGCTGCAGGAGCTCCGGGATATCGAGGCGCAGGTGGAGGCCCGTATGCAAGAAGTAGGGGATGACCAGGATGCTCGTTTCCCCGGCGGCAACGAGGCTGCGCAGGGTCTCAGGGACGTGGGGGCCGAGGCGGGACATGAAACAGCACGCCACGCGCGGGTAGCCGTACCGATCCCGCAGCGCCGCGGCGATCTTCTCCATGTCCTCGCTGGCCTGCTGGACGCGGCTCCCATGCCCCAACAGGATGATGGCGGGCTTCCGCTCCTCACTCATGCTGTGCTCTCCCGTATACCTCTCCCCGGTGGTTCCCGACCCCCTTCGGATCGAACAGCTCCTCCAATTCCGTGCGCAGGCCCTCGAAGCTCGAGACCGTCGTGAAGCCCGACATCCCCGCGCAAGGTCGAAACAGGATGCCCGCGGAGGCCGCCTGGAGCATCTCGAGATCGTTGTGCGAATCGCCCACGGCCACCGCCTGGAAGCCGAGTCGCTGGAAGTGTCGGATCGCCTCCGCCTTCCCGCCCGGGCGCATGGCGTAGCCGACGATGTATCCGGCGTCGTCCAGCGTGAGCCCATTGCAGATCATGAGGGGACAGTCGAGTTTCGTCGCCGCCGGCCAGGCCAGTTCGTGGTAGGTGTCGGAGACGATGACTACCAGCGCGTGGCCCTGCGCCCATTCCAGGAACTCCGGCGCCCCCGGCAAGGGCTGGAGCGTGCCAACGATATCGCGTAGCCGGCTCAGCGTCAGGCCGTGCTGCCGGCAGAGCGCGATGCGTCGTCGCATCAGCGTGTCGTAATCGGCCACCTCGCGGGTTGTCGGCGCCAGGTCTGGCACTCCCGCCACCCGGGCGACCGTGGCCCAGATCTCCGGCACCAGCACGCTCTCCAGGTCCAGCGCCAGCAGCCAGGGCCATCGCCGGCCCTCCGGCACCACGCACTCCTGCACGCGTCGGAGGAGCTCCTCCAGACTGCTGCAGGCGCCGGGCACCGCCGGCGTCGGTCTCCCCACCACGACCACCGCGCAGCCCTCCAGGCGGGCCGCGTCGAGCTTCTCCCGCACGCCCCCGGCCTCTCCCCCGTCCTTCGTCACCAGCACGCCGATTCCAAACCGGCGGATGAGCGCCCGGGTCTCCTCCGTGCCGAACGGGCCGCGTCCCGTGACGATGCACTCCCCGGGGATCCCCGCCTCCCGGC
>Ga0335070_10010341_pt1 | contig 10905 bp, 12 predicted proteins | sample Lox_Sample_13_FD_206722 | JGI IMG/M metagenome (GOLD analysis project Ga0335070, IMG submission 206722) | Soil microbial communities from Loxahatchee National Wildlife Refuge, Florida, United States - Lox_Sample_1.3 | ecosystem: Environmental > Terrestrial > Soil > Wetlands | place: USA... | reverse complement strand
TGCCGCTGACGCTCATGGGCACGATGGGGAGACCGGTGCGCAGCGCCAGGGTGACTCCTCCCTTTTTGAACTCATGCACCTTGCCATCCCGACTGCGCGTCCCCTCGGCATAGAAAAGAAGACAGAACCCGCTGTTGATCTGCGCGGCGACGCGCTCGTTGATGCGGGTGATGGCGGCCTCCGGATTCGACCGATCGATGACGATATGATCGCTCAACGCCAGCGCTTGCCCGAAGACGGGAAGCCGCAACAGCTCTTTCTTGGCGACGAAGCGAATGTCGAGTGGCACGGCCCCGAGCGTCGCGAAGATGTCGAAGTTACTGAGGTGGTTGGAGACAATGACGTAGGAGCGGTGGCGATCGAGGTGCTCGACCCCTTCGACATCGACATGAATGCCGCACACCTTGAGGATCCACCGCCCCCAGATGCGGCCAAAGGCGTCGACCGCCCAGCCGCGACGGGTGACCAGGACGACGAGGATGGCGAGCGTGCCCCACCAGACGGTGATGACGAAGATGGCCAGATCTGCGGCCAGGCCCCACAGCCAGTGTCCGACGCGCGATATGAGGCCGCGACGCTGCTTGATCATGGATGAACGACAGGGGCAGGAAGATCGGAACGCATGTAGGCAACGCTCATATGCGGCGTGTTGCAGGCATAGCCGAAACGTCCGAGGGGGTCGACCACGATGACGCCGCCCGAGCCGGCGGCTTGGCGCGCGAGATACTGCACCGCGCGCCGCGCGGCGGCGACTGGCTCGCTGCCGTCGCGTAGCGCGTCGACGACATACTTGGTGAGGACGGCACGCATGATGGCCTCGCCGTTGCCTGTCGCCGACGCTGCACCGAGAGCGTCATCGGCGTATGTGCCGGCACCGACAATTGCCGAGTCGCCGATGCGTCCCGGGAGCTTGAAGAACGTGCCGCCGGTAGACGTCGCTGCCGCAACATGTCCTGCCCGGTCCACCGCCGCCGCGCCCACCGTGCCCCCGCTCTCCGGGCTGCTGCGTTGGTGCCAGCGCTGCAACTGGCCCTCGGTCACCAGCGCCGCTGGCTCGCACAGCGCGATACCTTGCGCGCTCGCAAAGCTCTCCGCGGCAGGCCCGGCGAGCAGCACGTGGCGGCCATCCTCCATGATGGCACGCGCCAGCTGCACCGGATGCAGCACGCGAGAGACAACCGCCACCGCACCGGCGCGGCCGCGGCTGCCTTCCATCACACTGGCATCCATCTCGACCGTGCCGGCGCTGGTCAGGCACGACCCCACGCCCGCATTGAACGCTGGGGCCTCCTCCAAGGCCGCAACCGCTGCACATACCGCGTCGAGAGCGCTGGCGCCCTGGGTGAGCAGCCGCCATCCCGCCGCGACGGCAGCAGTACAACCGGCGTGCTGTTCGCTAGCGATCTGCGGCACTGCAACCCCGGCACCGCCGTGAACAATCAGTGCCGGACGCAGCATGGCAACCGCTTGGTTCATCGTCTCTGGTTACATGACTGTAATGGGTGTGCGAATCAATGCGTTCGGGCCCGCGGAATTGCCCCCACGCAGCGATCAGCCACGCTGAAGGGTAGCGCACTCGATATGGTGTGCGAGTTCCTTACTAAGTGAGTGACGCCTGAGAGTCGGTGCGACTGTGGCTCAAAGCCCGCCGTACGTTGTCACGACGATTGTGCCCCGATCGCCGACCGCCCAGCCGCTTTGGGCGGTGACGAACGCCACTGCGTTGAGCGCATCGAGCACACCGCTCTCCTGAAAGACCCAATGCGTACCGCCATCGGTGGTGCCAATGATGATGCCAAAGTCGCCCACCGCCCATGCCGTCTGCGTATCGATGTTGGTCACACCGAACAGCGGCACCGTGGCGATCGGGTCACCCGTCTGTAAGGTCCACACCTCGCCGCCATTGATCGTCTTCAAGATCACCTGGGTCGGGTTCGTGGCATCCTGCGTTCCACCAGTGGCCCAGCACACGCTCGGATTGGCGCACGTCACGGCGTAGAGCGATTCTTGTGTGTTGCTGGTTTGCGCCGTCCACTTGTCGCCGCCGTTGGTGGTATGCAAGATCGTGCCGAGATCCCCCACGGCCCAGCCGTTCTGGTCGTCGAGGAATGTGACGCCACTCAACGACTGCGTGGTGTTGCTCTGTTGACTGCCCCAGGTGTTGCCAGAGTCCGTAGTATGGATGATCGTCCCATTCTCGCCCACCGCCCAACCCGAATCGCCGTCGACGAACTTGACACCAAAGAGGGAGGAGGTGGTGCCGCTGCCTTGCGCGGGTGGCTGCCACGTGGCCCCGCCATCGCCGGTGATGAGAACCGTCCCGCTTTCGCCCACCGCCCACGCGAGCTGTGGGTCGACGGAGGAGACGCTGAACAGGCCCATGAGGGTTCGGGACGGCTGCGTCGCCCAGGTGTTCCCACCATCTGAGGTGCGGGCGATGGCGCCCACGTCCCCGACGGCATAGCCGTCGGTGAGGGTCGGGAAGGCGACGCCGAACAGCGAGTTGGTCGTCGTGGGATTCTGTGAAGGCCAACTCATGCCATCCACGGTGTGCAGCAGGGTGCCGCCATCGCCCACCGCCCACGCATTTTGTGGGTCGACCGCAGAAACCGCATCCAGCGCGTTGGTGTTGTTGCTCTCCTGTGAGGCCCACGTCCCGCCGCTGTTGGTGGTGTGGACGATCGTGGCCAAGCCGGTGGTGTCGTCGACATCACCGACCGCCCATCCATTCTGGCCGTCCGCAAAGCTGATGCCGAACAAGGCATTGGAGGTGGCGGACGTCACCGGTGTCCACGTGCTGCCGTCAGTCGTGCGCACCACCGTCCCGTTGCCGCCGACGGCGACGCCGAGGGTCGTGGTGAGGAGGGCCACACCGAACAGGTCGCGCCCGGTGTTGCTCGTCTGCAAGCGCCAATTTGTGCCGCCATCGGTGGTGTTCAGGATCGTCCCCGTGTTGCCGACCGCCCAACCATTGTGCTCATCGAAGAAGTCGACGGCGTTGAGATCGCCGTCCGTGTTGCTGGTTTGCACCGCCCAGTTCGCGCCGCCGTCGGTGGTATGCACGATCGTGCCCGACGTACCGACCGCCCATCCGTTGGAGGTGTCGACGAAGTCGACGGCGTTCAGGTCAACTCCAACGACGCTGCTTTCGATCCCGGTAGTTTGCAGCGCCCAGGTATTTCCACCATCGCTCGTGCCGTAAATCCTGCCAATCGCGGCATTCGTGGACGTGTCGGTGTCAGCACCGACGATCCAGCCGTTCTGTGGGTCGACGAACTTCACGCCGAAGAGGTCGGCGGTGATGGCATCGGTCGACTGGAAATCCCATGTCTGTCCGCCGTCGGTGGTGTGCAGGATGTCGCCGAATCCACCGACGGTCCAGCCCTGGTTGAGGTCGAGGAAGGTGACACCGTAGACATCGTTCCCTGTCGGACTCGGCTCCTGCAGCACCCACGGCTCGCACCCATTCAAGTCATCCGTAATGGCGTGGACGATGTCGGTGATCTCGATCGTGCCGCTGCTGTTGGCGTCGCCGCTCGGGCATGTCGACACGTCGCCGTTCGAGAGTGCGATGTCGACCAGCGTGATGAGCTCATTGACGGTGACGACGCCGTTGCCATCGCAGTCGCCGACGCATTGCGCCAGCGCCACGCGGCCACCAGCGGGCAAAACCGCACAGCACACGAGGGACACCGCCAGCGTGAAACGGATATGCATGTGATTCAACTCCTAGCCGACACTCAAGTGCACACGGCGAGCGCTATCGCGAGCACACAGGCGCTTCACTCACAGGCCCCAGGAGTAACTGGCCGTCGGCGTGACGCAGACGATGACGGAGTCGCCTTCTGAGATGGGCGAGATGCGCGCGTACTGACGATACTTGCGATAGAGCGCCTGGCGCGCGCGGCGAAACATGGCGCCCTGTGCGCTCACGACGCCGGTGCCCACGATCATCACGCCGGCCAAGCGCTGCCAATTCTCGCCGTAGTGATCGAATGCCAACGCCACCCGCGGGTTCTGCTGGATGTTGCGTACCTTGCGGGCATCGCGTTCGGAAGCGAAGTAGATCTTGCTGCTCAGCACAACCGGGCAAATCGGCACGTTGTGGGGCGTCCCGTCGGGGCCCACGCTCGCCAGGCGCGCGACCCGTTGGCTGCGTATGAACGCCAGGATCTTGCCGCGCAAGCGGTGGGCCATTCCCTACGACGGCGTTCCGGCAGGTGGTGGCGAGCCGGACGTCTGCGTTGGGCGCGCTAGACGCGTCGTCTGTTCGATGTCCAGCAGTACGCGCAACACCTCGATCTTGATCATCACGACAACGTACGCCAGGGCGGCCAACGCCAGGGTGATCACGAACGACACGACGCCGCCGAAGCCTCCGTGGTGGCATGAACTCACCAGACCGCAGAGCACGATGACCAAGGCCACCGCGCCGGCTATGAGCTGCGCAGCATCGATGACGAAGCGAATGTACGGATACCGGTCTTCCATAATCTTTGCTCTCCCACTGCGCGCCGGCTACAAACAGCCGCCCGTCCTTCAGCGCCGGGCGGTGTTCGGACCCTAACCAATTTCACCAAATCAGACAAGACAATTCTCGACCGCCCGGGCGCCGTTGCTGACCAGCCCTGGGGCGCCAAGGTTGACGGTCGCCACGCCGTTCGGTATCTCGGCACATCATCTCGAAATGAAACCGGCGCGAAGCACTGCAACTCGCGCCCAATCAATGCCAGCCGCCGCTGAGCCGTACCTGCCACCATGCGCGTCCTCTTCGTGATCGATCCGCTCGAGACGCTGAACCTAACCACCGAGACCTCATTGCTGCTCATGGAGGAGTTGGCGCGCCGCGGGCACAGCACTGCGGTGGCCACCTTGGCCGATCTCTACCTCACCGAGTCGGGGGCCGGCGTGCGCGCCGCGACCATCCGCCTGCGCCCCTCCGGGCAACGGTTCTACGAACTGGGCGCGGCCGTCGATTGCGCCTTCACGGAGTTCGATCTCGTCCTCATGCGCAAGGATCCGCCGGTTGACACGGCGTACCTGGCCGCCACCTTCGTCCTGGAGCGTGCCGCCGCCGTCGTTCCGGTGGTCAACGATCCGGTCAGCCTGCGCACCGTGAACGAGAAGCTCTGGCCGTTGAGCTGGCCGCAGTTCGCGCCGGCGACGCTGATCAGCAGCGACGCCGGACGTCTGGTGGCGTTCGCGCGCTCCCATGGTCGCGTGGTCTTGAAGCCCCTGGAAGACTGCAGCGGCCGTGGCATTGCATTGGTTGACGCGGAACACGCGCCGCAGCGCATTGCCGCCCACCTCGCGGCGCACGCTGGACGGCCGGTGATGGCGCAGCAGTTTCTTGAAGGCGTCACCGCCGGTGACAAGCGGATCCTGCTCCTGGCCGGCGAGTCCGTCGGCGCCGTCAATCGCATTCCCCGCAGCCGCGACCACTTGGCAAACATCCATCAAGGCGCGCGCGTCGCGGCCACGCGATTGACGGAACGGGAACACGAGATCATCGCGGCGGTGAAACCGCGCTTGCTGCAGCATCGACTCTGGCTGGTGGGAATCGACGTGATCGACGGACATCTCACAGAGATCAACGTCACCAGTCCGTCCGCAGCGCGTCAGATCAACGCGGTCAGCGGCACGCATGTGGAAGTGCCGATCGTGGACTTTCTCGAACGCGTAAAACGTGAAGCGTAGGACGTAAGCGAGCTCTGATCCTCCTTACGCCTTACGTTTTACGAACCCGTCGCGGCTCCGGCTCCTCTTGCCCCAACTGCCACAGCGAGCGCAGAGCGGAGTACGTCAGCACGAACCACAGCCCCAGCGGCGCCACCACAAACGCCAGCAAGCCGGTGAACACGCCGAGGGTGTCCTTGACCGCGCTCGGTCGGTCCATGATGAGCGGGTAGGCGAGGATGACAAGCACATGGATCAGGAAATACAGCACACTGCCAAGCGCGACATTGAGGGCCATGCGCTTCGCGCTCTGGCCCGGCGTCGCCACCACCAACGACACGAATGGCACCAGCCCCATCGACAGCGCCGGCAGCTGCAACAGCATCGGCAACTCACTAGTCCCGGAACGGAAGACGATGTCGGCAACGGCACCCGGTCGGTCGTGTTCGAGCTGCCAGCCATTCACGAGCGGGCTGAAGAACTGCACGACGGCAAGTGCCGCGCTGCGGTAGTAGCTGCCGAAGTCGATCCGCGCCCACAGGACCATCAGCGCGGCGAAGCTGAGGAGGAACTTTGCCGCAAACCGCCACTTCATCGGCGCGCCCACTCTACCCAGGTGAGCGCGTACAGGGTCACCAACATCAGGAAGGCGCCCTGCCACACATATTCGTGAAAGTAGACGAAGAGGCCGGGATAGAACTCCACGATGCGCACCAGGGTGACGATGCGCAAAACGTTGATGAGCGTGAGGACGCTCACGCCGATGAGGATGCCGAGCACCTTGATGGTCCAGCGCGCCGGGTACGCGGCGATGAAGCTGATCAGCACGAACAGCACGAAGACCCCGGTGCACTCATGGTTGATGTCGAGGCTGAGCCCGCTCACGCTGATGATGTTCTCGTTGACGACCGCCACGCTCCCGACACTGTGGGCCAGCCACGTCGCCGCGCCGGCAATGCCGTTCTCGGCGAGGTGCAGGTGATTCTGCAGATTGGTCGCCACACTCAGCACACTGAAGCCGAGCAGAAACAGGAAGAAGACCAGTCCAAAGCGAACGAACGGCCACTTCATGGCGCGGCAAGATAGACGAGGGGTCGAGGTTAATAAAGTCCAGTCGAGGGGTCGGAGGAGTCGGGCAACGCAGTCGATGCGCAGCTGCGGAGCGCCCATCCACGGGGCGCTCCGCGCGGCGGCGCCGCGCTGCGGTTGAACCACGGCGCGCGCTGCATTACGTAGCTACGCATGACGGAGAGCGCGTATGGCTGAGCACCCACGTGGATTGGTAGCGTCTGGCGGCTGGGCGGTGCTGCATCTCTTCTACCGCATTGAACGCAAGCGCTGGCAGCGCCTCACCGCGGCCGAACGGAGCGCCGCGGTCGAGGAGTTTGGCGGCTGGTTGGGCGCGCGCGCGTCAGAGGAGGGGTTGCAACTCATTGCCTTCGCCGGGGTGACAAAGTCCGACGTTGGCTTCATGGCCGTGCATCCCGATTTGTGGCGGCTGCAGCAGTTGACTCAGGAGATCCCCGCCACCGTGCTCGGCGCCTGCTTCAAGCCGGCCTACGAGTTTCTCTCGATGACCGAGTCGAGCGAGTACATCACCAACGAGCAGGATTGGACAAGGCTGCTCCTTGAAGAGGAGAAGCTCGATCCCGGCATGCCCGAGTTTGCAACACGCTTTGCCGCTCTCAAGAAGCGTACGGCGATGTACGCGCAGTCGCGCATCCATCCGCGGCTGCCGGACAACTATCCGATCCTTTGCTTCTACCCGATGGCGAAGGCACGGCGTGACCAGGACAACTGGTACCGGCTCGAGTTCGAGCAACGCAAGAAGTACATGATTGCGCACGGCAACGCTGGCCGGCGCTTCGCCGATCGGGTGACGCAGCTCATCACGACCTGCACGGGCATCGACGACTGGGAGTGGGGCGTCACGCTGTTCTCGCGCGACCTCAAGGCGATCCGCGATATCGTCTATGAACTGCGCTACGATCCGGCGAGCGCCATCTACGGGCTGTTTGGCCCGTTCTACATCGGCATCCGTTTCGCCCCAGAGCAGCTGGCCACGGTGCTGCACCTGTAGCCGGTAGTGGATCCAATAGGCGATACGAGGAGAGGGCATGCGGACCACGATGATCGTCGCCGTGCTGATGATGCTCACTGCCGCTGCGGCGCGTGCCGAAGTGGAAAATCTGGACCAGTTTCTCCATGGCGCCGAGGAGACGGCCGAGCTGGCGGCCGCGTTACGCGGCGACGGCGAGTTTACCGTCACGTCGAGCACTGGCACACGCCGCGACCAGGTGGTGATGTTGCTGCGCCCGGTTGCCAACACCTACGTCGAGCTGCGCGAGGAGGGGACAAAAGCGTTGCTGACCGGCAGTGGCGATCAGGCGTATCGGTTCACCAAGGGTGCCGCCAAGGCGGAACCGTTCCCGTCGGAGGCGGCATTCGCCGACAGCGATTTCACGCGTGAGGACCTCGAACCGTTTCGGATGGCGCGCTACCAGGGCGCGCGCATCTCGGACGAGACCGGCGCCGAGGTGACCGTGACGCTTTTCCCACGCACCTCGCAGTACAGCCTCGTGGTCATCACCTTCGACCGCGAGAAGAGGGTGCCGATGAAAATCCTCTACTACCACGAGACGCTCAACAACCTGGTGAAGATGCGGCAGGATAGCGGCCACGTGTTGGTCGGACGCAAGTGGATGCCGACGACCATCACGATGGAAAGTTTCAAGCTGCGCACGCAGAGCACCTTCAAGCTGACGTGGACTCAGAGTCCGACGTTCCCCGCGGAGCTGTTTGACCCCGTCTTCCTACCGCGGCCATCAGGCATCGTCTGGCCAGCCGCGGCGGCAACCACGTCAACGCCCGCGGCGCCGTAGCGGCGCGCCAATCCCTTTCCACGGGCGCAGGGGAAGCATGGGGCAGGTTACTGGTGTTCCTCGGTCGGATTTGTCGGCCGGCCGCGGCGGCCACCGCCGCCGCGGCGTCCTTGGATAGCGCGGCGGATCTCTCCCTGCAGCTCGCGGCGGAACAGCATCAGCTGGGCTTGCTGCTCCACTGTCAGAAACTTTTGCATCTCGTGAAATGTGTCCTCGGGAATCAGCGCGATCTTCTGGTCGATGGCGTTGCAGTCGCCGACCAACTTGCTGAGCACGGCAGCGTCAGCCGGCCTCTTCGCCAGCGCCGCACGCAGCTGCTCCTCGAGGCCTTGGCGTTCCTTCACCAATTGCTGGCGGCGCTCGTCAGACTGGCGCACGATGTTGCTGACCTTCAGTGCATCTTGCTCGTTGAGATTCAACGCATCGACGATACGCAGCACGAGAAAGGTGCGGGCGCGTTCGCGGCGCGGCGGTTCCTCGGGACGCGGCCCCTGCGTGGGCTGGGCGTAGGCGAGGTGTGACAGCGCGGCGAACGTCATGCCGGTCGTCAGTGCAAGCGTTCTTCTCATGGCTCCTCCGTTCGAAGGCGTACGTTGAACATCATCCAACAGTGCCGATCAGATCATCCACTCCCTCGAGGTCTGCATCGTCCAGCTCGCTTTCATCCGGCACATGTACCAACGGGTGCGGACCGACGATCTCGGCGACGGCAAGGGCCGCGACTTCGACCTCGCGGTGCGCCGGCTTGTAGTCGAGGACATCGTCGGCCGCCGTCACCGCTTGGGCAAGCTCGCCCAACGCAAGCAGTGCATCGGTATCGAGCGCCGCAAGCTGTGCCGCCAGAGAAGCGCCGACCGACTCGGGGGGTTGCTGGGCGATCCGATAAACTGCCAGGGCCAGCAACAGTGCTAGGCTTGCAGCGATCGGGTAGCGCCACGGGCTCAGCTGCAGCAACTCGCGCAGCCAGTCGATCGTCCATCCGGGGCGCGGTGGCGGCAGGTTGCGGATCGTTCGACGAATCTCCTCGCGTTGCTGCAGCCAGAAAGCGACGCCCGGATCGGGAACGATCGAGGGCTGCAGCGCGGTGGGCAGGGTGCGCAGCGCCTCCAGATCAGCGCGGCAGTCCGCGCAGCGGGCCAGATGTCGCTCGAGTGGCTGCCGGCGTCCGGCATCGAGGACGCCGTCGGCGTGATCCACAAGCCACGGCTGGTAGCGGCGGCAGCTCCAACGCCTCATGACTCCCTCTCCCGCAGCCAGTGTCGTAGACGCGCAATGGCGTGATGATAGTTGACCTTGGCGGAATTTTCGGTGATCCCTTCGACGCGGGCGATCTCCTTGAACGGCAGGTCGCTGAAGATGCGCAGCGTGAGCACCGCGCGCTGCCGCAACGGCAGCCGTGCGATCAGCCGCTCCAGGAGGTTCTTGACGCCAGGATTGTGCTCGGTCGTGTCCGGCGCCGCCAGGGTCGCAGCGTGCGTTTCGTCCAACGGGACATGCTGCCGGCTGTGAGCCGAGCGGTGCATCTGCCGGCACCGGTTCAGGGCAATCTGATGCAGCCAGGTCTTGAAGGTCGATCGTCCCGAGAACTGGGCCAGGTGCACGTAGGCCTGCAAGAACGTGGCTTGCACGACGTCCGCCGTCTGCTCATGGTCGTGGACGCAGCGGTAAACGAAAGCGTACAGCATCTTTTGGTAGCGTTGGACGAGGACATCGAAGTCCGCGCGCCGCCCGGCGAGCGTCCCCCGAATGAGCACCGCATCGTCCTCTGCCGGAGCCGGCTTCACGTTGGTATAGGGTCTCGGGTGGGTGACGCGTGCCGTGGCACGGCGTGCACTCACGGGTTCGCCTTACCGGCATCCTGCAGCGCTTGCAATCATCCTCAGGTCAGGGACACCTCCCGTTCGCGGTGCTTCAGTCGGCAGATGTGGTGACGGCCCTGATCCTGGACGACCCGCGCCCAGATCGCTGGCTGCATGGTCTTTGCCCCTTCTTTCAGTAGTGAGACGAGGGGCCGACGGCAAAGGTTAAATGCGGCGTTGCCCCGGCATCTATCGCAAGCGGATGGGCACGGCAGCCGCAGCGGAATTGGGTTTACTTTACGTGCCATTTGCTTTAAGTCGAGGCAGGTTTTTTGGGCAGTGATGAAGCAAGGATGGCAGGGGTCGGGGAGGGCGTTGGCCGTGCTCGCTCTGGCAGCCTGCGGGCTGGCGAGCGGTGGTTGCGGAGGCGGCGGTGGGTCGTCCGGCGGTGGTTCTGGGAGTCTGTCGGTGCGCGCTCGCTGGCAGCAAGCAGGTGGGGGGACGGGTACGGCGCTTCCGCCGTCGGTCAAGACAGTGCGCATCACATT